>Ga0182016_10002236_pt1 | contig 22928 bp, 19 predicted proteins | sample 712S2MmetaG_FD_120491 | JGI IMG/M metagenome (GOLD analysis project Ga0182016, IMG submission 120491) | Permafrost microbial communities from Stordalen Mire, Sweden - 712S2M metaG | ecosystem: Environmental > Terrestrial > Soil > Wetlands > Permafrost | place: Sweden: Stordalen | collected... | reverse complement strand
CAACGACAATGCGTTCCGTGACGAAGAGCTCTTCAAAGTCAACACAGCGACGTGGTCACCATCGTCGAACGTTACGAGCGCCGTGTCTTTTGCATCAGAGACCATGCAAGCGCTCCATCACTCGCCTGACTGGGCAGGCAAAAGCTTAAGCGGGTTCGCTGGAGATCTGGCGTCAACATCCGCTTTATCCGCTTTCGGACTTCCTATTTGCTTGCATTGCGTCCGTCCTGGGCAACCCCCTTTTTGAGACGGCGGTCGCCTCTTCGGATGTTTGGGTCAACCTCGGCGGCCGAAACACAAATAAGGAGGGCGGCCAGTATCGAACCCCCTCCTTTTTGCGTGCGTAATCTTACGCCGCCTTCGCCTGTGAGGGGGCCGGAACCTCCATCGCCTTGAGATAGAGGTCGAGCAGTGACTCGTGTTCGTCGCGCTCGTCCTTGTCTTGCTTGCGCAGGCGAAGGACTTCTTTCAGCACCTTCACATCGAAGCCTTCGCCTTTGGCCTCGGACCAAACCTCCTTCTTCCCTTCATTCAGCGCCTTAATCTCTTCGTCGATGTGCTCGACGCGCTCGATAAAAGAGCGAATGCGATCGCCCGCTATTCCCACCGTGTCTGTCATGTGTCGCCTCTCATTGGTGCGGAGCAACGGTATGGCTGCGAAAGTAACCGAGAGGTTAACCAGATACTGGTACCCACAAGCGAATTTTGGTGATGAGCGATTGAAGCTAGTCGCCGGCTCTCACATTGGCGTGATTTGGCGCCCTTCCCCGTCGCGGCTAAAGCCTATCTCTCGTGACAAGCCTGTTCGCCCCTCGACGCGGCGTGGCTCGCCGAGCATGTCGATCGCGGCGACGAGCCTGAACCGCGCCTCTCCGACACGCCGCCCGATCTTGTCATACTCGACTGGATGTTGCCGGGCTTGTCGGGGCTGGAGATATGCGACGGACCGCGGGCGCGCAACGACAGTCGCGACATCCCCATGATCATACTGACCGCGCGCTGCGAAGAAAGCGCGCGCGCGCCGCGATAGCGCACTCCTATCAACACGCCGGTTCCCCATGTGGATAGGCTGACAATCTCGACTCGACGGCGTTGCCGCATCAGCCGACCAACTATCTCATCGGTTGTCCGCGGAGCTTTTTAGGGCAGGTATCAGCTGCCATTTGAATGCGGGCTTTGCGTCGTAGTTGCAGGGCTTATCGACGACGACGCCCTCCTGATCCAAATCCGCGGCAAGGCAGCTCCCAGTGGTCTGGCTCGTACTCGGGTCGCTTGCCACGTTCATCGCCAGCGGAGAGTTATACTTAACATAGCCGTCCAAAAAACTGTCAAGGTCGGACCGACGTACGTAGTCAGATAAGTCAGCAGGCTTTAAATTTTGTGCGAGCGCCGTCTGCAGAGAGTCAACCTTGTCGCTCAGCGCCCGCGCTATCTTGTTCAGACAAGTGATTCTATCGGTGGCGCGTCCGGTGTTGGGGTTGCAGGTAGGCGCGGTGTCCTGGGCTCGAGCTCCGGCCGCCATCGCCAGCAGAGCCGCGAGCGCTAATGTTGAGGTCAACTTTCGTAACATGACCAGCCTCGATTATTGTGACACCGACTTAACGCCACCAAGCTTTCCATCTTGATGCGCCGATCAGTTGGAAATCGGGCGCCTACGCGACACGTCTTCGTCGATGATTTCCCGTTGTGACGGTAATTTAGAGACGAGTCGGAAACAGTCCAGCGTGGCAGCAGCAGAATGAACAAGCTGGCTGAAGCTGATCGACATTCCCGCGATGACCAAAGACGAGACCTCGAAATACACGCTGCTGACGCCGGACGGCAAAGCGCTCCAGTTTTGGTCTTCCGACGGAACCGAGGCGTCGACGCGACAGTAATTGAGGCAGAATCGATTATCCTTGTTGTTTAATGATTGCAGCGGATCGTCGGTGCGAGTCCACCGTCGCGAATGAGCTCCAACGCAAGACGCCATTAGCAACGGTGTCCTCTCATGAGACGGTGAACTGAGCCATCATGCCGGAATCCTCGTGTTCCAGAATGTGACAGTGCGCCATGTAGGGATCATCTCGGCTCGCCGAATATGGGAACCGCAACAGGATTTCGGTGACGCCCCCGTTCGAGATTGGCGCGACATCCTTCCATCCCGCTCGCTCGGGTTCCGGCGGCTCGCCATCCCGCGAGATGATGCGGAACTGGCAGCCATGGATGTGCACGGGATGCGGCATCCGGTCGCGTCCTTCTGATATCCGCCAACGCAGATCCTTGTCGCGGGCCGCCGTAAAATCGATCCGCTCGAGCGAGAACGGCTTTCGATTCACGCCATTGGAGGAGAGTTGCTCCGCTTGCGACAACGCCGAATCGCCGACGATGAGGTCGGCCACGCGCGCGACGACCGCCGGGTCGGTCTTGCCGCTTTGGATCATTGCCGGCAGTCCCGCTTGTTGGAGCGGCATCATGCCCCGCATGTCGTGGAACATATTCATCGCCAGTTCCTGGCTTACCGGCGGAAGCCGCCAGGGCAGGGCTGGCAAGACGGCAAGCGATGAGGGAAGCCGCCCCGCGCCATCCGCGCCGTCGGGCCTGATCGTGACCAATGGCAGCGGACCGTCGAACGGCGGCAACCGCATGATTCCCTGCGCGACCGGCAGCGCGACGACGTCGAAGGCGCGCCCATCGCGTCCGTCGACGAGCATCTCAAAACGCTCACCGGCGAAGATTTGCAGCTCTTTGAGCTCCACCGGGCTTGCGAGCAAGCCGCCGTCCGACGCGATAACATAGAACGAGCGGTTGTCCGAGACGCGAAGCTTGTAGCCGCGGGCATTCGAGCCGTTTAGAATTCGCAACCTGATCCAGCCCCGCGCCGTGCGGGCCTCCGGGTAGCGAGCGCCGTTCACGAGCGCGATATCGCCGACGTAGCCGTTCGTCACCGCGATGGCGTTCATGCGATCGAAGAACTGCCCGTCGGGTGTGAAACGGCGGTCCTGAATGATCAGCGGAATGTCATCGACGCCCCATCGGGACGGCAGCGGCAATCGGCCGGCTTCCTCATCATCGACAATCAGCAGGCCCGCCAGACCCTTGATGACTACCTGTGCGGTCGATGGATAGTAGTGAGGATGAAACCAGAGCGTCGCCGCCGGCTGATTGATCGAGAGCTGGGTCCGCCACGATTTTCCCGGCGCGATGACCTGATGCGGTCCTCCGTCGGCTGCTCCCGGAATGATCAGCCCGTGCCAATGCATGGTAATGTTTTCCGGGACGCTATTGGTGACCTGCACGGTCACCGTCTCGCCCCGTCGCAGGCGCAGCGCCGGCCCGAGATAGGGGCCGTTGACACCATAAGTCGCCGTCTCGCGGTCGCCCAAGAACCGCATCGTGCCGGCTTGTGCGTCGAGCTTTATGGACCCCGCGGCATCGGCTCTCAGTTCGGGAGGGATCGACAGGGACGGCCGCGCGGTCGTTTGCGTACCGACGTCACATGCGCCGCCCCCCGCGAATGCCCAGGCCGACCCTGCGAGCAGTATCGTTCGCCGAGAGAGCCGGACCATCTGTCCTCCATCACACTCCGACGCTCCGCGGAGCATTTGTTGAAAACATAACTCGCCGAAATGATCGTATCAAGAAATCACTCGCTCCCGTGTCGCTTTCCCAGTCTCGTCACGAGCCAAATACGCAGTTTTGCGGGCGGCGTTGTCACGTTCGGCGCTTGCCACACTTATCCGCGGACTCCTATCCTCCGAGATGACCAAAATCAGCGACGGCGGCTAACGCTTCCCGCCCGCGATCATTCAACAGGCGATTTGGCTATATCTTCGGTTCACGCTCAGCTTTCGCGACATGGAAGATCTGCTGGCTGTGCGCGGAATCATCTTGTCCTATGAGACCGTGCGCCGCTGGGTCAACCACTTTGGACCCAAGATCGCTGCCGGTCCGCGCAAACGTCGACCAAGGCCCCACGCAACTTGGTGATCTGCGCTCACGATCGGGAGCGATCAATATTTCCGGCACGATTTTCGTCGCGGGTTGTTCCACCGAATCCCGCCTTGCAAAAGCGCCGCATCCTCGACGCGAGTCTCACGGCGGATTCCCGTTGAACGTGAGAGACGGCCTTGGCCCTACGTGCCGCGCGACTGCGGGCCATCGCTGCTTGCGTTGGCGAGGCCGTAGCTACTCAGCGCTCCCCCGATCGAAACGTTTTCAGGCGGCCACGTCGGCAAGAGCCTCAAGCGCGGTGTCAATATCGGCTAGCGTATGATCCGCGCTGATCTGGAAGCGAATCTCTTCATCGCCTTTCGGCACCACCGGGTAGGTGAGGCCGGTCGCGAGAATGCTCCGTTGGCGCAGATGCGAAACCAGCGCCAAAGTACGCTCAGTGTCGCGGACCAACAGCGGCACGACCGGGTGCTCGCCGGGCAGCGTCTCGAAACCGAGCTTGATTAGCCCCGCTTTGAAGCGCGCCGTCGTCTTGCGCAAATGCGCGAGGAGAGCGGCGCCCTCTGGACTGTCCACGATGTCGATCGCCTTGTGGGCGGCGGCCGCTTCGGCCGGGGTGATCGGGTTCGAATAAATGTAGAGCGGCGACGTCTCACGAAGATAGCGGATGACGATCTCCTCGGCGACGACATAACCGCCATTGACGCCGAACGCCTTGCCGAGCGTCGCGACGAGCAGATCGGCCTGTGGAGAACCTGTGAATTCCTCGGAACCGCGGCCGCTCGGTCCAAAGGCGCCGACCCCGTGCGAGTCGTCGACCACGACGATCGCGCCTTCCGCAAATGCGCTGCCGTAACCGCGCGCCAGCGCCATGATGCGGTCGAGCGGGGCATGGTCGCCGCGCATGCTGAAGACGCCGTCGGTCACCATGATCGCGCGGGCGCAGCTCTTCGCCGCCGTTTCGAGGCGGCGCTCAAGCTCCCCCATGTCGAGGTGCTTATAAATGTGTTTTTCAGCTGGTCGCGCCAACGCAACGGCGTTGATTATGCAGTTATGGTTCAGTTCGTCACTGATGACCGCGGTTTTGTCGGTGACGAGCGGCGGGATTATGCCCATGATCGCGGCATAAGCGGATGAGAACAGCATAGCCGCCGGCCGGGCGTGGAAGGCCGCAAGCCGCCGCTCCAACGCGACGTGCGACGACCATGTTCCGCTGATGAAGCGCACCGCGCCGGGGCCGACGCCATAACTTGCGGCGGCCGCTTCCTCCACCGCGATCACTTCCGAGCGAAGCGCCATGCCCAGGTAATTGTTGGAATTCATGCGCAGGAACGGCGCCTCCCCCTCGCCTTCGAGGAGATATCGTGGACCACGATCATCGCCAGCGGCAATGAATCCGCAAATCACCGCTTCGCTACCCTTGAGCCGCCCGGCGCGCAGCAATTCTTCAAGCCGCGCGGCGAGCGCTTTAGTCAATGCGCGCGTGGTCATGGGAAGTCTCACATTTCAAGCGTTCGTCTCCCGAAGCTTTCATCTTCTCGCGAAGCTTGGCGAGTATGTCTCTCGTCAGGGCCGCCAGATTGAAGCGCGGCGAAAAGCCCCAATCGTCTCGCGCGGCGCTGGCGTCGAGCGATTGGGGCCAGGAATCGGCGATCGCCTGGCGCATCGGATCGATGTGATAGTCGACGGCGAACGACGGAAGGTGTTTGCGGATTTCCGTGGCGAGTTCGGCGGGCGTGATGCTCATGGCCGTCACATTATAGGCGTTGCGATGTCCCAAGCGCGTCGGATCCGCCTCCATGAGGTCGATCATCGCGCGTATTGCGTCCGGCAGATACATCATGTCGAGACGCGTATCCGGCGCCAGAAAGCAGGAGTAACGCTCGCCGCTCGCCGCCGCTCGAAACATCTCCACGGCGTAGTCGGTCGTGCCGCCTCCCGGCGCGGCGACGCTCGAGATGAGCCCCGGCAGCCGCAGCCCCCGCGCGTCGACGCCAAAGCGCCGCGTATAGTAATCGCAAAGCAATTCGCCGGCGAGCTTGCTGACGCCGTAAATGGTGGTCAGCCGCTGGATGGTCACTTGCGGCGCGCGCTGGCGCGGCGTCGACGGTCCGAATACGGCGATCGAACTTGGGAAAAACAGCTGGCAGCGAAACTCACGCGCCGCTTCAAGCAGATTATAGGCTGTGTCCATGTTGACGGTCCATGCCTCTTGCGGTCGTTTCTCGGCGACCGCGGAGAGGAGCGCGGCGAGATGATAAACCGCGCCAATGTCGCGCCGGCGCATGACCTCGAAGATTTGGCTCGGCTGCATGCAGTCGAGACGTTCGTAATCGTCACCCGCTGTGAAAGACCGACTCGTCACGGCGCGCAAGTCCGACGCGACGACGCGATCGGCGCCATAATGTTTACGCAAAACGGGGACCAGTTCGACGCCAATCTGACCGAGCGCGCCGGTAACAAGGAGTCGTCGCATATACACCACCCGACGGCGCCGATGACCCCGCCAGCTCGGCGAAGGCGCCATGCTACTCAGTTATGGCTGTTCGCCCTCTCGCCAATATCCTTTCGGAGCGTTTTCATTCGTCGCCAAGCGGGGCGTCGAACCCCGCGCCGACGCGCCGCGCAGTCCCAATGCGCGCAGGCTCGCGTCGAGCGAGGCCGCCTCGGCTTCTTGGTAGAGCGCTGTTTCGTCGAGAACCGCGGCGCCCAGCGCCTCCTCGAACGCCCTCCGGTTCGACCGCTCGCTGAATTTCCCGGGTCCCGTCGCGTCGAGGTTCGAACGGAAAATTCCCGCCGCGCTCACCGGGAGGAAATCTTCATAGACAATCGGCTCGATTTGCAGGAGGCCTGCCTGCAGCAGCCTCTCGACCGAGAATGGCCCTTCGCCTTCGGTGGTCCACTTCGCGCCGCTGGCCGTCGGCGAATAGCGGAAGAAGGCCAGTCGCTCCACACGAAGCGTCGCCGCGTCGTCCGGGAAGGCTTCGAAGCAGCGACGGAGCTCCTCCATATGCGCCATGGCGTTGGAAGCGTCGCCCCCGATCGGGACGCGAGCGTGGGCCGCGGCGAGCAGCCGATCATAGAGCGCGCGCCCCTTGGACGTGAGCGCGACGCCCCGGTGCTCGATTTCGCCAAACCGCGCGGTGTGAACGCCGACCGCGGGCGCGCCGGACGCTTTTGGAAAGACGACTGGCTCGGGCAACGCCTTGAAACTCGTTTGCCGCAGGAGAATTGGACAGCGGCGGCGCGGCGGCCCTTCAATTATCGCTTTCGGCTTCATCTCGCCCGCCGCTAGCGTTTGCTGGGCGGCGTCGATATCAAGCGCCGCCAAGGCTAGATGGTTGATATGCGGGCCATCGAAGCAGGCGACGTCGGCAATGAGCGGATGCGCCGAATGAAGCTTGCGATAGACCTCGGCCGGAACCGTCGCCGCGCCGCGCCAACGGAAGGTTTCGACGGCCGCGGCGACGAACGCCCGCGCTCGAGTTTCGTCGAATCCACCGTTCCCTTCGAACTCCTCGATCAACTCCATGCAGCGCGGCGTGAAAATTTCTCGCCGGGCCAGCGCTGCGGCGGCCGCGCGCCGCGCCCCCTCATCCTCGATCAGATCCAAACGCAGCAGCGAAGTGAAGACGCGAAACGGATTGCGCCGTAAAGCCTCCTCGCCGGTCGGCCGGAAGGCAGTCGAGTGCACTGGAATTCCGGCAACCGAAAGGTCGTAATAGCCCACGGGGGCCATGCCCATGATCATGAAAAGCCGCCGGATGGTCGACAGTTCCTCGGGCGTCCCAAGCCGAATGGCGCCGTGGCGTTCCATGCCGAGTTGGTCGAGTTCGCCTCGCCGCTCTCCTTCAATCGCTCGATCCACGCTCAGCGCCTCGCGGTTCAATCCGGCGACGAGTTCGGCCAATGCGCGATATTGCGGAACCTCCGACTTGTACACGGCTGACATTGCGCGCGAGAACATGGCGCGGATCGCATCCGCCGAAACAAAAGCGGCGGCCGTCACGGCGCGTCTCCGACGTCGTCAAGATCGCGAAACCCTTCGATGGGCGCACTGTTAGGCTTAAGCTCCGACATCGAACTTCACTCCCTGCGCCAGCGGCAGATCGGCCGAATAATTGATCGTGTTGGTGGCGCGCCGCATATAGGTCTTCCAGCAATCCGAACCGGCTTCGCGTCCGCCGCCGCTGTCTTTCTCGCCGCCGAAAGCGCCGCCGATTTCGGCGCCCGACGGCCCGATGTTCACATTGGCGACGCCACAATCCGATCCCTCCGCGGACAGGAAGCGCTCCGCTTCGCCGACGTCGCTTGTGAAGATTGACGAAGCGAGGCCGTGCGCAACGTCATTGTGCATCCGGAGCGCCTGATCGAAGTCTTGGTGCTTCATCAGGTAGAGTATGGGCGCAAAGGTTTCGCGCCGCACGACGGGCGCCTGCTCCGGCATCTCCACGAGCGCCGGCCGCACGTAATAGGCGCCCGGAAAGCGATCCATGAGCAGCCGCTCCCCGCCCATGACGACGCCTCCGGCTTCGCGGGCTTCGTCGAGCGCCTCCCGCATGACCCGATAGGCGTTTGCGTCGATCAGCGGGCCGATCAGCGTGGCGCCGTCGCGGGGATCGCCGATCGTTACGCTGGCGTAAGCGCGGCGGAGGCGCCCGAGCGCTTCGTCGTAGACCGCTTCGTGCAAGAGCAACCGCCGCAGCGTCGTGCACCGCTGTCCGGCGGTTCCCATCGCGGCGAAGGCGATGGCGCGCACGGCGAGATCGAGGCGGGCTGATGGACAGACGATGGCGGCGTTGTTGCCGCCGAGCTCCATAATGGCGCGCGCGAACCTGCCGGCAAGACGGGGCGCCACGGATCGGCCCATGGCGGTGGAGCCGGTCGCCGACACGAGGCGAACGCGCGCGTCGTCGACAAGCGTCTCGCCGAGCTCCCGCCCGCCCAAAACCAAGCCGCACAACCCCGCGGGAACGGCGCCGAAACGCGCGGCGGCGCGCCGGAACAGAGCCTGCGTCGCGAGCGCCGTCAGCGGAGTCTTTTCCGACGGCTTCCAAACGAAACCGTCGCCGCAAACCAGCGCGAGCGCCGCGTTCCAGGCCCATACCGCGACCGGAAAATTGAAGCTGGTGATGATCCCCACTACCCCCAGAGGATGCCATGTCTCCATCATTCGGTGGCCCGCGCGCTCCGTCGCGATCGTCAGTCCGTAGAGCTGTCGCGACAATCCAACCGCGAAATCGCATATGTCGATCATCTCCTGAACCTCGCCGAGGCTTTCGGACGAGATCTTTCCCGCTTCGAGTGTGACGAGCCGCGCCAATTCCGGCTTGGCGGCGCGCAATTCCTCGGCAAGCAAGCGGACGAAGGCGCCCCGGCTCGGCGCCGGAACTTTTCGCCAGACGCGAAACGCGTTTTCCGCATCGGCGACGGCGGCGGTCGCCGACTCGGTATTGCCGAATTGCGGCCTCCCGATCGGTTCGCCGGTGATCGGCGAGCGCGACTCGGCCTCTCCATGCTGGAAGGCCTCGGACGCAACGCCCAACCTCCCAAGTATCTCCGCGGCCTCTCGAGCAAGTTCGCCCGTCAATGCCCGCCTCCATCCGCCCGTCCCACGCATCCTCTTTGCTCGGAGAGTCGAGCTGGCCGCGCGGACTTGATCGCCTATCTTATATGGAGCGGGACGGGGGCTCGCAAAGTGCGGGAGTCGTTGGATGATGGGCGTCGCGAGCGGTGGGAGCCGATACTGCGCGAGGAACTACGAGCCGCTGCCGGTCGTTCTCGCGCGAGGCGAAGGCGCGCATCTGTGGGACGTGGAAGGACGGCGCTACGTCGACATGATGAGCGCCTATTCGGCGGTGAGTCTTGGTCACGCCCATCCGCGCATCATTGCAAGGCTCACCGAGCAAGCGCGACGCCTTTCGGTGGCGTCGCGAGCCTATTACGATGATCGGCTCGGTCCATTCCTCGAGGAAGTTTGCAAAGTGACTGGTCTCGACGTCGCGCTGCCGATGAACAGCGGAGCGGAGGCGGTAGAGACGGCGATCAAGGCGGCGCGCCGCTGGGGTCATCGCGTCAAAGGCCTGCAGCAACCCGTAATCGTCGTCGCCGAGGGGAATTTTCACGGCCGCACCACTACGATCATCAGTTTCTCCTCGGAGCCGGAATATCGCGACGGGTTTGGACCCTTTACGCCGGGCTTTCGCGCCGCCGCGTTCGGAGACCTCGCGGCGATGGAGGCGGCAATCACGCCCGACACCGCCGCCGTGCTCGTCGAGCCCATACAAGGGGAAGCCGGCATTATCGTTCCGCCGCATGGCTGGCTCGCCGGCTTGCGCCGCCTGTGCGACGAGCGCCGCGTCTTGCTGTTGCTTGACGAAATTCAATCCGGTCTGGGCAGGACGGGCGCCTGGTTCGCATTTCAGCACGAAAACGTCCGGCCGGACGGTGTCATGCTGGGCAAAGCCCTGGGCGGCGGCGTGTTGCCGGTTTCCGTTTTCGCGGCGCGGCAAGAGGTCATGGATGTTTTTACGCCGGGGTCTCATGGCTCGACTTTCGGCGGCAACTCCCTCGCGGCCGCGGTCGGACTCGAAGCGCTCCATGTGATCCGCGACGAGGGATTGGTGGAGCGGAGCCGGCAATTGGGCGAGCATATGTTGCGCCGCTTGGCCGCCATCCATAGTCCCGCCTTGAAAGAGGTCCGCGGCCGCGGCTTATGGGCGGGGGCCGAGATCGACCCGCAATTTGCAAATGCTCGCGCGGTTTGCGAACGGCTGCTTGAAAATGGCGTGCTGTCAACTGTCACGCATCACACGGTTGTTCGACTGGCGCCGCCACTCGTCATCGCCCGCGAGGATCTCGACTTCGCCATCGATCGTTTCGAGGAAGTCTTGGTCGAAATCCTCGAGCCGCGGCGGCAGCGGGGGGCCGCGCGCGGAGCGGTCTGTTCGCCGCGTCATGACTTTGAACCGGCGTGGAAGCGCGAGTAGCCCTGCTCGTTATACAAGGACAGGGGGGAGATGCGTGCCGAGCCTCTTCTTCACTCGACGGGATATGAAATTCATCCGAAACCCGGATGGCCGTGGCGGCGATAATGTTAAGGACGCGCCAATCAAGGGTAGAGGCCGCGTTCTTCGTGGGCCGTGAGGATGCGCTCGCAGGCGACCACGAACGCGGCTGTGCGCAGGGAAACGCCGCGTCGTTCCGAGGTGCGCCAAATCTGTTCGAGGGCGTCGAGAACGATTTTTTCTAGGCGCTGATTGATCTCGTCCTCGGTCCAAAAATAGCTGGCGAAGTCCTGCACCCACTCGAAATAGCTTACCGTCACGCCGCCAGAATTGCAGATTACATCCGGAACGACGACGATCCCTCGTGAACCGAGAATATCGTCGGCCTCGGGAAGGGTTGGACCATTGGCGCCTTCGAGCACCAGGCGGGCGCGCAGCCGCTCGGCGCGCGCGACAGTTATTTGCCCCTCGAGCGCCGCGGGGATCAAAACGTCGCAGGGCGCATCCCAAAAAGCCTCCGGATCCAGACTGTCGGCGCCTGGAAAGCCGCCGACAGTGCGGTGACGCTGGACATGGTCGGCGAGCTCGGTGATCGGCAGCCCTTGGGCGTTGAAGATCGCGCCGCCAGAATCTTGCGCCGCGACGATCATGGCGCCTGCTTTCGCAAACAATTCCGCTGTCGTGGAGCCGACATTGCCGAACCCCTGAATGGCGACGCGGGCGCCCCCGATCGGCATGTTCAAGCGCCGCATCGCCTCGCACCCAATGACGAAAACACCGCGCCCGGTGGCCTTGACCCGGCCGAGCGAACCGCTGAGATGGACCGGCTTTCCGGTGACAACGCCCGGACTCGCAAGCCCGGTGTTCATCGAATAGGTGTCCATCATCCAGGCCATGATTTGGCTGTCGGTATTGACATCCGGAGCCGGAATATCCTGGTGTGGGCCGATAATGACTCCTATCTCGCTGGTGTATCTGCGCGTCACCCGTTCGAGCTCTTTTTTTGAAAGCCGTTCCGGGTCCAAACGAATGCCGCCCTTGGCGCCGCCGAAAGGGAGATTTACGGCGGCGTTCTTTATCGTCATCCACGCGGAGAGCGCCATAACCTCTTCCAGCGTTACGTCGGGGTGATAGCGCACCCCGCCCTTACCCGGCCCGCGCGCCAGGTTGTGTTGCACGCGATAGCCTTCGAAATGGGCGAAATCCCCATTGTCCAGTTCAATCGGAACGTCGACGATCAGCGTTCTCTTCGGCCGCCGGAGTGTTTCCGCCCAACGCGCCAACGGGCCCAGGTAGGGCGTCACCCTGTCCACCTGAGCGAGGTAAGTCCCCCACGCGCTGAGGTTTGTCGGCTGAGCGTAGGACAGGCTGCTGTGGACCGCTACGGCCGGGTTGTTTGTCGATGGCATTATCATGACTCCCTTCAATCCTGTCGCCACGCGTATCCTTTGGACGGCGCGATCCCGACCATTCTCGTTGCTTGTTCAAGCGGTCGTAGGCGCCATTATCGATTTACACTTGGAGGATGCGACTCGGCGAGTTCCGACCGATTTTCCTCATTTCATCCAGGCCGTCATTCGCTATTCTCGATTGAAGAGCAAACTCGGCTTTGGGTCGCCAGTGGCGCCGGAACGCCGGATGCGTGGCCGGTCTAACCCAATGAGCGGACCGGTGGTCGTATGGTGAGGGATCCTTTCCTGGTGTCGCCAGCACCCTAACGCGTGGCCATCGCCGCAGCCATTCCTTGACCGTTCATCGCGACAGCTGCTTCGATGAGCCTCGTGGCCTCCCCCAAGCCATCGAGCGAGTGAAGCGCCGCTCGAGCCGCCAGAGCTTCAAAAATCCGCGACGATTTGTGGGCGGAAGCTTGCCGGCGCGAAGAGGCGCTTCGCGATTTGATGCGGCTCCATCCAGGCCGATTTCCCGAAATCGCGGCGCCGGAAGCGTGTTTTGCGCTCGGCGTAAGCCGCGCCGCCTTCTTTCGATTAATTGAGCGCTTCAAGACGGAAAAGACGGTCTCCGCACCGCTGGCTTGGCTTCACCAAGTTGGCGCGCCGTCCGAGCCAGACTCGCTGAATTGGACTTGCGAAAGCACGCCCTGCGACGAGACGACAAACTCAAAATTGCAGCCACCAAGGCGACGGCAGGCGAATATCGCGCTACCCGACCCTTCAGGATGTCCAGATCGATCACACGAGGGTGGATGTCGCCGTCGTCGATGAGGAAACGCGCGAACCGGTTTGTCGGCCTTGGATCACTGGCCATGGATATTCTCATGCGCGCTGTGACCGGATTCCACCTGACCATGGATGCGCCTTCGCGACTCTCGATTAGTCTGTGTCTTCTTCACCCGGTTTACAACAAAGCCGCATGGCTGGCCGAGCGCAAAATAGAAGAAGAATGGCCTATTTCCGGACTGCCCGACACCATCGATGTCGACCATGGCGCCGATTTCCGCGGCCGCGCGTAAAGAGGCTTCACGTGCAAGTCCTGCCGCGAGGGTCTCCACCGCCGCGGTTTTCTTCCTCACTGGCATAGTCGCCATCATGGCGGCGCTAGCGCTATTCGCGCCGGGCGCCTGATCCCCGCTCGCCTTGTGTGATGGCGCACAGTCCTTCTGCTCTCTTTGGAATCAAATGCCCTTCATGCCCCAAGCAGGCACGTGCAAAAGGAGCTTCTCATGTCCGCCATCCTGACCCTCCTCGGCCTAGACGACTGCGAGAGATTAGTGAATCTACTCAACGCTCTCCCACATGGGTTTTGACCTCAGGCGCGTGCGCAAGGCTACTGGATCGCGGAGCATCATGCTCATGGCAGCGAGGATCTCGGGCCATACGCCACCGTCGAAATCACCTTCGACTCACGGTGACGTCCTTCGCGGGCCTCGCTGTCGTCCGAACAAAGACAACCGGTCAATGGAAGATCTGATGCAAACTCTTACCGATCAGCCGAGCGGCGGCCTTCGCGTCAACGATCATGGCATGGGCTATTAAGTCCATGCCACGACACGGATAATGCGCATCGTAGACAGTATAGACTATTGCGCCCCCTGTTGCATTTCTGCCACATAAGGTGAGAAATTCAGCGAGGCTCACGCTTGCAGACAACAACTAGAGAAAATTTGTGGTATCGATTCACCCAAGCATCGGGGCCGTCCGCCACAAGCAGGGTCTAGGTAGAAGGAGCGTCAACGGTTTACTGAGTTCGACGCGTTTCGATTCACCAAGGCGGAAAAATATTACTGCCGTCTCGCTCGCAAGGATGGGCCTGTCTCCGTACAGAAGACTGGGGCCGACGCTGGGTTGAAGCTTGGCGATGTCTTGCGCGCCTTTCGGGCGGATTTAAGAAAGGAGACGAATATGATTCTCGGGACACGCGCTGCAGATCATTCGGCAAATAGCCGAGGTTCGGAAAAATTTCGGGTGGCCATCGTTGGAGGTGGGCCCGGAGGTTTGTTTGCGGCCTGGCATTTGCGGGCGAAAGCGGGTGACAGCTGCGAAATAGCGATTTTCGAAGCAAGCGAGAGGGCGGGAGGTAAAATCGTTACACGCCAATTTTCAGGGGTTGGCCCTTATGAGGCTGGCGTCGCCGAGATTTATGATTATTCCAAGCTAGGCCCCGATCCACTACACGACCTGATCATTAAGGATCTTGGGCTGGAGGTTAAGTACCTCCAGGGTGGCCCCTGCGTGCTCGGCGACAAGATTATCTTGGCGACGGACGATCTCGCTCAGCATTTCGGCGAACGCACATGTGATGAAGCTAAAGCATTTCGTGCGCGCTGCGCTGAGATGCTCAGCCCCGAAGATTTCTATCTTTCTGTGGCGCACGTTGACAACGAGCATCCCTGGGCGAAGATTTCTGGTGAAGCTCTGTTGGCTTCTCACATCAAGGATGACATCGCGCGTCGCTATGTACGTACCATGGCGCACAGCGATGTGGCGGCTGCTCCGCATCAGACGAATGGACTGACTTTCCTCAAGAACGCTTTGATGGATATCGATGGTTACATGGATATGTTTTCAGTCATTGGAGGAAATGAGCAGATTGTTACGGGTCTCGTGGAGGAAATCGACGCGGAGATCCGCCTGAATTCCAATGTGGTGGCTGTTCAACCACTTCCCGACGGGACATATCGTCTTGAGGTGGATGTCAACGGTGTCCGTGAAACGGCTACGGCGGATTTCGTTATTGTTGCTCTGCCGCTGACGGCCTTGTCGACAATCAATTGGCGCACACAGGCGTTGCAGGAGGCAATAGACAGGCACATCGGCTACTTTGATCGGCCAGGACACTATCTACGCGCAACCCTACTGTTCAAACGGCCATTTTGGCGGGAACATCTGCCCGCTGACTGGTGGATGCTCGACGCATTCGATGGTTGCTGCGTGTACGATGAGAGCGCGCGTAACGATTTTGGCGGCAAGGGTGCTTTAGCCTTTTTGATTGCTGGCAACGCGGCTCTGGCTCTAGCCAATGTTCCGGACGAGCGTATCGAACAATTGTGCCTTGACGCTTTGCCGTCAGCACTGTCGGAAGCGCGGGACCTTATTGTGGATTGCCGGATTCACCGTTGGATGGCCTCGGTAAATGCTATTCCGGGCGGAACGCCTGTGCGGCAACGCGCAATAAATCATCGTCCCGATCCTGAGCGCTTACCCGGGATTATCATGGTTGGCGACTACATGTTCGATGCAACGCTCAACGGGGTCATGGACTCGGCGGATTCGGGAACGGACATCATACTGTCGGAAATTCTTACTCGTCGCCGCGCGCTCTCGATGCAGCAGGCCGGCACGATAGGAAGCGGAAACTGGTCTAAAGCGGCTTCGATAGAGGAGGTGCTCGAACACTTGTTTCCTGTCGAAGCGCTCGTAGACATGCTGAGCATCGTGTGGGGTTTGAAGAAAGGCTCCAAAATTTTGCACGTCGGCTCGGCTTCGGGACGAATGGTGGCTTTGCTGCGGACGCTCGGTTACGACGCTATCGGGGTAGAGTCCAATCGCCTCGCCAGGTCGGCGACAGCATCCGAGGCCGAACAATTTAATCTGCTGAATGAGTTCACTGAGTTGCCGTTCGATGACCATGTCTTCGACGCGGTGGTCGAAACAGCGCTGTGTCGGTTGCCGCAGCAAGAAGTTGGAAAAGCGATTGAGGAAATCAGGCGCGTCACCAAGCATGGCGTGGTGCTTGGATCGATAACGACTGATCTGGCAATCGATCTCCTTGAGCGCCATGACCTGCTCGAAGACGTGCAAACGCTCGGTTCGCGGTGGGACTGGGCAGAGAGGTTTCACGCCGCCGGCTTTGTTCACGCCCTGACAGAGCCGTCACGTTTGGATGAAGCCTGGAAAATAGCCGCGGCGGCGGGGGCGGGCCCCGGACACTGGTATGAGGATGCGGAGAGCCTGATCTATTGCTTTTACCAACCGGGCGCCGTGCCCGCGCAAGCTGCGAAGGACGCGGATGAAATAACTGGAAGCGTCAGGTTCTTTGGACGGTCCCGTGTGGCTGTCCCCCGAGGCGGATAAGCAGTTCCCGCCGCAATCAAACGAGCCAGGCCATTGGAATCTCTCCGGTGGGCGAGGTACGCCCACCGACGAATCTTGATGGATGTGTCACACATGGGACAGGTATTGAGAACTACGATGCTGAATAAGGCGACGCAGCAAGAGCACGTTTCTCTCAAGGCGCAGGCTTGGCGGGTTGACTTCCAGGAAAGGCCGAGCATGGCCGATCTCAGGTCAGTCGTGATCAAGGAACCACGCAATGTAAACGCCGTCTTGACGCCGGTCGACATGGAAGAAGCGCTCGCTAGCGGTCGGACGGAGAGCGGCGGATCGCTGATAATCGTTTGGATGCCGCCCGGGGTCAATACCCCACCAAGCATCGAACATGACGTAGATGCGTGGATGCGCGACAGCGCCAGCTCTGTGAGACAGACGCCAGTTCGCGCTACAATTCGTACGGTTCGCGTAATTTGGCACGACACTCGAGCACTAGTTTATACGAACGCCGAGCAGTTGGACGACGCAATCGATGCGGTTGTTCGCTTTACCGTCGCAGAGCGGGAGACGACCGCGCTGGAGCTGGCGATGGATTCCACGTGGGCGTCTATAGATGCGGATGCGCCGTTGACTCATGCGGCAGCGTCTCGTCAACAAAAGCAGCAGCAGCATGTGAATGAGCTGACCGAGTTAGCCACGCGGATGAAAGCCATGTATCTGCGCGTGAGCAAGGCGTTGGAACAGCTTGATCCGGCGCTCGGCGAGTCATCCAAGCGGCTCTATTCGGAACTTGCCAATGCCGCGCTTCTCTGGGATCGCGTGGAGCCGTTGGGGGAGCCCATCCAGTTTGCGCTGGATCAATATGAACTCGCCAACACGCGCTTGATCGAGGCCAAGACTGCCGCGATGGAACATTTACACGCAATGATTGGACATGTGCTGGAAGTCGGAATCATTGTGCTGCTTCTATGTCAGCTCCGCATACTTTGGTGACGCCAACAGCTGGATTGACGTTCCATCCGCGATGGCGGCTGGAGCCTGGTTCCATAGGGTTTGTCCAGGGGCCGAACCCTCTGTCGCTCCCTATCTTTGTCAACATATCAAAGGAGAAAAGCGCATGCGCGCCTTCGTCTCGATTCTAGTGGGTTCCTTGCTCATGATGCCGGCCGTGGCACACTCGAAAGATCTCACCAACGACGACCAAATCCGCGAGGCTTTAATCGGAAACACGTTATCTGGCGTGGAAGAAGGAAAGTCTTATGTCGAATTCCTTCAACCGGATGGCCGGATAGACGGCGAAGAGCGCGAAGGCCGATACACAGGCCATTGGCAAATAGCCAAGGGGCAGATTTGTTTCAGCTATGATGACGACGACAAGGCTACTAATTGGGACTGCGTCAAGGTTGGGATCGAGGGGTCCCGGATCGTTTGGATAGACAAGGGCGAGAAAACCTATGCCAATTTGATCGCGGGTAATCCAAACGGCTTTTGACGGCGCGCCGTGTGAGATTCCGGATTTTCAACATCAAACGGGACATCTCCATAGGCGGCGCGGCGGCGCGGCGGCCGTTTGATTAGGCTTACCGATCACGACGACCGGCGCGCTATTTTGCGCTCTGACGCAAACTCAGTGCAACGTAAGCATCCGGTGCGGGCCGCAGGGGTGTTGATCACACCAAGTCTCAGCGCCCCTCCGACTGTCGAAGGGCTCGTGGGCGACGAATGGTTCACGGCCAGCGCTTACGCCTTTTTGGCGGAGAACCTTCCCGAAGACGCGTCTTTAAGCGCATTTGGCGCGGCCTATCCAGATTTCCTGGCCATGCTCCCAGCTACCGCGGATTTTCCCTATTTGCCGATGTGCTGGTCGCAGCAGACACCGCTGGGAGCGGACATCGCTGGCGGCTGATCGACGATCAGCCCTGGCCGCGCTTTCGGCTTTTTGTCGATGCGATGCGGGGCTCGGTTCCGCGTTTTTTCGGCGTCGCGCGGAGTCAGTCGCTGTCATAGCCGCGGTCGGCAATCAGGGTTTTCGCTTTCGGTAAGGCGTCGAGCATCAGCCGCGCGCCCTTGTGATCGCTCAACCGAATGCGCAAACTCGGGCAAGCCGATTTCGTATGCGTTGCCTAAATGACTCCACGACGGCACCCTCGCGCCTTTCGAAACCTCTGTGCAACAAAGCCGCTGTTCGTGAAATCATCAAAACGAAATGAGCGCGCGGCGGGCGCGAAATAACGCGCGGCGCGCTCATTCGAAACAGCCGCTCACCTCATACGAAAGCCCGCGCGGGCAATGCCGCCAACTCGGTCGGAACCGCGTCCTTCACCTCCGCTTGCGAAAGGCCAACAGCCCGGCGGATCGCGGAGATGGGCGTATTCGAGAATGACGCGATGGACAAAGCGACCTTGCTCGTGGGCGCCTGCTCGACCATCGAGGCGACCGCCGCCGCGTCTAAGGGCGCCGCGTCCCAATATGCGAGGGCAAGACCCTCCGTGACGATTTCGTGAGCCTGGAGAAGCGCCGGCGAATTTCGAACAAAATGGCCATAGAGGAGATATTCCGAGAGCGCCCGCGTCTTGCAAAGCGACTCTTTCCAGTTCCTTTTGGCGGCGGCGGAAATTGTTTGCGTAAGTTCCTGGATGGTGCGCTTATCCCACACAATCACATGACCGATGTAGTCGTCGGCGGGAAAGGTCGTCTCCGCTTGACGGAGTAGCCGGTCGCAGCTTCGCGTCCAGGCCGCGTGCATCGGGGCGTCGGCTTCTATGGCGCCGCGTTCGACGTACAGGGGGGCTCGCTCACGACCCGCATAGGCGCCCGCGTCGAACGGACGGAAAAACACATTGTCCGAATCGATGACGCAGAACCGCTCCTCCGGCAGGGCGGAAACGGCGGATATCTTGAGAAGTTGCTGGATGTGCCAGCCGTGGACCGGACCCGAGCGGAACGACCACCACAGGCGGCGACCGCGGCGCAAGAGAAAGGGCGGAATGAGTTTCAACCACTTCGGAAGGAATTTGGAACTCGGCAGGGCGATGCGCTTCTCGCTGTTGAAGCGGGAGAACAAAGGAATTTCATCGTCGGCGACGATGACATAATGCGTCTCATGTCCCTTCACGCGGCGGTCGACGCTGTCGCAAAGGAGCGCGAAACGCTCGAGGTCCTTGTGATAGCTGGGGGTGAGAAGAGCAACGGTTCGGGCTTGCTTCACACGACTCTCCGTTCCATTTCGGCACAATTGGATGCGCCAGGTTGGCGCGAGAATTCGATTTTGGCCGAAAGTTGCAACAATGAGTCCGCCGCCAGCCCCACCGGACCGGCGCTACGCGCCGCCGCGTTGAAACCCGCGGAGGCCGCGTCAGGAGCGCTCGGCGCGAATCGCCCGCGCGGCGCATGCGAGCGCGAAGGCGTATTCGACCGCGGTGTCGTCGAGCTGTTCGAAACGCCCCGAGGCGCCGGCGTGGCCCGCGCCCATTTGCGTGCGCAGCAGGATCGGACCGCCGCCCGTCATCGTCGCGCGCAGCCGCTGCACCCATTTGAGCGGCTCCCAATAGGTGACGCGCGGATCGGTCAGCCCGGCCATCGCCAGTATCGGCGGATAGTTTTGGGCGGTCACATTGTCATAGGGGGAATAGGCCGCCAATCGGTCGAAAACGGCGGCGTCGGCGAGAGGATTGCCCCATTCCAGCCACTCGGGCGGCGTCAGCGGCAGATCGTCGCGCAGCATCGTGTTGAGCACGTCGACGAAGGGCACGCCGGCGACAATGCCGGCGAAAAGCTCCGGCGCCATATTGGCGACTGCGCCCATCAACATGCCTCCGGCGCTGGCGCCTTGCGCGACGATCTCCCCCTCGCGCGTATAGCCCGAGGTGATCAGATGCCGCGCGCAGGCGATGAAGTCGGTGAAGCTGTTGGTTTTGTGTTCGAGCTTGCCGTTCTCGTACCAGCTCCAGCCCTTGTCCGTGCCTCCCCGCACATGCGCGTAGGCGTAAACGAGACCGCGATCGACCAGCGACAGCGCGTTCGAGTCGAAACTCGCCGATAGCGCATGGCCATAGGCGCCATAGCCGTAGAGCAGCAGCTGCGCTCCGGCGCCAGGCTTGAAATCCGCGCGATACAGCAAGGTGATCGGCACGCTCGCGCCGTCCTCGGCTTGGGCGAACAGCCGCCGCGTGACGTAATTCTTGGGGTCGTGACCGCTGGGAATCTCCTCGCGCTTCACCAGGACGCGTGTTCTGGAAACCATGTCGTAGTCATAGGTCTCATGCGGCGTCGTCATCGACGAGTAGGTGAAGCGCAGCGTCGTCGTGTCGAATTCGAGCCCGGGTTCGAGATGCAGCGCATAGGCCTCCTCATCGAATTCGATCGCGTGCTCCTCGCCGCTCTCCAGCGCGCGCATTTTGAGGCGCGGCAGCGAGTCCTCGCGCTCGACCCAGGCGAGATGACCGGCGTAGACCGTGGCGATGACGATCATTCGGCCAGGACGATGCGGGACGACCTCGCGCCAATCGTCACGCGAAGCCGAAGTTAGCGGCGCCGAGAATATCGCGAAATCCTCGGCGCCGCCGGTGTTGGCGTGGATATAGATCAAATCGCCATGCGGTTCGACATCGTAGCGCAATCTCGGTTCGCGCGGCGCGACGCGGCGCGGTTTCGCCTCCGCGTCGGCCAGATCGACGAGATGACATTCGCTGGCGTCGTGGCCGTGGATCGAAACCACGGCGAACCGCCCGCAGCGGCTCTCGCGCAGCGTCACGAACCAGGCGGGATCAGTCTCCTCGATGACGAGCCGATCGGTTTTCGGGTCGGCGCCGACGACATGGCGAAACACCTGGGCGGTGCGATGATTCTCGTCCACGCGCACATAAAAAAAGCTCTTCGAGTCGCGGCTCCAGACGATGGCGCCGTTGGTCTCGCCCACGATGTCGGGCCGGTCCACGCCGTCCTTTAGCGCGCGCGTGCGGATGGAATAGAGCTCGGAGCCCTTATCGTCGACGCTCCAGCCGAGCTGCGCGTGATCGGGCGCGTGAACAGTCTCTCCGATGTCGAAAAATTCGACGCCTTGAGCGAGCGCCTCGCCGTCGAGCAGGATTTCCTCGCCGTCGCCCCCACGTTTCGTACGGCAATAGAGCGGGTGCTCGCCGCCTTCGCGATAACGCGCGAAATAGGCGAAAGGTCCGTCGGGCCAGGGCGGGTCCGCGTCGTCTTCCTTAATGCGCCCGCGCATTTCCGCGACGAGGGTCTCGCGCAAGGATTTGAGCGGCGCCATCACGCGGTCAAAGTAGACGTTTTCCGCCTTGAGAAGCGCGGCGATGTCCTTGGACAGGGAGCGCCCATCGCGCAGCACCGCGCGCCAGTTAGCCGCCGCGAGCCATGAATAGGGGTCGCTCAGCGCGCGGCCGTGATAGTCGCGTAGCGTCGGGCGGGGTTCGGCGCGCGGCGGCTTGGCGCCGGAGACGTCCAGAGGAGGCGGCTCGCCGGCGGCTATGTCGTGGGGGGTCATATCGCGGCTCCGTCGATTGAGCGGGGCATCGTCGCGGGCGCGAGAAGCCGCGCTATGTCAGCGGCTCGAGGCGTCGGCGCCGTGGGAAGCGGCGGAGTTGTTTTGGGGGTTCGCGAGCAGCTTGAGCGCCTCGAGCACGAGGGGACTCAGCCCGGCGCCGCCGTGGGCGACATGTTCCATGATGCCGGCGCGCATGCGCGGGTCCCAGAATTTCTTGATGTGGTCGGCGACTCCGGCGGCGCCGTCCGAATGACGTTGCGAGCCGAAGAAATCACCGATCTGGTTGGCCATTTTCACCAAATGTTCGGAAGTGCTATGCGACATGACTGGACGCCTGTTCGATTATGCGGGCGGGATGCGTGAAGACTTCGAAATCGCGGCCTCGCATTACCGCGACCAGCGTCAAGCCGCAAGCTTCGGCGGTGCGCACGGCGAGCGCCGTCGGGGCTGAGATGGCCGCAATGACCGATGCGCCGATGCGCGCGGCCTTTTGCACGAGTTCGACCGAGACGCGGCTGGTCATCAGCACGACGCCGGAAGATCCAGCGACGCCCTGGCGCGTCAACGCGCCCGCGAGCTTGTCGAGCGCATTATGGCGTCCGACATCCTCGCGCACGATCAGCGTCCCGGTCGCCGGATTCCAGAAGGCGGCGGCGTGCACCGCGCGAGTCTCCTGGTTGAGCTTTTGCGCGGCGGGCAGACGGTCCATGGCGTCGATCAAAGCCGAAGCGGGCACGCTCAAGGCGCTTTCCAGCATCGGCAGATCGCGCGTGGCTTGTTCGAGGCTCTCTATGCCGCACAATCCACAGCCAGTCGGGCCGGCCATTGAGCGCCGCCGCGCGGCATATTGCCTCTGCCGCTCGCCCGGAAGCCAGCTACGCAATTCGATCCCGAGCCCGGAGGCGACGATTTCGACATCGAGGGCCCCCATATCGGCGTCGATCAGCCCTTCGGTCAGCGCGAAGCCGACCGCGAAGTCTT
>Ga0182016_10002234_pt1 | contig 22941 bp, 19 predicted proteins | sample 712S2MmetaG_FD_120491 | JGI IMG/M metagenome (GOLD analysis project Ga0182016, IMG submission 120491) | Permafrost microbial communities from Stordalen Mire, Sweden - 712S2M metaG | ecosystem: Environmental > Terrestrial > Soil > Wetlands > Permafrost | place: Sweden: Stordalen | collected... | reverse complement strand
CCGCCCTCGCCTTCCTCGCCGAACAGCTCCAGATCGACCCGCTCGGGGGTCATGCCCGCGGCGGATATGGCCACGAACTCGCCCTGGATACGGGGGCTGGCGCCGTGAATCAGCCGGGCCGCCAACTCCTTGCCCGAGCCGGGCGGGCCGGAAATCAAGATGCGGCTGTTGGCCGGAGCGACCTTGGCGATCATCTGGCGCAGTTGCTGGGCCGCTGCGGAGCGGCCGATCATGCCGGTGGGCGACAGGGTCTGCATCTTCAGGCGCCGGTTCTCGCGCTTCAAGGACGCGGCCTCGAGCGCGCGCTGAACCACCAGCAACAGGCGATCAGACTTGAACGGCTTTTCCAGAAAATCGTAAGCGCCGCGTTTGATGGCGCTGACCGCTGTCTCGATATTGCCGTGACCCGATATGACCAGCACCGGCAGATCCGTATCCAAGGTCTGGATCAGATCAAGCAACTCCAGGCCGTCCATCCCCCCGCCCTGCATCCAGATGTCCAGCACCAGAAGCGCGGGGTTGCGCGACGTGATCTCGGCCAGCGCTTCCTCCGCGCTGGCGGCGGTGCGCACGGCATAGCCCTCGTCCGACAGAATACCCGCCACCAGATCGCGGATGTCAGCCTCATCGTCTACGACCAGGATATCGGCAGCCATACTCAGTCCTGCGTTTGGGTCTCAGCCGGCCGGGCGGCCGGCGGGTGATCGGGAACGTCCGACGCCATGAATTGAAGGATAACCTGGGCCCCACGATGGCCCGGAGCGTCCTGGATCGTCAGGGCGCCGCCATGCTCTTCCATGATCCGCTTGACGATGGCCAAGCCTAGGCCCGTGCCCTTTTCCCGGGTCGTGACATAGGGCTCGGTAAGCCGGTCGCGATCCTTGGCCGGCAGGCCCACGCCGTTGTCCTCGATGATGACCGAAAGCCGGCCGGTGTCTTTAACGATGCTGGCCTTGATCTCGCCCGGCTCGTGCGGATCCGCCGCAAGGCGCGACTGCACGGCCTCGGCGGCGTTCTTGAGCACATTAGCCAGAGCTTGACCAACCATGCGGGCGTCGCACCAAAGGCTCGCGCCCTCGGGCTCCGTCTGCAGATCGACGCCAATCTCGGGACTAGCCACACGGAGCGCGAAGACGGTCTGGTTCAGGAGTTCGGTCAGGTCGGCGGTATCGAACTTGGGAGCGGGCATGCGAGCGAAGGTCGAGAATTCGTCCACCATTCGCCCGATATCCTCGACCTGGCGCACGATGGTGTCGGTGCAGCGATCGAAGGTCTCGACGTCCTGGGTGATGTAACTGCGGTACTTGCGTCGCAGGCGTTCGGCCGAAAGCTGGATCGGCGTCAGGGGGTTTTTGATCTCATGGGCGATGCGGCGCGCCACGTCGCGCCAAGCGGCGTTGCGCTGTGCGGCCACAAGGCGGGTGATGTCGTCGAAGGTGAGAACCATACCGCCCTCCGCCAGGCGGCTGGCCCGGATACGCAGGCGCCGGGTCTCGCCATGCCGCACCACATCCGTCTCATCCTCAGCGTCGCGACCGCTTTGAGCGGCCTGCAGCGCCACGGCGGCCAGCTCAGGCGCCGCTTCGTTCAGGTCCTGCCCCAAGGTTTTGGCATGGTCCAGATCGAGCAGCGCCAAGGCGCGGCTGTTGGCGGCAGAAATGGCGCCCACCTCATCCACCCCAACCACGCCGGCGCTAACCCCCGCCAACACGGTTTCGATGAAGCGACGGCGAGATTCCGCATCCAGGCTGGCGCGTTTCAGAGCCTTCTGTTGTTCCTGAAGATCGCTGGTCATCCGATTGAAAGCACGTGACAAGACAGCTATCTCTTCTGGGGCTTTATGAAGGTCGACCCGGGCATCTAGATTGCCCGCAGCCACCCTGTCCGCGGCTTGCACCAAACGGCCGACGGGGGCGGAGATGCTGTTGGCTGCAGCCATCCCAAGCCACACCGCGCCCACCAACACCAGGAGCGCCGTCTCACCGTAGCTAAGAGCGAAAGCGGCCTGAATTGCTCTCCGGTCGACGTCTGCTTCGCGGTAATCAGCAACGGCGGCGGAGGCCGCCAGCAACTGGTTCAGGACGCCGGGCTGCACGAAACGGGCGACATAGAGGTAGGCGTCGGGGAAGGCGCGCAGCCGATAAAGCGCGCGAAACAGGTCCTGGGACTCGAAGGCGTGTTCGACGATATCCTTGTCCGCGGATTTCAGCGTCGCGGGCGGCGGCAACACGAACGTCGGCGCGCCCGGACCCTCCGCCCGGGCCAGCACCCGCCCCTCGCCGTCGATCAGATAGACGGCGGCGAACTCGTGAAGTTGAGCCTGTTGGGTCAGGTATTGGCTGAAACTGATGGGACTTTTCTGCAGGGTGGGCGCCACGTCGTTCACGTCGCCCGCCATCTGCAAGAGGTGGCGCGTGAGATAGGCTTCCTGGTCCTCGACGAAGGATTTGGCCACCTTGGCTGAATTCTCGACCACCGCCTCGACCCGGTGACTGAACCAGTTATCCACCGCGCTGGTCACCAGGGCGCCGAACGTTACGGCCACCACCACGGCCGGCGCTACAGCGACGAGGGCAAACAGGGTGACGAATCTCAGGTGCAGCCGTGCGCCGGCGTTGCGAGAACGCTCCCACACCAGCTTGAGCACCCGCCAACCGGCCGCCGCCAGGAGCGCCGCGATCAGCAGCAGATTCACGCCCAAAATCAGCAGAACGCGATTGGAGGCTGGGCCTACCGGGCCGGCGCCGGGCGCGGAGGCCATGTAGACAGCCAAGGCCGTGACCGCTGCGGCTAATCCCCAACCCAGACCGAACAGGCCCGAATTGACGCGGCTGCTAAGGCCTTCATCCGCAGCCCGAGCGGCATCTATCTGAGGCGCTGAGGATAGGACCGTAGGCGACATGCGAGTGCAGCCTAGGTCTCTGTGCCCCAAAATCAACAGCTATGTTGCGAATCCGCCTCTATGACTGAACGGCTCAGGCAGATGTGAAGACGGTTCTAGTGCGGCGATTCAGAAATTCGCCTGCGGCTTGTGGAGAGCGCGGAGCGAACTTCAGATCCAGCACACTAGCGCGCCGGGCGCACTTTCTCGATGCCGAGGTCTTGGATCTTCTTACGCAGAGTATTCCGGTTGAGGCCCAGGATTTCAGCCGCGCGCACCTGATTGCCACGGGTGGAAGCCAGAGTCAGTCGGATCAGCGGGGCCTCGACCTCCTGCAGGACCCGGTCGTACAGGCCAGGCGGCGGGCCGCCCTCGGGCTGCTCGGCAAAGTAGGAGATCAGCCGGCGTTCCACCAAGGCGCTGAGCGTGGCCGGCCCGTCGTCCGTCTGGGGCGTGGACGTGTTATCCTGCAGCTCGCGCTCGACGATGCGGGCCGTGATCACATCTTCCGCGTACAGGGCGCAGACACGGCGAATAAGGTTCTCCAGCTCGCGGACATTCCCGGGCCAGTCGTGGGCCTTGAGCCGCTCCAGCGCGCTCTGGTCGATGCTTTTGGCGGGCAAGCCCTCCCGGTGAGCGCGCAGCAGGAACGCGCGCGCCAGATCGGGAATATCCTCGGTCCGCTCGCGCAGGGGCGGAAGGCGCACCGGCGCCACATTCAGCCGGAAGAACAGGTCCTCGCGGAACAGGCCTTGGGCGATGAGACCGCGCAGGTCGCGGTTGGTCGCGGCGATGATGCGCACATTGGGCCGCCGGCCGGTCTTCGGATTGATCGCCGCCTCGGAGCCGTCGATCACCCGCAAAAGACGCGTCTGGGCGTCCAGCGGCATGTCCCCGATTTCGTCCAGGAACAGAGTGCCGCCGTCGGCCTCCACCAGCTTGCCGATATCGCTCTCGTTGCGCCCGAACAGTTCCTCCTCCACCCGCTCGCGCGGGACGGCGGCCAGGTTGATGATCACAAACTTGCCGTCGCGGCGACGGCCAAGATCGTGCAAGGCCCTGGCGACCAGCTCCTTGCCGGTGCCGGACTCCCCTAGAATCAGCACGGTCAGGTCTGCGCCCACCAGGCGCGCCACCGTGCGATAAACGTCCTGCATAGGGGGCGAGCGGCCGATCAGCGGCAGACGCTCGTCACGCAGAGCGCGAGCCTGGGCCTTGGCGGCTTCATTGTCAGCGGGGCGCGACAGGGCGCGCCGCGCCGCGGCCGTCATGTCGTCCAGATCGAAGGGCTTAGGCACATAGTCGAAGGCGCCGATTTCAGCGGCGTTCACCGCGGTCATCAGCGTGTTCTGAGCGCTCATGACAATGACCGGCAGCTTGGGGCGCTGCTTTTTTATGCGAGGCAACACATCGAAGACATTCTCGTCAGGCATCACCACATCGGTGATCACAAGATCTCCCTCGCCCTCCATAACCCATTTCAGAAGGGTGGTGGCGTTTCCGGTGGCGCGAACCTGATATCCCAGTCGGGTAAAGGCCTGACTGAGAACGAGACGGATCGAGGCATCGTCGTCGGCGATCAGAATTTTAGACTGCACGGTCATATCTCTGGGTTACCCGCCACCCTGTCATTGTTCGACCGGCAGAAGCACGCGAAATACGGTACGGCCCGGCTCTGACTCAAAATCGATCATTCCCCCGTGAGCGGTGACTAATTTTGCAACAAGCGCCAAACCAAGACCGGCGCCCATCGCTTTGGAGGTGACAAAGGGCTGAAAAACGCCATCGCGCAGGTGATTTGGGACCCCCGGGCCGTTGTCCTGGACCTTGACTTCCAAAGGAGCGCCCCTGGGCGACTGGCCGCCAGCGCTACGCACCCGCACTCCATGCCGATAGGCCGTCGTGACAGTAATTTCGCCGCGGTTATCTCCGCGTGAATGCGCCGCCTCTGCCGCATTTTTGACCAGATTCAAAAAAATCTGGATGAGCTGATCCTCGTCTCCCAAGGCCGGCGGCAAGGAGGGATCGTAGATTTCCTTCATGACCAACCCATCGGCCACGCCGTTCACGGCAAGCGCGCGCACCCTGTCGAGCACGACGTGAATGTTGACCGGCTCACGGATCGGCGAGGTCTCTTCCGAGAAAGCTTGCATGCGGTCCACCAAGCGGTGGATGCGGTCCGTTTCCGACATGATCAACTGAGCCAGAGGCGCATCCTCGGCCTTGGCGCCGCTTTTGAGCAGTTGGGCGGCTCCGCGGATGCCCGCCAGGGGATTCTTGATCTCGTGGGCCAGCATCCGGCCCAGCCCCACGACAGATTTCAGGCCGCCCATATCCACGCGGTCCAACGAGGCGCCGGCGACCTTGGGGTGCAGGGTCAGCAGCACCGCCCCGTCGCCCATGGGCGACGCCGCGCCATCCACCTGGATAGGCGGAAGGCCCAGAAGATTGATCTCCAGGCCGCGCTCGCGCACCAGGGCGTCTTCCGACAGGGCGCGACTGATCAGGCTGGCCAGGGTGGATCCCGCTGGCAGAGCGTCGACGAAACGCCCCCGCATCAGATGGGAGAGACCTTGGCCGAACAGCTCCTGCGCCGCCTCGTTGCACATGATCAGTTCACCCTGGGGGGAGATGACCAGGGCCGGTTCGGGCAAGACGTCGAACGCCGCAGCCCGCAGGCGCTCCGAGTGGGGCCGACCCATCATGTTCATGCGGCCATCCGTTCGCAATCGGACCAAAGACCAGACAGGCCAGCGACCACCTCGCGGGCCGTGGGCAGTCGGCACAGGGCGCTCTTGGCGGCCCGTCGCTGCGCGGCGTCCGCCGGCCACGGCGCCGCCTCGACGTACCAACCCAGATGCTTGCGGAACATGTTCAGGCCCAGGCGCTCGCCGTAGAAGGCGACGCTATCGGATAGATGCTCCAGCACGATCTGCAGCCGCTCGGCAGGACCTGGTTCTTCGATCGGGGGCTTGGCGTCCAGCGCCCTATCGACGGCGCGGGCGATCCAGGGCCGACCATAGGCGCCACGCCCGATCATCACCGCATCCGCGCCGGAGACGGCCAGGGCCTGGCGCGCACTGTCGGCGCAGACGATGTCGCCGTTGACGATCACCGGAATGGATACGGCTTGCTTGACCTTGGCCGCCGCCGCCCAATCGGCCTTGCCCTTATAGAACTGACAGCGGGTGCGCCCGTGCACCGTCACCGCCTTGGCCCCCCGCGCCTCGGCGCGCGCGGCCAGTTCAGCGGCGTTGTGGCTGGAGTCGTCCCACCCGAGCCGCATCTTAACCGTCACGGGAACGTCAGTCGCCTCGGTCGCAGCCGCGATCAGACTTTCGGCCAGGTCCAGATCGCGCATGAGAGCCGAGCCTGACAGGGCTCCGGTGACCTCCTTGGCGGGGCAACCAAAATTGAGGTCAATGATCTGGGCCCCGGCCCGAGCCGCCATGCGCGCACCCTCGGCGATCCAGCGCGCCTCTCGGCCAACCAGCTGGACAACCATGACGGGCAGGCCTTCGCCAACGGCCGCGCGGCGCACGACATCGGGCCGGCCGTGAGCCAGTTCTGCGCACGCGACCATCTCGGTCGCGACATAGCTCGCGCCCAGCCGTGCTGCGGTGCGGCGAAACGGGAGGTCCGACACCCCTGTCATCGGCGCGAGCCAAGCTCGACCAAACAGGACTGTTGAACCGATATCCATTTTGCACATTTTTTAATCAACCCCACGGCGGCATTTTTGAGCAAATTGGGGTCTTTGTCGAGTCTGGACAAATGGGCGCCCAAAGACCAAACAAAGGCTATGACATTCTCAGCAATCGTGGTGGCCGCGGGTTCGGGCTCAAGAGCCGGACATGGCGGGCCCAAACAATGGCGCACAGTGGGCGGAAAGCCCGTGGCGCGATGGTCGGTTGAGGCCTTTTTTGCTGCAGGTGCGAAGGCCATTGTGCTTGTGGCGCCGGCCGCGGACCTACAGTACGCGGCTGAAATCTTTCGTGATCTGAAGAGCTTGAAGATCGTCGCCGGCGGCGCTCAGAGAGCGGATTCGGTCAAGGCCGGACTGCTGGCCCTGGCTGCCGAGGCCCCCGACCTGGTGATGATTCACGACGCCGCCCGCCCCTTCCTGAAGCCGTCCCACATAGGCGATTTAGTCGCAGCCCTGGCCACCGCCGAGGGGGCGATTTTGGCCCTTCCGGTGGCTGACACCCTCAAGCGTGAGGGACCGGACGGCCGGATCGAGACCGCTTCGCGCGACGGCCTGTGGCGCGCCCAGACGCCTCAGGCCTTCCGCTACGGGACCCTCATGGAGGCCTACGCCGCCTGGCCGGACGCCAATCCGCCCACCGATGAAGCTGTGGTGATCGAAGCGGCCGGCGGCAGGGTGCGGCTGGTGAACGGCGACCCGGCCCTGATGAAACTGACCTATCCGGAGGATTTCGACATGGCCGAAGCCATCGCGGGCCGGGCTCGCCTTATGCGCGTGGGCCAGGGCGTGGACGCCCATCGCTTCGGTCCCGGCGACGGGGTGTGGCTGTGCGGGGTGAAGATCGCCGACCATCGCACCCTCGTCGGCCATTCCGACGCCGACGCGGGTCTGCACGCCATCACCGACGCCATCCTGGGCGCCATCGGCGAAGGCGATATCGGCGACCACTTCCCGCCCACCGATCCGCAGTGGAAGGGCGCCCCCTCGCACCTGTTCCTGACCCACGCCGCCGAGCTGGTGCGCAAAAAGGGCGGACAGCTGATCAACATCGACGTGACGCTCATCTGCGAGCGCCCCAGGATCAAGCCGCACCGCCAGGCCATGCGGGAAAAGCTGGCCGAACTGTTGAGCCTTCCCGTCGAGCGCATCAGCGTCAAGGCCACGACCACCGAGGGCATGGGCTACACCGGCCGCGAGGAAGGCCTGCTGGCCCAAGCCATCGCCTGCGTCGAAACCCCGGCCTGACATGTTTCCCGACGACATCCAGGCCCTGGCGCGCGCGGTGCTGGACAAGGCCCGCGCGGCCGGCGTGACCATCGCCACAGCCGAAAGCTGCACCGGCGGCCTGGTCGCCGCCGCCCTGACCGCCATCGCCGGCTCGTCCGACGTGGTGGACCGGGGCTTCGTCACCTATGCCAACACCGCCAAGACCCAGATGCTGGGCGTGCCCGAGGCGCTGATCGCCGAGCATGGCGCGGTGTCGGCTGAGGTGGCGCTGGCCATGGCGGAGGGGGCGCTCGGGGCCTCGGGCGCCGGCCTGGCGGTGTCGATCACCGGCATCGCGGGTCCTGGCGGCGGATCGGCGGACAAGCAGGTGGGGCTGGTGCATTTTGGATTGGCGCGCGCGGGCCGCCCTGCCGGGCGCCGCGAAATGCGTTTTGGCGACATCGGTCGCGAAGCGGTGAGATTGGCGAGCGTGCGGGTAGCGCTGGAGATGCTGCTGGATGCGCTAACCTAAAACCCCGCTCATCCCGGCGAAGGCCGGGATCGAGAAAAAAATTACCTCCAAGTTCACGAAGGACACGAAGGAAACACCGAGCTCTTGGTGATCTTCGTGGTCTTCGTGGTTCAATTCCCCGATCGCAGCGCCCTATGATCTGGGTCCCGGCCTTCGCCTGGATGAGCGGATTAGCCTGGATGAGCGGATTAGATTGAGACCTCAGTCCCGGCCACCCCATAAACCTCCGCCGCCCTGGCCTCAAAACACCCCATCAGCTTTTGCACCGCCCGGTCCATGTTGGCGTGCAGCAGGGCGTCCAGGATGCGGGACTTGAAGGCGAAGTCGATCACGAATTCCACCCGCGTCCCGGCCGGATCGGGCAAGAATCGCCAGTCGTTCTTGAGCGCCTTGAACGGGCCGTGCAGCAGGGACACGTCGATGTGCAGCCGCTCAGAGTCGCGCGTCACGCGGGTGGCGAAGCGCTCCTTCAGAAAGGAAAAGCCCACCCCCGCCTCGGCGTCCACACTGCTCACGCCCGGCCGCACCTGGCGTGCGTTCCAGGTGCGCATACTGGTCAGCCAGGGTACGAACCGGGGATAGGCGTCCACATCCCCCACCAGCTCGAACAGCTGCTCGGGCGCATAAGGCAGGATCTTGGTCTGGCGGTGACGGTGCAAGCCGGTCGGCTCAGGCTTGGACGCTTCGCGCCCGCCGCGCGGCCTGCAGCTTGGCGAAGTCCTCGCCCGCGTGGTGGGAGGAGCGCGTCAGGGGGCTGGAAGAGACCATCAGAAAGCCCTTGGCGCGGGCGATGGCCTCATAGGCCTTGAACTCATCAGGCTCCACGAAGCGGTCGATGGCGGCGTGCTTGCGCGTGGGCTGCAGGTATTGGCCGATTGTGATGAAATCCACGCCCGCCGAACGCATGTCGTCCATCACCTGCATCACCTCTTCCTTGGTCTCGCCCAGGCCGACCATAAGGCCGGATTTGGTGAACTGTTCCGGATCGCGCTCCTTGACGCTCTGCAGCAGGCGCAGGGAGTGAAAGTAGCGGGCGCCGGGCCTGATCTTCAGATAGAGGCGCGGCACGGTCTCCAGATTGTGGTTGAACACGTCCGGCTTGGCGTCGATGACCACGGCCTCCGATCCGTCCTTGCGCAGGAAATCGGGCGTGAGGATCTCGATGGTGGTTCCTTGAGCGGTGGCCCGGATCGCGCGCACCACGGCGGCGAAGTGCTCGGCGCCCCCATCGGCCAGGTCGTCGCGGTCCACCGAGGTGATCACCACGTGCTTGAGCCCCATCTTCAGCACCGCGTCGGCCACGCGCTGGGGCTCGGTGGCGTCCAATGGCGCGGGCAGGCCTGTCTTGACGTTGCAGAAGGCGCAGGCGCGGGTGCAGGTGTCGCCCATGATCATCATGGTGGCGTGCGACACGGTCCAGCACTCGCCGATGTTGGGGCACGCGGCCTCCTCGCACACCGTGGCCAGGCCGTGATCCTTCACGATGGCCTGGGTGGCTCTGTAGCCGGCCGAGCCCGGCGCCTTGACCCTCAGCCACTCGGGCTTCTTGAGCACTGGGCTGTCGGGGCGCGATTGCTTTTCGGGATGGCGCAGGGCGCGCCGATCCACCGTGTCGATGACCGTGACCATGGGGCCTAAATCGGCTTTCGGCGGCTGCAGATCAAGCCTTGCGTGGGTTGCACGGCCTTGCGCAAAGGCCCGTGCGCATAAAACAGTGATCTTCATGCGTCCCCTGCTCGCCCTGCTCTGTGCGGTCTGCCTGTGCGCCTGCAGCGATCCGGCCGCGCAGGCGCCCTTCACCGCCAGCCGAATCCCGGCCGGATTGCCGATTCAGGCCTGGCCGCCGGAGGGCTGGGCGTGGGGCCTGATCAAGCTGGGCGACGGGCCCGCCCTGCGCTATGGCGTGGGCGCGCCGCCGGTGGTCCCGCGCGGGCAGGTGATGATCCTGCCCGACTACGGCGAGCCGGCCGAGGCCTGGTTCGCGCCGGCCCAGGCCCTGATCGACCGCGGCTACAGCGTGTGGACGCTGGATCTGGCCGGCCAGGGCGGCTCGGGGCGCTATGGGGGGCTGGGCCGCGACGTGGGCCATGCGCCGGACTTTCAGCTTGATGTGCAAGCGCTCAAGGCCATGGTCGCGGTGATGGACCACAGGCCGGCCGTGCTGCTCGCCCAGGGCCAGGCCGCGCCGGTGCTGATCGAGGCCCTGCGCCAGGGTCTCCCGGCGCAAGGGGCGGTGCTGTCGGCGCCGGTCCTCTCGCCGCCTTTCGCGGGACCGGACATCTACGACGTGGAATCGGCGGCGCCCTTCGTCCAGATGGCGCATCTGGGCTGGCTTCGGGCCCTGGGCCAGAGTCCCTGGAGCGCGCGCGAACCGGGCCGCGCCGGCCTTGCCCTGGCCTGGCAGACGGCCAACCCCGAGCTGCGCATCGGCGGCCCGAGCTTCGGCTATATCGCCGCCTTCGATGCGCAGACCGCAGCCATCAAAGGCCAAAACCTCGGCGCCATCAGAACCCCGGTCCTGATCCTGCCCGCCGGACCCGCGCCCTCGGCGGATGAGCGCGCCCTCTGCGCCCGGCTGGCGCGTTGCAGCCTTTCGCCCCCCGCTCCCGCGAACCCAGTAGGCGATCGGACCTCAGCAGCCTGGACGCGGACCCTGGCCGCATTTATCGATCTCACTCGATCTCCGGTTCGCTGAGAAACGCCGGATAGGTCCAGGGACGGCGGAGGACGACGTGGCGAATGGGCCTGGGACGCACGGGGCGGTGTTCGACGCCCTGATCGAGGCCAGCGAACGCTTTGGCCCGACCCGCCTGATCCTGGAGGATCAGGAGCGCAAGCCGCTATCCTACCGCGACCTGATCCGCGCCAGCTTCGCCCTGGGCCGTCGCATCGCCGGCATGACCAAGCCGGTCGAGCATGTGGGCGTGTTCCTGCCCACCAGCGCCGGTGTGGTCGTGACCTTTTTCGCCTTGCAGGCCTTTGGCCGTATCCCGGCCATGCTCAATTTTACCGCCGGTCCGCGCAACCTGAAGGGCGCGGTCCAGACAGCGGGCGTCAAGACCATCCTGTCCTCGCGCCGCTTCATCGCCCAGGCCCAGCTCGAGGAGCTGATCGGGGAGCTGGGGGACCTCGCGCGCATCGTCTACCTGGAGGATATTCGCCGACAGATCGGACTCCTGGACCGACTGTACGCCTTCGCCGCCGAGATGCGGCCTCGGCGCTTTAGCAAGGCGGTGAAGCCGAGCGACCCGGGCGCCATCCTGTTCACGTCAGGCAGTTTCGCCGCCCCGCGCGGGGTGGTGCTGAGCCAGGGCAATCTGGTGGCCAACGCCAAACAGATCGCCGAGCACATCGAGCTCGATCCGGACTGGGTGTTCTTCAATCCCCTGCCCGTATTTCACTCCTTCGGCCTGACGGGCGGGGTGCTGACGCCCATCCTGAACGGCCTGAAGGCTTTCGAATATCCCTCTCCGCTGCATATCAAAATCATCCCTGGCCTCGTGCGCGAGAGCGGGGCCAGCGTGCTCCTGGCCACCGATACCTTCCTGGGCCAATATCTGCGCGCGGCGCCGCGTGAGGACTTCATGGGGCTGAAGTTCGCCGCCTGCGGCGCCGAGAAGGTGCGCGAGGAGACACACCGGGCCTTTGCGGCCATCGCCGGCCGACCGGTGATCGAGGGCTATGGGGCCACCGAAGCGGGCCCGGTGATCGCCGTGAACAATCCTCACGACAACCATCCCGGCACGGTGGGGCGCCTGTTGCCCGGCGTGGAGGCGCGGCTGGAGCCGGTGGACGGCCTGACAGCCGGCGGACGCCTGCACGTGCGCGGGCCCAATATCATGGCCGGCTATATGAACGACGATTCCGGCGTGCTGGAGCGCCCGCCGGGCGGTTGGCACGACACCGGCGATATCGTGTCCATCGACGACACGGGTCTGGTGCGCATCCTGGGCCGGGCCAAACGCTTCGCCAAGATCGGCGGAGAGATGATCTCCCTGTCGGCGGTGGAGGACCTGGCCGCCGCCGTCTGGCCCGACCGCTGGTGCGCGGTGGTGGCCGCCCCGGATAAGCGCAAGGGCGAGCGTCTGGTGCTGGTGATCGAGGGCTCGCCGGTGGACGTCCAAGCCCTGCTCGCCCACGCCAAGGCCTATGGCGCCGCGGATATCGCCGTCCCGCGCAAGATCGTCCAAGTCGCGGCCCCGATCCTCCTGGGCAGCGGCAAGACCGACTACGGCGCGGTGCAGAGGATCGCCGAGGCGGAGGGGTGAGAGCCTGTTGAACTAGGGACCGGGAGCATTACACTTCCGGCCCTGCGCCGAAATATTTTAGGCCATCATCAGGCGCGCGCGATAGCGGCGGCGGCCGGTTGTTTTCATGACGGCATACTGAACAAAGAACAGCGCGATCTTGCTGCCGGTGCCCCAGGCCGTAATCGCCGCGCCCCACACCACCACACTGCAGGTCAGCGCCAGCACCAGATTTAGCGCAGCGGAGAAGAACATCATTCCGGCCCAGACATAGCCAAAGCGCACGCCCAGATCGGGCACGAATTCCAACGCGCGGGGCGGCAGATAGCGGTTCATCCAGCCGCGCTTCATCATCGCGCAGCCCACCAGAAGATAGATCGCTGTCGGCTTGAGCATCACGAAGACGGGATTGTGCGTCAACAGGGTGGTGCTGCCCGCGGCGATCACCAAAAACAGACTGATCCATTGCAGGGCGTCGATGGTTTGCCGGCGCGCCAGCCGCCAACCGATCTGGACGAGCGCCAGCGCCACGCCCAACCCTACCGCCAGCGCGATATTGTGAGTCAGCGCATAAAGCCCAAAGAAGAAGACGGTCGCGGCCAGGTCAGCGGCCAGGACGCGGCCGGAATAGAGCAGACCGTTCACGAGATGACCGCGCGATAAAGACCGGGATCGAGAATGCCCAGTTCGCGGCGGACTTTGTCGAGCGGGCGCGCCAGCAAAGCTTCGTAATCCTGGTTCTGGAACAGCTCGGATTTCTTGCCGTTGCGCCAGGCCTCCCTCACCGCGGCGCGCGCCGCCTTGGGCAATCGCGGCCAGCTCATGGCGACGATCAGCGCCTGGCCGAGATTTTTAGAGTGCTGATACATGAAAGCGAGAAGACACAGCTCGCCCAGCGGGTCGCGGCCATAACCGGTCAGGATATGGGTCAGGTCATGGGCGTCGCGCATGCGTTCAAGGAACAGCGACACGTCCGGCGGCAAAGGCTCGGCGTCCCGGTCCTGCGAGGCTTGCACCAGGCCGTCGGCGGAGAGATTTTCCGCTTCCATGAATTCGAAGTAGGCGCGGCCCATGCTGCCTTCTGGCAGGCGCGACAGAGCCGCGCGGTCGGACAGCACGTCCAGCAGCACGCGGCGTTCGGCAAGCACGGCTTGGCCAACTGGGCTGGCGCAGAAGCGCTGGAAGGACTTCACGCCAGAGCGGCCGCGCATGGCCCGGAAGATAACGAAGATCTGGCGGGTATCGCCGGGATTGGCCATCAGGCTGCGCACGGCGCGGATGGCCGTCAGCGGATGCAGCCTCGTGTCTATTGCGGGTTGGGCAAGCATGCTTGAAAACCTCAAGGACAAGGTCGTTCTATCGCTATATACAATATTGTCAATAGTGGAGTCGCCGCTTGGCAGCCAGAGAAAAACGCGTTCGACGCCGGCCGGAAGAAGCCCGCGCCTTGATCCTGGACGCGGCGGAAAAAAGCATGGCCGCCGATGGCCCGGCCGGCATCCGCTTGCAGGATGTGGCCAAGGCGGCGGGGGTGTCGCATCCCACCATCCTGCATCACTTCGGCAGCCGCGAGGGGCTGGTGAGAGCGCTGAACCTGCGCACCCTGGAAGACCTGACTCGCACGGTGGTGGACCGCATGGCGGACGCCAAGCCGGGCGAGGACGGCATCGCGCACACCTTTGCCGCCTATCGCGGCGGTCTGGCGCGGCGCATGGTTTGGTCCATTCAGTCCGACCCGCCGCCGGCTATCGGCCAGACGCCGCTGTTCGACAACGTGGTGCAGAGCCTGCACGCCTTGCGGCAGAGCTTTTCAGGGCCTGGCGTCGAGCCTGATATCGCCGATACCCGCGCCGTGGTGCATCTGGTGACCGTGGCGGCGCTGGGCGACGCGCTGATCGGGGCGCGGCTGCGCGCAAGCGCCAATCAGGGCGAAGACGAACGAGCCCAGGGCGCGGCGTTCGAGAAATGGTTCTCGGACCTGATCGCGCTTTTCCTGCGCTCCAAGGCGTGACTAGCCGGTGATGAACATTGGGCGACGACGGAGGATCCACAAACTGGGATTGGCAGTCCTTAACCTGTGTCGCTCTGGCGGCCACGCCATGGCCGGCATTACGGTGATGGTGCGCTGCGCGCGCCGCCGCTAGTTTCGGCCCATGCAAGCTCGCCTCTTTCAGCTCGATGCCTTTACCTCGCGTCGGTTCGCCGGCAATCCGGCTGCGGTTATGCTCTTCGATAACTATCCAGACGAGGGCACGTTGCAGGCGCTCGCCGCCGAGAACAACCTCGCCGAGACCGCCTTCATTGTTTCCGATGGTGATGACTTCCGGATCAGATGGTTCACGCCAACCGTTGAGGTGTCGCTGTGCGGCCACGCGACCTTGGCGAGCGCGGCCGTGGTGCTGGAACGGCTGGAGCCCGCACGCGATGCGGTGGTATTCCGTTCGGCCAGCGGCCCGCTGCCCGTTCACCGCTCGGAACGCGGCTATGTCATGGACTTTCCGGTGCGTCAGTGCACGCGGACCGAACCACCTGAGGGCCTTGCCAAGGCGCTCGGGACGTCCTTTGAGGAAGTGCTGTGGGACGGATTCAATTTCGTTGTCCGGTTCGCTGCTGCAGACAAGGTACGCGGCCTTTCACCCGATCTGGCCGCCATCGCGCGCATGCCGTGTGCCGGCGTGATCGTCACGGCGCCTGGCGACGGCGAGCATGATTGCGTCAGCCGCTACTTCGCTCCGGCGAAGGGCATCCCGGAAGACCCGGTGACAGGGGGCGCGCATTGCGCGCTTACGCCCTATTGGGCGGGGCGGCTCGGCAAGCGCGAACTTCACGCTTTTCAGGCTTCGGCGCGAGGCGGCGAGTTGCGCTGCCGGATGCGGGGCGATCGGGTCGAACTCGAAGGATCGTGCGTCTTCTATTTGGAGGGCATCGCGCAATGGTGACCACACCGGCCGGTTCCCGCCACTGCGGCGGCATCCGCTTGTGACGCACATGCATTACGGCATTGCCGTAATTGCAATTGCTAACCCAGGCGCGGGGGCGGGCCGCCTTTGCTGCCATCGCCTTGTTGCGAAGTTGATTGAGTTGAAGGAGGGCGTCGGCCTCCGCACCGGCCTACATCGCGCCGACGGTCCTGTCAGATCGCGGCCGCTTGGCCTTGGGGCGCCTACGCGCCCAGCCTGGCTTTGAGGTGGTCGCCCACGCGCATGGCGTTGGCCACCGTTGTCAAGGTGGGGTTCACCGCGGCGATCGAGGGGAAAAAGCTGGTGTCGACCACATAGAGGTTGTCCAGCTCGTGGGCCTTGCACCAGGGGTCGAGCACCGACGACGCCGGATCGACGCCAAACCGCACCGTACCGGCCTGGTGGGCCGTACCGTACAGCGGCAAGAGGCTGTCGAACTGGAAGTGGTGCTGCGAAATCGGGTGGGCGTGGTCGGCGAAGCCATCCAGCGACGTCTTGAGGATCTGCACCAGGCGTTCGTGCCCCTCCAGGTTATTGTAGGTGTAATCGAGATGGATGCGTCCATCGGGGCTCACCCGCACGCGGTTTTCGGGCAGCGGCAGATCCTCGGAAATGACCAGCATCGACAGCATCCGCTCGGCCACGGCGTCGGCCATCACCTCGGGCACCATGGACGGCGGCAGCCAGTCGGAAACCTGCCCCTCCAGGGTCTGGCCGGACATGTATTCCAGCATCTGGATATGACCCATCGGCTTGTCATAGCCGCCGCTGGGATCGCCCCAGTAGAAATCGTTCACAGCCAGCGTCTTGGGGAAGCTCACGTCCATATGGGCCGCGGTCAAGGAGACCATCGCCGTCAGGGTGTGGAACATATAGTTGCGCCCGACCTGGTCCGAGCCATTGGCCAGGCCATTGGGGTGGGCGGCGTTGGCCGAGCCCAGCAGGATCGCGGCTGAATTGGCGGCGCCGGCGGCCAGGGCGACGATGTCGCCGGTCCAACGCTCCTCGCCCTGCGCGGTCTGGCACACCACTTCGCTCACCGTGCGCCCCTGCGGATCGGTCTCCAATCGCAGCACCTTGCGTCCGGTCAGCAAGGTGACGTTGGGCGCGCCCAGCAGGGGCTCGACCGCCAAGGTGCGGGCGTCGGACTTGGCCTTCACCAAACACGGATAGCCGCCGCAGGTCTTGCACTTGATACAGGCCGAGGTGACCGGGTGCGCCTGGTCGAGATTGACGCCCAGCGGCAGGGAGAACGGCCGCCAGCCGAGGGTCTCCCAATGGCTCTTCAGCTGCTCCACGCCCGGGTCGTTCTCGATGGCGGGATAGGCGTAGGCGGGCTCGTCGCCGGTTTCCGTTGGATCGATCCCGCGCGCGCCGTGCACACGCCACGCCGTCTCGGCCTCGGCGTAGTAGGGCGCCAGGTCGGCCAGGGCGATGGGCCACGCGGGCGAGACGCCGCCGGCGTGCTGCACCTCTTCGAAGTCGCGCTTGCGCAGGCGCATGAGGGCGGCGCCGTAGAAGGAGGTATTGCCGCCCACCCAATAGTGGGTGTTGGGCGTGAACGGCTTGCCCGCCTTATCGTACCACTGCTCCTTGGTGCGGTAGCGATGCTCGATGAACACCGAACGCGGGCTCCAGTTCTCCGCTTCGCGCGGCAAATGCTCGCCCCGCTCCAGGATCAGGATCTTGGCGCCCGTCGGGGCCAGGCGCTGGGCCAGGGTGGCGCCGCCCGCGCCGCTGCCGATGATGATCAGATCGAAGTGGGCCAAGGACTCAGGACTCCAGATGGTACTTGGCCGAGCCCCGGCGGACGATGGCGCTCACCAGGGACTCGGGCAGATAGTGCATGAGGGCCGCCGCGACCTGGTTGTGCAAGCCCGGAACGACCACCACCCTGCCCTTCAGGTTGGCCTCGATAGCGGTCCGCACCACCTCCTCGGCGGTCTGGAAGAACCGGCGGGGCGCCTGATCCATCAGGTCCTGCGTGCCGTTGGCGCGGGCGAAATCGGTCAAGGTGAATCCGGGGCAGATCGCGGTCACGCGCACGCCCTGCCCGCGCGTCTCCGCGTCCAGCGACTGGCTGAACTTGATCATCAGGCTCTTGGCCCCCGGATAAAGGGTGTGGCCCACCGCGCCGGGGGCGAAGCCGGCCAGGGACGCGACATTGACGATAGCCCCGCCCCCCCGCTCGATCATGCCGGGCAGCACGCCATAGGCCAGGCCGCAGGCGCTGACGATCAGGGTCATCAGGAAGTCGCGCTGGCGCTCCCACGGCACGCCGACGTAGCTCTGGGCGATGCTGAAACCGGCGTTGTTGACCAACACATCGACATGCCGCCCCCGTTCGGCCAGGGCCGCCAGGATCGGCTTGTGCGCATCGGTCGCCGCCAGATCGGCGGGCAAGGCATAGGCTTCGATCCCGTGCGCGGCGGACAATTGCGCCGCCAGGGCCTCCAGCCGGTCCGCGCGGCGGGCGACCAGGGCCAGATCGTGTCCCCGTGCGGCATAGGCGCGGGCGAAGGCCTCGCCCAGGCCAGCCGAAGCGCCGGTGACCAAGGCGAGAGGCCTCGTCGTGGACGAAAGTGTCATGGGCCGACTCCGCTTGGACGCCGCCCTGTTTGTGCGCTTCTGAAGGGCGTTGCGGAAGCGTTTCCGCCGAGACCCGGCCCGGCGCAGCGCCTTGTGGAGCAGCCGAACGGACGTCCGCGCGCACCCAAGCGTCGTGACAGAACGCGCGGCGTGGAGTTCAGCCCCGATCAAGCGAGGGGATATCGGCCCGGCCACAGGCTGTAGCGCAAATGCCGCGCCATGATGCTCCACAGCAGCACCCGGTCCTCATCCGCGAGCCGAGCCTTGGCTCGCGCGGCGGGATCGGACACCACAGCCTCGTTCCACACCGGATCCAGACGCTCGGTCATGCTTTGGCGCGAGCCAGCGCGCACCCCCGCGGCGATGTCGTTCGCGCTCAAGGCCACGCCCCAATGGGCCCAGATGCGTGCGATCAGGGCCGCCGGGTCGGCGTGCAACTGGCTGTAGCGCACCACCATCACCCGGCCCTTCGCCATGCGACTGATCTCGCCCCAGCGGTTGAAGAAGCGCACATACCACCAGATGTCGTCGCCGCTGCGTGCGCCCGGCGCCGGACGACGGACGAACTGGGGCAAGGCGCCCAGTTCCCCGTGCCCGCCATTGGCGCTCCATTTGACGAAATAGGAGACCAGCGCCTCGGGAATATGACGCACCAGCACCACCGTGGGCGGCAGAGACATCAGGCCCAGAGCGAAGGGCAGCAGCGACAGGCGCGAGGGGATGGTGTGCGAACAGCCGATATCGGGCGCCTGCTCGTAGCGCCGCGGCCGTTTGGGATGGCGGATGTAGACATCGGCCTCGGGCCCGTTGGCGAAGGCCGGCGGCGGCAGGCCCAGATGATGGGCGATGGCGGCGCTGAGCATGGCGCGCAGCCAATGGGTGCCGGAGTTCTTGCTGGAAAACAAAAAGCCGTCGACTCGACGGTACTTGAGCAGGTGAAAGCTGGAGAAATCGGTTTGCAGGTCGCGCAGAGCGAGACGCAACTCGGTATACATAAAGACAACCCCTACCCGAATTAGCCCGTATACGGCAGACTAACGCAGTTAATTTGCCGCGTCATTACGGGCGTGTTTCGGCGTTTTTCAGGACGTCCGCGCGTCGCCCCCTGTCTGAACGCAATAGGCGTTGGACGCTTGAGCACGATGGGTTTAGGCGGATGGGCCTAAACGCTGAATCGTGCTCTAGATTCAAATATGTAGAGCCGAATTCAGACTTCGAGAGAAGTCATCCGACTCCAGCGGGAATCATCCACGCCGCGCGAAGGCGCCGATCTCTGGCCGGCCTCTTCAGGGGACGCTCTGAGCGAACCTTGCGCCCAGCCTCAGATGTGAATCGCTCGCCCATACGCATCAAGCGTGGACTCGTGCATGGCCTCCGACATTGTCGGGTGCGGGAAGCAGGTGGCCATCAGTTCGGCCTCGGTGGCTTCCATGGTCATGGCGATGGTGAAGCCCTGGATCATCTCCGTGACTTCCGCCCCGATCATGTGCGCGCCGAGCAAGGCGCCGGTCTTGGCGTCGAACACGGTCTTGACGAAGCCGTCGGTCTCGCCCGAGGCGATGTTCTTGCCGTGGTTCTTGAAGGGATAGCGGCCGACCTTCACGTCCAGTCCCTTGGCCTTGGCCTGGGCTTCGGTCAGACCCACCGAGGCGATCTGGGGCGTGGAATAGGTGCAGCCCGGCACCGGCGAGTGCAGGTTGGTGGGCTTCAGCCCGGCGATGTGCTCAACGCAATGGATGCCCTCGTGGCTGGCCTTGTGGGCGAGCCAGGGCGGACCGGCCACATCGCCGATGGCGTAAAGGCCCGCGACGCCCGTGGCGCCGTTATCGTCGGTGACGATGTGGGTCTTCTCGATCTTCACGCCCAGGGCCTCAAGGCCCAGGTTCTCGACATTGCCCACGATGCCCACGGCCACGATGGCCACGTCGGCCTTCAGGCTTTCGGTCTTGCCGCCTGATTCCAGCTCAATCGTGACACCGCTCTTGTCTTTCGTGAGCTTCTTGACCGAGGCGGCGACCCGGAACTTCAGCCCGCGCTTCTCGAAGGATTTGTGGGCGGCCTTGGACACCTCTTCGTCCTCCACCGGCAGGATGCGGTCCAAGGCCTCGATCACCGTCACGTCCGAGCCCAGGGCGCGGAAGAAGCTGGCGAACTCGATGCCGATGGCGCCCGAGCCGATCACGATCAGCGACTCGGGGGCGGACTTGGGAACCAGAGCCTCGCGATAGGTCCAAACCTTGTCGCCGTCCGGCTCCAGGCCGATGGAGGGGATGGCGCGCGCGCGCGCGCCGGTGGCGACGATCACGTTCTTGGCCTGCACCGTGCGGCTGCCGCCGGCCTTGAGCGCGATCACGACCTTGGGCGCGGGCGAGCTCTTTTCCAGCTTGGCCGTCCCTTCAATCACCTCGATCTTGTTCTTTTTCATCAGGAAGGCGACGCCGCCGTTGAGGGTCTTGGCCACCCCGCGCGAGCGCTGCACCACCTTGTCGAAGTCGTAGGAACGGCCGGTGACGGACAGGCCGTAGCTTTCCAAGTGGCCGAGCTGTTCGTAGAGCTCTCCGGACTTGAGCAGCGCCTTGGTGGGAATGCAGCCCCAGTTCAGGCAGATGCCGCCCAGGAGCTCGCGCTCGACGATGGCGGTCTTGAAGCCCAGTTGGGCGGCGCGGATGGCGGCCACATAGCCGCCGGGACCCGAGCCGATGACGATAACATCGAAATCCACGGGAGCCTCCTAAGCCAGCATCACGATGGGGTCTTCGATCAGCGGCTTGAAGGCCTGCAGCCAGCGGGCGCCGATGGCCCCATCGACCACCCGGTGATCGCAGGTCAAGGTCACAGTCATCACCGTGGCGGCGACGATCTGATCGCCGCGCACGACCGCCCGCTTCTCGCCGGCGCCCACCGACAGGATGGCGCCCTGCGGCTCGTTGATGATCGAGGCGAAACTTTTGATGCCGAACATGCCGAGGTTCGACACCGAGAAGGTGCCGCCCTGGTATTCCTCCGGCTTGAGCTTGCCGGTGCGCGCGCGTTCGGCCAGATCCTTGGATTCCTTGGATATCTGCACCAGGCCCTTGGTCTCGGCCGCGCGGATGATCGGGGTGATCAGCCCGCCGTCGATGGCCACCGCCATGGCGATGTCGGCATGCTTATGCATGGCGATGCCCTCGGCCGTGTAACTGGCGTTGGCCTCGGGCACCTTCTTCAGCGCCAGGGCGGCGGCGCGGATGACGATGTCGTTGACCGACACCCGCACGTCATTGCCCAGGGATCCGTTGATGCGCTGGCGCGCTTCGAGCAGCCTGTCGATCTCCAGATCGATGGACAGGGGAAAGTGCGGGATGTCGCGGAAGCTTTCGGTCAAGCGCCGCGCGATGGTCTTGCGCATGTTGGACAGCGGGACCAGGTCGTAGGACCCAGGCGCGATGCCCATCTGCTCCAGGCTGAGGGCTTGGCGCTGCGGCGCCGGCGCTGCGCCAGCTGGAGCGACGCCCGGCTTGGCCTGCTCCACGTCGCGGGCGATGATCCGCCCATGGGGGCCAGAGCCGGCCACGGCCTTCAGGTCCACGCCTTTCTGAACGGCCAGGCGCTTGGCCAGGGGCGAGGCGAAAACCCGATCCCCGGAGGCCTTGGGCGCAGCCGGCGCCGACGCGACGGTCGTGGGAGCCACGGGAGCCGGCGCCGCTTCAGACTTCGGCGCGGGCGGGGCTTCGGCCTTGACCGGCGGGGCCGCGAGCGCCGGCTTGCCCGCCGCAGCGCCCTCGTCCTTCAGCCGGGCGATGAGGGCGTTGACCTTCACGCCCTCGGTTCCCGCCGGCACCAGGATTTCGGAGACAACGCCCTCGTCGACCGCTTCCACCTCCATGGTGGCCTTATCGGTCTCGATCTCGGCGATCACCTGGCCGGATTCGACCTTGTCGCCAACCTTGATGCGCCATTTGGCCAGATTGCCCTCTTCCATGGTGGGGGAGAGGGCGGGCATGAGAATGTCGGTCATGGTTTTGTCCGAACTGGCCGTGTCAGCGATAGCAGACGGCCTTGGCCGCCTTCACGATCTTCTCCACCGAAGGCAGCGAGATCGCTTCCAGATTGGCGGCGTAGGGCATGGGGACGTCCTCCTGGCAGACCCGCAGAGGCGGTGCATCCAAGTAGTCGAAGGCGTGCTCCACCACCCGGGCGGCGACTTCGGCGCCGACGCCCATGGGACCCCAGCCTTCCTCGACCGTGACCAGGCGGTTGGTCTTCTTCACGCTTTCCACGATGGTGCCGTGATCCAGCGGACGCAGGGTGCGCAGGTCGATCACCTCGGCCTCGATCCCGTCGGCGGCCAGCTCCTCGGCGGCCTTGAGCGCCAGCCCCACCATGCGCGAGTGCGCGGTGATCGTAAGGCTCGTTCCCTCGCGGCGGACCTTGGCCTTGCCGATCGGCACGATCCAGTCCTCGATCTCCGGCACATCGAATTCCTGGCCGTAGAGCAGTTCGTGCTCGAGGAAGATGATCGGATTGGGGTCGCGGATGGCGGCCTTGAGCAGGCCCTTGGCGTCGGCCGCATCGTAGGGTGCGATCACCTTCAAGCCCGGCACATTGGCGTACCATGCCGAATAGTCCTGGCTGTGCTGGGCCGCCACGCGGGCGGCCGCGCCGTTGGGACCGCGAAACACGATCGAGCAGCGGATCTGGCCGCCCGACATGTAGAGCGTCTTGGCGGCGGAGTTGATCAGCTGGTCCATCGCCTGCATGGCGAAGTTCCAGGTCATGAACTCCACGATGGGCTTTAGCCCGGCCATGGCGGCGCCGACGCCCAGGCCGGTGAAGCCATG
>Ga0182016_10002230_pt1 | contig 22964 bp, 23 predicted proteins | sample 712S2MmetaG_FD_120491 | JGI IMG/M metagenome (GOLD analysis project Ga0182016, IMG submission 120491) | Permafrost microbial communities from Stordalen Mire, Sweden - 712S2M metaG | ecosystem: Environmental > Terrestrial > Soil > Wetlands > Permafrost | place: Sweden: Stordalen | collected... | reverse complement strand
CCCCGCGTCCGCATCAGCCGCCGTTTCGGAATTCCGATTTTCGGCCCGACGAAATATCTTGAACGCCGCAACTACGGTCCCGGCGTCCATGGCCCGAAGTCGCGCCGCAAGACCACCGACTACGGTCTCGGTCTGATCGAGAAGCAAAAGTTCCGTTACTATTACGGTTTGATGGAAAAGCAGTTTCGTGGCGTTTACGAAAAAGCCTTGAAACGTCGCGGCATCACCGGCGAACAGATGCTCCAGATTTTGGAGACGCGCCTCGACAACGTCGTTTTCCACCTTGGTTTTGCGAACACCCGGGCCGCCGCGCGCCAGATGGTCTGCCACGGCCACATCACGGTCAAGGGCCGCAAGGTCAACATTCCGTCGTATGCCTTGAAGGTGAATGACGTGATCGAAGTCAAGAATCACACCGTGTCGCGCCAGCTCGCGACGAAGAATTTGGAAGTCGCCACAAGCCGCGCGGTGCCGGACTGGTTGTCGTTGAGCAAGGAAGAGTTCAAGGGCACGGTCATGCGCATCCCGACGCGCGACGAGATCCAGCCGATCGGCAATGAACAGGCCGTCGTCGAATTTTATTCCCGTTAACCCACAAACAGAAAAAACAATTACACGGGCTTCGCCGGCCGGGAATAAATTTTGCCGGTGCAGCCAGATTAAAATTGTTGAAAGGAAAATATGCCAGTTCGTTTAGGACGTTTCGAAATGCCCAAGCGGTTGCAGAAGGAAGAATCCACCGCCACGGCCACATACGCCAAATTTGTCGCCGACCCGTTTGAAACCGGTTACGGCCACACCGTCGGCAACTCGCTCCGGCGGGTGCTGCTTTCGTCGCTCGAAGGCGCGGCCATCACTTCCATCAAGGTGGACGGTGCGATGCACGAATTTACGACCATTGACGGCGTCGTCGAGGACGTGACCGACATCGTTCTGAACCTGAAGAAGGTCAAGTTCAAGGCGCACAGCCGCGATGAGCAGACGCTCCTGCTTTCGGTCAACAAGGAAGGCGCGGTTACGGCCGCCGACATCCAGACCAACCAGAATCTTGAACTGGTCAATCCCGACCAGCACATCTGCACGCTCGACAAGAAGAAAAAATTTGAGATGGAACTGACTGTCAAGGTTGGACGCGGTTTTTGTCCCAGCGACGAAAACAAGAAGCCCGGCCAGGCCATCGGCGTGGTGGCGATTGACTCCATTTTCTCGCCGGTCACCCGCGTGCGTTACGCCGTGGAAGCGGCGCGCGTCGGCAACCGCACCGACTATGATCGTCTGGTCCTCGAAATCTGGACCGACGGCCGCCTGACGCCCGACGACGCGCTCACGCAGTCCTCGGCGATTCTGGCACACCACCTCGACGTGTTTGTCGGTTACGACAAGAACGCCGTTGAATTCGAGGAAGCGGCCGACAAGCAGGACGAAGAGCAGTCCAAGAAAAAGAAATTGCTCGCCATGAGCGTGAACGAAATCGAGTTGAGCGTCCGCGCGGCGAACTGCCTGAACAACGCGAACATCACCACCGTTGGCCAGTTGGCGTTGAAGAGCGAACAGGAAATGCTCAAGTATCGCAACTTCGGCAAGAAATCGTTGAACGAAATCAAGGATAAGCTCACGGCGCTCGGTCTGGCCCTCGGCATGACCTTTGAGCCGGGCCTGATTGACAACACGCCGAAGGAAGAACCGAAGGCCGAGTAAGGAATTTTATGCGTCATCTTAAAAGAACGGCCAAACTGGGCCGCACGTCCGAGCATCGCAACGCGATGCTGGCGAACCTCGTTTGCAGCCTGATCGAACACAAGCGCGTGACGACGACTTTGGCCAAGGCCAAGGCCGCGCGTTCCGTCGCCGAAAAAATGGTCACGCTCGGCAAGAGCGGCACCATCCATGACCGCCGCCTCGCGGTGGCGCGATTGCACCAGGAAGCGGCGGCAAAGATCCTTTTCAAGGACATCGCGCCGGCGTTCAAGGATCGCAAGGGCGGCTACACCCGCATCATCAAGATGAACCAGCGCAACGGCGACGCCGCCCAGCGTGCCATCTTGGAATGGGTGGATTTCGTGGCCGAAGCTCCGGCGGCTCCCGCCGAAGCGGCTCCGGCGGCGGAAACCAAGCCGGAAGAGAAGAAGTAATTTCGTTTCAAACCCCAAGCCCGCTCAACCGAGCGGGCTTTTTTATTTCAACGCAGGCAAAAAATTAGGAACAACAAAATCAGCAGCAGGGCGGTGAGCCACCAGAGCCAGTGGATGCCGCGCGGTTTGGCCGGGCCGGGACTGAATTCTTCCTTCACGAATCCTTCGTAATCAAAATTCTCATCCGGCAAACCGAGTCTGTCGGCACCGGCCGTTTCCGACCAGCCGGTTTTTTCATCGGAGCCGCATTCGGGGCAGGCTTTGGCCGAACGTGGCAGGATTTCACCGCAGTTTGGGCAGACTTCTGGTGACACAAATTTTTAGTTTTAAGTTTTTAATTGTTAGTTGACTCAAAATTCAAAACTAAAAATTAAAAATTATCCGGCCGCGCTGGCGTATTCCTCATCCGTCTTCAAATCGAGGCCCATCAAAATATAATCGTGGGAAACCGCCTGCATGTCCTTGACGTAATCGTCCAGGCGCAAAAGTTGGCTGAAGCCGAGCAGGGCAAACATCTTGATGGCCGCCGCCTGTTCGCCGATGAATTCCGCCTCGGCTTTTTCCAGGCCGGAACCGCGGGCGATTTCCAGGATTTCGCCGATGAGATTGGTGGCTAGGCCGCGTCCGCGAAATGCCGGATGAACCAGCACGCTGACGCGGCCAATGTGCCGTTTCCAGCCGCCGAGCTGCTGGTGCAACGTCGCGACCCCCACGATTTTTCCGGCGATGAGCCCGAGCAGCGGCAGGTTGTGGCCGTAATCAATGTTCTGGCACCAGCCGTGAATGACGTTCAGGTCCATGACGCGATGCTTGATGAACATCCGTTCCGGTTCGGGAATGCCCAGGAAGAGCTGGTGAAAATCTTTTTCATCGGCCGGGTGCAGCGGTCGCAACGTGGCCGGCTGGCCGTCCTTGAGCGTGATGGTCTTGGGAAACTGCTGGAGTTCGAGTTCGATGTTGTATGACATGGATATCCTTTCTGTTCTAATGGCACTCTGCGCCAAACTTATCGTGTCTGCAACTATTAAAACCGCGCCGCTGCCCCGCGCAGTCCGCCGGGCCGATGCCAGGGGATTTCTACGCACAGGCGGTGGCGAGCCAGGTGAGATATTTTTTGCCGCCGGCGCTTAGTGGCAGAACCAAAAACTCCGGCGTGTCGTAGGGATGTTTTGCCAGGATTAATTTCTCCAGCGCGGCCAGCCTGGATTTTTGCGTTTTCAAAACCAGCAGCACTTCCGCGCCCGATTCGATTTTCCCCCGCCACCGGTAATGCGATTCGATTTTCGGAATCAGGTTGGCGCACGCGATCAAGCGCGCCTGCAAGGCGGCCCTGGCCAGCGCGCGCGCGGTTTTCAAGTCCGGCGCGGTGACCAGGACGACGGCGAATTTCGCGGCAGGTTTCATGCGAGGGATTCCGGTGGAACGACCCGGCTATTTGTATTTGTCCAAAAGGTGTTCCAGCTTCTGCTCGTCCAGATAGCCCGGCATGCCTTCATAACGGACGATGTGCTGCGGATCCAGCAGGATACAATGCGGTATGCCGGTGATCTCCAGCGCCTTCAACATGCGCGCCTGGGTGTCAATGGCCACGGCATATTCGATGTGCGGGTCGGTCATCTGGCGCACCGCCGACTCGGGTTCATCCGAGACGCCGATGACCACAAGCCGGTCACGATATTTTTCATGGAACGCATTGAGTTCGGGAATGGAACGCCGGCAGGGGCCGCACCAGGTCGCCCAGAAATCTATCAAAACAAACTTGCCCGTGATGTCCGGCTGTGGCGTGAGCCATTTCTCGACGGCGAACGGCGGCGGAACCTGGCCGCGCACGGAACGGGCATAAAGTTTCGGGGCCACAAAATCATCATCGCCGGCGGCCGGCGATTCTCCCTGGCTGGCTGGCGGCGGCTTGACGCTTAAAACGTATTGATGATACGCAGCATTATTGGTGGCCTGCTGCTTCTCCACCAGCGCACTTTTCACGGCATTGTAGTGAAAATGTTCCTGCAACTCGGGCGTGAGGCTTTTCAGCTTGGCATTGCCAACGCCGCTGGCGTAGGTAAAAAAAATGTCCGTGGCCGTGACCTTGGTGACCGTGATGTTGGAATAGACGTCGCCATTCACCTTGAGCGTGGGCAGAAATTCATCCGCCCGCGCCATCAAGACGACGAGCCAGACGACAGCCGGCAGCGTGGTTTTCATAAGTTTCAATGCGTTCCGCTTAACCTTCATAGCCTCGTCAAAAGCACTTTCAGAGCCATGTTTGATTGAACCGCAAGCTGGTTGGTCGTGCAAATTGCAATTAAACCTCTGAATTCGTCATGCCGTTTCGTCGTCGCGATCCAACAGCCGGGCGAAATAAAAACAACCGGCGGCGATGAGGATGGAAGCAGTCGCGATGATGACTGCCTGTGTGCCAGGCTGCTTCAAATCATTCGACCAGTCCTCAATGAGTTCACCCTGCTTGCCGTAGAGAATTCCCATCTGCCGCTCTTCCGCTTTGTTGTAACCCACCATCGAAAGGTCGCCCGACACATCCGCCGCCCGCGATCCCAGCCAGTAAACCACGCCCGCGCTCGTTATGCCGACGAGCAAAACGATCACACCAGCCAATCGGAGCCGCCGCGCCCTTCGTCGGGCGGATGATGTCGGAATGGGAGCCTTCTTGTCTGCGCTCATGCGTCGCAATCATACCCCGCCCAAGGCGGATTGACAGGTCGGAGCGAAAACTGCCGCGGATTTTGCAGTGGCGACCACTGAACGGCTCGCGACAATTTTCACTTATTTTTTGCCAGCGCTTCGGAAACCGCCTGCTCCAAAGCTTCGCCGCGCAAATTTTTGCCGATGATCTTGCCGTTGCCATCCAGCAGGAAAGTGGCGGGGATGCTTTCGATGCCGTATTTCAAGGCCAGCTTGTTGCCCCAGCCCTGTCCGTCGAAATATTGCGGCCAGGTCATGTCCATGGATTTTGTGAACCCGGTCAGCTTGGCCTGATCCTGGTCGAGACTGACGCCGATGATGTCAAAGCCCTGTTTGTGATATTTGTTGTAGGCGGCGATGACGTGAGGCAGTTCATTGCGACAAGGGCCGCACCATGTCGCCCAGAAATCAAGCAGCACCACCTTGCCTTTATGGCTGGCGATAGACAGCGGCTGGCCCGTCACGTCCTTTTCGTTGAAGTCAGGGAAAATGGTTCCGACGGCAAGCGCATTCTGCATCTGCTGGGCCGCCGCCTCCTGGGCTTCACGCTTTTCCAGCGTGGCGACAAATTCGGTGTCCTTGAATTCGGTCTTGAGCTGTTGGATGAGCGCATCCGCCTTGGCTGGTTCTTTGAAAACTTCATCATACAACCTGGCCTTCATGTATAAAATCCGTGCCACCGCATCCGTCTTTTCATCCTGATGCTCGGCCAGCAAAACGTCGAACTGCTTCACATCGTCGGCCAGGTCGCTTTCGTTTTTTTTGCCGGCGGCCATGTCGGTCCGGATTTTCTCGACCAACGTTTTGAGTTCGGTGGTGGCATCGGCGGTGAAGGCGCGTTGACCCGACGTCAGCAGCACTGCAAGCCCGAGGAGGATGGCGAATTTATTTTTCATGATTGGAATCGGATTGAGTTTAGCAAAACACCGTTGTTCCGTTGTCGCAAGCCAAATGAAACGGCGATATGGTTTTCACTTGGACTGCTTCGGCTTGCGGGTGTTCAATTTGATTCCCGCCACCCGGATCGCCCGGCGCGCCCACTCGACCAGTTCCAGCGGTTGTTCCAGCACGTTCGGCGGCACCTCGTGATAATTCATCGTCATGACTTTGCCGCGCGACTCGTAGGTGAACGGCCCCATGCCGCGCGCCGTGTAATCCGCCTGCGATGGCGCGTCCGTTTTGAAGAACAGCCGTCCTTCGTCCAGAATCCCGAAGAAGGTTTCGCCGGAATAAATCCCGTACGCGCCGAACATCGCCTTTGCGCGCACGTCCGGCAGCGCGCTCAACTGGTCGAGCACAAATTCCTTAAACGAGTCGTCGGGCATCCGGGGAAAACTAAATGCAATGATCGGGATGTGCAACTTCCTTCAGGATTTCGGTTTGGCCCGTTTTTCTTTCCACGCGAGCATTAACAAAACCGCTGTGAGAATGCCGGTGATGCCGACACACATCGGCGCGAGATAACGATCCAATGGCAGCGAGCCGCGTATCGGCAAACGAAGTTGTGCGGAGAAGATTTCGCCGTTGCCGGGAATGGAAGTTTGCGCGACGACATGTCCGCCGCCGGTCACGGCCTGCGAAATGCCGGAGCTGTCCACGCGGAAAATTGGGATGCCGTATTCAGCCGCGCGCACCGGCGCGACGCGGGAATGCTGCTCGTGCTGGTGACGGCCCCACTCCATCACGTCCATCGTCGGGACGATGATCAGTTGCGCCCCCTGCCGCACCAGTTCGTCGGTGACGCGCGTATAGCTCAGGTCGTAGCAGACGCAGAAACCGATTTTGCCCCACGGCGAGTTCCAAACCTTTTGTTCCGGCGCGGGCAGGCCGTCGTGAAAAAACTGGATGGGCACACTCTTGACCTGCTTGAACACGATGTCGCCGTTCGTGCCAACGACAAAGGCTGTGTCGTAATAATTGTTCGTGCCGACGGGGTCTTTGCCGCCGACCACGAGGAAGCGCGAATGTTCGCGGCACCAGTTCTTGAGCGAATCCGGCACCGGGCCGTCGAGCGTGTATTCGCATAGGACGAAGATCGGCGCGTTGGTGTTTTTGGCGAGGGCATGATTCAGAATTTTTGGAATGATGTTTTCCGGCGGGAATTCCATTTGGACACCGACGAGATTCAGACGAGGTCTTGGACGACCGGAATCAGCGGGCAAGAGCATTGCTGCGAGAATTGCTATGACGGCAATAATCACAAGTAATTCGAGCAAGGTCATCTTTTTGAAGAAATAATTCCAAGCGTCACGCCCGCGAAAAATGATGCCAACCACAACCGCAAAAATTAAAAATCCGAAACCATACATCCCAAAGAAAAAATCTCCAGGCGGAAACACATATCCAATGTTCAGCCACGAAAATTTCAAGTAGTAAAGTTCGCTGCGGAAATACTCCACGCCCGTCCAGACCACTGGAATCAGCCAAGCGGTTTTGACTTTGCCCCAGCGGCGGACGGAGCCGCAGACAATCGCCGCAAATAGCCCGACCCAAAACGCCAGCACCAGCCATAGCACGATCGCAGCGGCGCTGAAGATGTTCCAGAAGAAGAACAGTTGCGGCGCGCAGCAGAGAAAGCCCGTCGCCAGCCCGAAATAGAACGCCCGGCGAACTGTCGGCTGCTCTGTTAATTTGACGAGTCCATAGGCGTAGCCGAAAATCAGCAAGCCGGCGGCGGGGAAATGGATTGAAGTGTAAGCTGCATGAAAACAGGCCGCGGCAACCGCCAGCCACAGAAATGATTTCCTCCAGCCGAGTGGTTCCGCCGATGGTTTCTGAAAGTTCATTGCGGCTTTGTTTTGATTATGTATATGACTGAATCAATTAGTAAGACGGAAATTCAGGAGGAATGCTCCCGCTTTCGTGCTTTCCTTATTTCCAGAAAATGGGAATTAATTTGCCATGCAAATGAACAAGACCTTGCTCGCGTTTCTGGACGATGTTTATGAAGACCTTGAACTGTGGTATCCCAAACTGCGTCTGGAGGAAGCGGGCTACGCGCTGAAGTGCGCCGCGCCGGAAATCAAGACCTACACCGGCAAGCACGGCTATCCCGCCGCGTCAGACCTGTTGCTGAAGGACGCGAGCGCGGATGATTTTTGCGGGCTGCTCGTGCCGGGCGGCTTCATGCCGGACAAATTGCGCCGCGACGCGAAGGTGCTGTCGCTCACGCGGGAGTTTTACGAGGATGGCAAACTCGTCGCTTTCATCTGTCACGGCGGCTGGATTCCGATTTCCGCCAAAATTCTGAAAGGCAAACGCGTCACCGGCTCGCTCGGCATCAAGGACGACTTGGAAAACGCCGGCGGCATCTGGGTGAATGAACCGGTCGTGGAGGACGACAACCTGATCTCCAGCCGCACGCCGCGTGACCTCGCGGTCTTCGGCCATGCGATGGTGCGGTTTCTGGACGCCAACGTGCGGTGAACGAGACTGGCAAATTTCTCGTCGCCGTCGGCCTGCTCATCGCCGCCGTGGGCGCACTGCTTTAGTTGGAATTCGGCAAGGGCTGGCTGGGCATCTGTCCGGCGACATCAATTATGATTTTAGTTTCCATTTTCCTATATTGACGTGCCTGATTGTCAGCGCGGATTTGACACTGCTGACGTAGTTGCTGCGAAAATAAGCCGACATTTTCGTCATTGAATTTTTTCCGGTAGTTCCTAGACTTTCCGTCATGGAAAGTTCGTCACCGTCCCAGCTCGCGCAATACATTCCGATTTTGTTTCTGCTCGCCGCCGCCGTCGGCTTCGCGGGCGGGACGCTGCTGATTTCCGTGCTGCTCGGCAAGTTCGCAAAAACTTCCAAGGCCAAGGACATGCCCTACGAGTGCGGTGCGAACCCCATCGGCGAAGGCGGCTCGCGGTTTTCGGTGAAATTTTACCTCGTGGCGATGCTGTTCATCCTGTTCGACATCGAGGTGGTCTTCATGTATCCGTGGGCCGTGGTGTATCGCGACATGCTGGCCGAGCACGCGACGCGGAATCTCGTCCTCGGCTCGATGATCTCGTTCCTGGGAATCTTGTTCGCCGGCTATATCTACGCGGTGAAGAAAAAAGCGTTTGACTGGAAAAGCTGAACCGCTTTGCCTGCGGGAGACCGCCGCCTTTTCTGCTGTAATCTGCCGGGCAGGCGTTGCAGCAAAATTCCCCGCTCGCCACGCGCCGGCGGGTGAATTAACCTCCCGTGATGATGGAACTGCCCAAGCCGGATGTAATTTTCACCCACGAGAGCGACCTCGACGGTTTGGTGGCGGGGCTGATGCTGCAAAAACTCGCCAAGCATCTATACCACCGCGAGGCGCCGATCGAGGCGTATCATTACAATTATTGGAAGCAGCGCGAACTGCGCGAGAAGGCCGCGTGGGTCACCGACTTCACCTACGAACCGCGCCTCGACAAGCAGGAATGGGTCATCATTGACCATCACGTCACCGACGCCACGCCGAAGAACGCGCATCTCATCCATGACGTGACCAAGTCCGCCGGGTTGCTCTGCTACGAACTCTGTGTGCGCAACGGCCTCGATTCGCCCGCGCTCGCCCGGATCGCGCATTTGAACAACGTCGCGGATTTGTTTCTGGAGAACGACCCCGACTTCGAGCTGGCCGGCGATTACGCAAACCTCGTTAAAAATTACCAGTTCTGGAATTTGCACGCGCTCATCGGCGGCGACGTTGAGAAGCTGCTCGATCATCCGCTGCTTGAAGTCATGGCCGTGAAACGCCGCATTGAAGACCCGCTCGGTTTCGAGTGGAGCAAAAATCACGTCACCGAAATCAGCGCCGCCGTCGGCTACGTGGACACCGTCGTCGGCAACAACAATCTCATCGTGCATCAACTGCTCGAACGGCAGGCGGTGAAATTCCCCGTGCTGGTCACGCTGTTCAAGCGAGCGAACAACATCGTCATCGCCAGCTTCCGCAGCCGCAACGGCGAGGCGCTCAAGGTGGCGGAAAAATTCCAGGGCGGCGGCCACGCCAACGCCTCCGGCGCGATGTTCCCCAAATCCGTCCGCAATCTCACCGAAGCCGTGGATTATCTGCGCCAGGTTTTGAATCCCAAGCGCGGCGCGCCGCTGAACAATCTGGAAAGCTTGTTTGCCGGGATTGAAGCGGAGCAGCGGAAGTAATTTCTTGTTGCTTCGTCATCGAAGTTTCTTCGTAGCTCTTTGACTGCGTGAAATTCGCACGCAAAATGCGTGAGGTTCACGCGCTTCTTTCAGGTCATTCTCGATTTTCCTCACAACATCGCACGGCACAGTCCATGCTTGATGATGTAGAACCCATGAAAATGAAAGGCAGATTTGGCGCTTTCACTCTGGTTGAACTTCTGGTCGTCATCGCGATCATTGGAATTCTTGCGGCCTTGTTGCTGCCCGCTCTCAGTCAAGCCAAGGCCCGGGCCCGTCGGATTGAGTGCGTGAGTGATCTGAAAGAAACCGGCCTCGCCTTCCATATTTTTGCAAACGATCACGGCGGCAGATACACGACACAAGTCTCCACCAATGACGGCGGTTCGCTTGAATACGTCACCGCCGGTTATCAAACTGTTAACAGTTCATTTTACCTGTCATTTCAACATTTTCGTCCGCTGGCTGGCTCGCTGGTCACGCCAAAACTGCTCGCCTGTCCTTCTGATTTACAGCGCTGGCCGGCTACAAATTTCAACCAGTTTGACAATTGGAATTTGAGCTATGAAATCGGCCTTGTAACTGATCCAAATAATCCGAGCGCGATTCTTACCTGCGATCGGTGCCTGCCAGCCAGCCTGGTTAAAGGTTATGTCAGCATTCTCCATATACCGGCTGTGTTTCCATCCCCTTGGAGCGGTTTGCACAATTGTCTGGGCAACATCCTTTTCTCGGATGGGCATGTGGACGAATCGAATAACAAAATGGTTCCATCGGAAGAAACCGTGGCCGAAGACATTGTCAGGCCGGATGTGGACGGAACTTCAATGACCGGAGGCCAGTCTTCTTCGCCAAATTCAACTGTATCCACGACGTCTTCCGATTCCGGCAATAATAATCAATCAACGGCAGTTCAACCATACGCCCCAAACTATTCCGGTTCGGCATCCGGTTCGGGATCGCCAAATTCTGATCCGTCATCGCCCAACCGCGCGCCATATTCTCCCGCGAAACCGGCAGGGTTTTACCAGCCATCGAGCCGACCGCAGCAGACGCTCCGGTCCGCGTATTGGGTAAATGATTCGCAGACAAATATTGCGGTCTGGCCGGTGGCCTCGTCTGCGAAGAAAATGCCAACGGCGGTCAAAAACGCCGACGATCCACCCGTGTCAGCCCTGTTTGCGCAGGCCGCACGCGAAAGTTGGGAGGCCACAAGCTGGTTGCTTTGGCTGATCCTGCTGTTGTTGCTGCTCGTTTTGCTGGCACGCTGGCTGGATCGCCGCTGGCAACGTGCCCGGGCAAAAAGACGTTCAGCAAGATCAAGGGGATAAGACGTGCCTGATTTTGGCATTCTTCCTAGCCAATTCCGGCGGCGTGGCTCACCAATATTCTTCGACGTGGATGTTGCCGGGGTTTTTGCTGTCGCCACGCTTGAATCCTTTGACCTCCAGCATTGTGGTCACAATTTTGACCATTTCCGGATTGCCACAGAGGAACACATCGGCCTTCGCCGGATCCAGCGCCACGCCGGAATCTTTTTCCACGAAGCCCTGTTCCAGCACCGTCTGGATGCGTCCGGTCCGGCCCTGGAAATGCGGATCCTGATCGGGCCGCGTGATGCTGGGAATGTAGGTGAAATTGGGCCGCAGGCGAGCGAGACTTTCCAGTTCGCCGCGGTAGCCAAGATCCCAACTGTAACGCGCGCCGTGCAACACTACGAACCGGCGTTGCGTCTCGGTCATCAGAAGCGTCCGCAGCATGGAAACGTAAGGTGCCAGACCCGTGCCGGTGGCGATGAGGATGACCGCCTTGTCCGGCGCGACGCGGTCAAGCGTGAACATCCCGCTGGCTTTCGGTCCGAGAAAAACGCGGTCGCCGTGTTTCAGGGCGAACAGGCGCGGCGTGAGCTGGCCGCTGTTGATGAGCGTCAGGTAAAATTCCAGATACCGCCGTTCCACGCTGGCGGAGGCGATGCTGTAGGCGCGGCGGATCAGCTTGTCCGCCTCGACCACGCCTTCTTCCTTGTCGGCCTCCGACACGCGCGGGGCGCTGCCGGTCAGGCCGAGCACCGCGAACTGGCCGGGCTTGAATTCAAACAGGTCGGAGTCAGGCCGGACGCGGAGCACGATCAGTTCCGAATGGATGATTTCACGTCCGATGATGGTGGCGTTGTAGGGGCTCTGGGTGTCGGTGCTCATGGCCGTGTATTGAAATGATTAAAACCTTAATTCAGTCGGTTCACATTGCTTGGGCCGCCATTCCGCCGGGCGTCGCCTCGCTTAATGGCCGAATTATATGGATGCCATGCCCGATATCAATGCTTTGATGATGGGTGAATTCACAAGGAGAGATAGAATCACACAGGAAGAATTGCGCGGACGCGGAGCCTCGCCTGAAATTGTCGCACGAAGGTTGCGAAGTTGAAAATTTTTAATCCTTCGCCGCTTTCGCGTTCTTCGCGCGACACATTCCGCTCACAAAAACCGCGTCAGCAAGCCGGGCGCGACACCGAGCAGGATCACCAGCAGCGCTAGCAACACCAGCGCTAGGAACGTCAGCAGCGGCACCTTGATGGCTGGCGCCTCGGCGGCGGCGTCTTCGACGTAGGCCGCCTTGAGCACACGCAGATAGTAGTAGAACGACACCGCGCTCATCGCGATGGCGAGAATCACCAGCCAGAGCAGGCCGAGATTTTCGCCGAAGCTGACAACGGCGCTGAACAGGAAAAATTTACCAATGAAGCCCGCGAGCGGCGGAATGCCACCAAGCGAGAGCAGAAAAATCATCAGGCACAGCGCCAGTCCCGGCGCACGTTTGCTCAGACCATTGAAATTTGCGATGGCATCGCCGCCCGTGGCGTCTTCCACCACCATCACCACGCCGAACGCGCCGATCGTTGTCAGCGCGTAGGTGATGACGTAGAACATCATCGCACTGGCGCTGACCGAAGTATTGGAAACCACACCGAGCAGCATATAGCCCGCGTGCGCGATGGCCGAGTAGGCCAGCATGCGTTTGACGCTGGATTGCACGATGGCGGTGAGATTGCCCAGCACCATCGAAAGCGCGGCGATGATGGCAATGACCGGCGTCCAGCCGGAAAGGTAGCCGTGCCACACGGCGCTGCCTTCCGCGCCGACGAAACCGAGCGTGAAAATTTTTGCAAGGACGTAAAAGCTCGCGACCTTGGAACCAGAACCGATGAACGCCGCGCTCGGCGTAGGCGCGCCTTCATACGCGTCCGGTGCCCAGAGATGAAACGGCACGGCGGCGATTTTGAAGCCGAAGCCAATGACGGTGGTCACCAGCGCGACGAGCAGCAGCGGATCGAATCCCTTGCCGGCGATGCCGATTGCGATTTCGTGCAAATTGGTCGAGCCGGAAATGCCGTAGAGCAAACTGAAGCCGAACAGCAGGAATGCCGCCGACATGCCGCCGAACAAAAAGTATTTCAGCGCGGCTTCGGCGGATTTCTCGTTGTGCTTGTTGAACGCGGTCAAGATGTAGAGCGCGAGGCTGGCGAATTCCAGCGAAATGAAGACCATCAACAAATCCTCCGTGCTGACGAGGAACATCAGGCCGATGGTGCCAAGCAAAATCAGCGAAAGATATTCGCCGACATGGTCGGTGAATTTGCCGGACGTGGAAATTAGGATGGTGAAAATCGTCAGAACGAGCAGTGTGGCTTTCACGAAATCGGACGCCGGATTGACGACGAGCAGGCCATTGAGCGGATCCGCCTCCACATGACGCGTGAATGCCAGCAGCGCGGCGGAGACACAACCAAGAATGGAAAGCATCGCGCCGAAATTGAAGCGCACCGCGATAGATTTGCCGCGCAGCACGGTCAGGTCCGCGCCCAGCACCAAGAGCATCGTCACGGTGACGATGACTTCCGGCGCGGAGAGCTGGAGCAGTTCGAGATAGTTCATTGCGCACCTCCGCTCAGCAACCGCGCGAACAGCGGCGATTTGAAACACGGTTCAATCCAGTTCATCAGCAGGCCGGGGAAAAGTCCGATAACGAGCGATGCGCCGATGAGCATCACCGCGCCAAAACGCTCGGCGACGGTAATCGGTTCCATCGGATGATCGTGGTCAACCGACTTTGGCGGCGCGTCGGAATAAAAACCTTTTTGGATCGCACGCAGCGTGTAGGCCACGCCGATGAGAATGCCGACGCCGGCGAGAATTGTCATTTTCGGGAACACCGTCCACGCGCCCATCAGTACTTGGAATTCCGCAACGAAACCGCTGAAGCCGGGCAAACCCATCGAGGCGATGCCGGCAATCACGAACGTCACGCCGGCGAACGGCAGCAGTTTGCCGAGCTGCATCGTTTCGAGGTCGTTGAAGTCACGCGTGTGCGTGCGGTCATACACCATGCGGCCGACGACAGCGAACAGCAGCCCGGCGATGATGCCGTGCGAGAACATTTGCAGCACCGCGCCGTCGAGGCCGATGGTATTGAGCGTCGCGAGGCCGAGCAGCACAAAACCCATGTGGCTCACGCTGGAATAGCCGATGACAAACTTGAAATCGCGCTGCACGAGCGCCACGCCCGCGCCGTAAATGATGCCGATGACCGCGAGCGCGGCAATGGCCCACTGCCATTCGCGTGCGCCTTCGGGGAACATCACCATCGCCACGCGCAGGCAGCCATAAGCGCCCAGCTTCATCACCACGCCGGCAAGCAGCATCGAACCGGCGGTCGGCGCGGCGACGTGACCAGTCGGTGCCCATGTGTGAAACGGCCACATGCCGGCGAGAATCGCGAAGCCGACGAACACCAGCGGGAACACCCAGTGTTGGAAACCGGTTGTAAAGTGGACTTGCGAAAGATCCATCAGATTGAGCGTCGGCTGGCCGAGCTGGCCTTTCGCCACGACCCACGCGGCGATCAATCCGATGAGCACGAGATGGCTGCCGACGAACGAATACAACGCCAGCTTCATCGCGCCGTATTCTTTGCGCGTGCTGCCCCAGCGCGCAATGAGGAAATATTTTGGAATGATCGTCAGCTCGTAAAACACGAACAGCAGCAGCACGTCGAAGCTCAGGAAGACGCCATACACGCCGCCGATGAGTGCGAGGTAAAACGCAAAAAATTCCTTGGTGCGCTTCTCGATGTTCCACGAAAACAAAATACCGGCGATGGCCGCGAGGCCGGTCAGCACGACGAGCATCAGGCTGATACCGTCGGCGGCGAGATAATAATTTGCGCCGATGGCCGGAATCCACGGGACTTTGACGATGGTGGTGACCTGGCCGGGATCCACTTGCTGCACTTGCTGGATCGAGCCGACGAAGGCAATCGCGCAACCGGCGATGGCCGTGAGCAGGGCGACGATGCGGGCGGCGCGCGCGTTGTCGCGCGGCAGGAGCATCAGCACCAGCACCCCGAAAAACGTAATGTAAATGGTCCAGGCGAGCATTTTAGAAATTCAATTGTTGCACCAGTTTCACAACGGTCGCGTCCACCGCGCCCAAAATAAATTGCGGCCACACGCCGAGGATGAACATCAGCGCGATGCTCGGCAGCACGAGGAACCGTTCCGCCGTGGTGAGGTCAGGGAACTTCGCCCAGTGTTCGTTCAGCGGACCGCAGAACACGCGCTGGATGAGCGTGAGCAGGAAAATCGCCGTGACCAGAATGCCGATGGTCGAAATCGCCGCCGCCCACGGTGCGAGCGGGAACACGCCTTTGAAAATCAGGAATTCGCCGACGAAGCCGTTCAAGCCGGGCAAACCGAGCGAGGAGAAAAGCGCGATGCCCATCAGGCCAGTGAACACGGGGACGACTTTGCGCAAGCCGCCGAAATCATCCAAACCGCGCAAGCCACCGCTGCGTTTTTCGATGAGTGCCATGAAGAGGAACAGCGCGGACGCCGTAAGCCCGTGGTTGAACATTTGCAGCAGGCAACCGTCAAGCGCGGCGGCTTTCTGGATTTCCGGAGCGTTCACGCCGGTCGCCACGGCCGTCGCCGCGAACATCGCCAGCAGACAGTAGCCAAGGTGGTTGATGGACGAGTAGGCGAGCATCCGCTTCAAATCTTTTTGCGCGAACGCGGCGCAGGTGGAAAGAACGACAGTCGCCACGGCGAGCCAGAGCAGCGGCGTCAGCACGGCGCGGATTTGTTCGGGGAAAATCGGCAGCAGAATCCGTAGGAAACCATACACGCCCATTTTCGACATGACGCCGGTCAACAGCATCGTCACCGAACTGGGCGCTTCGGAATACGCGGCGGGCAGCCAGGTATGGAACGGAATCACCGGCACCTTCACCGCGAAGCCGAGGAACGCGCCGAAGAAAATAATCAGGCCGATGTTTTTCCAGCCGAACGCCGCCTGCAGCTTGGTCGTGAGCAAGCCGCTCTTCGCCATGGCGGCGAGTTCGATAAAATCAAAGCTGCCCGTTGCCAGCCGAATGGCGAGAAAGCTCAACAGCAACGCCACGCTGCCGAACATCGTGTAGATGAAAAATTGCGTCGCCGCCGGGCCACGCTTCGGTCCGCCCCAGAGTTTGATTAGGAAAAACGCGGGAATCAGGCCGAGCTCCCAGAACAGGAACCAGTGGAAAAAGTTCAGCGCCGTGAACGTGCCGAACAAGCCGGCCTGCAACCACAAGACCAGCGCGTGAAAAACGTGCGGACGATCTTCGACGTTCCACGAGGCGAGAATCGCCAGCGGCGTGACAATCGCCGTGAGCAGCACCATCAACGCGCCGAGTCCGTCCACGCCGAGGAAGTATTGGATGCCCAGCGTGGGCACCCAGTCGAATTTTTCGACGAATTGCAGGTCGCCGGATTTGGCGTTGAAATGCAGCCACAGGCAGATCGCGCCGCCGAGGCCGACCAGGCTGGTCGCCAGTGCGAGGCCGCGAACAAGGTGTTTTCGTTCCGCGCCGAGGCCGGCGACGACGATGCCACCGATGAACGGGACAAGAGTAAGAATGGTTAACCAGTGATTCATGCTATGCGCCCCCAAATCAGGAAAATAATCAGCGCGACGAGCGCGACGCCGATGATGCGGAGGTAAGTTTGCACGCGGCCGGAGTGCAGCTTGGAAAGGCCGCCGCCGCTGCCACGAATGGAGCCGCAGCCGAGGTCGAAGCCGCCGTTGACGACGTTTTCATCGGTCAAGCGGTAGAGCCAGGACGAGCCAATCGTGAGATATTTTACGAGGAAAACCGCGCCGCCGAAAATCCATTTGTCGGCGAAATCGCACAGCCACGCGGCGAAGGCATTGAAGCGGATGATCGTGGCTTCGTAGATTTCATCAATGAAATATTTGTTTTCGAGCAACTTAAAAATGGCCGGTTGCGCGGCTTCGAGCACGTCTTTTTCCGCCGCCGTTTTGCGCTGACGTTTGCCGTAAAGAATCCAGCCGACGGTGATGCCGGTGAGCACGATCAATGCGGAAACGCCCATCAAACCGGCGCTTTCGGCAAGATTGCTGAATTTGATTTGCAGATCGGCGAGTTCGCCGTTCAGATAAGCGTCGAACCACGGCCAGGCCGGCGTGCCGATGACGCCCAGCAAAATGGCAAACCCCGCGAGTATGATCAAAGGAACGGTCATGACGGCGGGGCTTTCATGCGGATCGTGGCTGTGAGCGGATTCGGAGGAGTGTGCGGAATGAGAGTGACCATGCGCAGAATGGCTGGATTCCTCGTGACCGCGATAGCTGCCGAAGAAAACCAAGCCCATTTGCCGCGTCATGTAAAATGCGGTGAACAGCGCGCCGCAGCAGCCCAGATAAAACGGCACATGCGACACCGACCAAAGCGACGCGTGATGGAGAATTTCGTCCTTGCTCCAGAAACCGGAAAAGAATAGCGGGAAACCGGCGAGCGCCAGCATACCAATCGCGTAAACCACGAACGTGATCGGCATATATTTTTTCAGTCCGCCCATTTTGCGCACGTCCTGCTCTTCGTGGCAGCCGTGGATGACCGAGCCAGAACCGAGGAACAGCAGCGCCTTGAAAAACGCATGCGTGATGAGGTGAAACATGCCGACCGCCACGCCGCCGACGCCCAGCCCCATCATCATGTAGCCGAGCTGCGAAACGGTGGAGTAAGCGAGGATGCGTTTGATGTCATTTTGCGCGACGGCGATGGTCGCGGCGAAAATCGCGGTGATGGCACCAACCCACGTCACGACGGTCAAAGCCGTCGTGATCGGTGCGCCGTGTTCCACCGGTGCGGCACCAGCCGCCATCAGCGGATAAACGCGGGCGACGAGGAACACACCAGCGGCCACCATCGTGGCCGCATGGATCAAAGCGGAAACGGGCGTCGGTCCTTCCATCGCGTCCGGCAGCCAGACGTGCAGCGGCACCTGGCCGGATTTGCCGACGGCACCGAGGAAAATGAGCAGGCCAATCGCGGTCGAAACCATCATGCCACCAAAAATAGTTTTTGAAACCATTCCAGCCAGTGCGCTCGCTTCCAGGCAGCCGGTGTGTTCTGGCGTGTAAAAATTCAGCGTGCCGGTCTGCGCGTAGAGCCAGACCATGCCGAGCAGCAGGCCAAGGTCGCCGATGCGCGTGGTGATGAAGGCTTTTTTCGCCGCCGCCGCCGCGCTCGGTTTGTGATACCAGAAACCGATGAGCAGATAGCTGGTCAGGCCGACGATTTCCCACGAGACAAACAGCAGGAAAAGGTTGTTGGCGATGACAACGCCGAGCATGCCCGACGCAAACAGCGCGAGGAAATTGAAGAAGCGCATGAAGTTTTTGTCATGCGACATGTAGCCGACGCTGAAGATGAAGATCAACATGCCGACAAACGTCACCATCACCAGCATGATGGCCGTGAGCGGGTCCAGCACCCAGCCGATGCTCATCCATTGGCCGCCGAATTGAATCCAGTTGAAGCTGAAGGTTTCGCGGAACGCGCCTTCGCCGTGATGGCCGAGCGTGGCGGCCAACGCGCAAAGCGAAAGCAGGAAGCCGAGCGCCATTGAGCCGATGGCGAGCGTGGCCGCCAGCTTGCGCGCCGGCTGTTTGTTGACGGCGATGATGCCCGCCGCGAACAACGGCAGCGCGGGAATCAGCCAGAGATTTTTGACGATCCAGATCATCCTTTCAGCTCCTTCACTTCATCCAAATTGGAGGTTTTCTTGTGGCGGTAAATCGCGATGATGAGCGCGAGGCCGACAGCCGCTTCCGCGCCCGCCATCGCCATGGAAAAAAGCACGAAGATAAAACCGGTCAGTGCTTCGGGATGCGCACTGAAACGCCAGAAGGCGATCAGGTTCAAGTTCGCGGCATTCAGCATCAGCTCAATGCCGATGAGCACGAGAATAGCGTGGCGGCGCGTGACGGCGCCGGCGAAGCCGATGGAAAACAGCAGTGCGGAAACGAGCAGGCAGGTTTGAAGCGGTGTCATTGTTCGCCTCCGGAGTTGTCTTTTTTGTCCTCTTTCAAAGCGATGATGACCGCGCCGATCATCGCGGCGGTCAGCACCAGGCCGATGATTTCCAGCGGCAGCACGTATTTGGTCATGAGCGCGTCACCGATGTTTTTCACCGTGGCCACCGGCGCGGCGGGCAAATCTTTCGGCACGGCTGAACTGCTCAAAATCGCCCAACCTAAAATCGTGAAGACCATCGCCGTCACCGCGATGCCCGCCCACCAACCGGAAGTTAAGACGCTTTTCTCCGGCGTTTCGCCGCTGCGCGTGAGCAAAATCGCAAACACGATCAAAATCGCGATGGCGCCGACATAAACGAGGATTTCCGCGAAGCCGGCGAATTGCGCATCAAGTTGCAGGAACATGGCAGCAACGCCGCTGAACGCGACGGCCATCGCCAGCGCGCAATGCACGAGGTTGCGCAGGCTCATGGCGAAAACCGCGCCGAGCAGCGTCACGACCGCAGTGATGATGAAAAAGGGTGACATGGTTATTCCGCAAATTTATAAACGCGCAGGCCGAGTTTTTGGTTGGCCATCAGGCCGCGACCGAGAATGACATACGCACCAAAAATAATTGCCGAGCAAACCAACCAGCGTTGCCAGTCCGCAGCCATGTAATGCCAGATGCCCGCGACCAGGATGTTGATCAGCGCCAGCGGCAGCATGAATTTCCAGGCGAGGTTCATCAGTTGGTCCATGCGCAGGCGCGGCAGCGTGCCGCGAATCCAAATGAAGACGAACACGATGGCCATCATTTTCGTGAGAAACCAAATCCACGACGGAATCCACGTCAGGAACGACACCGGCGACGTCCAGCCGCCGAGGAACAACGTGATGCCGAGGCCGATGATCGCGAACATGCCGAGGTATTCTCCGAGGAAAAACAGCGCGAACTTGAAGCCGGAATATTCGGTGAAATAGCCGGCGATGATTTCGGATTCGGCTTCCGGCAAGTCGAACGGCGTGCGGTTGGATTCCGCGAGCGACGCGATGAAAAACAGGAGAAAGCCAACCAAGCCCCACGGCGTGAACACAAACCAATGCGCGATGCCGCAGGTGTATTGATTTTGGTGCGCGACGATCTGGCTCAGGTTCAGCGAGCCGACGATCATCACCACCGTCACGGCGGAAAGGATGAGCGGGATTTCGTAGCTGACCATTTGCGCAATCGCGCGCATGGCGCCGAGCAGCGAGTATTTGTTGCGGCTCGACCAGCCGGCCATGAACACGGACACTTCCACCGCGCCGCCGACGGCGAGGAAAAACAGCAGGCCAGCGTCGTAGTCCGCGAGCGTCATGTTCTTGCCGAACGGCAAAACGGAATAGGTCAGCAGCACCGGAATGAGCATCACGATTGGCGCGAGGAAATGAACCACCTTGTCCGCTGCGCGCGGCACGACGTCTTCCTTTGTGAGCATTTTTATGCCGTCGGGCAAAAACTGGCCGAAGCCGGCGAGACGGATTTTAGTGAACGGAATGCCGACGCGGTTCGGGCCGTAGCGGTTTTGAATGCGGCCAAGCCCTTTGCGCTCGAAAATTGTGGTGAGCGAGAAGATCAGCGGAAATACCATCAGGATAAACGCGATGCAAACCAGCGCGCTGGCGAGCGGCCGGAGGGCTTCGGGCAAAAAGCTCACGAGCCAGTGCAGGACGTTCACAAAAATCTGATCGAGTTTATCGGCCATTTTCGTTCAAGGTTTCAAATTTATTTTGCAGCCGGCGGCGGTGTCGGCGGATTTGCCGGTGGCGCGCCAACTGGCGCAGCGGCAGCCACGGCAGCAGCCTTGGCTTTCGCTTCAGCTTCAGCCTTTATCTTCGCTTCGGCGGCGGCTTTGGCTTTGGCCTCGGCCTTGGCTTTTTCCGCAGCGAGCACGGCGTCGGAATCCTTTGCGTCGTCCGGGTGCAACTGGTGATAAAATTCGTTGGACTTGGCGAGCTGTTCCTTGTGAAACAGCAAGCCCTCAAACCGGTCGTCGGTGCTCAGCTCAAATTCCGTATTCATCTTGATGGATTCGAACGGGCAAACTTCGACGCAAATCTGGCAGCTCATGCACACCGAGATATCAATGTCGAACACCGCCGGATACAACTGCGGCTGGCCTTTGTAATCCGGCTTCTTGTCCTTGCTTTTGACGATGTAGATGCACTTCGGCGGACATTCCTTCTCGCAAATCGTGCAGGCGACGCAGCGCAGACCCTTTTCCGGATCGCCGTCAAACACGAGCATCGGAAACTGCCGCGTGTGATACTTCTGCGGCAGGCGCTCCTCGGGATATTGCACGGTGGTGAGGCGATCCTTCGAGACGTAGCTCCCGAAGAAATTTTTCGCCGTCACGGCCATGCCTTTGATGATTTGCTCGCCTAACATTTTATCAAAAATTTTACCGGTCAACCTCGCCCAATACGATGTCCACGCTGCCGAGAATCACGATGACGTCGGCCACTTTGTTCCCGAGACACATGTCTTCCAAAATCGTCAGGTTGATGTAGCTCGGCGGACGGATGCGATACCGATACGGATTCGGGCCACCGTCGCTGATGACGTAAAAACCGAGTTCGCCTTTCGGCGATTCGATGCGGCCATAAACTTCGCCGGCTTTCGGACGGAAACCGCGCAGCTTCGCCTTCGGGTCCATGATTGGTCCGGCGGAAATGCCGGCCAGCGCCTGGTTCAAAATCTTGATGCTCTCGCGCATTTCCAACACGCGGATCATATAGCGGTCGTAGAGATCGCCGGTCTCGCCCAGCGGCACCTTGAAATCAAAGCGGCTGTAAATGCCGTATTTGTCCACCTTGCGCAGGTCGTAATTCACGCCGGCGGCGCGCAGCATCGGGCCGGTTATGGAGGCGTTGATCGCGAGTTCCTTGCTCAACGGCGCGACGCCTTGCGTGCGCGCGAGCAAAATTTCATTCCCGGACAGGAACGCGCCAAACTCGTCGAGAAATTTGCCGTAGTCGCCGACCACCTTCTTCGCCTGCGCGAGCCATTCGTCGTCCACGTCCACGCGCACGCCGCCGAACCGCATGTAATTGCACATCATGCGCGCGCCGCTGACGGATTCGAACAGGTCGAGGATTTTTTCGCGTTCGCGGAAGGCATACATCATCGGCGTGCCGAGCGCGCCCATGTCCTGCACAAAAAAGCCAATCAGCGACGTGTGATTTTGCAGGCGCGTCAACTCCGCCATGATGACGCGGATATATTCGGCGCGTTCAGGCACCTGCAATCCCGCGAGCTTCTCGATGGTGAGCGCGTAGGCCCAGTTGTTCGTCATCGAGCAGAAATAATCCAGCCGGTCCGTGTAAGGCATCGTCGCGAGATACGAAATGTTCTCGCCGATTTTCTCGTGGTTGCGATGCAGATAGCCGCACACCGGCTTGAGCTTCACCACTTTTTCGCCGTCCAGCACCACGTCCATGCGGAACACGCCGTGCGTGGACGGGTGATGCGGTCCCATCGAAATTTCGAGCAGTTCGCCGATGGATGTGCCGCTCTCGTCGAGCTTCGGCTTCACTTCAAAACTTTTCGGCGGCATGGCGGCAAAGGCGTTCACGCTTTCACCTCCGGCTTCACTTCCGCTTT
>Ga0182016_10002226_pt1 | contig 23019 bp, 18 predicted proteins | sample 712S2MmetaG_FD_120491 | JGI IMG/M metagenome (GOLD analysis project Ga0182016, IMG submission 120491) | Permafrost microbial communities from Stordalen Mire, Sweden - 712S2M metaG | ecosystem: Environmental > Terrestrial > Soil > Wetlands > Permafrost | place: Sweden: Stordalen | collected... | reverse complement strand
TCTGGACCGTCCGCGGAGCCAACGCCATCATTGCCCTACGATGCTGCCACCTCAACGGTCGGTTTGAGGACGACTGGGAGTCGCGGCGGGTGGCCTAACCTCCACTTCTACGTCGCGCACCCGGCTCGTATAGGGCGATGCAAGGTCGGGAAAGCCGCGATCGGGCACCGGCAACGCCGTAACTACGCCGCTTTCAGCGGTCTCCGCCGATGACGGCCGTTAACCTTCCGGCGATGTCTTCGAGTGCCGCCGAGTGATGGTTCAGTTCCGCCGCCGCCGCCGAGCTGTGCTGGGCAGCGGCCGCCGACCGTTGGGTCACCTGCCGCATTTCGTCAATCGCTCCGACGACGCGCTCAATGCGCTTGGACTGTTCCTCGCTCGACTCGGCCAGCCGTTCGGCAATCCGCTGCACTTCCCCCCGTATTCCGGCGCTCTGTTGGAGCAAGCCCAGCACGGCTTCCAGCCTCGAGGCCGCTTCGTGGACTTTGGAGTCGTTTCCCTCCACCAGTTCAGCGGTGTCCTTGGCCGCTTGCGCCGAGCGCTGCGCCAGAGACCGGACCTCGTCGGCCACGACGGCGAAGCCCGCTCCGGCTTCACCGGCGCGCGCGGCTTCGACGGCCGCGTTGAGCGCCAGTATATTGGTTTGAAACGCGACTCCATCGATCACGCTGAGGACTTTCGAGATCTTGTCGCTGGAGGCTTTCATCGCGTTCATGGTCTCTGAGAGCTGCGCCACGGCTCCCAACCCTCCCCGCCCGATCTCTTGGGCGCGCGCCATGGTTTCGGCGCACTCCTGCGCCATGGCCGCGTTCTGCTTCGTCAGCCCGGCGATCTCGCCGACGGAAACCGACGTTGCGTCCAGACAGGCGGCTTGCCGGGACGACCCTTGCGCCAGCGACTGGCTGCCGGAGGATAGTTCGGTCCCGGAGCCGGCCACCTCCCGAGCCCCCACGAGCAACGATTCCGCCGTCCCTCGTAAAGCCCGGAACAGTCCGGCCACGATCCAATAGACGCCAAACCCGATGAGCGCCGACAGCAGCGCGAATCCTCCCGCGAACAGCTTCGTCGTCTCTCCAATCCGATCGAGAGCGCCGGTGGCGACGCCCGTCGCGGCCTTTTGACGGTCGGCGTTGCCTTGGCCGAGTTGGATGGCGCTCTTTTGCAGCGCATCCATGATGGGCGTGGTCTTCTGGAGCGTGAGCTGGTGCGCTTCCTCGCCCTTACCGGCGGCGCAGAGGGCCGCAAATTCCTGGAAATTTGCCCGCCACTGTTCGAGGCCTGTCCGGATCGCACCCACGGCCTCGCGGTCGTGCGGCGAAAGATCCGCCGCATCCATTCGCTGGATAGCGTCTGCAATCTGGCCAGCCGACGAATCGAACACGGACCGCGCCTTTTCCACCTGGTCCGGATTTTTCTCCACGGTAAACAAAGTCACGCCCCGCGTGGCGCTGCGCATATTGGCAATGGCGATTGTGATCTGCCGCGCCTGGTCCAGCCGCGACCCGCTGCCCACTATATCGGCGACCTGCCCCTGTACGCCGCGAGTGGTCGACAGGGACTCGACCGACGCAATCATGGCGACCGCCAGGATCACGCCAAAGCAAACCAGTAGCTTAAGCTTCAAGTTCTCTTGCTGTCGCACTCGTTTTCGACCGTTCTTTGTAGTGGATTTCCGCGCTTCGATACGCTTGCCATCCGGGGTTGCGGAGCGGACTCAACTCAGATATCGGCAAATCCGGCGGGTTTCTTTAGGAACGGCTTATTTCCGCTCGTTGTCCGATGGGACAGGCCATTTTCGTTTGGCCGCCCAAAATGCCGAGGCCGGGAATTTGGGTCGAGCCGGGTTTCGATCTCGGCGGCACACGGCCGGGCTGGCCCGGCTGGACCGATTGACGATCGGTCCGCAGGTTGCCCCACAAAAACGGGTCGGGCCATTTTTCCGGACGGCGCCAGATGCCGGGGTGACATCAGGAGTTCGGAGCCTCAACTACTTGCCGATTTCCGCACGGCCGCCGGTGCGGCCAGGTTCCCCGGGGCGTTCGTTTGCTGGCGAAGTCGTGGTCGGGCCCGCCGCCGCTTTCACCGTCACCGTCACCGGCGCGCTGTCCTGCGCCATGCCCAGGGACCGCACTTCCACCACCTGGGTTCCGGTCGGCAGATTGGTGGGAATCTGGGCTTGAATCTGGCCCGCGGAAGTGGAGATCAGCGGGATTGCCGTTTCCCCCATGGTGACGCACGACCCTCCCAGCACGGTCGGCGGCGGAATGGTGGAAGCCGTCGCGGTCGCGGCCAGGTTGGAGCCATTGACCGTAATGAACGAGCCCGGTATCAGGCCGCTCGATCCACTGCTGGCATTCACCACGCTGGTAATGGCCGGTACGGTGGAAGTTGTCGCGGCCGCCAGCGGAATCGCGCTCATGCCGGAAAGCGTGATGGCGTAAGCCGTCGAGCCGGTCGCGTCCACCACCATCTGCCGCGCCGTGGTATTGAAGCGGGTGGTGCCGAAGACCTCGGCAATCGGGTTTTCGGCGGTCGCGCCCACCAGCGTATCGTTGCCGGTGAGCACGTTCACTTTTTCCAGAATGGTGCGGGAATCGTCGGTGGTGGTGGAGGTGATGGCCGTACGCACCGGCGTGGTCAGGCGCAGGAAATACGTATCGTCGATGGGAGCTACCGCGGCCACGTTGCGGCCCGGCAGCCCGTTGGTGGTAGTGGCCGACGGCGTGGCCGTGCCGTAGAGTGTGGTCAACGAAGGATTTAGCACCAGCCCATTGGCCAGATAGTAAGTGCCTCCGGGCGATCCGCCTAACACGCCGTAGTAACCTTGAACAGTCGAAAACAGCAGCCGGCCGGTCTGATAAGTGTCGGTGATCGAGTTATACAGATAGGCGTTGCCGTTGCCCGACATAGTTAGTATGTAAGAGTTATCCGGCGTGGCGATCATGTTATAACCCGGACCCATGCTGTCGCCCGTATTGGCCAGCGCCACGGGCGTTACCGTGTTAGCCGGCCGCGGCACCGCCGTGCCATTGACGACTTCCCACTGCGAGCCGTCCGACATCACGAATTCCAGCCCGAACAATCCCATCGCCAGGGTGCGCGGGTAGACCACCGAGCTGGTGCCGTTGCGCGGAATGGGCGGAAACGTCACGTTGCCGGTTACCTGAAGCTGATTCAAATCGACGATGCTGATCACTTCCGAACCGGTGTTGCCCACGTAGAGCGTGCTCGAATCGGTCGAAAGCGCCATCTGGTGCGGCAACTGGCCCACCGGGATCGCAGCCAGGAAAGCCTGCTCGCCAATATCGAAAACCTCAATCCGGTTGTAGCCGGAATTGGAAATGTACACCCGGTTGTGAACCGCGTCGTAGACGATATCCTGCAGCCCTTCGTTGCCGTTGGCGTTGGTGGTGCCGCCCGAGCTGCTGTTGGGCGTGGTCGGGATGGGATAGATGACGCCGCGCTGGTCGCTCAGCCGGTAGTTCATGTATACCCGCACGGTGTTCGGAACGTTCACCGCGTCGGAGGAAGTAAAGGTCACGTTGAGGGCCGTGCCGCTTTGGGTGCCGTAGGTGGTGGCCGTTCCGGTCCAGAGATTGGTGCCGCCGTAGCGGGTGAGCCCGGTGCGGCCGGGGTCCATCGAAAACGTCACCTTGCTGGGCGCCACGCCGCTTGACAGGGCATAATCCAGAGCCGCCGTGGTGGGAGGCGAAACGGTATAGGTCAGTTTGCCGGCGCCCGCGTTAGCCACCTGCAGGGTGCCGCTGGCCAGCCCGCGGTTGCAATCATCCATGGCCAGAAATACGTCGGTCGAGGCCGGCATCAGCAGCGGGTAGGTGTACAGGTTGGCGAGCGGCAGGTGGATCAGGCCGGAATCGGAGAGCCCCCACGCCTGGGAGCCTTCGGCCGTAATCACCATCTTGGCCACGATGCTTTCCGGCAGGCTGATTCCCAGGCTGATGGCCAGGTTGGAGGGATTGTTCACCAGCAGCGTCGACGCGCTGGCCGGCGGCGTCGGCGTGGTGGAAGCGGCCGTGTTGAAGACGCTGTAGAGGGTGCTGCCGTCGGGCGAAAACACGCTTCCGCCCACGTTCTGCAGCGTATTGACGGCGGAAGTAAAGGCGAAGGGCGCGTTGGCGTTGTTCTGCTGGGCCAGGATGGCGAGCGTGCCGATGTCGAACATGGTGAACCCGGCCATGAATTTCGACCCGTCCGGCGCCATAGCCAGAACTGTGGATGCGCCCGCGATGGTGCGGTTGCGCAACACGGCGCCGGAAGCTACCTCGTACACGAAAAAGTAAGTAGTGGAACTGGTGGGAGTGATGCCGCCCACGATGTAGTCGCCCGCCGGCGTGCGCAGCAGCTTACTGGTGAAGGTGGTCTGCGGCTTGGTGGGCAGGGTGGGCGCGGGCAGCGTGGCGGGGGTGGAAGGCAGCGCGGGCACGATCACCGAACCGACGCTCTGGTTCGATGGGTCGTAGAGCAGCAGCGTGCCCTGCGGCACGCCTGATACCACCCCGGTGCCCGCCGCGCTGATCAGCACCCGCCCGTCGTTGCCCACCTCAACGCCCTGCGGCGCCGACGCCAGCGAAACCGTTTGCGTCACGCTCATCTGGTTCAGGTTGATGACGTTCAGGGTGGAATTGCCGCTGCAGGTCACGTACAACCAGGCGTTATCCATGGAAATCGCCGCCGCCAGCGGCGTACTGCCCACGCCAATGGTATTCACCACCTGGTTGGTGGCGTAGTCGAGGACATAAACCGCGTTGGTGTTGTTATTGACCAGGTACAGGTAGTGGCGCGACTCGTCCAGCACGATGTCCGATGGCGTGCCGCCCGTCAGCGCAATCACGCTGCCAAAAGTCGCTGCCGTTCCGCCGGTCACCTGTGCCATGCCCAGGCGCGCATACGGCGCCGCCAGGGCCAGCCATCCCCAGATCAAGACACGTTTCGTCACCAAGCTGTACCTTTTCACGCGCGGTCGCTTTAATGATACAACGAAGAGCGGTGCAAAGCCCGACGCTTCAATTGTTTAGACTGTTAAGAGTGCCTGAGGACCAAACCCAATCCGACCGGTGCAAGCGGCAGACTGACCCGGCGGCCCGCAGTTTCGGACAGTATCATCTGATACACTTGGCATAGTCCATAGTCCATGGGCCGCGCGCCAATTGTTATGCTGTTCGCCGTCTCAATTCGGCTTGTCTTTGCAAATCCGGCGCCAACATTCGATCCAATCAGGCCTACACGTATGACGGCAACGGGCAGCGGGTGAGCAAGACGGAGAACGGCGTGACCACGACCCACGTCTATGATGCCTTCGGCAACCTGGCGGCGGAATACGGGTCCACAACGGGGAGCATGTGCGATACGGCCACCCGCTATCTGACCCAGGATCGCTTGGGCAGCCTGCCGACGGTGGCGGATGCGAACGGCGCCGTGACGCGGCGGTACGACTACTTGCCGGTGTATTCGCTGTGGGACGGTCCTCCTGGCCCGTCGACGGCCTGCATGCCGTCGCGAACTCGCACCTTGCAGCATCGCTGTAACCGTCGCCGGCGCTAGCAGAGAATAGCTAAGAGGGAATATGCCAACAAGAAGACGCCTAATTACAACGGCACTAGTAGTGTTGACCATTTCAGGATCGAGGGCCCAATTAGCCAATCAGTCACAAGCAGCGACCCACAGCTTGACGATTCGCGCCAAACAATCGCAGTATCGAGCTGGATCGCAGGTCTCAATAGAGGTTATCACCAAGAACGTCTCCGATCACGAGATTGAAGCGATCGAGACGGATCGTACTCCATCAGCTACCGAACTCCAGATCGATGTGCGCGACGCAACGGGCAAGCCTGCGACGGAGACAGCCTTGAACAAAGCGATCAGAGGCGGCGAGGCCTTGCGGGTGGTGAGCTCGCTGGGAGGTCTAGGGGAGCATTCAATGTTGCAACCCGGAAAGTCCAGAACTGACGAAATCCGCATCGATCAGATGTTTGATCTGAGCCACCCAGGCAAATACACGGTCCAAGTTCAGCGGCGCGATGACAAGACTGGTGCAGTCGTAAGATCGAACAGTGTGGCGATTGCGGTCGCAGAGTAATCGTCTCGGAACCGGGCTGAACCCCGGGGGAATGCGGGACGGGAATGCGGGACAGGGAATGCGGGACAGACGGAGCTCTCTCGGATTCCGAAGGGCTCAGCTTGACGTGAGCCCTTGGCGATTTGTAGAAAACCGGTGACAGGTAGAAAACCGGTGACAAGAAAACCGGTGAAAGAAAACCGGTGACACAGAAAGAAAACCGGTGACAAAGAAAACCGGTGACAGAAAACCGGTGACAAGAAAACCGGTGACAGGCTACGTGTTTCCCAGTTTTCAGGGTGGGCCGCCGTGCCCCGATTCATTCTTCAGCTTGCCGCCAGGCGCGCATCCGGCGCGCCGACGAGCAATGCTGGCGGTCGCGGCGGGTTTGGCTGCGCAGGAACCAGCGGGCACAGATGGGCCCGGCAGCGAGGTGAAAGTGCGTGGCTGGGGCGCTTTGCGCCGGGTTATTCGCGCGGTTAGGCGGCTTCCAGAACGTGCATTTCGATGCGTAAGCCCGCGGCTGTCGCCATGTTCACCAGCGCGTCGAGGGCAAACAAGTTGATCTTGCCACGCATCAGGTCGGAGACGCGCGGCTGCGTCACGCCGAAAAGCTGGGCCGCTTGCGCCTGGCTCATCCCGGTACGGGTGATGCGATCCTTTAGGGCGATCATCAGGACCGAGCGCAGCTTCATGTTGGCGGCCTGCTCGGGCGTGTCTTCGATAGCGTCCCACACACTGGTAAAACGTTGCTTGTTCATTGCCCTAGCTCCTTCAGCAACTCGCGGTAACACTTGGCGGCAAGCTCCACGTCCGCCTTGCTGGTTTTCTCGGTCTTCTTCTGGAAGCAGTGCAGCACGTAGATCGCATCGGCGAATTTCGCCACGTAGAGGACGCGGAACACGCCAGCCGCACCCCGAATTCGAATCTCCTTAACACTCTGGCCCACCGTGTTCATGGGCTTCCAGTCGTCCGGCTCCCGGCCATTTTGCACCTGGTCCAACTGATGGCCGGCCTCACGCCTGGCCGTCAGCGGGAAGGCGCGCAAGTCTTCCAAGGAACTGCCCCGAAACTCGACAGGTTTGGAATCAGCCACATCCATAGTATACAAAATTTTGTATGGCCAGCAAGCGGCCGCCCGGCCCCGAGTCCGCTGAGCGTGGTAGGAACCCGGTGACGGAACCCGGTGACAGGCTACGTGACGGAACCCGGTGACAGGAACCCGGTGACAAGGAACCCGGTGACACAAGGAACCCGGTGACAGGCTACGTGTTTCCCGATTTACCCTAACGCACAAATCCTCCACCGCCAACGTCCGAAACGCAGTGCGCAACCCTGGTCGGTGTCCGAACCGGGCCTCCCGAGCGATCGCTACACGCCGGTTGCGTGGAGCGCGGGCCCAAACTCCAGCCAGATTGGGGGAGTGCTAGCTACTTTCTGGCGCAAGAAAGTAGCTAGCAGCCCCTTCTTTCGGAAGTGAACGAATAGCGCGCCGCCAGGCCCGCAGCGCTATTCCAGCGGGACCTCGAAGAACATGAGTTCCTCTCCGGTGGCCGTATCCACCAGGCCGCTCACATAGATGGTTGCGCCCTTCTGGATGCCGGTTCGGAAATAAAAAAAACCGTAGGCCTGATTGCCGGCGGGAAGCGCCTGGGCGGCGAAGGCGCGTCCTTCGATTTCCCATTCGTCGAACGGATTTTTCTTGCCTTTGGCCGGCAACCCCATGGGACCGGGGATCATACTTGGCCGTTGCGGCGGAACGGTATAGCGTACGTCTTTGGCCGGGGTCGCTTCGGTGCGGTCTCCATGCGGGCCGACGTACCACACCTGGATGCCATCGAGCTTGACGGTTCGTCCGCTATCGTTTTGAATCGCCACCAGCACCGGCAGCACGCCACGTTCGTACGGCACCAACTTGCCGAAGGCGTCCTTCACTTTGTCGCCGGCGACGTAGGGTTCCGCGCCTAGGGTTACCTTGTTATTGGTCTGATGGTGGGCAAACTCGGCCGCGGAGGGTGCCTTAAAAGGAGTCTGCTTGTCGGCGGCCAGCCCGGCGGCTATACTCATAAAGAAAGCCAAACGTTTGAAAACAAAAGGCATTTATCTCCTCTACCGGGTCCTCCAAGGGTTTGCGATGCCCCTGGTCCTATTGTATTGGGTGTGGCGCGGCCTGAGGAACCGTGCCTACTGGGCTTCCCTGCCCGAGCGCTTCGGCTTCCTGCCATCCTCATTTACTCAGACCGGCCAGGGCGCCATCTGGTTGCACGCGGTTTCGGTGGGGGAAGTGCTGGGTGCGATGGAACTGGTGAGGGGGCTTCGGGCGGCATTTCCCCGCACCGCGATTTTCGTTTCCTCCGGCACGCTGGCGGGCCACGCCACCTCCCAGGCGAAACTGGACGGGCTGGTGGACGGGGTTTTCTTTGCCCCCATGGACTACGTCTTCGCCGTGCGCCGGGTGCTGCGCACGTTGCGGCCGGCGGTGGTGCTGGTGGTGGAAACCGAGATTTGGCCCAACCTGTTCCGCGAGTGCCAACGGACGGGCGCCGGGCTGGCGATACTCAACGGCCGCATTTCGGACCGCGCCTTTCCCCCGTATCGCCGCTGGGCGTGGTGGTTCAGCGCCGTCTGGTCGGTGGACCGGATCCAGGTGCAGAGCGCGGAGATGCGCGCGCGCTACCTGGCGCTGGGCGCGCCGCCGGAGCGGGTGGAAGTGGCGGGCAATTTCAAGTACGATTTCGCCGCCCTCGCGGCCGCGGCGGATTCTCCGGTCAGGAGTTGGCTGGCGGCCCGGCAGCCGGCGGCGGTGTGGATCGCGGCCAGCACCATGCCGGGCGCCGAGGCCGGCGACGTGGATGAAGACCAGTGCGTGGTGGAAAGCTGGCTCCGGCTCGCCCTTCGCCATCCCGGCCTGGTGCTGATCTGGGCCCCGCGCAAACCGGAGCGCTTCGACCTGGCCGCCGAGAAACTTGCCGCCGCCGGGATCGCCTATGATCGCCGTTCGCAGCTTGGTGGGGCGGACCCCCTGGTCCGCGCTCTTCCGCCTCGCGTTCTCCTGCTCGACACCATCGGCGAGTTGAGCGGGCTGTTCGACACCGCCGATGTGGTCTTCATGGGCGGCACGCTGGCGCGGCGCGGCGGGCACAATATTCTGGAGCCGGCGCTGTTCGCGAAAACTGTCATTGTCGGGCCGCACATGGAGAATTTCACGGCCATTGCCGACGAATTCCGGCGGGCCGGAGCGGTTGTCGAAATCGCCGGGCCGGCCGAACTGGCCGAAACCGTATCGGCGCTGCTCGATGACCCGGAGCGGCGGCGCGAGCTTGGCCGGCGCGCGCTGGGTGCCGCCGAAGCGCGCCGCGGCGCCACCGCGCGCGCCCTGGCGGCGGTGCGCGAGCTTTATGCCACCCGCGTACCGGTGTACCGGCCGGCCTGGCCGTGGTATCCGGTGGCGCGTCTCCTGGCGGGCGCGTGGATGATCGCCTCCGGCCTGCGGCAGAAGCGGCACCAAGGCGCCGCCCGCAGCCTGCCGGTGCCGGTGATCTCGGTCGGCAACCTCACCATGGGCGGCACCGGCAAGACTCCCTGCGTGCTGTGGTTGGCTGCCGGGCTGATCGAGCGCGGGCACGCTCCGGGCATCCTCACGCGGGGCTACGGCCGGATTTCTCCCGAGCCGATTTCGGTACTGGAACGGGGCGCCCAGGCCAGCTCGGCCGAGACCGGCGACGAGCCGCAGATCTTCCTCCGTTCCGGCCTGGCTCCGGTGGGCATCGGCGCCGACCGGTTTCGTGCCGGCCAACTTCTGCTGGCCCGCTTTCCAGCGGTCGACCGGGTCCTGCTCGACGACGGGTTGCAGCACCGCCGGTTGGAACGGGCGGTGAACCTGGTACTGGTGGATGCGCTCGATCCGTTCGGCGGAGGCGGCGTGTTTCCACTGGGCCGGCTGCGCGAGCCACTGGACGCGCTGGCGCGGGCGGATATTTTCCTGATCACACGCGCCGATCTTTCCGGCGGCGTCCCGGCGCTGGAGCGAGCCCTGCGCGCGCGCAACGGCCGGGCCCCGATTTTTCACGCCGTCACGCGCCCGCACGCCTGGGTGGAAGCCGCCAACGGGCGCGAATACGGTCCCGCCGCCGCGCCCTTCGACCGCCCGGCAGGTTTCTGCGGGCTGGGCAATCCGCAGTCGTTCCGCCGTATCCTGAATGCACTGGGCATCCACCCGGTAGACTGGATCCGGTTTCCCGACCATCATCGCTACCGCCCGGCCGAGCTGAAGCGGATGGGCCGCTGGCTGCGGGATGAAGGCGCGCGGTCATTGGTCACGACCGAAAAAGATGCCGTGAACCTGTGCGAAGGCTTTGAAGACCTGCTGGCGCCCCTGCCGTTGTTCTACCTCAAAATCGCCCTGGAAATCGCCCGCCGAGACGAGTTGCTGGACGCCATCGAACAGCGCACTACACGCGCCGGAGACACGTAGCGGGAAGCCCGGAACCGGCCGCAACGACATTGTGCCCCTGCGGCAGCAACAAGAAATACAAACATTGCTGCCTCGGTAAGTGCTTGTATTAATCCGGCGCTGAGGCTCCGGTCATATTCTCCAGCGCGGCCCAGCGGCGGCGCAGGGGGTGCATTTCTTCCTCGCCCAATTCCCGAGCGCAACCCTCGACAATCCGTTCGCCCAGGGCGTGAAGCGTTTGGCGGAGCGACGGGGACGCGGTGGTGGCGGCGATATCCCCAAGCGCCCGCAGCAGGCGCAGGCTCACCGCGGCATCGGCGCGTGCATACAACCGGATCTGTTCGAAAGCCGAAGTCGAGAGCCGGTCGAAATCGATCCAGGGGATGGCGACGCGAAAGACGCCGGGCGGGTCGTAGAGCAGGCTTTCGGGCGGCTCGCGGGAGGCGACGCGGATCATGATGCGGCTGAGCTGATCGACACAACTGATGGCGGTGGTGGGATCGTTGACAGCCGGCGAGATGGCTTTCAGGGCGATGTCGACAATCTGCAGAACGCCGAACTCGACATCCTGCTGCAAGGTTCTGGATGGCCCGAGATCGATTGCGCGGCGAAGCTCATGGATCGCGTCGGGAGTGAGCCGATCGCCTTTGTGAGCGAGCAGCAGTGGCGTTCCGGCCGGAACAAAAAGCCCGACTCTCCGGACCAGCCGAAGCTTCACCCGATAGGCCTTGGCCAGGGACAGCAGCAGGGCAGTGTCGACGAAGCGGATGTAACCGGAGGAGTCGGCCAGCACGGGCGCGTCCCAGGCGAACTGCGGCGCGGGGGCGGGATCGGGGCGAACCCCGTCGCGACGGCGCCAGGGCATCATCTGGTCGATGACGGTTTCGGTTTCGGCGGCAACGCGGTCGACGATGTGGCTGACGCTGATGGCTTGGGAGATGTGTTGAATGAAGAAGAGCAGCCAACCGACACAGACCAAAGCCAGCAGCATGGCACCCACCACGGTAGCGACGGGAGCGAAGGGCTTGGGCTGAAAGCGGGCGGAAGGAAGGGCGGCCATACAGTAACAGAACGTTCCCAGAAAGACGCCCAAGGTCCACTGGGTGACACGGTCCCTGGCAAAGCTGACGATGATGCGCGGCGAGAACTGCATGGATGCCAGGGTCAGCGTCATGAGCAGGATGGCGAAGACGATCGAAACCACGGTCATAATCGAGGCTGCGATGCCGCCGAGAATCACTTGAGCGACCTGGGGATCGGCGTGGGACGGGAACAGGACGGTGGGCATCCAGTCGCTGAAAACCGGGAAGGTCTCCTCCAGCCAGGAGAGGACGGCGCCGGCGCAGCCGAGGGTCAGCGCAATCGCCAGCGGGCGGACCAGAAAACCGCCGCGGAGGTTATACATGGCGCGGCGGATCGACAATGGCAGAGGTCTGTTCACGATGCTATTCGATCAAGTGTACCCACACTGGCGCGGGGACGCGAAATCGCGGAAGAGGGCAGGCGGCACCGCCTGCCCCACCTGGATGCTCCCCCGGACGGGATCACGGGGTGATATTCTCGGTCCAGGCAGGGAGGGTATATGGACACTTCACGACGCGAGTTTCTGCAACGCACCGCCGCGGTGGCGGGACTGACCGGAGCGCTTTCGGGCGCCGAGAGCCCGCTTCCCATGCGCCCATTGGGGAAGACCGGCGAGCGCGTCTCCATCCTGGCGTGCGGCGGCGGCCAGCGCTTTTATCAGACCCGCAACGACGAGGAAGCGGTGCGCTTCATCGTGCAGGCGGCGGGGGCGGGCGTCACCTACTTCGACACGGCCGACAGCTACGCCCGCGGCCGCAGCGAGCAATTGTACGGCAAGGCGTTCGAGGCGCGCGGGGGAACGCGGGGGCTGTTCGTGGCCACAAAGGTCAGCACTCGTGACGGTGCCAAGGTCCAGGGCATCATCGAGCAAAGTCTGAAGAATTTGAAAATGGACCAGGTGGACCTCGTCCACATCCACTCGCTCGAAAACGAAGACGACCTGGCGCGCATCGAGGCCACCGGCGGCGTGCTGGAAAACCTTCTCAAGGCGCGCGAACAGAAGCTCACGCGGTTCATCGGCATCACCAGCCACGACAGTCCGGCGGCCATGAAACTGGCTCTGGAACGCCACGATTTCGATTGCTGCCAGATGGCTCTGAACGCCGCCATGGCCGATATGATCGGCACAACCAGGCCGGTGACGGCCGGCGACCGCAGCTTCGAATCGCTGGCGCTGCCGGTGGCCCGGAGCAAGAACATCGGCGTGATTGCGATGAAGGTATTCGCCCGCGACGGGCTGGCCGGCCAGGCCGAGGCCACCGCGCGCAACCTGATCTACTATGCGCTTTCGCTACCCATCGCGACGGCCGTGATCGGGCACCCCACGGTGGAGCACCTGGAGCAGAACGTCCGTCTGGCGAAGGCCTTCCAGCCTCTTCCCAAGACGGAAATGGAGCAACTGGCGCGGGCCCTTTCGACCCGCAACAAGGCTGGGCTGATCGAGTTTTTCCGCCACCACGTGGACGCCTGAATCCGGGTCGAACCGTCCAGTGGCCGCACTTTCCATGGAGGTTCCGCGATGAATAGAAGAGATTTTCTGACGGCCGGCTCGCTCGTGGGCCTGCCCTTCCAGGCTGCGGCGATGCCGCAGACGGCGCCCCGCTACACCGGCAAGCCGGAGCTGAAGATCACCAACGTCGAGGCGTTCGTCGTCAACGCCGGCCGAAACTACGTGTACGTGAAGGTGTCCACCGACCAGGGCATTCACGGCTGGGGCGAAGCCTATTCGGCCGGACCCGACGAAGCCACGGCCGCCACCATCCGCGATTTCAAAGACTGGCTGGTGGGCAAGGATCCGCGCAACGTCGAGTATCTCTGGGCGACGATGTACAACTTCACGCGCTTCCCCGGAGGGCTGGTGGTGAACGCCGCCATCAGCGGCATCGAGCAGGCTCTGTGGGACGTGGCGGGCAAAGCCGCCGGCCTGCCGGTGTACATGCTGATGGGCGGAAAATGCCGCAATAAAGTGCGGTGCTATCAGGCGGCCAACAGCCCGGAACAGGCGCAAGCGCTGATCTCGAAATACGGGTACACGGCGCTGAAGGCCACGCTGGGCTTCACCGACGCGGTTCCGATGAGCGCCACGGTTCGCGCTTTCGGAGAGAGAGCCGAAGCCATGCGTAAAGCCATCGGCGCGAATGTCGACCTGTGCTTCGATGCGCACGCCAGGATTTTCGCCCCTTATGTGGCCTACGAACTGGCGGAAGTTCTGAAGCCGGTCCAACCGCTGTTTCTGGAGGAAGCCATCCGCCCCGAGAACATGGATTCGATGGCCGAACTGCGAAAGAAAGTGCGGATCCCCATCGCCACCGGCGAGGAGCTCTATACCAAGTTTCAATTTCAGCAGTTGCTGACGGCGGGCGGCGCCGACATCATTCAGCCGGACATCTGTCTGGCGGGCGGATTCCTGGAGCAGAAGAAAATCGCGGCAATCGCCGAATCGCACTATGTGGAAGTGGCGCCTCACAACCCGCTCGGTCCGCTGGCCACGCTGGTCAACATTCACTTCGCCGCCTGCACGCCGAATTTCGTCATTTTGGAATACCATCCGGACGACGAATCTCCGCGCAAAGACCTGGTGAAAGGCGACACCATCGTGGTGAAAGACGGCTATCTGGCCATCCCCGATAAACCGGGTTGGGGCTATGAGATGGATGAAGAAGCCTTCAAGCGGATGCCGGCGAAGCCGTGGCACCGGGCTTTCTCATTCACACCCGACGGGGCTCCGAGTTTCATCTGAGGACACAACCGCTCCCTCGCGGTCGCGGCTCGGTTACGAGTGGCAGTCACTTACCGCGACCGTCGGGAGCTGGGGATTAAATCGCAAGTCGCAGGCGGAACCGCCTGCGCCACCTTACTTTTTGGTCAACTCCTGCGCCTTCGCCAAATCGGCGTCGGCACCGGCTTTGTCGCCCAGCAGGCGGCGTGCGGCGGCGCGGTTCTGGTAGGCGTTGGCGTAGGCGGAGTTGAGGCGGATGGCCTGGTCGAAATCCGCGGCCGCCTCCTTATATTGGAGGAGCCTGAGGTGAGCGTAGCCGCGGGCATTGTAGGCGAGCGATAAACCCGGATCGAGGTGGATGGCTTCATTGAGCTCGCCGATGGCCTCGCGGAACTGTTCGGCGTCCATCAGCTTGCGAGCGCGCATGTGGTGAACGATGGCGGCGTCCTCGGCGGTTTGAGGCTCCGGCGCGGCCGGCGGTTTCGGCTGCGGAGGTTCCACCTTGGGTGCGGCCGGCTCCGGTCTCGGCTGCGGGGGTTCCACGGCGGCCGCAGGCGGAAGCGGCCCGGGCTGCGTTTGGGGTGCCTCGGGATCCGGTTTGGGCGCGGGCAAGGTGATCGCAACGGTATCGGGAGCGGCTTCGGTGGCGCGCTGGCGATCGACGGTTTCCTTCACTTTGGCCTGCGCCAGATCGAGCAGTTGCCGGGCTTGCTGGCCGGAGGGATCGAGCGCCACGGCGTGTTTCAAATCGGCGAGGGCTTCGTCGAAGCGGCCCAGCAAATAGTAGGCGTTGCCGCGGGCCAGCCAGCCGGCCGGCGAGTTGGGGTCGAGGCCGATGGCCATGGTGTTATCGGCGAAAGCTTTCTCGTGGTCGCCCATGGCGTGGTACGTAGCGGCGCGGGCAGTGTAGGCATCGGGGCTGTGAGCGTCCAGCAGCACGGCCCGATTGCGGTCGGCGAAGGCTTCCGGGTGTTTGCCGTGGCGAGCGTAGATGGCACCGCGCGCCAGGAACAGGCGAACGTCGGTAGGATCGTAGCGCATGGCCGCGGTGTAATCGGCGATGGCGCCGTCGTCGTCGCTCAGCCGTTCCCGCACCGCGCCGCGGGTTCGCAAAGCGCGCGGATCCTCGGGCCGCAGGCGGACGGCGACGTCGAGATCGGCCCGCGAATGTTCGAAATCGGCCAACCCGGCGTAGGAGAGGGCTCGTTCCACGTAGACTTCCTGGTAGTCGGGACGGTGGCTCAGGCAGATGGTGAAGTCTTCTATGGCTTCGCGGTATTTAGCCTGGTTTTCGAGGGCGATGCCGCGGCCTTTGTAGGCCTCCGGGTTATCGGGGCGGAGCTTGATGGCCTGGGTGAAATCGTCGATCGCTTTGGGGTACTGGGCGGTGGCCAGGAAGGCATTGCCGCGGCCGGTGTACACCTCGGTGCGCTCCAGGCGCAGGCCGATGGCGGTGTTGTAATCGGGAATGGCGCGGGCCGGCGCGCCGATGGCGGCAAAGAAGCCGGCGCGGGCCAGGTAGTTGGCGGGATCGCCGGGGGCCACCGCGACCGCGCGATCGAAATCGGCCGAGGCTTTGTCGCGTTCTCCCTGGGCCGAGTAATCGCCGGCGCGGGCGCGATAGGCAGCCGCATTCGAAGGATCCAGCAGCACGGCTTCCGAGTAGGCGGCAATGGCGTCGGCGCGCTGCCCGTGCTTGTCGTCTTCCAGACCGCGCTGGTAAGCGGCTTGCGCCTTCTTCTTGTCGACTTTGGCATCGGCGGCGAAGATCGCGCCGGTCAGGCTCACTGCAATCGCCGTTGCAACGGCCATGGCCAGCCAACCGCGCCATCCAACTCGTCGGGTCCGGGCCATCAATTTTAGTGTACACTCGCGCGCCCAAAAACTCGGACAATAAGAGCATGAGCGATTCGACGTTTCACGCGCCGCGGCTGGCCATCAATCGGGTATACACCCGAGGCGGAGATACGGGGCAAACCAGCCTGGTGGGCGGCCAGCGAGTATCCAAAGACGCGCTCCGGATCGAAGCTTACGGGACGGTGGACGAGCTGAATGCGTGGGTAGGGCTGGCGCGAGCCACGGTCGACGAAGTAGCGGCGCGGCACGCGGCGGTTGCGGAGTTGGCGGCGATTTTGTTGCGGGTGCAGCACGAACTGTTCAACCTGGGCTCGATATTGGCGACCCTGCCCGAGGATCAGCACCCGCGGCAGGCGCGCGTGACCGCGACCGAGATCGAGCGGCTGGAGCGGGAAATCGACCGCATGAACGGGGCGCTGCCGCGGCTGCGCTCCTTCGTGCTGCCAGGCGACAGCCGCCTGAACGCGGAGTTGCACGTGTGCCGCACGGTGTGCCGCCGGGCGGAACGGCTGCTGGTGGGGTTGGCGCGGGCCGAATCCATACCGGCCGAAGCGGTGCGGTACCTGAACCGTTTGAGCGACGCGCTGTTTGTGTGGTGCCGCTGGGTGAGCGATGCCATGGGCGTGGCGGAGACGCTTTGGGAGCCCAACGGCTCGGCATCGGGACAGGCCGCTTCGGGAGAGAAGGCGGAATGAGCATGGACGCGACGACGGGCACGGTTCGATGGCGCTGATTGCGGTTTCGGGACATCCGGGTTGCCGCTTCGAGGAAGTGGCGCGCCTCGCGGCGCGGCGTATGGGTTTTGAGCTGTTGACGCAGGCGCGCGTGCGCGAACTGGCGGGCGAGGAATTCGGCAAGGAAGTGCCGGTTCCGGACAAAGCCTATGCCAGCATGGCGACGTCGATTCTGGCGCGGCTGGCCACCGAACATCACCTGGTGTTTTGCGCCGACGGCGGCGAGGTGCAGGCGCGGCACTTTCCGGGCACGCTGCGGGTCCACGTGGTGGCACCGGAAAACGTGCGTATCGGCAACCTGATGCTGGACCATCGTTTGGACCGGCCGGCGGCGCGCCGCCTGCTTCTCGATCTGGAGTCGGCTTCGCGCGCCGAGCGCAAGGCCCGCTACGGCACCACCAGAGCCACCGCCGAAATATTCGACATGGTGATGAATGCCGAAGCGCTGTCGAGCGAACAGATGGCCGCGCTGATCGCGCGCGCGGTGGAGGAAACCGGCATGGCCGAGCGCGGTTACCTCTCCGCCGCCGCCGAGGCCCAATTGCAGTTTCAAATGCGCCTCAAGCTGGCCCGCCACGGCATGGTGCCTCCCGATAAAATCACGCTGCGCAAAAAGATGTTCGCCAACCAGAGCGAAGAGATCTTTGCCAACCTGCTGGACTTTTATCGCATCGCGTGGGAATACGAGCCGCGCAGTTTTCCGGTGCAACGCGATCCCAACGGCAATGTTACCGAGGCGTTTACGCCCGACTTTTACCTGCCGGAATTAGATTTGTATGTCGAACTAACTACCATGAAACAATCCCTGGTAACTCGTAAGAATCGAAAAGTACGTTTGTTGCGCGAACTTTACCCGCAGCTCCATATTCAGGTCTACTATCAAAAGGACTTCGAGAACCTGGTGTTCAAGTACGGGTTAGCCGGGCAGCCGGCGAAGGTATGAGCGGCGAGCCGCTGGCGGGAGTGGAACGCGTTCTATTCACCGCCGAGGAAATCGACGCTCGTATCCGCGCGCTGGCGGCCGAGATTTCGAGCGACTATCGCGGTAAGACCATCAAACTGGTGGGTGTGTTGAAGGGATCCGTCTTCTTTCTCACCGCACTGGCGCGCTACCTGGAGCCGCCGGTGAAGATCGATTTCCTCGGCATCTCGAGTTTTTCCAATAAGAGCGGGGCTCCCGGGTTGGTACGCATAGCTAAGGACCTCGACGAGAGTATCGAGGGCGAGGACGTGCTGCTGGTGGAAGATATCGTGGACACCGGCTTCACCTTGCGGTACCTTCTGCAAACGTTGGCAGGACGGGCGCCGAACTCCCTGGCGGTCTGTACCTTTCTCGACCGCAACTCGCGGCGCATCGTGCAGGTGCCGGTGGACTATCGCTGTTTCGAAATTCCGGACCGGTTTGTGGTGGGTTTCGGGTTGGATTACAACCAGTTACACCGTAATCTCGGCTTTGTGGCCGTTTGGAAACATGAGAAGAGTTAGAAAGACAACTTTGGCCGAAAACTTTCTTGAGAAATAAGCGCCGCGCTTATCACTTTCAGATAGAATGATACTACACACAGAAAGTGAGGCGTGACTTGGACTCTTCCGTTCTGTTCATCTCTGCTTACCCGGACGACGCAAACCGCCTCTCTCAAATGCTGCAAGCGCTTCCATTGGGATTGGTGCATGTTAACAACCTCAAACTGGCGCGCCATGAGTTGCAGCATCATCCTTACTCCGTGATCTTGAGCGAAGCGTTTCTGCCCGACGGGAAATGGTTGGATGCGCTGGACTTGGCCAGAGAGTACGACGGCCGGGTGGAAGTCATTGTCACCGATCAGGACGCGGATGCCCGATTGTGGGCCGAAGCTCTGAATTTGGGCGCCTACGACGTGCTCAGCCAGCCCTTCTATGAGCCCGAAGTGCGGCGGATTCTGCACAATGCCTGCTCGCGTGTGGAGTGCCGGCCACGAGGCTTCGCGGCCGCCAACTGAGCCGGGAGAGTTTCGGTGGGACGGGCGATTCGCCTGCCCGTGGCGGAACGAAGAGCGGATGAGAGCGGGCGAGTCGATCGCCCGTCCGACAAGAACGCTGAATCGCGCCTGTGCGCGAATCACTTCACATTCCCCCGTCCGGCAAATGTGGCGTGCGCACTCATTCCGGTGGGGTGCTTAACCGACCTGGGGATTTCGCAGTTGAGGCACGGCAACCGCTCCCTAACGGTTGCGGCTCGGTAACGGGCACCGCGTGTTTGCAGTCACTTACCGAGCCGCGACCGTCAGGGAGCGGTTGCCGGGAACTAACTCCCCAAATCGGTTAAGCACTCATTCCGGCGCCTGGGCCACCGACAGACTGCTAAAATCGAATGAGTGCCGTGCTTTCAGGTTCTATAACTAGAGTTATTTCAGGGTGTTGGCTTCTGCTCATGCTGGCAGCCTGCCAGCCCGCCGCGGAGCATGCCCCAACAATCGGATACGCCTATGTGGGCCCGGAGCTACTAAAGATCCGAAAGGAGATTTCGACACAATCGCCGACGGTGGCGACAGTGCGGCATGGCGCACGGCTGGAACTGCTGCAGCAAAGGCGGCGATTCCTGAAGGTCCGCGCCTCTTCCGGGGCGGAAGGCTGGGCCGACGAAAACCAATTGCTGAGCGAAGGCGACATGGAGATGCTGCGCGATCTGGCGAGCCGCTCCGCCATACTGCCCTCGCAAGGCAGGGCCGGCGTTCTGGGCGATCTCCGCGTGCATATTCAGCCCGCGCGTCTCTCGCCCGGTTTTGCCATGATCAAGCCTGGTGAAAAAGTGGAGGTGCTGGCGCACACCGCGACGCCGCACACGTTTGTACCGCCGCGGCGTCCTCTGTTCACGCCGGCTCCCAAGACTCCGCGGCCGGCCGCTACCAAGAAAGCTCCTAAATATCCGCCTCCGCCGATGCCCAAACCGCCGGGGCTGCCGGAAAATTGGCTGGAGTTGTCGGGTATCGACCCGGAAGACCCCGATCCGGCCCCTCAGCCGGCGCAACCGGCCGAACCTTCCAAGCCGGTGCCGACCGAGGATTGGAGCCTGATCAAAGCGCCTGACGGGGAGGTGGGCTGGGTGCTGACGCGCCCGCTGCAAATGGCCATTCCCGACGAGGTCCAGCAGTACGCCGAAGGGCACCGCATCGTGTCGTTCTTCTCCCTGGGCAAGGTGCATGATGGCGATCTCACCAAGGATACCTGGGTGTGGACCACAATCTCCGATTCGTCGCCGCGCACCATCGACTTCGACAGCTTCCGGGTGTTTGTCTGGAGCATTCGCCACCACCGCTACGAAACCGCCCACGTGGAGCACGATCTGGACGGCCATTCGCCCGTCCTGGTGCACGAAGTCCATTACATTCCGGGCGTCAGGAACTCCGGTGATGCGGGCACGTATCCCGGCTTTTCGGTTTGCGCGGAGTGGACCGAGGGAGCTTTGGAACGCCACGACTATGCGCTGCTGGGCAACGTCGTGCGCCGGGCGGGAGTAGAGCCATGCACGCTGCCGCCGCCTATGTTCGACTGGCAGGCGCCCCCACCCGCCGCGAATCGGCCCGCGCCGGTGCCGCCGCCAGCGCCCTCCACGCCAAGCCTCACCGAGCGGCTTCGCCGCCGCGTGCTGCACTGGTTCGGAAAGTAGCTCTCTCGGCTACCGGCTTTCCCGCGCGGCGGTGTGGCTGAACTACTTGCGCGAACCTCGCTGCGGATTTCGCAAAGCCGTCTGCCGCATCTTGTGCTTCTTCCGCTTGGGCTTGCTGATGAGGAATGTGCCGCTACCTACATACTCCGCCCGATAAAGTTTGTCTTCCGCCAAGAGAACTTCTCCTTCTGTTTGGTTGGTTCGACTCGAACCTGGTTTGATGATTCATTGTAACGCGCGCGCATGGTAGCGCGCATGATGGCGCGGGCATTATCCTGAAGGTTGACCATTCTCCGTCAACGGTTCTTCCCAAGCCGCGGACTAGCGGCTCTGTCCCTTATGGCCGCCGCCGCGGCGTGGGCCCAAACTCCCTCCGAGCGGGAATCCGTCTGCGCCCAGGTCCCAGCCATCACGCGGCAACTTACCGAGATCTCCGGCCTCAGGCTGAAACACCCCGTGCCCTGCCACTTCATCAGCAAGGACGAAGTGAACCGGTTTCTCAAGAAACGGATCAAAGAAGCCGCCAGCCCGGAGGAGATTCGCGCCGAAGAGCTGACGCTCAAGAAATTCGGCCTGGTGCCGGCCGACTACGACCTTGCCAAGAACACCATCGACCTGCTCACCGAACAGGCCGCGGCTTTCTACGATTTCGACCGCAAGAAGTTGTTCATTACCGAGACCACGCCTTTTGAGACGCAGGAGCCGGTGCTGGCGCACGAGCTGTCCCACGCGCTGGCGGACCAGAACTTCGACCTGGCGCGCTACACCCGGCAGGGGCGCAAGAGCGACGACGGCTCCACGGCGCGGCTGGCGGTGATGGAAGGCCAGGCCACCTGGCTGATGTCCGAATACCTGGCGCGGCGCAATGGCACCAGCCTGAAAGACAATCGCGAGATGGCCAACGCCATGTCCGGCATGACGGATAGTTCCGGCGGCCAATATCCGGTTTTCGAAAACGCCCCGCTCTACCTGCGCGAGACGCTCGTCTTCCCTTACACCAAGGGCATGTTGTTCCAGCAAGCGGTTTTCGAGCGGGACGGGCAGTCCTCTTTCGCCGAGGTGTTCCGCAAGGCGCCGGTTTCCACTCAGCAGATCCTGCATCCGGAGCGGTATTTTTCGGGCGCCCAACCCACCGACCCGCACCTGCCCGACCCGCACCTGGGCCACGGATATAAAGCGTTGATCGGCGGCAGCCTGGGCGAGTTGGAGCACGGCATTATGCTTCGCCAATACGCCGGCCAAAAGACCGCCGATAAGCTGGCGCCGCACTGGCGCGGTTGCAATTTCGAGCTGCGCGAAAACAAGAAAGCGGGCCGGGCCGTGCTGTTGTACGTCGTCGAGTGGGACAGCGCGGACGCCGCCCAGGGCTACTTCGATGCTTATCGGGAGCTGCTGCAAAAGAAGTGGAAGAAGATGGAAATCTCGAGCCGCGGCCCCGACAGCGTGACCGGCTCCGGCGACGACGGCCGTTTCGAGTTGCGCCGCAACGGAGCGCTGGTGACCAGCGTGGAGGGATTGGAGCCGTAGCTGCAGAGAGAACCGGCGACAAGATCGCCGGCGCTACACTGGTGAAATATGTTGTCCATGCGAATGATTTCGGTTGCGTGCGCGGCGGCGCTCGCGCTGGCCGCGCAGCAAGTGCCGCGGAAGGCTACCGAGCTCGGCGTCGAAACCACCGACGGAAAGAGTGTGGCCCTCTCGCAGTACCGCGGTAAACCGCTGGTGCTGGCGTTCATTCTCACCGGCTGCCCGCACTGCCAGCACACGGTGGGGCTGCTCGGCCAGTTGGCGCCGCGCTATCAATTGCGCGGGCTCGAGATGCTGGCCGTAGCCCTGGATCGGGACGCCGAGGCCGCCATTCCCGGCTTCCTGCAGACCTTCCATCCGCCATTTTCGGTCGGGTTTCTTCGCGACAACCGCCTGGCCGCCGATTTCTGCCAAATCCCGCCGATGCACGTTCCCCACATGCCTATCGTGCTGTTTATCGACCGCGAAGGAACCATCCGCCAGCAGCACGAGGGCACTGAGCCGTTTTTCGAAGATGGCCAACAGGAGGAACACTTGACGGCCGCGATCGAAAAGCTGCTCCAGCCGGCGGCGAAGCGAGCGTCCGGCGCCGCGCCACGATAGGGGAGCGCGGGCCTGCCCCACATAAGGCAGGGCGCCGCCCGCGCCTAAATGGGTCGGCTCATCAAGCACTCCATTTCGGAATTACGGCCACATAATGAGCAACCGCTCCCTAACGGTCGCGGCTCGGTTTCGCGCGTTTCCGAGCCGCGACCGTTAGGGAGCGCTTTTCTTGATACGTGGCCGTAATTCCGAAATGGAGTACTAAGGGCTCGTCAAGAAACAACTGTGCCATTTCGGCGTGGCGCACGCACTCGTGCGTGCCGCGTCGGCACTTTTGCCGACGCTCGGCGTACCGTACGCAAGCGGGTGTCGAGAAAAGTC
>Ga0182016_10002225_pt1 | contig 23023 bp, 21 predicted proteins | sample 712S2MmetaG_FD_120491 | JGI IMG/M metagenome (GOLD analysis project Ga0182016, IMG submission 120491) | Permafrost microbial communities from Stordalen Mire, Sweden - 712S2M metaG | ecosystem: Environmental > Terrestrial > Soil > Wetlands > Permafrost | place: Sweden: Stordalen | collected... | reverse complement strand
TGCACGGTTGCCAGGCTCTTCAGCCCCATTCCGCGCGCAATCTCCTCAAACGACGGGGAATAGCCGTTGCGCGCCACAAACGACTCGAGAAAATCCACAACTTCTTTTTGCCTTCGTGTAACAGCCATGGGCGCATTATAGCGAATAAAAAGCGAATTGCAACAACTCTTTTTTCGCACTGCCCGGTTTTTTCGAAGGCCGGCGGCGCACCGGGAGAGGCGAGAGGAGGTCAATATCCCTCTTTGGCCCGATCCATTCGTGCCGCGGGACGATGGAAGGTGACCTAATCGAATCGGGTCTGGCTGAGGATATATCTAGCCATATGCTGGCGTTAAAGAAAAGGAATGCTTGAGCCGATAAGCGTATATGAACCGTGTGCGTTTCCATGCCTTTTAAGCCCGGGCACCGTGAGGGTAGATGATCTCGCTGAAGAAGTATCTCGATGCCGCGCAAGCGAGCTCGACCGCGGAGTGCCTGTCGGAAGAGGAAGTTCTGCTTGCCGCTGCTTTGTCCGCGTACTGCTCCGCGCTGTTGGGGATAGGAACCTACAGCCTGGATGCTTGTCCCGGCCTCGGGAAAGAGTTCCAGCAAATCCTTGTAAAGCTCGGGAATGGCATTTCCACGGATATGTCTTCCCAGGCAATGGCAGCAACGGAAAAGAATGTCCGTGAACTGTTGCTGGAATGGGGCGGGCGCGCGGCCAAGCACTACCGGGAGAAGGCCGGCGAGGTGAGGGAGATCCTGCTGATTATGGCCCGCACCGCCGAATCGGTTGGCGCCCGGGACCAGCGCTGCGCAAAGCAGGTCACCGAAGTGACGACCCGGCTGAAGACCATCGCCAACCTTGAGGATATTAGCCAGATCCGCGCCTCGATCGAGAAGAGCGCCGTGGAGTTGAAGACGTCGATCGACAGGATGACGGCGGAAGGCAAGGCGGCGATCGACCAGCTTGAGGTGAAAGTGACGGAGTTCCAGGCCAAGCTGGAAGAAGCCGAGTACATAGCGTCCTGCGATTCGCTCACCGGGCTGCGCAGCCGCCACTCCGTCGAGTGCCAGCTTGAGATGCGCATGAACGCCGCGCTTCCTTTTTGTGTCGCCATTATCGACATTGACGGATTCAAACACGTGAACGACGACTACGGTCACATGGCCGGCGATGAGTTGCTGAGGCTTTTTTCGGCCGAACTGAAGTCCAGAAGCCGCACAAAGGACATCGTCGGACGCTGGGGCGGCGATGAATTTATCGTCCTGCTCGACGGTTCGATGGCGGAAGCCAAGAAGCATATCGACCGCCTGAGCGAATGGATCTGCGGGAGCTACTCGGTTCATGGGATTAATGGACCCCTGAAGTTGAAAATCGGCGCCTCAATCGGCCTGGCGGAATACTGCCATGGGGAGCAGTTGAAGTGGCTTCTTGCGCGGGCCGACGCTGAAATGTATCAGCACAAGGCCGCATCCTGCTCGAATGGGTCCAGACCTAAACGATAGGCCGGCGGGCGTGGGTTCGTCTCCTGCTAGGGCGAGAGCGGCTAAGCGAGAATGCTTCGTACGGGCCACGTTGCGCGGCTATGAATAGAACGTCTTGGCGGTCGTGATCGCCATCACAGGGCCGCGTTCAACGGCCTTTATGGGAAACCCTATTCCGAACATACCCATATATGGAATCGCCTCGCCTTCTTTCTTCAATCCAGCCTTGAGTTCCTTTCCGCCTGGCGTGAAGGTTGAGGAGGGCCATTGGCCAGCGCAGCCGAGCCGGTCCGGTGGAACCCCGCCGTTGTTGGAAACAGTAGGAGCAGGCAAGCGTCATGGGCTGAGGGCGCTGCCAAATGGAAAGGCTGCCATGAGGTTGTTGATCGCCGAAGACGACAAGGCGTTGGGATTGTTTCTAAGCCGGGGTTTGGAGGCCGACGGACATCGTGTCCGGCTGGCCTGCGATGGAGGTGCTGCTGTCGAGGCATTTCGCCAGGAGATGCCCGACCTGACCATTCTCGATCTGAACATGCCGGTCAAGGATGGGGAGCAGGTGCTCGAGGAACTGCGCGCTCTCGATGCCGAACTTCCGGTGCTGGTGCTCACGGCCCGGCAGGAGGTGAACACGCGGGTTCGCTGCCTCGACCGCGGCGCCGACGACATGATGATCAAGCCGTTCAGCCTGCATGAGTTGCGGGCGCGCTGCCGGGCGCTGCTGCGGCGCAAGCGGGAGGCGCGGCTGCAGTTGCGCGCAGGAGACCTGGAGCTGGACCGGCTGGAGCATACAGCCCACCGCGGAAGCCTGCCCATCCCGCTCACGAACAAGGAGTTTGCCCTGCTCGAACACCTCATGCTCAACCGTGGCCAATGCGTTTCGCGGGTGGAGCTTTTGGACTCCGTCTGGAATCTGGAGCCCGCGCAGACCACCAACATTGTGGATGTTTATGTCAACTATCTGCGCCGCAAGCTCAAGGATCCGCCGCCCGGCCTGCTGATCCGGACCGTGCGCGGACAGGGTTACCTGGTTCCATCGGAGGCCGAGTTGTCCCTGGTTGCTCCCGTGCCGCTGCTTGCTCCTCTTCCGGCGCCTCCGGGCCGGCCTGCGGCGAGCAGTCCAGTCTCAGAATTGCATTGAGTTCCATTCATGTTTCAAGAATCAGGAGAATATTCATGGTATCAGTAGCCGTTCCCGCTCTTCCCGTTGCCCCCCGCATCCGCCCACGCACGGCGCTTGTAGCCAGCGCCGATCGCAGCTTCCGCCAGCGAATTTCAGAAATTCTTACCGGCCTGCGCTGGCAAGTGCGCGAGGCCGAGGGCGGCGCCCAGGCCTGGGCCGAATCCGAGGCCGCTCCGCCCGAGGCGATCATCGTCGACTCGTGGCTGCCCGATCTGGACCTAACCGAGTTTCTGAAGGATTTCCGGGGAACCTTTCCACAGGTGGATCTGGTGACCGCGGGCGGAGGCGCCGCGGAGGAAAGCCCGCGCGGGCCGTACCGCCAGGAACTGCTCTATGCTTTGCGCCGCTGCCAGGACACCGATACGGCTGCCTGGAATACGGCGCCCGCGCTCGACCGGACAGATGCGGCGCCCAGCCCGATGCCGCCCCCGCCAGCGCCGTTTGCGGCGGAATCGGCCGCAGTGGCGGCAACCACCCCGGCGCAGGCTGTCATCTGCGGCCCACGGCATTTACAGACAGCCTCTGTCAAGACCATGCGGATCCGGGGCGATTCTCCCGCTCACACCGGCGACGCGGGCTCCTGCGACCGGCTGCCGGATATGATCGGCAACGCGCCTTGCATGATCGAGATCGGCCGCCGCGTGCGCCGGGTCGCCCCGCGCATGACGCCGGTGCTGATTGAAGGGCCGACAGGCTCGGGCAAGGAACTGGTGGCCGAGGCTCTGCACCGGCTTTCAGCCAGGAGCCGAAAGCCGTTTGTCGCGATCAACTGCGCGGCGATTCCCGAGGCGCTGCTGGAAGCGGAACTTTTTGGGCACACGCGGGGAGCCTTTACCGGCGCGGTGCAAGGACGCACCGGGCGCATCGAGGCCGCCGACGGAGGCACTCTGTTTCTGGACGAAATCGGCGAGATGCCACTGAGTTTGCAATCCAAGCTGCTCCGCTTTGTGGAGAGCGGCGAGCTGCAGCGGGTGGGCGACAACGAGACCTTGAAAGTGGACGTGCGCATTGTCGCCGCCACTCACCGGCCGCTGGCCCAGGATACCCAGTCGGGCAGTTTCCGCGCCGACCTCTACTACCGGCTCGCGGTATTTCTGATTCGTACGCCCGCGCTGGCCGAGCACGCCCAGGATCTGCCGCTGCTGGTGGAGCACTTCATGCAGCAAATGGGCCGAGAAGCGCCGGTAAAGCGCGTGGACGAAGGGGCGCTGGCCAAGCTGGCGGCCCACAACTGGCCGGGCAACGTGCGCGAACTCGAACATGTTCTGGAGCGGGCCGCCATCCTGGCGGGGGACGAGGTCGTCCTCGCCGCGCGAGATATCGAATTCGGATTCGCGGTGAATTGAGCGAACCGTCCGAGGGAGGCGGCGATGGGCATGGAGATCGAGACCCGGCTGAGCGAGCAGTTGGCCCGTTATTTGGACCTCGCCACCACCGAGGCCAAGCTGACCGCCGTCAACATGGCCAATATCGACACCCCCGGCTACCGGGCCGTGGGCATGGACTTCGAGGCCGAGATGCGGCAGGCCATGGACGGCGTGGACCGTGGACTCACTCCGCGGTCAGTGCGCCTCAAGGCCGTGGACGGGCTGATCGCCCGACCCGATGGTAACAATGTTTCCATGGACCGGGAGGGTTTGAATCTGGCCGAGGCGCAACTGAAGTTCAAGACAGGCGTGGCCTTGCTGCGCCAGGAGTACCAGCGGGTGATGGACGCGATCCATTCCGACAAGTGAGGAGAAACAGCTTCTAGCTTCTAGCTCTTAGCTTTTTAGCTGTTAGCCTTTTTGGCAATTCGCTTCCAGCCGGGAGGCATTCGGGGAGGCCGAAGAGCGCCACTTCGCAGTTGCAAACTTAGCGGTTTGATCCGGGACAGAGCCAGAAGCTAACAGCTAACAGCTAAGAACTAGAAGCTGCACTTGGAAGGAGCCGGCAGAATGAATCTCTTTGGGTTGATGGAAACCTCGGGCGGAGCCATGCAGGCCGAACGGATGCGCGCCGAGGTGGTGGCGGCCAATATGGCCAACGCGGAGACGACGCGGACCGCCGAGGGCGGACCCTACCGCCGTCAGCACGTTGTCTTCGCCGCGAATCGGAGCAATTCGGGGTTTCTTGACAGCCTTGCCGCGGCTTCGGGCGTGCCGGCCCCTGGTTTTCCGGCTTTCGACTCGATGGCTGCCGGTTCACTGGTTTCCGGGGCCCTGCCCATGCTCAATTCGGTTGACCCAGGTCCGCTGGCTCCTGGCGTGCATATCGCGCAGGTGGTTCAGGATCCCGGACCCTCGCTCAATCGCTACGATCCCGGTCATCCCGACGCGGGACCGGATGGATATGTCTCGTATCCGGACATTAATCCGCTCACAGAGATGGTGGACCTGATGGGGGCGACGCGTGCATATGGTCTGAACAGTTCCGCCGTGCAGGCCGAGAAGGGCATGATCGCGTCGGCGCTGGAGATCGTCAAGTCGTAGTTCGGCAGCCGGGGCCGCGCAGTTTTTCTTATCGGCGGAACGAGGCCGGCCATTAGGCAAATGAACACAGCCATTGCAATGGAGGACCGATGCAACCCGCAATGAACCCAATCGGCGGGGCCGCTTCGCCGCTTTCCAATCTGGCCGCCGCGGGTGGTTTGCCGGCCAGCTTTTCGAGATCCGCGCAAGGGGCGCCGGCGGCTCCATTCGCAGATCTGATGACCGACGCAATCGGCCAGGTGAACCAGCTTGAAGGCCAGGCGCGGACGGCTGTCGCTGGGCTGATGGCCGGTTCCGGCGTGGATGTGCATCAGGCGATGATCGCAACGCAAAAAGCGACAATGGCTTTTGAACTGGCGCTGGCCGTGCGCAACAAGGCCGTCCAGGCCTACCAGCAGGTGCTTGGAATGCAGTTCTAATGCGGTTAAAGAACGGGTTTTGAAGAGCGCGGAAGCAGCAGCGGGTAAGTCGGCGGGACACCGGAATCATGGCCACGGGAACACAGTTGGAGAAGAGCGCGCCGGCACCACCCGGACAGCCCCAGTGGACCGACAGGCTCGCCGGGCTGTGGGGACGCGGGCGGGTGGCTTGGTCCGCGATGCGGCCAGCCGAGCGCGGCTGGGCGGCGGTAGCCGCGGTCCTGCTCGGAGCTCTCGCGGGCGGGCTGCTGTGGTACGCGCTGCGCACCGACTGGCGCACCCTGTACACGAACCTGGACCCCGAAGACGCGCGCCAAATAAGCCAGATTCTAGCCCAGGCGCAGATCCCCTTCGAGACCGCTGCGGATGGAGCGGGCATTCGGGTTCCCGCCCCGCAGTTGGACAAGGCGCGGCTGGCCACTGCCGCCAAAGGTGGTGTCAAGAGCGGACGGATGGGCTTTGAGATCTTCGACAAGCCCAACTGGGTGGGCTCGGAGTTTGACGAGCAGGTCAGCTACCAGCGGGCTTTGGAGGGCGAACTGGAGCATACGGTGAGCACGCTGTCCGACGTCGAGTCGGCGCGGGTCGATCTGGTGCTGCCGCACGATTCGCTCTTTCGCGAGACGGAGCGTCCGGCCAAGGCTTCGGTAGTCCTCAAGCTGCGCCATCGCTCTCTGGCCGAAGGCGAGCCGGAGGCGATCCGCAATCTAGTGGCTTCGGCGGTGGACGGGCTGACTCCGGAGCGAGTGGTTCTGGTCGACGCCTCCGGTCATCTGCCGCTTGGTCCGAAGACCGCCGATGCCTTGCGCCTGAGCGCCGAGCAGGCTCTGGAAGACAAGCTGGTCGCCACCCTGGAGCCGGTGACCGGGACGGGAAACGTGCGCGCCTCGGTCACCCTGGCCTACAACCCGGCCGAGACCGAGGAGACCGACGAGAACTACGATCCGGACAAGACAGTGACTCTCACGATGCAGCGCACCGAGCAGACCGCGGGCGCGCAGCCGGTGGCCGCCGGGGTGCCCGGAACCGCCTCGAACGCGCCCAACTCGCAGCCTCTGCCGGTGTACCCGCAGCAGATTACGCCCCCGCAAACCGCCAAATCGGAGTCTGGAACCTATGCCTCGACGAAGACGGTGCGGCATGTGCTCGAGAATCCGGGCAGAGTGCGGCGGCTGACCGCAGCCATTGTAGTGAACGACCGGCTGGCGCAGGCTGCCCAGAAGGACAAACCCGCAGTGTGGCAGCCCCGCTCGGCCGACGAGCTGCGCCATCTGACCGCGCTGGCGCAGGCGGCGGTGGGCTTCGACGCGACTCGCGGCGATCTGCTGACGGTCGAAGATCTGAGCTTCGATGGGAATCGCGCTCCGCCGCCGGTCTCGCTGCCGCGTCAGGCGCTGGACACAGCGGAGAATTCGCCGGTGGTGGTCAAGTACGCCGCCTTGCTGATCGGCCTTTTGACGGTGCTGGCCTTCGGCGTGCGCCCCGCGATCCGCCGCGCGCGCCCGGCGCCCAGAGAGGCAGCCAAAGCGGCAGCAAAAGAATTGCCGGCCGGAGCGGCGCAGGCGGCATTGAAGCCCCCGGAGCCGGTCGAGCTTGACCCCGAGCGGATCAGGACGCAGGAGATATTCGAGCAGGTAACGGGGCATCTGCGGCGCGAACCGACCCAGAGCTCGCGCCTGTTGCAGAGCTGGATTCACTCCGACTAGGGCAATTTCGGAATGAAAGTCGGCTTTTTCTCGGGAAAAAGCCACTTAAGTACGAAGTTTCGGTCTACGGGAATTCGGATTTGCCATGGCCGTGGCTGGACGGGACGGGTGAGGTTGTGAACGGCGCGCGATGACACTTGGGATCAGCCGGCGGAAACGTGCGCCAGAGCACGGGAAGTGGAAGGATTGAGCCTTGGCCGAGCAGGGGAATGAGAACGGAGCGGGAAAGCGCCGCCAGTCGGCGAATCTTACCGGGCTGCGCAAGGCGGCTGTTCTGCTGGTAGCCGTAGGCGAGGATCTGGCCAAGGAGATTCTGCGCGCGCTGCCCGAGGTGGACGTGCAGCGGCTTACCGAGGAGCTGGCCGACCTGCGCGGCATTACTCCAGAGCTCTCCGGAGAGATACTGGAGGAGTTCTGGGAGCTTTTAGAGACGCAGAACTTCATGATTCACGGCGGCCTGGATTATGCGAGCCGCCTGTTGATGGAAACCTTTGGCAAGGAGCGCGCCGACGATCTGCTGATGCTGGTGCGCCGTTCGCAGGAGGCCGCGCAGGGCAATCTTGCCAAGTTGCAGCGCACCGATCCTCAACAGTTGGGCAAGCTGCTCGACCAGGAACATCCGCAGACCATCGCGCTGGTGCTGGCCCATCTCGACCCGCGGCGGGCCTCCATGGTGCTGGACAACCTGAGCGAGGAGCACAAAGTGGTCTCCATCCAGAGGCTGGCCGAGATGCGCCAGTTTTCGCCGGAGATGGCGCAGAAGGTGGCCCATATCCTGCATCGCCGTCTGGAGAATGTGGGCGACACGGCCCGCAAGAGCTACTCCGGCTTCAAGGCGGTGGCCGACCTGCTGAACCGGCTCAACGCCGAGGAGTCGAAGAAGATTCTCGAAACCATCGAGGACGCCGAACCGGAGCTGGCCCTGAGCATCCGCAATCTGATGTTCACCTTTGAAGATTTGGTGACGGTGCCTCCGGCCACCATTCGCGAGATTGTTTCGGGGGTGGACAAACGGCAGTTGGCGCTGGCTTTGCGCGGCGCCAACGACGAGCTGCGCGCGCAGATCTTCAAATCGATGAGCTCGCGCGCCGTGGAGATGCTGAAGGAAGACATGGAGGTGCTGGGCCCGGTTCGTTCGCGCGAGGTGGCACAGGCCCAGCAGGAGATTCTCAACCTGGCCCGGCGGCTGGAGACCGAGGGCAAAGTGGTTCTCAAGCTGGAGACCGGCGACGAGATGCTGGCTTGAACAGAGATCAGGGGTCGGTGGCTCGGCCTTTTTTACCGATAACCGACCACTGACCGCCGATAGCCGAGTAGGAGGCAATCCGTGCAGCAGACGGGACCGGCAATCGAGAGCGGCGCATCGGGGCGGATTGAGGCCTTTGAGTATCCTGCCGGCCCTGACGCGTCCACCATGCCGGCGTGGGATGCCTGGGCGATCAATAGTGCGGCCAGCGCGCCGCCGGAGCCGGCAGGGGCTCGCGTCCAGCCCGCCAAGGAGGCCAGCGCGAACGCCGAGTTCGAGCAGCGGTTGGCGGTCGAAACGCGACGGTCTTTCGAAGCTGGCCGTGAGCAGGGCCGGATCGAGGGCCGCCAGGCCGAACATGGTGCGCAGGCGGCGGCCCGGGCAACCGCCGAACAGCAGCGCGCGCGCCAGGCGGCCGAAACGATCGAGAGTTTTGCAGAAGAGCGCGACCGGTATTTGCAGGCGGTGGAGCATGAGGTGGTGGAGCTGGCTCTGGCGGTGGCGGCCCGCATCCTGCGCCGCGAGGCGCAGATGGACCCGCTGCTTTTGACCGGAGCGGTGCGGGTGGCCCTGGGGCAGCTCTCCGGCTCGACTCAGGTCCGCCTGCGCGTTCCCCCCGCCGAGCTGGACCTGTGGACCGAGACCATCGCGCTCTTCCCCAATCCGCGCGTTAAGCCTGCGGTAGTTGCTGGAGAGGGGATGCGTTTGGGCGATTGCGCGATCGAAACGGAGATCGGTTCAGTGGACCTGGGAATTCGCGCCCAGTTGGGGGAGATCGAGCGCGGCTTCTTCGACCGCGCTGGCGGGCGCAGAGCCGGCGCGGTGATGGACGGGACGCCTGGTGTTGAAAAGGAGGCACGCGCATGACAAGTTTCCCGGCGGCCCAGGCAGCGCCGCTTCTTGATCGTTACTTCCAGCGGCTGGACCGCGTCCAGCCCTGGCGGTGGCGAGGCCAGGTTCTCAAGTCGGTGGGGCAGACCATCGAATCGGAGGGTCCGCTGGCATCGGTGGGAGAGTGCTGCGAGATTATGGATCAGTTCGGCCGTCCGCATCTGGCCGAGGTGATCGGCTTCCGCGGCTCGAATATGCTGTCGATGCCGGTGGAGACGACTGAAGGCATTCGCTTTGGCGATTCGGTGGCGGCTCTGGGGGTGCGCCCCGAGATCGAGGTGGGTCCGGCGCTGATGGGCAGGGTGCTGAACGCGCTGGGCGCGCCGATCGACGAGGGCCGGCCGGCGGAGACGTCTTTGACGTTGCCGTTGGACGGAATAGTGCGTTCTCCACTCGACCGTGTGCAGATTCGCACGCCGCTGGGCACCGGCATTCGCGCGATCGACGCACTGTTGACGGTGGGCCGGGGCCAGCGTGTGGGCATCTTCGGCGGGTCGGGCGTGGGCAAAAGCACGCTGATCGGCATGATGACCCGCAATACCGAAGCCGAAGTGACAGTGGTGGGTCTGGTGGGCGAGCGGGGTCGCGAGGTGGGGGAGTTCCTTGAGAATTCGCTTGGCGCGGAGGGCAGGGCGCGATCTGTGGTGGTGGTTTCCACTTCGGATCAGTCGCCCTTGATGCGGATGAGGGCGGCGCTGGCCGCCACCACGGTGGCCGAGTTCTTTGCCGCGCAGGGCAAGCATGTGCTGCTGGTGCTCGATTCGCTTACCCGCTTCGCCATGGCCGCCCGGGAGATCGGCCTGGCCGCTGGGGAGCCGCCCACAGCCAAGGGGTACACGCCCTCGGTGTTTGCACGGCTGGCACGGCTCGTGGAGCGGACGGGACAGTTTCGCGTGGGCTCGATCACGGCCTTTTATACCGTGCTGATGGAGGGCGACGATCAGCAGGATCCTCTGGTGGATGCAGTGCGGTCACTCTTGGACGGCCACGTGGTGCTCTCCCGCGCGATGGCGGCCGAGGGCTGGTATCCGCCGGTCGAGGTTTTGGACTCGATCAGCCGGCTGATGCCTTCGGTGACCCAGCCGGCGCATCGCGAACACGCCGCGCTGCTGCGCAAGTTGATGGCGGTTTATGCCCGCTCCGAGGATCTGGTGCGCATCGGCGCCTACAAGCCGGGCGCGGATCCGGAGCTAGATCGCGCGCTGCGCGCGCGGGAGGCGATGCGCGCGCTCATGACCCAGGATGCAGGCGAACAGGTGCGTTTTGCCGATTGCGTGCGCCGCTTGTCGGCTTTGGCAGGGGAGGTGTAGGCCATGGCTGTTTCGCGCGCGTTGCGCCGTCTGCTCAACATTCGCAATATCGAGGAAGAACAAAGCCGGATGGCGCTGGAGTCCGCGAGGAGTGAGCTCCAGCGCCTGGAACACGCGCTGGCGGCTACCGCCGAGCGGAATCGCTTTGGACGCCGCCTGGTTCAGACGAGCGCTCGTACCGGCGAGTTGCCGGACCGGCTCGCCGGCATCGAGGATACCAACACTGCCAACCGCCATGCCGCGGCGCTGGCTCCAAGGATTGCGGATGCGGAGCTCGATGTTGTTGTGCTGCGCGACGAGTTTCTCTTGAGAAGGGTCGAGCGCCGTCAAGCCGAGACGCTGATTCAGGAAAGCGCGGCCCGGGACGATGTCGATGCAGCCCGGCGGGGCCAGCAGGGACTTGACGATTGGTACGGCAACCGGTTGCACAGGTCGGAATCCGAAGCGGAGCGCGCCAGTCAACCAATCCCCGGTGGCGTCCGAGGCAAGCAGTGAAGAAACAATGGCCAATAAGCAAGTCAGTAAGGAACTTGAGCGAAAATCCAACCTCGACGTAACGAACTTCCTGAATCGGGATCATTGGTCCCGTTCCTGACAACGTTCTAACCCTAGTCTGGCATCATTGGCACGGTATCTGCACTCATCCTCCGTATGACCGTCTTCGAATCAAACGAGAGCGTGGCGGGCGGGCGTCCGGCCTTGGATCTGAGCCAGATTTTCACCAAGGCAGCCGTTGGCCAATATGCTACGCGGCCGGGGGCGGCCTTTGTGAGTCCCGGATTGTCTTCGGTTTCGGGAGCCGAGAGCTTCCCTTCGCGTTGGCAGTCCGTGCTGGCCTCTCTCGGCGAAGAATTGGACGGACTAAGCGAGGGAAACAGAGGTACGCAGGGGACACGCGGCTCCGCCGTAGCGGGTTCGGCTGAGGTTTCTCAAACCGCATCCCCAAATGCCGCGGCCCATGTGACTAGCCTGGCGCTGTCCTGGCAGGTAAGAGGCGGCCGGGCCAGCGCACATTTCTTGCCCTCTGGCCTTTCCTCCGCCGGAGTTCCGGCTCGGCAAAGGGGGCCGGCAACTTCCCGGCAAGCGGCGGACAATAGCGCGGAGAGTATCGCCGCTCGCACCAAGCGGGCAGAATCAGTCTCTGGCGCGTGCCTGGCCGGTTCCAGCAAGAGCTCAAAGGCGGAAGTTGCTTCAAGTGCCACGCCGCCAGCGCCGGTCATGATGCCGGGTGGCTGTGTTCCGCCGGAAAAGTTGGCTCGGAATGCCCTGGACCAAACATCGCAATCGCCGCTGGCTCACCCCTCCGGCGATCCGCAGCTATCCCATTCCGACGGTTCCGGACCGCATACAGGAGAGAAGGCCGCTGCTGAGCCGGCGGCAATGAGATCGCCGCTTCCCGCGCCGGCCTCTCCAACTGCCGAACGCGCCGGCCTGGCAGACGAAGAGACCAGTGGGGCTGAACTTGGCGTTGCCGGCGAAGCATCCGCGGAACCGGAACGGATGAGGCCCAACGCCGGGGAACCAATCGAGACGTTCAACCTAAGTCGGCACCAAATCCCAGCGCAATTGGGAAGCAATGTCCCGGCGACTGTTCCTCTGCCAGTTCCAGGGAGTCAGCCCGATCGCATGGCTGTAATGGGCGACGCTTCAGCCCAGGGTTTCGGCCAATCGGCGGCACGCCTCCCCTTGGAGGGCAAGCCGGCCCCGTCTGTTGGCGGGTCGTCTACTGCGCATGCCGGATTACGAATTGCGCGTACAGCCGGTTATGGGGAAGCGGCAGGGCATGGGAATCGTAGCGCGGAGGCGCAACCGGCCCTGGTTACCGCAAGTTCCTCCATCGACGCATCCGAGCTGGCGCGCGGCGCAGGTGGCGCACATGGTGTCATGAGCACTCCAGGTGAATTAGCCAGATCTTCGGCTGATTCCGCTGCCGCGGAGTCGCCCCCGGAGACCTTTGCCGCGCTCGATGCTCAAGCCGCTCCGGGGGCGCCAGCTTGGATTCATGCCGAAGCTCATCGGGCCGAAGCCGGGTTTCAGGATCCGGCTCTCGGCTGGGTCGGCGTGCGAGCGGATATGAGCGGAGGTGGGATACACGCGGCATTGGTGCCGGGTTCGGCCGAAGCGGCCCAGGCGTTGGGCGGGCACATCGCGGGATTGAACTCCTACCTGGCCGAGCAGCGCACACATGTGGAGACGCTGACCTTAGCCGCCCCTGAGGGAAGCCTTACAGGCGAGGGCACGCACCAGGGAATGCATCACAGAGCGCACCATGGCGATGCACAGGATCCGAGACCGGGCAGTTCTTCGCCAACTCAAACGAGCTCTCAACCGGCTTCTCCGCCTCGTGAAGCGGTAGCTTTGCCGGAAGGCTCGCTTCAAACCGGCGGTCTGGATGGTATCGCCGATGGCGCCGGGACGGGGGGCGGCCACATCTCGCTCATTGCCTGAGTTCCGCGCAGGTTAGCAGGCCTAAAGCGGGGATTGGAGAACGGAGCAGGGAAGACAAGCGCCGAGCAGCAAGTGGACCGGCAGAAAGAAAGCAGGTAAAGATGGCGGCAATGGCGAGAATTCTAAATCCTCAATTGACGGTGGGACAGGCGCTGACCAGCGCAACTCCCATGTCGAACTTGACTACGAACCCGGGCAGCGGCGGCAGTTCGAGCAGTTCTTCGGCCGGTATCTCGGCCAACGACTTTCTCACGCTGCTGGTGACCGAGATGCAAAACCAGGACCCGACCGCGAACACCGATCCCAACGAATACATCAACCAGCTTGTGTCGGTAAACAGCCTGGAGCAGCTGATCGATATCAACCAGAATCTGTCGACTGCGCTGGGAAGCTCGACAACCAGTTCAAGCGGCAGTTCTCCGTCGCCAGGGGTCGCCTCATCCGCTTCCGGCCTTACCGGCAAGAGCGCTAGCGGGCAAGTTCCGGCGGCTGCCGCTCCTATATCTGGATTGGCAACCAGCAACTCGCTGTCTCCAGTTACCGGCGTGAAGCGCGCTCCCGGCAACCTCAGCATCCCCGAGGCAAGCGCCTCAGCCAATCGAGTGGGCCATGCCCTGAACGGGCAGTCCTACGCGCAGTCGATCGCAAGCGGGCTCTCTGGAGCCCAATAAGTCTAGTTCGCCACTAGCCCGGCGGGCGCACGCACCTTTCAGTTCACACTCCAGGAGAAGGACGATGGCAAGTTTCTACATTCCGCTTACCGGCCTCAACGCCGATTCAACGGCGCTGAACACAATAGCGAACGATCTATCGAACATGAGCACCACGGCGTTCAAGGCGCAGACGACCAACTTTTCCAACCTCTTTTCCGAGCAACTCGGCTCGACCGGCTCCGGCGATGCGATTCAGTTGGGCGAGGGTGTGCAGGTGGCTTCGAACGAGACGAGTTTTACGCAGGGATCGAGCGACACGACCGGCAACTCGACCGACATGCAGTTGAATGGCAATGGCTTCTTTGTCTTGAGCGACGGGGGCAGCAACGTTCTGACCCGCGCCGGAGATTTTTCGCTGTCCGCAAACGGCAACCTCATCTCGTCGGACGGTTTGAACGTAATGGGCTATCCGGCAGTTAAAGGGGTGGTGAATACGAATGCGGCCCTTACTCCCATCAACATTCCGGTGGGGCAGGTTGAGGCGCCACTTGCAACCACGACGTTTGGGATGACGGCGACGCTCGACTCGGCGGCGGCGGTGGGCGCCATCGTCCCAGGCCAGGTGCAGGTCTACGATTCGATGGGCAAGAGCTACGAGGCCACGGTGACCTACACCAAGACGGCGAACAACATTTGGAACTACAACGTCACGATGCCGGACACGCTGTCGGCCAACTCGAGTACCGCCGCGGGCGTGACCACACTGGACTACAGCTTTGGTTCGAGCGGAGGTGTGCTGGCGACAGTCGATCCAGGCACCAATCTGGCGATCACGGGACCGACCGCGGGCGGCAGCACGGCGACCATTGCCGCGCCGCCTGTGACTGCCGGGGAATTGCTGGGCGCCGTGGGTACAGCTGGCACCTACGCTGACGACCTTCAGACCGCGATCAACAACGCCGGCATCGCGGGAGTTACTGTTTCCACGACTGCCGGCGGCCAGTTGAAGATCGTCGGCACCGGGATCACAACGTCCGGCAGCGTGATACAGGATCCGATCGCCTCGGCGAATGCGACGGGGACGTTGACCTTCAATGCGAACGGCGACTTGGTCAGTCCAGCGGCCGATGTGAGCGGCATTTCCTTTGCCGGGTTGTCCGACGGTGCAACGACGCTGAATATGACCTGGAATATCCTAGGATCGAGTGGAACCCCGACCATCAGCCAGGTGGACACGACCTCCACCGTGGCCTCGACCACGCAGAACGGCTACGGCAGCGGTACGTATCAAAGCTTCACTGTCGGCTCCAACGGCACCGTCACTGCCACCTACTCGAATGGCCAGCAGCAAAACGTGGGACAACTGGCGCTTGCCAATGTCTCGAATCTTCAGGGTTTGGAAGACCTGGGCAGCAGCGAATATGCGGCCACGCTGGCCAGCGGTACGGCTGCGGTCGGCGCCTCAGGCACGGCCGGCCTGGGAACGGTGACGGATGGGGCACTGGAAGAGTCGAATGTCAACATCTCTGCCGAGTTTTCCGATCTGATCATCGCTCAGCGCGCGTTCGAGGCCAACTCAAAGACAGTAACCACCTTCGACACCATTACCCAGGAAACCATCAACATGATCCACTAGAAAGGCTTGAAGTCCACCACAATTCACGGCTGCTTTGCGCGCACTTCGACAAACAAGCCCTTGCCCTGGGCCAGCAGGCTTCCTCTGGCGTTGAGAATCTTCGCCTCTATCCAATGTTTGCGGCCTTCGCTGCGGACGATGCGGCCCTCCATGCGGATGTGTGCGCCCGAGGGAACCGGGCGCACATAGTCGATCTCCAGGCGCCCGGTCATCGTCATCAGCCCCTGGGCGCGCGCGGCCTTGCTCATCGCTTCATCCAACAGCGTGGCGATGATGCCTCCATGGAGATAGCCGGGATGCCCCTCGAAGCGATCTGGAACAGTTGTCAGACAAACCACCGTTCCGTCTGCCGAGAGCAAAAACTCCAGTTGCAGGCCGATCGGGTTGGCCGGACCGCAGCCGAAGCAGCGGTTCTGGGCCGTGTGGGCCATCGGGGTGAGATATTCGCCGGTTGTTTTCATCGCCCCTTCGCTGGAGACAGCCCTTTCAGCCACGATCGTGAACTCCTTCTCAAACAGGATTGCACATAATTCCTGGGGCTCATGTCAGAACGCGATCCCGGCCCGGGCCGCAATAACCGAGAACCCCTGCTGTGAAGGCAGGGGTTTAGGTAACAAGCAGGATGGTTGGCGAAGTCTATGCCTTCCGGCCAACCTTCCGGTGGGCAAAACCAGCCAGCCCCAGGAGACCGCTACCTAAAAGCAGCAACGAATTCGGCTCCGGCGTTGAAGAGGTGGTTATGCCCGCCGTCGTGACGTTGAACTGCAACTCCGCTCCAGTTGGATCGAGGTCGACCCAGAACAAGTCGAGCGAATAGTAGCCGGCAGGTTCAGTCACTGTGGTGCAGGTAGCCGAATTGGCCCCATGAACGCCTCCGTTATCGCAGACGTTTGCTCCATTCAGATAAAGGAAGGCCATGTCGTCGGAGGCGATCGTAAAGCTGATTGTCTCTGCTGTCGGCGCGTACAAAACACCCGACAGAATCGCCGCCTCGTATAAGGTCGAGTCATTCGAACCGGTCCCGTTGGGCGCGTAGAATTTGTTATTGACGAATGGGAGCGTAACTACACCTGTGCCGGTCTCGGTGACGTCGGAAGTTCCGCCAGCGCCTCCGTTGTTGAGCGCGGGGCTCCACCAGGTGAGCTCGCCGGTCGACGAGAGAACATCGTCTGGAACTGCCCCACCCGACCCTTCGCCGCCGGGGTTCAACACCGGCAGGCCATCCGGTCCAAGCGCGCTCTTCACGTAATCGGAGCTTGTGCTGCAGCACAGCCGGCCACCGTCCTTGTCCGAATGGAGAATTTGGAAATAGGTGATATTCAAAGTATCGGCGTGGGCCACGGCAAAAGGCGCAAAAGCAAGCGCCGCGAGCAGCGCCGTGTTCAAGATTTGAATATCGCGAAGTGACTTCATTGTTCTTTCTCTCTCAAGGGACGTTTCCGTCCGGGTTGGAACATCCATTCATAACCGCGTTTCCCGACAGACTGGAAATTCATTCTGGAATCAAATGTTCGCCGATCGCATTGGACGACTAGACACACGCTTTCCTGGGTCCCTCATCCCCTAAAGAGGGACAGGTCTGCGGAAAACGATAGCGAATTGCCTCTCGCTGGGTTTCTCGCCTTGTTCAAGTGCATTTCACTGGCCGTAACCTTTACTCACATTTACTGCCATTTGCACGGACCCCAAAGACAAAAGTGCAAAATATTGCAGTGCATTGGGAGAATCCTTTCACAGGGAAACGGAATGCCGTAGGATGCTGGGGTAGGTCCGCATAATCACTTTAGGCATTTTTTCGCAGACCTACTCGGTCCCCTGAGCATCGAATCGATAGAAACATCGAAGAAACTGGAGGTCATTTCAGATCATGATGAACCGGCGAACTGCAATCAAGCACCTTGGCGGCGCGGCAAGCACGCTGCTTTTGACTGAAACCCTGCGCGCAGAGCGAGCCTCCAGCGGCCAATCCACTCCCGCGACTCCGCCCCCGCCGCCAACCGGACCATACACTTTGCCGCCTTTGCCCTATGCCTACGATGCTTTGGAGCCCAACTTCGACGCTGCCACCATGCACCTGCACCACGACAAGCACCATCAAGCCTACGTCAACAATCTGAACATCGCTGTGGCCGCGCATCCGGAGCTGGCCGGGAAAACCGTGGACGAATTTGTGGCCAATCTGAATGTCTGGCCGGAGTCGGCCCGAACCGCCGTGCGCAATCAAGGCGGAGGTCATGCCAACCACTCCTTCTGGTGGCCTACGCTGGGCAAGGGCAACGCGGCGCCCACGGGCGAACTCGCCAAGGCAATCAACGCCAGGTTCGGATCGCTTTCGGCATTCCAGGACAAGCTGACCGCGGCTGCCATGAGCGTCTTCGGCAGCGGCTGGGCGTGGCTAGTGAAGCTGCCGGATGGGACGCTGAACATTGAGACGACTCAGAATCAGGACAGCCCGCTGACCATGGGGCACAAGCCTGTGCTAGGCGTGGACGTGTGGGAGCACGCCTATTATTTGAAATACCAAAACAAGCGAGCCGACTATGTGAAGGCTTTTCTCGGAGTGCTGAATTGGGATGTGGTCAGCGGCCAGTTCGCCGGAAAGGATTAGGCGGATTGGAGGTTCAATGATCTCTCAGGTGACCGGTTTGGGGGTGACTTGCGCGGGAGTTGCGGCCAGCCTGTTCATCGGGTTGTATGGCTGCCGCGCGGCGCCAACGCTCACGCCGCAGGAAGCGGAAGGGAGGCACCTCTACGAGGTCAGGTGCGCCCATTGCCACGAAGACAATGACCTGGCTCTCAAAAAGGTTCCCCCGGACCTGCACGGAGTCTTCGCGCGGGCAACGCTGCCGAGTGGCGCGCCCGCCACGGACGAGGCTGTGCGACAGAACGTGCTGACAGGGAAGGGAACGATGCCTGCCTTCGCCGGCCGCTTTAACGAGGAGCAGATGGCGGATTTACTGGGCTATCTGCACACGGGGCTGCGCTGATTTTCAGCTTGCAGTTGGATTGCGGGGGCCTTTCCAAGCCAGAAATTTCCGCTGTTCATCTCCCTTTGATGACGTTCGTGCGTATCGTTGGTTACTCTCACCCCATGAAACCTGCTCTGTCCAGGGTTCGCGCTTCCTTTTCGACGCCATTGCGAGAGGGTGGAGGCAGTGTCCCTGGGCACAGATCAATGTGAAACGGCGCGCTCTACGGTTTTTCAGAGCTTGCACAAATCACATCATTTGAGATTCGGGAGGAAGGCGAGCGACCATGACAGTCCTATGGGGAAAATGCACAAACATAAAGAGATGCAAGGAAGCCAAACGGCGCCAGAATATCCCAATTCCAGTAGGATCGGCATTCGTCTGCCCCCAGTGCGGAAAAACGCTACAGGAGGAAGGCGCCGAATTCACCAAAGCAGCGTCCGCCAAGCGTAGCTTGAAGCCATTGACGGCGCTCATCGTTGTTATCGCGATCCCACTTGTTTTTCTTGTCACGGGGTTTGCCGGCATCGCCACCTGGGGCAATTTGCGCCACGCGACGGCTGCGGATACGAACATCGCGCAGAAAAGCATCCTACGCCTGGCCGGCTCGAACACGATTGGAGAGTCGCTTGCGCCGGCGTTGGCTGAAGCCTTTCTCAAAGCCCAGGGTGCGGCCAATGTTCAGATTCTGCCTGGAGCCAAGCCGGAGGAGAAGATCGTCCAGGGCGTCCTGCCGGGCGACAATGTCGCATCTGCCATCAAAATAGCGGCTCATGGCTCCGCCACGGCCTTTACCTCGCTGGCGGACAGCAGTTGCGATATCGGCATGGCGTCGCGCAGAATCAAACCCGACGAAGTAGCCAAGCTCGTACAGATGGGCGATATGACCTCGGCCGGGGACGAGCATGTCCTTGGACTCGATGGCATTGCCGTCGTCGTCAACGCCTCCAATCCACTGAGTGAGCTTCGAAAAGACCAGATCAAGCGTATTTTTACTGGCGAGGTCACAGACTGGTCACAAATCGGAAATGCCCACGGGCAGATCGACATCTATGCCCGAGACGACAAGTCGGGCACCTACGACACCTTCAAAAACTTAGTGCTGGCGGGAGCGCCGCTAGCTTCATCGGCCCACAGATTTGAAGACAGCAATGCGTTGTCCGAGGCGGTATCGAGCGATCCGAACAGCATCGGTTTCATCGGACTTCCGTTCGTTCACACCGCAAAAGCGATCGCTGTATCGGAGAAGGGAACCAGCGCCTTGCGGCCGACCAGGCTGACTGTTGCGACCGAGGACTACTCTCTTTCCAGGCGGCTCTATCTCTACACCCCCGCCATCGCCCCAACCAAGTTCACGCAGAAATTTGTCGAGTTTGCTCTCTCCAAACAGGGACAGGACGTAGTTGCGGCCAACGGATTTGTTGCACAGAACGTCGAGCGCGAGAAGCAGGCGGTGTCCGCAACGGCCCCGGAAGATTACAAGACGCTGACCCGGAACGCAGATCGTCTGTCACTCGATTTTCGGTTTCAAGCTGGCGAATCCGAACAGGACAACAAGGCTCAGGCCGACCTGGACCGCATTGTTGCCCTGATTGCAGATCGAGGCGCAAGCGACACGATTATGCTTTTCGGCTTTGCCGATAGCACAGGAGCCCCAGATGTCAATCAGGCTCTGTCTCTGGACCGGGCTAAGGTAATCGAAAACCAACTCATTCAGCGGGGTATCAAGCCAGCGGTGGTGAAAGGATTTGGTTCCGCGCTGCCCGTGGCCTCAAACGACACCGACGAAGGGCGCGAGAAGAACCGGCGGGTTGAAATCTGGATCAAGAAGTGATGCATTTTGGCTGCGGCTGCGATTCGGGCGCGAATCGATTCATTGCGCCCAGATCGCGGTATACTCAAAACTGCCATGGCTACCGAAAAAACCTTCTACCTTGAGACCTTCGGCTGCCAGATGAATACCCATGACTCCGAAAAGGTGATTGGCACATTACAGCATGAGGGTTACAGACAGGTCGAAAACGAAGAAGACGCCGGCCTGATCCTCTACAACACCTGCTCGATCCGCGATAAAGCCGAGCAAAAGGTCTTCAACCGCCTCAACGACTACAAGAAGCTGCACAAGGCCGGCAAGCGCTTTGCCGTGATCGGGTGTGTGGCCCAGCAAGAGGGCGAGAAGATTTTCGAGCGTGCGCCGTATGTCTCGCTGGTCTCTGGATCGGCTTCCTACCGCAAACTGCCGGAGATGCTCGCCCGGCTTGAAGCCGGGGAACACCGAATCACCGGCTTGGACGACCGCCAGACTGACCTGACCTTCGAGACCGAGTTCACCGCCCGCCAGAATCCGTACCGCGGCTACATCACCATCATCGAGGGCTGCGACAAGTTCTGCTCCTACTGCGTGGTGCCGTATACGCGCGGCAAGGAGCGCAGCAGGGGATCGGATTCCGTGCTGGGTGAGGCGCGGCGGATTGCCGGCCTGGGCTACACCGAGATTCAATTGCTGGGCCAGAATGTGAACAGCTACCGCGACCCGGAAGGGAAGCGCAGCTTCGCGGAGTTGCTGGATGCGGTGGGACGGGTGACCGGAATTCGGCGCGTGCGCTTTACCACGAGCCATCCGCGCGACTTTACCCGCGACATCGTAGAGGCCATCGACGCCAACCCTACGCTCTGCGACCATGTGCATCTGCCCGTGCAATCGGGTTCTGCGCGCGTACTGAAGCTCATGGCGCGGGAGTACACGCCCGAGTGGTACCTGGAGCGAATTTCCTGGATCAAGGCCGCGCGCAGGACCATCTCGATTTCAACCGACATCATTGTGGGATTTCCCGGCGAGACGGCAGACGACTTTATCCAGACCATGGACCTTTTGGCCGAGGTCGAGTACGATTGCGTTTTCGGTTTCAAGTACTCCTCGAGGCCCAACACACCGGCGCTGGTTATGATCGATTCCATTCCCGAGGCGGAGAAGGCAACCCGTCTTCAAGCGCTGCTTGACCGCCAGCGGGAGATTCAAAGAGTCAATTATGCCAAGCACTTGGGGCAGATTATGGAAGTAATGACTGAAGGGCAGAATCCGGCGCGCGGACAGGTTATCGGACGTAGCAGCCAGAACAAGCCTGTAAATTTTACCTGCGCTCAACCCATTGCGCCGGCTCCGGGCAGTTACCTGCAAGTGAAAATCGTCGGTTCACATCCAAACAGTTTGGTGGGCGAAGCCGTCTAAAAGTGTAAGGTGGGGAAGAAGGCAATCATGGATGTTGAGGTGAGAATTCGCGGGCTGATGATGGACCCGGCCACCAACATGCCGATCGTGGTACTCAAAGATGTGGCGTCAGACACGGTGATGCCGATTTGGGTTGGGATCTTCGAGGCCAATGCCATCGCCATCGAAATTGAGAAGGTTGCGGCCCCACGCCCGATGACTCACGACCTTACCCGAAACTTAATCCGTCACTTGAACGCTCAATTGGAACGTGTTGTGATTACGGAACTTAGAGACGATACATTCCTGGCAGTTTTGTTTCTGCGCCAGGGAGATGAACCTGTGACCATCGACGCTCGGCCTTCCGACGCCATCGCCTTGGCGCTGCGCGCGGACTGCCCGATCTACGTTGCCGAACAGGTGATGCAGACTGCCAAGCTGAACACCTCCGGCCCGCCGGAAGGCCCCACCGCCGAGCAACTGCGCGGCTGGCTGGAAGGGCTGAACGACGAGGACTTGGGCCGATACAAAATGTAGCGCGCTGGCAGGGGAGTATTTTCTGGAACGAAGAAGACCCAAAATAAACTGGCAAAGATTGGGCGCTCTTTTTCACTATACAGAATATCCGTTATCAGACATTACATCTATTCTCAAACAGAAACTGCGAACTCTCCTTGAGGTTGATTCCCGTGAGCTGGCGACGGCTTCCCTCGGTCAGGTAAAAGCCCAGCTGAGCGGCGGCAGCAGCATAGCTCAGGCCCTCAGTGCGGATGTTGGAGACGCAGTTGCGCTCGGCGTCGGTGCGGCCGGGCCGGGGCTCCCACGTGATGTAGGCTCCCAGCGAGTCGGGCGAACTGAGCCCAGGGCGCTCCCCGATGAACACCACGGACATTCGCGCGTCGAGAGCTTCGCCGATCTCGTCGGCCACGGCAACCCTGCCCAGCTCGACTACGACGAGCGGCGCCAGCCGCCAGCCCTCCAGCCTAGGCAGCAGCTCTTTGAGCAGCGGGCAAGCATGGCGCTCGACAGCAATAGCAGACAGGCCGTCGGCAACCACTAGCGCCAGATCATAATCGCCGGACGCCAAACTGGCCCGGCTGGCCTGGTCGAGCCGCCTGCCCAGATCCGGCCGCTGAAGGTAGGTTGCGCGGTCGGCGGCGGCTGAATGCAGACGCAGTACAGGCCAACCTGTGCTTGCCGTTAGCTCGGCTGCGAGGGCCGTGGTGTTTAAGCGAGCATGGACGGCGTCACGCGCCTGGGCGCGAGCAAGCTGGAAATCCAGCAGATCGCGGGTCTGCTGGCTCACTCCGGTGCGGCTCAGCCCAACGCGGGCGGGCGTGAAGGATCGCAGCCTTGCGGCGAGCTCTCTAGGGGCGAGATCGCTCATGCGGGCAGCAGCCTTTCCGGATGGCCGGCCTC
>Ga0182016_10002223_pt1 | contig 23033 bp, 12 predicted proteins | sample 712S2MmetaG_FD_120491 | JGI IMG/M metagenome (GOLD analysis project Ga0182016, IMG submission 120491) | Permafrost microbial communities from Stordalen Mire, Sweden - 712S2M metaG | ecosystem: Environmental > Terrestrial > Soil > Wetlands > Permafrost | place: Sweden: Stordalen | collected... | reverse complement strand
TGTCACGCCGGACCGCTCGCCCATCATCGGCAGGACACCCGTGCCCGGTCTGTACGTCAATTGCGGCTGGGGCACAGGCGGATTCAAGGCCACCCCGGGCTCGGCGCACGTATTCGCGTGGACCATCGCGCGCGACGAGCCGCATCCGATCAACGCGCCGTTCACGCTCGAGCGTTTCCGCGATGGGTACCTCATCGACGAGGCCGCGGCGGCCGCCGTGGCTCACTAGCCTTCGGCCATCGCCATGCTGCTCATTCAATGCCCCTATTGCGGCGAGCGCCCGGAGCTCGAGTTCACCTACGGCGGGCAGGCGCACATCGCACGGCCCGCCCGCCCCCAGGACCTCGACGATCAGGCCTGGACCGATTTTCTGTACATGCGCGACAACGTGAAGGGGGTGCATGCGGAGCGCTGGCGTCACGCGCGCGGCTGCGGGCGCTTTTTCAATGCGCTGCGCGACACCACCACCGATCATTTTCTCGCGACCTACGAGACGGGTGAAGCGCGGCCGAACGCGGCCAAGCCCGGCGGGCGCTCCCCATGAGCTGGCGCACCCACACCAGCGGTCGCGTGGATCGCTCCCGTCCGCTGAGCTTCGTGTTCGACGGCAAGGCTTATCGGGGATTCGCGGGCGATTCACTGGCCTCGGCATTGCTCGCCAACGGCGTGCACCTGGTGGGTCGCTCGTTCAAGTACCATCGGCCGCGCGGCATCCTCGCCGCAGGTCCCGAGGAGCCGAACGGGCTCGTGACGGTATTGCGCGACGAGGCCCGCTATACGCCGAATCTTCGGGTCACCCAGGTGGAGCTGTACGAGGGCCTTCAGGCCGTCAGCCAGAACCGCTGGCCAAGTCTCGAGCGCGACGTGGGCCGGGTCAACGACTGGCTGTCGAGATTCTTCCCGGCGGGCTTCTACTACAAGACGTTCATGTGGCCGAAGAGCGCCTGGAAGAAGTACTACGAGCCGATCATCCGGCGTGCCGCCGGGTTGGGAATCGCGCCGACGAGGCCCGATCCCGATCGCTACGCCCAGCGCTACGCCCATTGCGACGTGCTGGTGGTCGGCGGGGGACCGGCGGGTCTTGCCGCCGCGCTCGCGGCAGCCGATTCCGGGGCGCGCATCATGCTCTGCGACGAGTCGGCCGAATTCGGCGGGAGCCTGCTGGGCGACTCCGCGGCGCGCATCAATGGCGATGCGGCGCTCGATTGGGTCCGCCGCTCGGTCACGGAACTGCGCCGCAATGCGCGGGTGACGCTCCTCACCCGTACGACCGCGTTCGGCTATTTCCCGCACAACCTCATCGGCTTGAACGAACGCATCACCGATCATCTGCAGACGCCGCCGCGGCAATTGCCGCGCGAGCGCCTATGGCAGGTACGCGCCCGGCACGTGATTCTCGCCACGGGCGCGATCGAGCGCCCGCTGGTGTTTCCGGGCAATGACCGGCCGGGCATCCTGCTCGCGGGGGCCGCACAGACTTATCTGAACCATTACGGAGTGCGGGTCGGGCGTCGCATCGTCGTGGTGACCGCCTGCGACACTGCCTATCAAACCGCGCTCGATCTTCGCGGGAGCGGCGTCAGCGTCGCCGCCGTTGCGGATGTCCGGCCGCAGCTGCCGAGCGGACTTGCCGATGCGGTGCGGGTTGCCGGCATCGAAGCACTGGCCGGCATCACGGTGCTCGGCACCGAAGGCAATCGGCGCGTCAAGGCCATCACCCTGGGCGAAGTGGATGCTCAAGGACAGGTGAGCCGGACACGCCGCATCGAGTGCGACGCCGTGCTGATGTCCGGCGGATTCACACCGTGCGTCCACCTGTTCTCGCAATCGCGCGGCAAGCTCGCCTGGGACGAGTCGATCCAGGCGTTCGTTCCGAGCCAGTCGGCGGAGCACGAGCGCTCGGTGGGCGCTTGCCGCGGCATCAGCGATCTTGCGCAGGCGCTGGAGGACGGCGCGAGCGCCGGCGCGCAAGCGGTCGACTCGATGGGCGAGGCCCTATCCCAGGCGGATGGCCAAGACCGCCGCTTCAGCGTCGAAGGGTCCATCCGGCGTGCCGGCGCGACCCTGGGTGCACTGCCCGCCGGACGGCCCGCCAGCAAGCTGAAAGCGTTCGTGGATTGGCAGCACGACGTGACGGTGCGCGATGTGAAACTCGCGGCTCAGGAAGGGTTTCAATCGATCGAGCACTTGAAGCGCTACACCACGACGGGTATGGCAACCGATCAGGGCAAGACCTCGAATCTGAACGCGCTCGCCATCGTCGCGCAAGACCTGAACACGCCGATCCCCAAGGTCGGCCTGACCACGTTCCGCATGCCGTACACGCCGACCACCTTCGGCAGTTTTGCCGGCATCTCACGCGGCAATCTGTTCGATCCGAGGCGCACCACCCCGACTCACCCCTGGGCACAGAGCAAGGGTGCGGTGTTCGAGAACGTGGGTCTGTGGCTGCGCGCCCGCTACTTCCCCCGCGGCGCCGAAGACATGGATGCGGCGGTCGCGCGCGAATGTCTCGCGGTGCGCCAAGCCTGCGGTATTTTCGACGCCTCGACCCTCGGCAAGATCGAGGTGGTTGGCGCAGATGCCGCTGAGTTCATGAACCGTCTGTACATCAACAGCTGGACGGGTCTCCCCGTGGGCCGGGCACGTTACGGAATTCTCTGCCGCGAGGACGGCTTCGTCTACGACGATGGCGTGGTCGCCCGGCTCGCCTCCGACCGCTTTCACGTCACCACCACCACGGGCGGCGCGCCGCGGGTGCTCTCGATGATGGAGGATTACCGCCAAACCGAGTGGCCGGAGCTGAACGTGTGGCTCACCTCGACCACGGAGCAGTGGGCCGTCATCGCGGTACAGGGTCCGAACGCGCGGAGGGTGCTCGAGCCGCTGGTCGCGGAAATCGACTTGAGCGCGGCGGCGCTGCCGCACATGGCGGTCGCCCGCGGCAAGATCTGCGGCGTACCGATGCTGCTATTCCGCGTGAGCTTCACCGGCGAGCTCGGTTTCGAGGTCAACGTGCCGGCCGATTACGGCGCCGCGGTGTGGGAGACCATCTACGCCGCGGGCCAGGCGCACGGCCTCTCGGAATATGGCACGGAGACCATGCATGTGCTGCGCGCGGAGAAGGGCTACATCATCGTCGGCCAGGATACGGACGGGACGGTGACGCCCGATGATGCGGGCCTTGCGTGGGCAATCGGCAAGACCAAGACCGATTTCGTCGGCAAACGTTCCTTGGAGCGTGCGTCGATGAAGGCCCTGGATCGCAAGCAGCTCGTGGGCTTGCGCGCCTGCGACGGGCGCACCGTGCTCGAGGAAGGCGCACAGGTCGCCGCCAAGCCCGGGCAAAGGCCGCCGATGGAGTTGATCGGACATGTCACCTCCTCGTATTCGAGCAGCGTCCTCGGCTTCCCGATCGCGCTTGCGCTGGTGGCGGGAGGCCGGGCCCGCATGGGAGAGCACCTGTTCGTGCCCATGCCCGGTGGCGATATCGAGGTCGAGGTCACCTCGCCGATTTTCTACGACCCTGCGGGAGCGCGGATCAATGGCTGAGCTTGCGCAGCGCCGGCCTCCCGCCATCGCGTCCACCGATTGGCTCAAATTACTGCCCCCCGCCGGCCGCTGGATCCTGCACGGCGGCCCCGCTGCTCGCGCGTTGGCCGCACCTCTCTGGGGCGCCGCCTTTTCCGTGGAGGCGTGCCGCGCCGTGGCTTCCGGGTCCCGTGCCACGCTGTGGCTCGGCCCGGACGAATATCTGCTGCTCGATCGCGATCCGGTCGATGGCGCGCAGGGCGAATCGCACGCGGCGGTGGCGCAAAGCCTCGAGCACGCGCTCGCTGCCGAGCCGCATGCGCTCGTCGATGTGAGCCACCGCCAATTCGCGCTCGAGATTTCGGGACCGCACGCCGTGACGATCCTGAGCGGCGCCTGCCCGCTCGATCTGGACGTGCGCGCCTTTCCGGTTGGGATGTGTACGCGCACGGTGCTCGCCAAGGCCGACATCGTGCTGTGGCGGACCGATCAAAGCACGTTCCACCTCGAAGCATGGCGCTCCTTCGCAGCCTACGTCTCGGGCCTGCTCGGCGAAATCGCCCGAGAGTTTTACGGAGATATCCAGCCTGCGGCCTGATCGTTCGATGGCGCTGCGCCGCACGCTCAAGCTCCGCCACATGGAGATGATCGCGCTCGGCGGCGTGATCGGCGCCGGGCTGTTCGTCGGTTCCGGCGTGGTGATCGCATCGGCCGGTCCGGCCGCGGTGCTGTCGTTCGCGCTCACAGGCCTCTTGGTCGTGCTGGTGATGCGAATGCTGGGAGAGATGGCGACCGCGTATCCGTCGGTCGGCGGCTTCTACGAATACAACCGGCTGGCGCTCGGCGAGCTCGCGGGGTTTTTGACCGGCTGGATGTACTGGTACTTTTGGATCATCGTGGTTGCGCTCGAGGCGGTGGCCGGAGCGCGTCTCTTGATGTACTGGTTCCCCGCAATGCCGCCCTGGTCCTTCACGCTGGCGTTGACGCTCGGGTTCACGGTGTTGAACCTTTTGTCGGTGCGTTCCTGGGGTGAGGCCGAATTTTGGTTCGCCTCCATCAAGGTGGTCGCCATCGTGGTGTTTCTCTGCCTCGGCGCGGCGTTCATCCTCGGCCTGTGGCCGAACGTCGCCGGCGGGCTGTCGCATCTGACCGCTCATGGGGGCTTCATGCCTCACGGCATCGCGCCCGTGCTCACGGGGGCGGTGGCGGCGACCGGCTTTTACTTCGGCTCCGAGATCGTGACGGTCGCGGCCGCCGAGTCCGCCGAGCCCGAACGCGCGGTGGCGCGCGCCACGCAGTCGGTGATCTCGCGGGTGCTGGTGTTCTACGTCGGATCCATTTTTGTCGTGGTTTGCATCCTGCCGTGGAATCATCCTGGAATCGATCGACCCTACGTGACCGCCCTCGAGGCGCTGCACATACCGGGTGCTGCGCAAATCATGAACGGCGTCATCCTGACGGCGGTGCTTTCCGCGTTGAACAGCGGCCTGTTCGCCTCCTCGCGCATGATTCTGGCGCTCGCGCGGCGCGGCGACGCCCCGCGCGCCCTCGCCAAGCTCAATGGCCGCGGGGTCCCCGTGCGCGCCCTGGTCACCGGCACCCTGTTCGGCTATATCGCGGTCATCATGAGTTACGTATCGCCGGACCGGGTGTTCGCGTTCCTGGTCAATTCCTACGGCACGGTCGCCATCTTCGTGTACCTGCTGATTGCGGTCGCAGAACTCACCTTGCGCCGCCGCCTGGAACGCGAGTCCCCGGATCGGCTGCGCGTGCGCATGTGGGGCTACCCCTATCTCACCCTGCTCGCCATCCTGGCGATGGGCGCGATTGTCTCGGCGATGGCATTCATCCCGAGCCTTCGCTATTCGCTGCTCTTCGGCGTGATCAGCGCCGCCGCCATGGTCGTGGGCTACGGACTGCGAAATGTCGCCCGATCGCGGGGCTTGGGCGTTTCTAGAAGTACGGTCGATCCCCGTTGACGGTGGCGCGGTGCATGGTGCGCCGCTCCGGCAGGTAGTCCGCAATCGCATAGTGCTGCGTCACTCGGTTATCCCACAGGGCGATATCATCGACGCTCCAACGCCAGCGGACCGTGAATTCAGGCTGAGCCGCATGCTGGAACAACAAGGCGAGCAGTGCCTCGCTTTCTCGCGGCGCGAGCTCGTTGATGTGCGTCGTAAAGCCCTCATTGACGAACAGCCCCCGGCGGCCGCTCACCGGATGGGTGCGCACCACGGGATGGGTCACCGGCGGATGCTTGGCCACCGCGCGTTCGTAGCGCTCTTTGAACGCGGGATCGTTCTGCCAGCGCTCCGGCGGGAATGACTTCGCGACCGAATGGGTGGCGGTGAGGCCCCCCAGCATACGCCGCATCGGCTCCGAGAGCGCTTCGTAGGCCGCGGAGCTGCTTGCCCAGAGGGTGTCGCCGCCCACGCTCGGCAGTCGCTTGGCCGCGAGGATCCCGGCGAGCGGCGGCGTCGGGCTGAAGGTCACATCGGTGTGCCAGTTGTCGTTGTCGGGCAGGAAGCCTGTGTGGTTGTCGATCAGCATGATCTCGGGGAGCTCGGGCAGCACCGGGTAGATCGGATGCACGTGCAGCGAGCCGAAGCGCGCGGCGAAGCGGGTTTGCGCCTGGGGCGTGATCGGTTGGTTGCGGAAGAAAAGAACCTGGTGCTCGATCAAAAGCTCACCCACTCGGTCGAAATCCGACTCCGCGAGATCGGAAGACAGGTCGACACCGCTGAGCTCTGCACCGAGCGCGCGACCGATACGCGTAACTTCTATGGACATAATTGCCGTCGTTCTGCGCCCGACGCCGGGCTGCGAGATTATACGAGAGGCAGCCCCGGGCACGAATTAATGTGAGAATGCCGGATCATGGACGACCCTCCGTCACAGCCTCCCTTGAACTCCGCGATCGGCAAGGAGATGGCGCAGGCGCTGGCCATGGTCCGTGAGGGCCGGTTCGCGACCGCGGAGCTCAAGCTTCGGGCCATTCAAGCATCCGCCCCCGGGGAGGTGAACAGCTCGAGGCTGCTCGGTGCCGCCCTGCTCGCCCAGGACAAGGTGGAGCCCGCGATCGAGATCTTGGAACGCACGGTCGCGGCCGCTCCGCAATTCTGGCGGGCGAGGACGGATCTCGCGCGAGCCTTGCGCGCCGCGGGACGATTCGAAGAGGCGCGCACGGCGCTGCGCCAGGTCGTCGAGGCGGCTCCCGGCCTCGACGCCGCCTGGCTCGCCTACGGCGATGTCCTCGTGGATCTCGAGAGATTCCCCGACGCGCTGTTCGCGTACGAGCGCGCGCGCCTCACCGACCCTCACCGCCGCAGGATCGAAGAGGCGGCCGGCGCGCTCAAGACCGACGACCTCAAGACGGCGGAACAGATCTTCCGCGAGATCCTGAAGCTGGATGCGAGTCATGTGGGAGCGCTTTGCGGGCTCGCCGCCGTATCGCTCGGGGCGAACCGCGCGCAGGACGCCGTTCGCTTGCTGAAGCACGCGCTCAAACAATCCGCACATTTGCCGCTTGCCTGGCGCGGCCTTGCGCAAGCCTATCTCGCGCAAGCAGCGCTTCCTGAGGCGGAAGCGGCCATGCACCGGCTGCTCAAGATCGAGGGCGAAAATCCCAACAATTGGGTGGTCCTCGCAACCGTTTATACACGTCTCATGCGTCAAGAGGACGCACTCGCTGCCTTCGAGGCAGCGTCTCGCATGAATCCCGGCGAAGTACGGATTCGGCTTTCGATCGGGCACCTCAACAAGACCCTCGGCCGCCGCAGGGAGTGCGAACTGGCTTACCAGCAGTGCCTCGACATGGACCCCGGCATGGGCGAGGCGTATTGGAGCCTCGCGGACCTCAAAAATTATGTATTCTCCGACGCCGAAATCGCCTCCATGCAGGCGCTGCTCCAGGGCGAGGACGGGGACGACGAGGATCAGGCCCACCTGCATTTCGCGCTCGGACGGGCCTTCGAGCACAACAAGGACTACACCGCCGCTTTCAAGCATTACGCGACAGGCAACCGGCGGCGGCGCAAATCCGTCCCCTTCGACATCGGCGCCTTCGAAAACAAGACACGCCGGGTGCGCGAATGCTTCGACGCTGCCTTTTTTGCCTCCCGATGGGGCGTGGGATATCCCGACCCCTCCCCGATTTTCATCGTCGGCCTGCCGAGATCCGGCTCGACCCTCGTGGAACAGATACTGGCCAGCCATTCGAGCGTCGAGGGCACCTTCGAGCTCCCGAACCTCCTCACCATCGTGCGCGAATTCGACCACGCCGACGCAGCGCACGATGCCTACCCGGAAATCGTGCGCGCCGCATCGCCCGAGCGTCTCGGCATGCTCGGCCGGCGTTACATCGAGGAGACCGCGCCGCTCAAGGGCGCGCGGCCCTACTTCATCGACAAAATGCCGAACAACTTCAGCCATGTCGGCCTGATCCAAGCCATTCTCCCCCGGGCGGTCATCATCGATGCGCGCCGCCACCCGATGGATGCGTGTTTCAGCACCTACAAGCAGCATTTCGCCGAGGGCCAATCCTTCAGTTACGATCTGGATGATCTCGGCCGGTACTACCGCTGTTATCTCAGCCTGATGGACCACTGGGACGCCGTGCTACCCGGCAAAGTGTTGCGTCTGCAATACGAGCTGCTGATCCGTGATCCAGAGACCCAGATCCGCCGCCTCCTGAGTCATTGCTCGCTCCCCTTCGAGCCCGCCTGTCTGTCGTTCCACGAGACCAAGCGGCCGGTGCGCACGGCGAGTGCAGAGCAGGTACGCCAGCCCCTGTACACCTCCGGAGTCGGGTATTGGCGGCATTTCGAGCCGGATCTGGCACCGCTGCAGCGCGCCTTGGGCGACGCGCTGGAGCGCTTCCACGGGATCCAGTAGCAGGCCCCTGCTACTGAACGATCGCTCAGCTTCCTGCCCGCCGGCATTTGACAGGCCAGGCTTTCGCAGGACATGATCTGCGCAAGGCACACATTCGCAGGTGTGTTTTCACAACTCAAGATCAAAGGGGTGATGCGATGCGCATGACGAAGGTGCGTTCCGTGGGAAACCGTCCTCGTATGCTCCCCCCGCGCGGGTCCTCATCGCCTACCCGGCTGAGCCTCGCGATCGCAACGGCCCTCTCGGGAGCCGCGACGGTGCACCTGACGCCTGCGCTGGCCGCGGACGCATCGGCCGAGACGTCCACCCTCGAGGAAGTCGTCGTGACCGCCCGCAAGCGCACGGAGAATCTGCAGGACGTCCCCATGAGCATCGACGTCTTCACGTCCAAGGATCTGCAGAATCTCGCGATTTCCCAGTTCGAAGACTATGCGGCCATGACACCCTCCATCTCGTTCGTGAGTGCGGGCCCCGGAACCCAGACCATGGTCATGCGCGGGGTGTCGGACGGCAGCAATCCGAACTATTCGAATACCGCCACCACCGCGTTCCTGGTCGACGACATGTCGATGAATTTCGGCGGCGTCACGCCGGATTTGCATTTCTACGATATCGAGCGCATCGAAGTCTTGAACGGCCCGCAGGGCACCACGTTCGGCGCGAGTGCGATGGCCGGGGCGCTGCGCTTCGTGACCAACAAACCGGACGCAAGCGGTTTCAGCGCGGGCGCCGATCTCGACGGCGGCAAGATCGACGGCGGAACCAAGAATGGAACCGTCGAGGGCTTCATGAACATTCCGCTGATCCCCGACTGGACGGCGATTCGATTTTCCGCGTATCGGGACTACCACGGCGGCTACATCGACAACATCAACACCACCCGTGACTGGGTCAACGGGACCGTATCCAACAATTCCCAGTGGGCCGGCCGGAACTATAATGTCGAGCGTGTGACCGGCGGGCGATTCGCGCTCGGTCAAAAAATAGCGGATGGGTGGAAAGCCACCGTGACCGCCAGCTATCAGAAACAGCTCACTCACGGCGCCTGGGATGAGAACCAGACCATCGGCGGCGCGATAGGAGCCGACGGGGGGTATGTCAACGGTCCGCCACGCTCCTTCGGCCAGAAGAACGTGGACCGATTCGGTCCCGAGTTCAAGCAGTACTACACCAAGACCCTGGACTTCCATCTCGAGGGCGATATCGGGATTGGCGATCTCGTATACGCCAACACCTATTGGGCACAGGACGACACGTGGGTGAACGAGTATTCGGAGTACATGCAATACGTGAACACGGGGCCGCCGAACAACTACACGGCGGTCAATCGCGAAGCGTTCACCTGTCTCAGCGATCCAACGTTTGGAGGTACGCCGTTCAGCGGCTGCAACGTCCCGATCCAGTACTACAACTACACCACGAAAACCTACCGCTGGTCGAATGAACTGCGGCTGCAGTCAAAGGAGAACGGCGGATGGCTTCACTGGCTGGTCGGCGCCTACTGGGAGAGGACCCGCGAGAACTCCAACAGCTACTACGCCATACCCGGCTTGCAGACCAAGGGCGCCGCGTTCCAGTATTACTCATCCTATTACGGGGGCGCGATGCCCCAGCGACCGGGCGAGTGGTACCACTACACCTCGCGCTACGATTATCTGCAGATGACCGAATTCCTCAATTTGACCTTCGATCTCACCAAAAGGCTGAAGCTCGAGGTGGGGACCGTGCACTTCCAGTCGCACTTCAACGATTGGGTGAACGGCGGCAATTTTTCCTATGCTCCCGTCACGCTGACTCAGGGTCCAGGGGGCTCTGAAAAATGGGACAGCAAGATCGGCTTGAACTACAAGGCCACCGATGACCTTCTGGTGTACGTCGATGCCGCCCAAGGATTCCGGGACGGCGGCGTCAACTCGGGATTGCCCGACGTATGCGCCAAGAATGGGGTTCCCGCGACGTACAAGCCGGACACCTTGACCAACTACGAACTGGGATGGAAGTCGACCTTCCTCGACAAGCATCTGCAATGGAACGGCGCCTTCTACCTGATGCCCTGGAAGAACTACCAGTCGCTGCTCTTCGATCCGAACGTTTGCGCGTCATCCAGCTTCGACGCGAACATCGGCAATGCCAAGATTTACGGTTCCGAGACCGACATCAAGTACGCGCCGAATTCGAAGCTCAGCATGGATGTCTCCTTGAGCTACAACGACTCGCGCATGATCACCGATGTGTACTACACGGGAGGCTCGAGCGGCGGCTTCGACGTGAGGCCCGGCGAGCGTCTCCCCTATGTTCCTTACTTCGATTGGAGCGGCAACATCCGTTACGAAGCCCCGATCCGGGACCAGTTGCACTGGTATGCGCAATACGACGCCTCCCACAAAGGCGACATGTTCAACAATTTACAGGCGTCCGGGAGCAACGGGCTGCCGTACGTCCTGCAACCGGGCTACACCATCATGAACCTGCGTTTCGGCCTGAACGATTCCGAGCAGGGTTGGACCACGGAACTCTACATCACCAATCTCACCAACAAGAACGCCGTGATCTATACCAACGAAGGCAACTTCGACCTGCGGCAGACCGTAAACGAGCCGCGAGTTTTCGGCCTCAGGCTGACCTACCGGTTCGGCAAGGCGCAGGCGTTCAACAACGAGGACTGACGATTTCGCGAGCGCTGCCTGGAAAACGGTTTCGGCTCGCACGATGGGGGCCGCTCGAGAATGTGACCGGGCCGACAATTTTGCCGTCCAAAACCGGAATTATGTGAACTCTCTCGCCCCGGGGGCCGGCTCCGCGCTAGCGTTTGCAGGGTGCTGATAGAAACCCCTAACGAGCCAAAGCAGCCGAATCCGGCGCGGCCCTCCAAGGGCTCACGTCACCGCTGGCACGCGGTTGTGATAGTCGCGCCGTCCGCAGCGTGCAGCGCAGCGCAGGACTGCAAGGGTAAGCGCTACCTCTCCTCTGAAGCACCGCGGCTGCCGCTCGCCAATTGCGATGCTGCGCACTGTGGGTGCAAGTACCGCCATTATGACGACCGCCGTGCGGGTCCGCGCCGCGCGGCGGACGAGGGCGCCCCCGACGTGAGCCGTCCGCCGTCGAACCGGCGTGCGCGAAAAGGACGCCGCGCCGTCGACTGAACCGCCGTGGCGGCGCGCGCCGGCGTGACCCACCCGTAGAGGATTCGCTATGCTTGCACGTCACCCTGCGAGCGAGCTCCCGTGCCCCCTCCTAGAGCACCGTCGATCATCCGAAGCGAGTGGTTTCTGGGCGTCAGCGTCCTCTCCGCGCTTCTTTTTATGATTGCCGGCGGCCATCTGTATCCGCCGGGCGCCGGCCTCATCCGCCAGATGGTGGTTTCAGTCTGGCTGTTCGCGATCATCATGGGCGCGGCCTTGAGCGTCGTGAGGCATGCCGAGGACCTCGCCGTGCACCTCGGCGAGCCCCTCGGCACGCTCCTATTGACCCTCGCCGTAACGGCCATCGAGGCCGCGGCGATCTCGGCGGTGATGATCCACTCAAAAGACAGCGCCTCGGTGGTCCGCGACACCTTGTTCGCGGTCATCATGATCATCCTCAACGGCATGGTCGGTGCATCGCTCCTGCTCGGTGCGTGGCGTCACCGCGAGCAGCACTACAATCTTCAGGGCGCGAACACCTATCTCAGCGTGATCATCCCGTTGGCGGTATTGAGCCTCATCATGCCGAACTACACCCAGACGACGCCCGGACCCAGCTTGTCCGGGCCGCAGGAAACCTTTCTCGCGCTGATGTGCGTCGGGCTGTATGTCGCATTTCTCAGCGTCCAGACCGGCCGCCATCGCGGCTACTTCATGCTGGGCAGCGACGAACCGGAGCCGCATCACGGGGCGGCAGGTACCGCTGCTCCGTGGTGGATGCACGCGGTCCTGCTCGTGGCCTACATGGCACCGCTGGTGTATCTGGCCGAGCAGTTCGGCCGCCCCATCGACGACCTCATCGCAACGCTGCACGCGCCGGCAGCACTCGGAGGCGTGGTCATCGCGGCCCTGGTCGCGACCCCGGAAGCGATCGGGGCGGTCCGCTCGGCCATCGCCAATCACCTGCAGCGATCGATCAACATCTGCCTTGGGTCATTGCTCGCCACCATCGGCCTGACGATTCCTCTGATGCTGGTGGTCAGTCATGTCCTCGGAACGCCGATCGATCTCGGCCTGCAAAACTCCAGCTTCGTCATGTTGTTGCTGACGCTGCTCTTGAGCGTCGTCACCTTCGCGAGCGGACGGACCAACGTGCTTCAGGGTGCGGTCCACATGCTGCTGTTCATCGCCTACGTGCTGCTGCTATTCCAGGGCTGAGGCGCAGTATCCGCGTCACCGGAAGCTCCGCTAGGACACCCGCGCCGCACTCTGCAGAAAATCGTCCACGTCCGCTTCGGTGGTGGCGTAGCTGGTCACCAGCCGGATGGCCACGCCCTCCGAGGGCTTCAGCCATGGCCACCGGTAGAAGTGAAATTCCTCGCCCTCCAGCGCCGCGATCAGCCGCTCGGGAACGGCCACGAACAGCTCGTTGGCCTGAACGGGCTGCAGGAGCTTCGCACCTGCCAGCGTCTCGAGCCCTCGGGCGAGCCGCGCCGCCATGGCGTTCGCCTGGCGCGCGTTGCGCAGCCAAAGATCGTCCTGCAGGTAGGCAAGCAGCTGACAACTCAGGTAGCGCAGCTTCGACCATAGATGTCCGGCGCGCTTGCGCCGCCGCTCGAACTCCTGCGCGCGGCGCGGGTCGAAAAACACCACGGCTTCCGCGGCCAGCGCGCCGTTCTTCGTGGCGCCGAACGAAAGCACATCGATACCCGCCTTCCAGGTCGCTTCGGCCGGCGAACAGTTGAGGTGCACCAGCGCATTGGCGAAGCGCGCACCGTCCATGTGAACGGCCAGCCCGTGGCGTTTCCCCGCTGCGGTCAGGGCCTTGAGCTCGGCGAGCCCGTACACCGTACCCAGCTCCGTCGCTTGAGTCACGCTGATCGCCGACGGTTTGACGTGATGCACTCCCATGTCGTTCGCGAGCGCCACCGCGGCGTCGATGGCCTCGGGTCCGATCTTGCCGCTTGGCGAGGCGACACCGAGGAGCTTCGCTCCGCCGGTGAACAGCTCGGGCGCCCCACACTCGTCGGTGACGATGTGCGCTGCTTCGTGGCAGTAGATGCCGCCGAACGGCGGCGCGAGCTGCGCGAGCGCCAGGGCATTCGCGGCGGTGCCGGTGGCCACCGGATAGACCGCCACCTCGCGTTCGAACAGCGCCGACACCGCTCCCTGAAGTCGCTCGGTGAACTCATCGGCGCCGTAGGAAGGCAATAGTCCCGTGTTGGCCGCGTTGATCGCCGCCATGATGGGGGCGCACACGGGAGTTACGTTGTCGCTGCCGAAGTTTCGGCTCAAAGTGGTGTCCATCCCCCATTCTAACGCCGCTTCTGCATGCCTGAGCTACACTCATGATCCCGGTTGCACCCAGGGCTTTGATACCAGCATGTATGCAAGCAACGCGCGCCGTGCGATGTTCCTTTGCGTGGCGGCCGCGGTGGGGGGTGCCGCGGTGGTCGGTTGCGGCCGCAACGACGGCGGCTTGCCACACTCCGGCGCCGCCGCGCGCATCGACGACGGCAAGGTCGTCGACCTGTACAACTGGGCGGATTACATCGCGCCGTCCACGGCACAGGAATTCGAGAAGCGCACCGGGATCAGATTGCGCGTGTCGACTTTCGAGACCAACGAAACCCTCGAATCCCGGCTGATGACCGGGGATAGCGGCTACGATGTCGTCGTTCCGACGGCGCCCTTTCTGGAGCGTCAAATCCGCAGCGGCGCCTATCGGCCGCTCGACAAAAAACTCCTTCCGAACCTCGTGAATCTCGACCCCGCCCTGATGGACCGCGTCGCGCTCAACGATCCCGGGAACGCGCACGCGGTCATCTACATGTGGGGCACCTACGGCATCGGCTACAACGTCAACAAGGTCGCCGAGGCGCTTGGCGGGCCGCCCCCTGATGGTTGGGCGCTCTTTTTCGATCCCGCCTACACCTCCCGCCTGCAGAAATGCGGGATTGGCACCATCGACGCGCCCGCCGGCATCATTCGGCTGGTGCTGAAGTATCTGGGTCGGGATCCCAATGCCCCGAGCCCCGGCGATCTGGCTGACGCGCAAAACGTGTTGCTCAAGATTCGTCCGTCCATTCGAACCATCAATACCACCAACGTCATCGAATCCATCGCCAACGGCGATATCTGCATGGCGCTCGGTTACAACGGGGATTTCGTTCAGGCACGCAACCGCGCCAGGGACGCGAACAACGGTGTCCGGATCGCCTTCATGCTGCCTCGGGAGGGGTCGCTTCTCTGGTTCGACATGCTCGCCATCCCGAAAAATGCACCGCATCCCGCCAACGCGTTGGCGCTCATCAATTTCCTGATGGATCCGCACGTCATCGCGCAGATCTCCAACTACATCGGTTTCGCCAACGCGAACGCTGCCGCCACCCCGTTCTTGGACCCCTCGATTGCCTCCGACCCGATCGTCTTCCCGCCGCCCGATCAGCGGCAGCGGCTGTTCGTCGAGGCCGAGGACTCGCCCGATCAAGCGCGAGCCTTCACCCGGATCTGGGAAAAATTCAAAACGGGACAATGATCGCCGGCGTTCGCGCCGCACTCACGCCGAGGCCCGGCGCGCCGCCGCTGCGCGCGGCTCCGAGGGGTCGGGTGGCTGGCTACTCCGACGGGTCGGGCGGCAGCGTCTTTGGGCTCGATGCGGCGTGCAGGTCGGCGGACGACCAGCCTCCCCCCATATCGCCGATCAGGGACACCGCATCGAGCAGCCGGCTCTCCTCTACGGCAAGCGCACTCTGCTGATCGAGGAACTGCGTTTCCTGTGCCTGCGCCACGGTGGTGTAGTCGGCCGTGCCCGCCTGGAATTCGGCCATGGCGATCTCGGTGCCGCGGGCAGCGTCCTGTACCGCGGTGCCGAGCGCTTTGGACTGTGCATCGAGAATCCGGAGTCCCGAGAGGTCGTTCTCGACCTCTTCGAAGGCGGTGAGCACGGTGTTGCGATAATTTGCGACCGCTGCTTCATACGCAGCCCGCGCCGCCTGGACCTGCGCGTGCCGCTCGCCGAAGTCGAACAGCGTCTCGGTTCCGTTGGCGCCCAGCGACCAGATCCGGTTCGCGCTGTGCAGCAAGCCGTTCAACGGCGATTGCGTGAAGCCGCCTGCGGCCGAGAGCGAGATGGTGGGATAGTATGCGGCGACGGCGACCCCGACTGCGGCATTCTGCGCCTTCATGGTGCGTTCGGCAGCCGCGATATCGGGACGCCGCTCGAGGAGCTGCGAGGGCACGCCGACCGGAATGGCGGGAAGCGTCGGCATCACGTTTCCCTGCGGGATCTCGAGCTGCTCCGGATTCTTGCCGACCAGCACCGCAATCGCGTGCTCGTACTGAGCACGTGCGACCCCGAGGCCGATCAGGTTGGCCTGGGTGGTTTCCAGGGCGACCTGCGCCGTGATCACCGCGGAGGGTGGCGCCGCCGTGATGCCCGCCGCGCCCTGCGCCTTGGTGATCCGCAGCGCCTCCCGGTAGGCATCCACGGTTTTCTGTTCGAGATCGATGTTGGCGTCAGCCAGGCGCAGCTCGATCACCGTGGTCGCCAGCAGCGTCTGTTCGGACAGCGTGGCGTTGGCGAGCGTCGCCTCGTCGGATTGGGCAATCGCGCTGTTCTCCTCGATGAGCCGTCGTACCTGGCCCCAGATGTCCGGCGTCCAGCTGGCCGTCCCCTCGAGGGTCGCCGAGGTGACGCTGCCCCGGTGGCTGCTGGTCGTGCCGGTGGTGGTCGAGGTGCCCGTGCCGGTCGTTCCAGTGCCCGTGGTTCCTGTGCCGGTCGTGGTGGTGCCGGTCGTGGTCGTGACGCCGCTCCCCGCGTAGCCCGCGCCGCCGGCGCGATTGACGGAGCCCGTGAGGCCGAGCGTGGGCAACAGTTGTGCACGGGCCACTTTCACTTCCGCAACCGCCTGCAGGTAGTTGGCGTAGTCCTGGCGCACGGTCTGATTCGAGACCGCCACCTGGGGCTCGAGCTGATCGAGCAGCGGATCGTGAAACGGGGTCCACCAATCGCCCTTGGGCGCAGAGTCCGCGGGCGAGGCGTTCGTCCAGCCCTCGGGGGGCTGCTCCTTGAACTGCGCGGCAACCGGTGCGCTCGGCCGGTGATAGTCCGGGCCGACCATACAGCCGCACAGCATCGTGCCGGACGAGGCGGCCATGACCGCCAGCGATGAAAGGATCCCCCGCCTCATGGTGTTGCCCCCGCACTGACGTTACCGCTCTGCGGGGGCGCATTTGCAAATCTCGCGCGCATCCTCATCCGCAGCCGTTCGAAGCCCAGGTAGATGACGGGCGTCGTATACAAGGTGAACACCTGGCTCAAGATCAAGCCACCGATCACGGTGATGCCGAGCGGCTGGCGGAGCGAGGCGCCCTGGCCGATACCGATGGCGAGCGGCAGCGCCCCGAGCACCGCGGCGGCCGTGGTCATCATGATCGGCCGCAGGCGGATCACCGCGGCATCGTGAATCGCATCTTGTGCCCCCATGCCCTCCTCGCGCTGCAAGTGCAGCGCGACGTCGATCATCATGATGGCGTTCTTCTTCACGATGCCGATAAGCAGGATCACCCCGATGAAGGCGATCACCGACAAGGGGGTATCGAAGATGAGGAGTGCCAGGAATGCGCCGATCATGGCGGACGGGAGCGTCGACAGGATGGTGATCGGGTGAATGGTGTTCTCGTACAGAATGCCGAGCACGATGTAGATGGCGCCGAATGCGGCGATCAACAAGAGCGGCAAGCTCGCCATGTTCTGAGCGAAAACCTGGCCTGCGCCCGCGGGACTGCCGTGCACGGAGGCCGGCATGCCGAGATCGTGCATGGCCCGGGTGATGGCCGACTGCGCCTTGCTCAGCGAGCCGCCGGGCGGCAGGTTGAAGGAGATCGTGGAGGCCACCAGGCCGTTCTGGTGATTGACCTGGGTCGCGGTGTGATTGTTGAAATACGTGGTCATGGTGGGCAGCGGTACCAGGGTTTCCGCCGCGGTTGAGTCGGCGCTGCCGGTGGAGGTTCCTCCGCGGCTGTTCGAGATGCTGTTGGTGACGGCGTTGGACTGCGCACTGGCGTTGCGGGAGTTCGTTTGCGATGCGGCGGTCTGCGCACCCGACACCGCAGTATAGGGTGTCACGCCGCTCACGGTGCCGCCCTGAGCCTGGGTCTGTTGGGTGCCGCTCGCGTTGCCGGCGGCGGCGCTCAAATACATCCGGTCGAGCATCTGCGGATACTGCCAATACTTCGGGGCCACCTCCATCACCACGTAGTACTGGTTGAACGGATTGAAGATGGTCGTGACGGTGCGCTGCCCGAACGCGTCATAGAGCACGTTGTCGATTTGATTGGGCGCGAACCCGAAGCGTCTGGCCGTCGCGCGGGCGATGTTGATGTAGGTCTGCAGCCCGTTTTGCTGCATATCGGAATTCACGTCCACGATATCGCTGCGGTCCTTGCCCAGTTCCTGCAGGAGCTTCGGGGTCCAGCTGACCAGGGCAGCCGTGTCCTCGCTCGTCAAGGTGTATTGATATTCGGCGGCCGATTGCCGGCCGCCAATGCGCAGATCCTGTACCGCCTGCAGAAACAAGCGGCCGCCGGAGATCCGGTTGAGCTTCGGCCGCAACCGCTGAACCACCTGGTCGGCGGACAACTTGCGCTGCCCCAGGGGCTTGAGGGCGACATATACGTTGGCGGTGTTGAGCGCGCGGGTGCCGGTGAATCCGATCACCGAGGCGACCGCCGGATCCGACTGAACGATGCCCTGAAGCTGCTTGAGCTTGGTCGCCATCGCCGGGAAGGAGATGCTCTGATCCGCGATGATCTGGCCCATGAGAAGCCCGTTGTCCTGTTCCGGAAACAGGGTGAACGACAGCAATAAGGGCGCGAACAGGATGAGCACGATCATCATGACGAGCAGCGATCCGACCAGCAGCGCGTGATCGAGCACCTTGGTGAGCGTACGCGAGTAGCCGGCCTTGAAGCGCTCGAATTGGGCCTCGGCCCAGACCGCCCAGCGCGCTTTCGAACGCAGCGAATCCTCGCGGGACAACAGATAGGCGCACATGGTGGGCGTGACGGTGAGCGAGACCACCAGCGAGATCAGGATGGCGATCGACAGCGTCACGGCAAATTCGTGGAACAGCAATCCTATGACGCCCGGAAACAGCAGTATCGGGATGAACACCGCGATCAGCGACAGGCTCATCGAGACCACCGTGAAGCTCACCTCGCCGCTGCCGAGGACCGCCGCTTCGTGCACACCCTTGCCCGATTCGACATGGCGCACCACATTTTCCAGCACCACCACCGCGTCGTCGACGACGAAGCCGGTGGCAATGGTGAGCGCCATCAATGAGAGGTTGTCGATACTGTAGCCCAGCAGATACATCGGACCGAACGTGCCCAGGATCGAGATGGGCAGAACCACCGCCGGGATGAGAGTCGCGCGCGGGGACTGCAGGAACACGAACACCACTCCGATCACCAGCACGACTGCGATCATGAGGCTGCGCTCGGTGTCGCCGACCGCGGCGGTCACCGATTGCGACCGGTCCATGGCAATGTGCACTTTGATATTTGGCGGGAGGGTTGCCTCGATCGACGGCAGGACTTTCTTGATCTGTGCGACGGTCTTGATGATATTCGCGCCGGGCAGCGGAAAGACGATCACGCCCACGGTGGGGTGGTTGTTGAAGAGCCCGGAATTGCGGATATTCTCGTTGGAATCGATCACCTGGGCCACATCGTGCAGCAGCACCGGGGCGCCGTTGCGGTAGGCAATGACCAGGTTCTGATAGTCCGCCGCCTTGGTGGCCTGGTCGTTCGACAGCACCTCGTAGCGCTGATCGCCCTGGTCGATATGGCCCTTGGCGCTGTCCGCATTGGCCGAGGATATCGCGGCACGCACGTCCTCGAGTCCGATGCCGTAGCTCGAAAGCTTGTCGGGCTCGAGCTCGACGCGGACCGACGGCAGCGCGCTCCCGCCGAGCTGAATCTGTCCCACCCCGGTGATCTGTGAGAGCTGCTGCTGGATCACCGTATCGGCCGAGTCGTAGAGCTGGGCCGTGGTGAGCGTGTCCGAGGTCAGCGAGAGAATGATGATCGGCGAATCCGCGGGGTTGAACTCCCGATAGCTCGGATTGCCGCGCAGCGTCGTCGGCAGATCGGCGCGCGCCGCCTGAATTGCGGCCTCGACATCGCGCGCCGCGCCGTTGATGTCGCGGTTGATGGCGAATTGGATCACCACCTGCGAGCTGCCGACGCTGCTCGACGAGGTCAGCTCGTTGACCCCGGCGATGGTGGCGAGACGCCGCTCGAGCGGCTCGGCCACCGTGGAGGCCATGATATCCGGGCTCGCGCCCGCCATGCTCGCCTGCACCACGACGACCGGCAGGGTGACGTTCGGGAGCGGCGCCACCGGCATGTGGAAATAAGCCAATATTCCCGACAGCGCGATGGCAAGCGCAAGCAGCGATGTCGCGACGGGGCGTTGAATGAAGAACGACGGGATGTTCACACGGCACCCTCACCGGAGGGCACGCTTGCCTTGCGGCCGAAGCGTTGCGCCATGCGGTCGAACAGCAGGTAGATCACCGGCGTGGTGAACAGCGTCAGGATCTGGCTCACGAGCAGGCCGCCGATGATGGCCATTCCCAGGGGCCGGCGCAGCTCCGAGCCGGTACCCGTGCCGAGCAGGAGCGGCAAAGCGCCCAACATGGCGGCGAGCGTGGTCATCAGGATCGGGCGGAAGCGCAAGATCGAGGCCTGGAAGATCGCCTCTTCGGGCGACTTGCCGTGTTTGCGCTCCGCCTCGAGCGCGAAATCCACGATCATGATGCCGTTTTTCTTGACAATGCCGATGAGCAGCACGATGCCGATGATGCCGATCACGTCGAGGTCGTTGCCGGCCAGCATCAGGGCGAGCAGCGCGCCGATGCCCGCCGAAGGGAGCGTCGAAAGGATGGTCACTGGATGGATGTAGCTCTCGTACAAGACCCCCAGCACCAGGTACACCGTCACGAGCGCGGCGAGCAGCAGAAACACCTCGCTCGACAGCGAATCCTGGAATGCCTGCGCGGCGCCTTGGAAGGACGTGGTGATCGAGGGCGGCAGGTGCAGCGCCTGCTCCGCATCCTTGATGTCGTTCACGGCGGCGCTCAAAGAAGCGTCGGGAGCCAGGTTGAAGGACACGGTGACGGCTGGGAACTGCGCCAGATGGCTGATCACCAGCGGCGATTTGCCGACTTTGATGTCGGCAATGCCGCTCAGCGGCACCTGCCCGGTGCTCCCCGTCTGGGTCGGAAGGTACAGGTTGCCGAGCGCCTGCAGATTCGGAAGACTCTCGGGCTTGGCGACCAGCACGACGCGGTACTGGCTCGACTGATTGAAGATGGTCGACACGATGCGCTGGCCAAGCGCGTCGTAGAGCGCGTTGTCGATGGTCGCCGGGGTGATTCCGTAACGGGCGGCCAGCTGCCGATTGACCTCGACGTTGACGCTCAAGCCCTCGTTGTCCAGGTCGCTGGTCACATCCGAGAGCGACTTGATTTTCCTCATGCGCGCCACGAGCTCGGGCACGTACTGTTCGAAGGCCGCTTGACTCGGACCGCGCAGCACGAACTGATACTGGTTGGGCGAGACCACGGTGTCGAGGGTGAGATCCTGTTCCGGCTGCGTAAAGAGCTTGATGCCCGACACATTGGCGGCCTCGTTCTGCAGGCGCACCGCTATCTGCCTCGCCGACAGCGATCGATCGCCGTGGGCTTTGAGATTGATCAGGAAGCGGCCCTCGTTCAAGGTCGTGTTGGTGCCGTCGATGCCGATGTATGAGGTGACCGAGGTCACGTCCGGATCCTTCAAGATCACGTCCGCGAGCCGCGACTGGCGCTCGGCCATCGCGGCATACGACACGGAGTTGTCGGCAACGCTGATCGCCTCGATCACCCCCACGTCCTGCACGGGAAACAATCCCTTTGGAATGACGACGTACAGGATGCCGGTCAACAGCACGGTCACGACGGCGACGGCCAGGGTCAGCCGTTGGTGGCCGAGCACCCACTTGAGTCCGCGTTCGTAGGTCGCGAGGGTGCGGTCGAACAGTCGTTCGCTGATCTGCTCGAAGCGGCTCGGCGTGCGCTCGGACTTGCGGCGCAGGATGCGTGCGCACATCATCGGCACGAGCGTCAGGGAAACGACGGCCGAGAGTCCGATGGTCACGGCGAGGGTGACGGCAAACTCGCTGAACAGGCGTCCGATCACCCCGCCCATGAACAGCAGCGGTATCAGCACGGCGATCAGCGAGATGGTCAAGGACATGATGGTGAAGCCGATCTGGCCGGAGCCGGCGATCGCGGCCTCGAGCGGGCTCATGCCCTCCTCCAGATAGCGGACGATGTTCTCGATCATCACGATCGAATCGTCGACCACGAAGCCCGTGGCGATGATCAGCGCCATCAGCGACAGGTTGTCGATCGAGTAATTCAGCTGGTACATGACCGCCAGGGTTCCGACCAGGGACACGGGCACCGAGATGCTCGGAATGATGGTGGCGGGCGCGTTGCGCAGGAAGACGAATATCACCAGCACCACGAGCGCGATCGAGAGCGTCAATTCGACCGCCGCGTCCGACACCGAGGCGCGGATCACGCCCGTGCTGTCGGCGACGATTTCGACGTGCATGGCCTGCGGCAGGGTCGCGAGCAGCTGCGGCAGCTGCGCCTTGATCTGGTTGACCGTGGCGATGACGTTCGCGCCCGGCTGGCGCATCACGTTGAGCACGATGGCCGGAACATGATTGAACCAGGCGCCCCGCTCCACGTCCTGGGCGGCCTGGGTGACCCTCGCGACGTCGCGCATGAACACGGGAGCGCCGTTCTGGTAGGCAATCACCGTGCTCAGATAATCCTTGGGATCCTGGATTTGATCGTTCGCATTGATCGTGTAGTCGAGCTCCGGCCCATCGAAGTTGCCCTTCGGCTGGCTCACGTTGATGTTCGCCAGGAGCGTGCGGATATCATCGACGTTGAGGCCGTATCCCGCGAGTTTCTGCGGATCGACCTCGACGCGAACGGCCGGTATGTTGCCCCCCGACGGGGTGACGAGTCCCACGCCCGGCACTTCGGAGATCTTCGAGGCGAGCCGGTTATTGGCGATGTCCTGCAGCTGGGTCAGCGACATCGAGTCGGAGGTGACCGCGAGCGTCAGGATCGGCTGATCGGCCGGATTGATCTTCGCGTAGACCGGAGGCGCCGGCAAACCCGTCGGCAACAGGCTGTTGGCGGCATTGATGGCTTGCTGGACGTTTTGCTCCGCGATGTCGAGATTCAGCGCCAGATTGAATTGCAGGGTGATGACCGATGCGCCCGCAGAGCTGGTGGAGGTCATCTGGGTGAGACTTGGAATCTCCCCGAGCTGCACCTCGAGCGGTGCGGTGACGGTGGTCGCCATCACCTGGGGACTTGCGCCGGGATAAAAGGTCTGCACCTGGATGGTCGG
>Ga0182016_10002222_pt1 | contig 23041 bp, 20 predicted proteins | sample 712S2MmetaG_FD_120491 | JGI IMG/M metagenome (GOLD analysis project Ga0182016, IMG submission 120491) | Permafrost microbial communities from Stordalen Mire, Sweden - 712S2M metaG | ecosystem: Environmental > Terrestrial > Soil > Wetlands > Permafrost | place: Sweden: Stordalen | collected... | reverse complement strand
TCGGCATGGAAGCTCCTTGGCGGAGGCGAAAATGGTAATTGCTCAAAATTGAGCGCGACTCGGATTTCCGCCGCCGAAGAAAGGTCTCCTGTGGGCCCCTCCTCGCCCGCCGCACCGGTGCCGATCCTCGGCCTGCGCGAACGCAGCAAGCGCGAACGGCGCGCGCGGATCGAAGAAGCGGCGCGCCAGGTCTTTCGCGAGAAAGGCTTCGAGGCGGCGACGACGCGCGAGATTGCGGCCCGGGCCGGCGTCGGTACCGGCACGCTGTTCGTCTACGCGCGCGACAAGCGCGAGTTGCTGCGCATGGTGTTCCGCGATCAGCTCGAGGAACTCAGCACGACGGCGTTCGCCGGCGTTCCGGCGGATGCGCCGCTGCTCGACCAGCTTTTGCACGTCTTCCGGCCGCGCTATGCGTTTTGGGGGGCAGACCCGCGCCTTTCGCGGCACGCCGTGCGCGAGACGTTCGGTTCGCGCTACGGTGGTGAAGAGGACGGCAAAGCGCTTCCGCCCACGGTGTACGTGCTCCACGATCGTCTCGCAGAACTGATACTGCGCAATCAAGCGGCCGGGCGCATCGATGTGTCACTCGAACCGCACGTCTGCGCGCGGCTGTTGCTCGACGTCTACTATAACGAGAACCGCGAATGGATCGCCGATCCGGTTCCGGACATCGACGACGGCATCGCGCGCTTGCGTGAAGTGCTCGCGCTGGCCTTACGCGCAATCGTGAGCTAGCGCGGGAATCCGGGCGCGAGCGCGATGTAGTCGAACAGTAGCGCGACGACGGCGAGACCGACGACCAGCGGGCTGCGCGGAACGCCAAGCGGCTCGGCCTGCCAAACGTGGCCGGCGCGCAGCCAGTACGGCATCCAGGCGAGGAACGCATTGCCGCCGAGTGATGAAGCACCGGCCGAGATGACGATCAGCATCGGGCTATCCGGATTGAGCGCTCCCGCCGTGATCGCAACGAACGCCATCGTCAGATATGGCACCAATGTCAGTAGCACGCAGCGCCGCACGCGGTCCGCCTGGTCGCCGAGGAATGGCATGAGACTGCGTACGCCGTGGAAGAGCGCGTAGAACGAGATCGCGGCACCGATCAGCGTCAGCACGATTTGCCAGGCGACCGGTGCCGCGAGGCCGCGTACGATCGCGTGCATATCGCCGAAGTTCGCGAACGAGAGCGCCAGCGCGTATCCGCCCGCGACGAAAAGGTTCACGTGACCGAAGAGCCATGCGGCGTAGCGCGCGACCGGCGCAGCGAGCGGAATGCGATCGGCCAGCACGATAACGATCCAACCGGCGATCAGATTGGCGAGCGGGCCGGCTGCTGCAATGATGCGGTTCGGTACCGCGCCGACTCCGCGTTCATCGTAGGCGAGATCCACGCTGGAGACGTGGACGATATGCGCGCCGAAGAATGCGGCGGCGACTCCATGCCCGAGCGCTTCGTGGACGAGTGTTGCCGTCACGTTCACCAGGGCCGCGACGGCGACGACCGTCAGCGGATCGATGCGCTTCAGGCTAATAGCGAGTGTATGACCTCGTCGGTGGTGCGGACGTCGCCGAAACTTTGATAGAACGACGTGAGTCCGGCCATGTGATCGTCGTCGTAGCGCGCGCCGTTTGCGTCGGCGACCATCACCACACGGTAGTCGAGCATCATCGCATCGCGCGCAGCCGACTCGCAGCACATGTTCGTTGCGGTGCCGCATACGATCAGGTTTTCGATTCCGGCGGGTTTGAGCACGTCTTGGATATTCGATGCGCCGGCGATGAACGGGCTGAAGCGCGATTTGTAGACGACCGGATCGTCCGGTTCGATGTCGAGGTCGCCGTGGAACGCGTGAGCGGGGTGGCCGGGCGAGAGTTGATCGCGGTGGTTGGCACCGCGTTCCGGGGTGAAGAAGTTATCGTGATACACATGCCAGCGGCTCTCGCCGTTGCTGCCGGCGCTCATGCCGACCCACACGACGAGTCCGCCCAGTTCGCGCATGCGCTTCGCGATGCGGTTGATGTTGGGGATGATCGCCAGCACCGAGGGGATCTCGCCGACATAGAAATACTGCATGTCGATCACGAGCAGCGCCGTCTTGCGCGGGTCGAAACGTTCGAACACCGCGAGGCGTCCGCGCTTCGACATCACGCGCTCGATCACGTACGGCGGCATGCCGTACGGGCTGTCGGCCACTAGCCCTTCAGACTGCGTTCGAGCTGGTCGAGCGACTGCATTGCGGGCAGCACCTGGGCGAAGCTCGAGTTGGGTTCGCGCTTTTCTTTGATCGCCGCGAAGAACTCGCGATCTTGCAGTTCGATGCCGTCCATCGAGACGGCGACGCCGGTGAGGTCGATCTTGTTGCCCTTGCCGTCGCTGAGATCGTCGTAATACGCGAGGTACGTGCCGTTGTCGCAGATGTAACGGAAGAACGTTCCGAATGGGCCGTCGTTATTGAACGAGAGCGAAAGCGTGAGGATCGCGCCGCTCGGCACCTTCATCTGAATGCCCATGTCCATCGCGATCTTGAGGTTGGGATCGTGCGGGCCTTCGATCGCGCGCGCGATCGTCGCCTTCTCGCCGGTCTGATACTGGAAGAGGTCGACGGTGTGACAGGCATGATGCCAGAGCAAATGGTCGGTCCAGCTCCGCGCTTGACCCGCTGCGTTCATGTTGGTACGGCGGAAGAAGTACGTCTGTACATCCATTTGCAAGATCTTCAGCTCGCCGGCCTTGATCTTGTTGTGGATGTACTGGTGGCTCGGGTTGAAGCGGCGCGTGTGACCGGCCATACCGATGACGCCCATTTCCTTTTGAATCTTGAGCAGGCGTTCCGCATCGGCCAGTGAGTCGGCGACGGGGATCTCCACTTCGACGTGCTTCCCGGCGCGCATCACTTGTTCGGCTTGCGCCGCGTGCATCTGGGTCGGCGTTGCGAGGATCACGGCCTCGACGCCCGGCAGCGCGAGACTCTCGGCGAGATCGCCCGTCCAGTGCGGGATGCCGAATTTTTCAGCGACCGCTTTGGTGGATTCAGGCCGTCCGCCCGCAAGCGACACGACTTCGATGCCCGGAATACGGGCGATGCCTTCGAGATGCTTGACGCCGAATGCGCCTTGTCCGCCGACAACAATCTTCATACTGGTTGCGAATTCCTTATCAGACGTTTTCGAGAATCATATGGCCGACGGCCGTGTTCGATGCCGGCACGTGATAGAAGCGATAGATTTCCTTGGCGTGTTCGTCGATCGCGCCGCGCATGATCAGCCACATCACGAGTTCGATCGCTTCCGAACCGGCTTCGCGCACGTACTCGATGTGCGGGATGCGCACGATCGATTCGGGATCTTTGGAGAAACGTTCGAGATAGTCGTTATCGAATTTGCTGTTGATGAGGCCCGCGCGCGGACCTTGCAGCTGATGCGACATACCGCCGGTGCCGAAGATCGCGACGCGCAACGGTTTGTCGAACGACTCGACGGCGCGGCGAATGGCTTTGCCCAGCATATAGCAGCGGTGGCCGGTCGGCGGCGGATACTGCACGACGTTGACCGCGAGCGGAATGACCGGGCACGGCCACGCCGCGGGTTGTCCGTACATCAGCGAGAGCGGCACGGTGAGCCCATGGTCGACATCCATCTTGTTGACGATCGTCATGTCGAACTCATCGAGAATCGTCGACTGCGCGATGTGCCACGCAAGTTCGGGATGGCCCTGAACGACCGGTACCGGACGCGCTCCCCAGCCTTCGTCGGCCGGCGCGAACGATTCGGCGCAGCCGATCGCAAACGTCGGAATGATCTCGAGCGAGAACGCGGAGGCGTGATCGTTGTAGACGAGGATGATCACGTCGGGATTCAACTCGGCGATCCACTTCTTCGAGGGCTCGAAGCCCTTGAAAAGCGGCTTCCAATAGTCTTCGCCCGATTTGCCGTTGTCGATTGCCGCGCCGATGGCCGGCACGTGCGAGGTCGCGACTCCGGCGACGATTTTAGCCACGGTTTTTCCAATCCGATTTACTGCGGTTGCCTTCGACGGACCGGCCGCCATGGAGCATCATGTCGGCGTACTCTTGCTGCGTCGAGCCGGTCATCTTAGCCGCCAGCTGCTGGAACGAGAGACTGTCGAACGCGCCGAGTTTTGAGGTGAAGTAGATGTTGCCGCCGAGTTCGAGCATCTTGTTCCAATCGCGATCGGTGATCGCTTTGGATTGCTCGGCCGTCATCGGAAACTGCTTCTTGTAGCCTTCTTCGTCGGCGCGAAACGCGGCGCGGTTCTCTTCCTTCATCAACGACATGCAGAACATGTTGAGATGATAACCCTTGCGCGAACGCTCCGCATCGAACAGCAGCGTACCGGGAATATCTTCAAATTCAACTTCACTCATCGATTGCTTCCTCTACTTCTCGGGGTTCATCTCCCGCGATTCCACCCGTTTTCCCTGTTCGCGGACGCGCCACGAGCGTAAACTGGATCGTGCGCAGGTCGTGATACGCCTCGTCGTCGACGCCGCGTAGGGTGACGCGCCGCCCGGCGACGCGGCCGGCAAGTGGTACCGGTAGCATAACCCCAAGGATGCGCCGCCGGGTGGCGTCGTCGACGCGTCCGTCGGTGATGCGTTGCCAACGTGTGATGTCGTAGCCCGCGCCGTCGAAGAGCGACGCAATCGACGCCCGGGTGAAGAAGCGCAGGTGCGTCTTATCGAGCAGGCCGTCGGATGCGTAAGTGAAGCGACCGGCGGCCAACTCCTCGAGGAGCCACAGGTTGGCGACGTTCGGGATCGATGCGACAACCATCGCATCCGGAGCGAGCACGGCACGCAGGCGTTCGAGGAAGCGCCACGGATCGACGAGATGTTCGAGCACGTCGAGCAACAGCACGCCGTCGACGCCCGCCACGCCCGCCGCGGCGAGGTCGAGCGTTTCCGCCGAACCCGTGATGACGCGGTCGAGCCGTGCGGCCGCGCGTTGCGCTGCTGCGGGAACGATCTCGATGCCGATCGTCTCCACACCGGGCCAGCGCTCTTTGGCCACCGCTCCGGTCGCGCCGCTGCCGCAACCGACGTCGAGCAGCCGCGTGGGCGCCCGCGGAAAGAGGTCGAGCAGCGCGGTGCGCGCGTTGTCGTAGTAGTCAGCCATCGTGCATCGTTGCGGCGATCGCCGGCGTCATCGCCAGTCGGTGCGGATCGGCGACCCCGTGCACGAGCGCGCGGCCGAGCTCGCGGATGCGCCTGCCGGCGTGAAGGTCGGAGCTCAAGCGCGAGAGTTCGCGCGCCGCGCGCGGGCCCCGTTCGAGGAAGGTCGCCGGATTGTCGTGGATCGCGCGCAGCGCGTCGGCAGCCGCAGCGATGTCGTCGACGACGACGCACGCATCGGGCGGTAACGTTTCGAGGAACGGACTGCCCGCGAACGCCACGACGAGCGCGCCGCCGGCGAGCGCGGCGGTGCCGAGCAATCCCCACGGATCGCCCGTATCGGCGAACACGACGAGCGCGGCGTTGCCGATTTGCCGCACGGCGGCATCATCTGCGCGTTCCGTCACGATGCGCTCGAGCGGAATGCCGGTGAGCGCGGCGGTCAATGGCGCGAGCCGTGACGCCGCGCCGGCCGCGCGAGCCACGATGATGGCGCCCTCGATCGGCCGCGGCGGTAGATTCGGGCGCACCGGGAAGCCCGGACGTGTAATCGAGGTGATGTCGCGCGCGATGCCGGCGGCGTTCAGCAGTGCGGCGGCGCGACGCGACGGCACCCAGTAGCGGTGCGCGCCGCGTGCCTTTACCGCCAGTGCATCGGCGGCGTCTTCCGGCGCACACCATACGACGTCGCACGTCGGTCCGGTCTCGCGATGCTCGATCGAGAGTCGCGCACGCCGGTCGAGAACGGCGGCGATTCGCGCAACGCCGGGCTGGTTCTCCACCACCCGCGCACCGGCGTGCTCGGCCAGGGCGGCGCGAAAACAGCGCTTCACCGCGGTTTCGAGCGGCGTCGCAGATTTCCAGCGCAGATCGAGCAGCGGCGCCAGCGGTTCATGAAAACGCGGCACGTCCGCCGTGCGATGCGCCCAACGCGCTTGCAGCAGGCGGTCGTTGGGCGCGTTGTCGATCGCTTTCCCGCGCGATGCGCCTTCGAGGTGGACGATCGTCGCCCGCGGCTCGTAACGGCAGCGATATCCCGCCGCCCACAGCTTCAGGCACAGATCGACGTCTTCCGAACCGTTGAGGAACGCTTCTTCGAACGCGCCGACCGCATCGAACGCCGCGCGCAGCACCAGCACCGCCGCGCCGCTGAGCGCGATTGGTTCGTAGGCGATTTGCGCTTCCGGGAGATCGGCGTCGAGGTAGACGTAGAGCCGCTCGAAGTGCGTCTGGTTTGCCAGCATCGCGAGTCCCGCAACTTGCAGCGTGCCGTCGCCGTGCAGCAGCTTCGGCCCGATCGCCGCTGCGCCCGACGCTTCGAGCGTTGCAGCGAGCCGATCGATCGCGCCCGGCGGCACGAGCGTATCGTTGTTGAGGAAGAAGATCGCATCGGCATCCCCGGCGCGTGCACCGGCATTGCAAGCGCGCGCAAAGCCCACGTTCTGCTCGAGAATCAGCGGCACGATATCGCTGCGCGCGCGCAGCCGGGCCGCGCTGTCGTCGGGCGATTTGTCATCGACGACGATCACGCGCCGAATGCACGCATCGCGCGCCGCGAGCGTTGCGAGGCAGCGTTCCGTCAGTTCCCACTGCCCGTGCACCGGGATGACGACGTCGACGCTCAGCGGCATGGTGCATGTGTTTCAGCGCTGCCGGGGACACTCTTGCAGTATTGTCGTGCCGTCGCTGCGCGTGTGGTCAAGAATGTAGCGGATCAGCTCGGGATAGCGGCTGGTGTTGGCGCCGGGCGGCGGCAACTGCACGTGCGCGGGGAAGTCGGGATTGGGCATGTTGCGCGGCGACCACGGATCGATGTTGGGGTCGGAGTAACTCCAGCGGTACGGAAATTCTTCGCTCTGCGTGTGTCCATCGCCGAACGTCACGGTCGCACGGATGTGCTCGAATGTCAGCGCCCCGTTATGATCGGGCGACTGAATCGGGATCAAATCCACGCTGCCGCAGGGCACGTCGGCGTTGACGGTGCCGCTGCCCGTGCCGCCCGTTCCGTTGCCGGTGCCCCCGGCGTCGCCCGCGCCCTCGCCTTCGCCCGTGCCGGGTCCGGCCCCGCCGCCGCTGCCCGCAATGGTTTGCAGCGGTGCAACATGCGGCAGGGTGCGCGGCGCAGCGTGCCCGCCGCCCGATGCGGCAACGGCTTTCGGCGCGGCGCGTTGCGGGATCGGCGCGAGCGTGACGTGCGGGACGGGAGGTAGTGTCGGCGGCGGGGTTGGCCGCGGAGCCGGCGTCGGCGGCGGCGTCGGTGCGGCGCGTTCGAGTACGACGGTCGTTGCCGGAGCGTGTTCCGCGAGCGTTTGGTCTGCCGGTTGGCAGCGGCCCAATGCGAAAAACGCGGCCGTTATCGCGATCGCGCCCGGCACAGCAACGGCAAACCGCCGGAGCGGATCGTCGGCCCAGGCCCACGCTCCGACTTTTGTCCTCATTCGCAGGCACAACGATTCGTGCGCGTCGCGGGGTTCCCGTTCCGGCGAGGCGAACGGCCGGTCGTGCAGCTCGAATCCTTGATCCGTGCGATCCCCGATTTTCCTATTCCGGGGATCCTCTTCCGCGACATCACACCGCTTTTAGCCGATCCGGACGGTTTCAAAGCCATGGTCGATCTCTTCGTTGAGAAGTACCGTGGCTCGAAGATCGATTACGTGGTCGGCATCGAGGCCCGCGGCTATATGCTCGGCGCCCCGGTCGCCTACGCGCTCAAGGCCGGGTTTATCCCGGTCCGCAAGCCCGGCAAACTGCCCGGTGAGAAATACACCGAAGAGTACGAGCTGGAGTACGGCACCAACACGCTCGAGATTCACGCCGACGCCGTGGGCAAGGGCAAGCGCGTGCTCGTGATCGACGATTTGCTCGCCACGGGCGGCACGATGGCCGCAACCTTGCGGCTGCTCGCGCGCCTCGGCGCGGATATCGCCGGCGTGGGGGTTTTGATCGAATTGGCGGCCCTGAAAGGCCGAGCGGCGCTCCCGAATGTGGACGTCACCTCGTTCATCTCGTATTAGGGAACCTGATGCGGCCATCGGCGTGTTATAAGACGTAGAAGCGCATGACTATTGCGGATCTCGTCCAGAACGTTCGCCGATACGACCCATCGCTCGATCCCGCGTGGCTCGAGAGTGTTTATGCGGTCGCCGAGACGGCCCACCGCGAGCAGCGCCGGGCCTCGGGCGAATCGTACATCGAGCACCCGCTCGCCGTTGCCGCGATCCTGGCCGACCTCGAAATGGATCGCCAGACGATCGCCGCCGCGTTGCTCCACGACGTGGTGGAAGATACGCTCATTACGAGCGAAGAGGTTGCCGAGCGCTTCGGCGATGAGATCGCCTCACTCGTCGACGGCGTCACGAAGCTCACGCGCATCCCCTATCAAACGAAAGAAGACGCGCAGGTCGAGAACTTGCGCAAGATGTTCCTAGCGATGGCTAAGGACATCCGCGTCATCATCATCAAGCTGGCCGACCGGCTGCACAACATGCGCACGCTGGGTTCGCTGCCGCCGGCGAAGCAGCAGACGATCGCGCAAGAGACGATCGAGATCTACGCCCCGATCGCGCATCGCCTGGGCATCTGGCGCATGAAGTGGGATCTCGAAGATCTCGCGCTGCGCTATCTCGATCCCGAGTCGTATCACGACATCAGCGAACGCGTGGCGAAGAAACGCGGCGAACGCGAAGCCGCCGTGCAACGCGTGCTCGACGAACTCAAAGGTCAGTTCGAAGCGATCGGCCTGCACGCCGAGATCAACGGCCGCCCCAAGCACTTCTACTCGATTCACAAGAAGATGCAAAAGGGCCGCGACTTCTCAACGATCTACGATCTCACCGCGGTACGCATCGTGGTCGACTCGGTGAAAGACTGTTACGGCGCGCTCGGCATCGTGCACTCGATCTGGAAGCCGCTGCCGGGCCGGTTCAAAGACTACATCGCGATGCCCAAGCCCAACATGTACCAGTCGCTGCATACGACGGTCGTCGGCCCGGGCGGCGATCCGCTCGAGGTGCAGATCCGCACGCTGGAAATGCATCGCACGAGCGAATACGGCATCGCCGCGCACTGGCGTTACAAAGAAGGCGCGAAGGGCGATAGCTTCGAGCAGAAGCTGACCTGGCTGCGTTCGCTGCTCGAATGGCAGAACGACATGCGCGACTCGCGCATGTTCATGGAGAACCTCAAACTCGACTTGTTCGAGTCGCAGGTCTTCATCTTCTCGCCCAAGGGCGACGTGTTCTCGCTGCCGGCGAGTGCCACGCCGCTCGACTTCGCCTATCAGGTGCATTCGGGCGTCGGCAATCATTGCGTGGGCGCGAAGGTCAACGGCAAGATCGTGCCGCTCGATTTCGGTTTGAAGAACGGCGACATCGTCGAGGTGCTGGTCAACAAGTCCAGCGCGCGACCGTCGCTCGATTGGCTCTCGCTCGTCAAAACGTCGGGCGCCAAGCACAAGATCAAACAGTGGTTCCGCAAAGAGCGTAAGGAAGAGAACGCGCTGCTCGGCCAGGAGATGCTCGAAGCCGAACTCGTGCATATCGGCCTGCGCGCCGACTCGGCGCGCGGAGACGTCGTCGAGAAAATCGCCGGCAAACTGAACTACTCCACCGCCAACGACCTCTATGCCGCGATCGGCTTCGGCGACGCGAACGCAGCCTCGGTTGCCAAGCGTCTCAAAGAAGAACTGAAGGTCGACAACGTCGTCGACATCCAGACGCTGCCGCGCCCGACGTCCACGCGCCGGGTTGCGCGTAACGCCTCGGGCATTCGCATCGCCGGCGTCGACGACGTGCTGGTGCGGCTCTCGAAATGCTGTTCGCCGGTGCCGGGCGATCCGATCATGGGTTTCGTGACGATCGGCCGGGGCGTCTCCGTCCATCGCGCCGACTGTCCGAACGTTGCCTATATGAACGCCGCGCCGGAACGCATTCTCGAAGCAACCTGGGCCGACGTCACGCACATCCAGCACGCCGTGGACATCGAGATCGAAGCCGGCGACCGCCCGGGCCTGCTGCAAGACGTGATGGGCGTCTGCGCCGAGTTGAAGACCCCGGTCTCCTCAGTGAACGCGCGGGTGAAAAAAGAGTCGGCGAACATCTCGATCACGGCCCAAATTACGAACATCGACCACTTGCAGAAGCTGCTCTACAAACTCGAGCACCTCAAAGAAGTCCGCACGGTCTATCGCGTCACCAAGCGCGAGGCCCGCGTCGGCGCGAACTAGGGCGCCGGCGTAAGCTTCTGAACGAAGTCGCCGCTGCCGTCTCGGTTCGACCAGACGGTGAAGACGGCGTGGGTCGTCGGATCGACGGCTGTTGTGTGAACGCCCGGGGTTACCGTTACGGTGTCGAGGATGACTGGTACGGCATCGGCCTTGAGCTGGATGCGCGTGATGCCGCCGCCGCCGGCGCAGGCCAGGATGTGCTGGCTCGGATCCAGGTTGCATTGATCGAAGCGCGAGACGGTTAGCGAACCGATCTTCTTGCCGGCACGCGTATAGGCGCTCATGATGCCGTTCGTTCCGCTAGTGCCGCCGACGACGATCTGGTGGAACTCCGGATCGTACTGCAGCGGATGGTTGGCTTTGATCTCCGGCGTTGGAATCGTGCGCTTCACGCTCAGCGTAACCGGATCGATCACGGCGATTTCCGAAAGATCGTCGATGTTCTGATAGACCTCGTGAGTTTGCGGGTCGATCGCGAGATACTCCGGCTTGTGCCCGGGCAGCACGATCGATTTCACGAGCTTGAACGTTTTTGCATCGATCACGAAGAGGTGCGTGCCGTCGTCTTCATCGGCATAGATGCGCGCGCTCGTGGGATCGTAGGCGATTGCATCCACCGGTCCGCTCGTATCGACCGAGCGCAGCACCGTCATCGCTACCGGATCGACTTCGCTCACGCTGTTGCCTTCGCCGTTACCGGTGAAGACGTGTCCGCTCGTGGGCTCGATCGCGCTGCCGGCCATCGGTCCGACGCGAACCTGTCCGAGCACTTTGCCCGAATCCGCATCGACGATGAGCAGTGCTTTACTGCCGCCGTGCGCGGCATACACGCGCCGGCGCTGCGCGTCGATGGTAACGTAATCGAACCCGCTGAACACAGGAACGGCTTGCGGCGGAAGAGCGGGTATCAGCACAACTCACCAATGTTACCGGTTTTCCATGAACGTCAAATGACAGCGTGTTGATGATCTTCCGTTAACCTTTTCATCAAGCAAAGTTAATCAAAGACGCGTAGTCGTAGGTGGAACTCGACACCACTTTGAGGACGAATTGAATAGAATACGGCGAACGATTCACGCGTTCGTGACCATTGCATTTCTGGCCGCCGCGAGCGGCGTGCCGGTCTCTCCGGCTACCGCGCAAACGACGGCCGCGACGATAACCGGCGTGGTCGTCAGCCAGGACAGCGGGCTCGGCATTGCAGGCGCGAGCGTGACGCTGTTTGCCGGAACGAACGTCGTCGCGACCACGACCACCAACCCCGACGGCAGCTACGCGTTCGCGCAGGAGCCGCCGGGCGATTACACGGTCGGAATCGAAGCGACGGGCTTCGGTGCGACTCGCGTCAACGACGTTGTGGCGGCGGCCGGCACCAACGCGGTGATCCGCACGCCCTTGCTGCGCGCTGCGACGAGCGGTTCGAGCTCTTACCGCGAAATCGGCCGAACGACGTCCGGCGTCGGCGGCATCACGCCCGCCGCATCTTCCACGATCCAGCACAACATCGATCCAAGCCAGATTCAGCAACAAGGCTTCCTCAAAGCGGCGGACGCCATCGCCCAGTTACCGGGCGTCAATCTCACCGGCGGTCCGCATACGGTCGGCGACGACACCTCAATCGACATTCGCGGCATGGGAGCCGGCGAAGTGCGGCCACTGCTCGACGGTCACCCGATCGGGCCGATCGGCGTCCTCGCGCAGGACTACTACAACTACGCCAATTCGCCGTTCGCTTTGCTCGACAACATCCAAGTCACCGTCGGTTCGGGCGCGTCGGGTCTTTACGGCGTCGACGTGATCGGCGGTACGATCGACTTCCAAACGCTCTCGCCCACCGCACGGCCCCACGAAGAATTCACGCAGTCCGTCGGCAATGACGGAACGCTGGGCTCGATCTTCAAAGCGACGGGAACGATCGGGCGTTTGGGATACGCGTTCGGCCATTCGGTGTCGGGTACGTACGGGGATTTCGCGCCGGGTCAGATCTTCCAAGGTGCCCGACCCAACAACAACGCCAACGCGCAAAACGGCGGTGCCTGCACGGGTTCCAACGACATCACGACGTGCAATACGGCTTTGAACACCTACGCCGTCAGCGCGGACTATAAAGAACTCAACGATTTGGTGAAGCTCCGCTACAGCTTCACGCCTAGCACCGCGCTGACGCTCAGCGGATACGACGGCAATCATCACAGCGATAGCACCGGGAACGGCGACAACGACTACATTCCATACGCGACGCGCCTCGCGCAAATCCAAACGCAACCGCAAAACTGTCCGGGCGGCTACACCGTAGCGACGAACGGCAATCCCGCAGCCTGTCTCACCGCCCAACAGTGGGCCGCGAACTCGTACGGCCCGTTCGGCGGCGGCGCCGACCGCAACCGCGGTACGACGCTGCAAGACTTCAACGCCCGCTTCACGACCCAGCTCGGGACGAACGCGATCTCACTCGATACCTATAGCAGCTACTACAATTTCCACAAATACTCGTCGTCCGCGGCCGGTCTCGACCCCACGGGTACGTTCTTCATCGGCGGCGGCACGTACACCGACGACTATCTCACCCACGGATTCCTCGCCACCGACGACATCGCGACGGCAAAGAACGACGTGGGATTCGGCTATTTCGTCGAACACCAAGCGCTCTCGGGAAATAACTTCGCCTACAATTCCGCGGCCAACACCGGGATGCTGGTGCCGCAACCGAATCTCGGTGAGGGCGACGATAGTTTCTTCCTGCGGGATAACTACACGCCGAGCGAGATGTTCGCGATCTACATGAACGCTTGGGAGCGGCGCAGCAGCGTCACGAACCACACATCGTTCGATCCGCGCATCTCGTTCGTGGTCAAGCCCACGCGGCGCGACATCGTTCGTTTGACCGGCGGTCAGGCGGACGGCGACCCCGCCGCCAACGTCGCGATCGCAAACGCGCTTAGCGGCTTCAGCAATCCCTCGAGCCTCAACCCCACCTGCGCGCCCGGCTTACTCAATTCGGTGGCCACGGGCGGCAGCGCGAACCTGCTTCCGGAGCGTTCCAGCGACGTTGAAGCTGCGTACGGACATACGTTCTGGTCCGATACGTCGGTCCAAGTCGTCGCCTACGCCTCGAGCGTCAAGGATCAACTCTTCTCCGGCGTCTTCCCGATCACACCGTTCGCGCTGGCCAACCCGTCGATCGCGGGTTCGCTGGCCGGCTTCGCGGGCAAGATCAACGCCGCGTGCGGGACGACCTATACCGCCGCAAACGTGTCGTCGGTACTCGGGCTCTCCGGCGTTTTCAATGCCTCGAGCGCGCTCTTCCGCGGCGTCGAACTGACCGGCCGCATTCGCGTCACGCCGCAGGTCAGGCTCGACTACGTCTACGACATCCAGTCCTCGCAGCAATTTGGCGAGCCGACGGGCGTGCTCGTCAACAATCCATACGTCCTCGACGGCGGACAGATCGTCGGGATTCCGGTGCACAAAGGTTCGCTGTCGGCGGACTACAGTGCCGGCGGCTTCGAAGCGCAGCTCCAAGGCTACTACGTCGGCGTCAACAACACGCTCAATCGCCCGGCCTACACGTTCTTCAACGGCTTCATCTCGCACACGCTCGGCAAGCACGTCACCGCGACGTTGAGCGGTTACAACCTGTTCAATCAGAACGCGCTCATCTACGGCTACTTCGGCGAGCAACTGCCGAACCCGGAGAACCAATATCAAAGCGGATTGCAAGACCCCGTCTCGCAGGCCGTCAACGTGGGCTTCGGAACGTCGTCGGAATTGCTCGGATTGGAACCGCGTCTCGTGACCCTCTCGGTGTCGTTCAAATTGTGATCGCCCGATCGGCCGCGCTCGCCGCGGTTACCCTCACCCTGCTGTTCTGCACCGCATCGGTCGCCGCTCGCGCGGCGGCCGACCGGGACAGCTCCATTCCGAAGTACGACCACATTTTGGTAATCGTCGAAGAAAACAAAAGCTACGGCACGGTCTTCGACCACGATTACGCGCCCGCGACTTCGGAGCTGGCCAAGACGTACGGCGTCGCGACCGGGATGTACGCGGAAGCGCACCCAAGCGAACCCAACTACGTTGCGCTCATCGGCGGCGACACGTTCGGTATCGCCGACGACGATGCGTGGTATTGTACGCCCGGCTCTGCGCGGGAGTTCTGCAAGGCGTCGGCCGAGCCGAGTTACGTCGCGCACCTCATCGACGGGCCCAACCTCGCCACCGAACTCGCGGCCAAGGGCCTCGGATGGCGAGCGTATCTGGAGAATCTTCCGGCGGCGGGCTCGCTCGCCGTTGTCTCGCCGGAAACCGCTACCGACCCGCCGGCGCTATACGCGGCAAAACATACGGGTTTCACCAACTTCGCATCCGTACATGCCGACCCGAACTTGCCGCGCGAACTCGTGGGAATGGATCGGCTCGCAGGCGACCTCCGAGCCGGCAACGTGCCGGCATTCGCGCTCATCGTGCCCAATCAGTGCAACGAGATGCACGGCATTTCAGCGCCCAAAGCACCGCTCGATTGCCGCAAGGACGACGACGGGCTCGTGCGGCGCGGCGATGCGACGATCAAGATGCTGGTCGCCGAGATCCAAGCGTCGCCGATTTGGGCGCGGGGGAATATCGCGATCGTGATCACCTGGGATGAGGACGGCAAGGCCGACCGCGTGCCGGGTGCGCCGCAATCATGCTGCGTCGTCGATGCGCACAATCCGGGCGGCGGGCACATCCCGACGATCGTGATCACCAACAACGGACCGCGCGGTGTCACGGATGCGACGCCCTACGATCACTACAGCCTGTTGCGCACGATCGAGGATGCCTTCCGGTTCGACGGTCACTTGCGGCACGCCGGGGATGCTTCGGTGCAGGCGATGAGCCCGCTCTTCGCGATCGCGCGCTAAGCAGAGACGGGCGCGGCCGCGGGCACCGTCAGAAGCACGACGGCGCCCGCGCCGTCGGATGCATTGCGCAGTTCGATCGTACCGCGATGCCGTGCGGCGATCGAACGCGCGATCGCAAGACCGAGTCCGGTACCCACGCCGCTGCGGGCGGGATCGTCGCGCCAGAAGCGGCCCGTTGCTTCGCGCAGCGCTTCCGAACTGAAGCCGGGACCATCGTCGCTGACCGCGATACTCGCATCGCCGCCGGTATGCGTCACGGCCACGGCGACACGAGTTCGCGCGAAACGTAACGCGTTGTCGATGAGCGCGACGATGGCGCGTTCGAGCATCTCCGCGTCGGCGATCGCCTCGACGGGTGTCGTCGTGCACGTTAACGCGATCGCGCGCGATGTCGCGAGCGGCTGCATGCGCGCCGTCGCCCGCACGGCGGCCTCGGCGACGGCGACGCGTTCGGTCGGCGCTTCGTTGCCTTCGCGCGACGTCAGGATCAAACTTTGGGCGAGCACTTCGAGCCGTTGGGTTTCCCGTTGCAGGCGCCCGAGCGCGAGGCGGTAGGCTTCGGGCGTTCGTTCGTGCAGCAATGCCAACTCGACTTCTGCGCGCATCACGCTCAGCGGCGTGCGCAGTTCGTGCGATGCATCGGCGATGAAACGCCGCTCGCGGTCGAAGGCCGTTTCGAGCCGGTCGAGCAGCCGGTCGAAGGTGAGGCAGAGTCGACCGAGTTCGTCCTCGGGGCCGTCCCACGCGAGGCGTTCGCCGAGATCGGCGGCTTCGATCTCCGAGATCATCGCACTCAGTTCGGTGACGGGGCGCAGCATGCGCCGGGCGAGCGTTCCACCGGCTGCGGCCGATACCGCGATCACGAAGAGCCCGGCTACGCCGAGCGTCACCAGCGTAATTCGCTCGGCATCGTCGTAGACGCTGCGGGATTCCCACGCCACGATCGTGCCGTAGCGAACGCCGCGCTCCGCGATGGCCAGAACGACGTAGACCGTCGAGCCGCGCTCGACGTGAACGAGCCCGCCGAGCGGTGCCGTTTTGGTGAGTGCGTCGAGCAGCGCTAGCGGGGGTGCGGTGAGATTGGACGATAGAAGCGAACCGTCGGAGCGCAGCACGGCGCCGTTGAGGCCCTGGCCCAGCAGCGCCTGAAACTGGAAGAGATCCTCGCGGTCGAAAGTCTGCAGCCGGCCGTGGCTCGCATCGACGATCGAGCGGATCGCCTTCGCCGTCGTATCGAGACGCGTTTGGAATGCGTTAGCGAGGGCGTAGCGCACCGTCACGAACGCGACCGTGCCGAGCAGTATCACCGCGACCGCGACGATGGCCGTTGATGCGAGCGTCAGCCGTGTCTGGAAGCTGAGTTGCCGCATCATCGTTCGTCGAGCCGATACCCGACGCCGCGCACGGTGTGAAGCACCGGAGGCTCGCCCGGTCCGTTGAGTTTCGCGCGCAAGCGGCGCACGTAGACGTCGATGACGTTGGAGCCGATCTCGCTCTCCGAGGGCCAGAGCGCGGCCGCGATCATCTCGCGTGAAAGTGCGCGCCCGGCGTTGCGCAGGAAGTAGTCGAGAAAAATCAACTCGCGATGCGTGAGGTCGAGCGCGCGGCCGTTGCGCGTCGCGCGTCGCGAAACCGGATCGTACTCGATGCCGCCATAGGCGACCGCGGCAGGACGCTCGCGCGGCTCACGCCGAGCAAGGGAGCGCAGGCGCGCCTGGAGTTCCGCAATGCCGAACGGCTTGCGCAAGTAGTCGTCGGCACCGGCGTCGAGGCCGGCGACCGTATCGGCTTCGGTGATGCGCGCCGTCAACATTAAGACGGGCGTGCGCACATCGAGACTGCGCAGCGCGCGCACGACCGCGATGCCGTCGCGTCCGGGCAGCATGACGTCGAGCACGATCGCGTCGTAGGAATCGTCGGCGCCCATCAGTTCGCCCGTGGGGCCGTCGGCTGCCGTGTCGACGACGTGACCGCTTTCGACCAGCGTGCGCAGCAGCACGTCACGGAGGGCTTCGTCGTCTTCAACGACCAAGAGTTTCAGGAGTTCACGTCCCCGTCATCATTGTGGAGCATACTCGTCCCGCCTCATGCGTTTTGCCTTTCGCCTCGCGAAGCTCCTCGCCGTGCTTTTCGCCATCTTCGCCGCGTGCGGCACGTCGCGCGCGCTCGCCGGACCGCCATACGTCACCGACGATCCGGAGCCGACGGATTTCCGGAATTGGGAGATCTATTCGGGTTTTCAATACGAGAACGATCGCGGCGGCAACACGTCGGCGAACGTGCCGTTCGCGGAATTCAACTATGGTGCGATGCCGAACGTTCAAGTGTCGTTTGCGACGCAGCTCGAGCAAATCAATATCGGCGCCGGCGGACGCAGCGGCTACGGCACGACGGAGTTCGGTATCAAGACGCGCTTCGTCCAAGAAGCGGATAGCCGGCCGCAAGTGTCGTTTTATCCGAGCGTGCAGATTCCGTCGGCGCCGGGCCAGCGCGCCGTTCCGTTCTTGCCCATTTGGCTGCAGAAAAGTTCGGGCCCGTGGACCGTATTCGGCGGCGGCGGCGTGTACCTCAACAGCAATCCCGGCATGCGCGATTCGACGTTCGTCGGCGGCGCGCTCGAACGTTCGATATCACCCGGGACGACGATCGGCGCGGAACTCTATCACCAAAGCGCCGGCGCGATCGGCGGGATCGATACGACGGCGGCGGGCGTCGGCATGATTGCGCAACTCGGCCACTATCATGCCGTTCTCTTTTCCGTGGACCACGCGTTTCACGGCGACAACGCGTTTTCCGCATACGCGAGCTACGAATTCGCGCTCGGACCAAAGACGTCGCATTCCCGCGACGATCGCTAGTTGCCGAACGTCACCGTGAACTGATACGCGCTCGCGACCGGGCGGCAGTCGAACGATTCCGTGCGATATGATGACTTTTGCGCGGCCGCGAGTGCGGCGCGATCGAGCGGCGCGTAGCCGCTGGAACGCACGACAGCCGAACCGACGACGGTGCTCGTTTCATCGAGATCGACGCGTACGATCGTGGTGCCGGTTGCGTGTACGGCGCGCGCTTCCGGCAACGCGTCGGGCTGCACCGGTAAGATCGCGCGCGGCGGCGCGTAGGGCTGGCTGCACGTGTCGACTTTGGCGGCGCCGAAACTCTTCGGCTGCACGGTGATCGTTTTGGTGGAGAAGCTATCGCGCAGCGTGCGGCGATCGACTTCGAGTGCGGCAAGCGTGCGCGGATTGATCGGCGCCGGCGCATCGACCGCGTACGGTCGCGTGATCGGGCATTCCATGCGCGAATCGGGACGCAGCCCGGTGCTCTCGATCCAGGCCGAGACGAGCCGTTCGCCCGGCGGCATTACGAAGTAGCGGCGCGCGCGCGCACCGCCGGGTCCGAGTGGGCCGATGTCGTCGAAATCGACGGCGTAGCGGGCGGTCGCCGAGTCGATGCGCATGCGGACGCTGGCCGTGTCGCCGGCGTCGAGGTCGAGCAGCACGCCGTAGGTGCCTTGGCGTCCGAGGATGGCCAGATCTTGGACGGCGGCGATCGTAACCGGGCAGAAAACGTTGGCGCGGGCCGGCGCCGGCGGGGCCGCGAGCACGAGCGAGGCGGTCGCAATCGTGGCGGCGAGGGCGGAGGCGAGGAGCTTCATCGAAGGTCGGCCTTGGCGGGACGGAGGCCTCGGCCCTTGGCGCTGGTCGTCTCGGCGTGATATACTTCCGGGGTTCTGGCCGGGCTATCCGCGCCATCACCCGCTGGTCGGCCTGTCCGACCCACCGTTTCGGCGGTGTCCGCAGAGGGAACCCTCCGTGCCCGCAATCGACTACGAAGTTACCTATATACTGCGTCCCGCGCTCGAAGAGACGGACATGGACGCTCGCGTCGAGACCATCGCCGAGTCCCTCAAGGGACAGGGCGGCGAACTGGTCGGCGAAATCGAGAAGCTGGGCAAGCGCCGCTTGGCCTATGAGATCGACGATGTCCGCGAAGGCTACTACGTCGTGATGAAGTTCAAGAGCGACGCAATCGTCTCGAAAGAGCTCGAGCGCCAGATGCGTCTCAACGAAGACGTGATGCGCGCCCTGTTCATAAAACTCGACAGTAAATAGGAATCGAGTGTGCCAGGCACCTGGCACGACCGGCACGGATACTACTCTTGCGCGCTGACCGGTAGGCAGCGCATCTAAGAAAAGAGATCCGCAATGGCTGGCAGTTTCAACAAAATAATCTTGGTGGGTAACCTCACCCGCGATCCGGAGATCCGTTATGTCGGCTCCGGCGCAGCCGTCACGAAATTCACGCTCGCGGTTAACCGCCGTTCGAAGCAACAAGAAGAGACGGATTACATCGACATCGTCGCTTGGGACAAGCTCGCAGAAACGTGCAACACGTATCTGAAGAAGGGCATGTCGTGCCTCGTCGAGGGCCGTCTTTCGATTCGTTCCTACGAAACGAAAGAAGGCGAAAAGCGCAAAGCAACTGAGGTCGTGTGCAACACGATGCAGATGCTCGATCGCGCCGGCGGCGGCGGTGGTCGCCCGATGAACGGCGACGGCGACGGCGAGTCGTCATACCAACGCACCCCCGCACCCGCGCGTGCAGCCGCGTCATCCAGTGCAGGCTTCGAAGAAGACGCAGCCCTAGAAGACGAAATCCCGTTCTAGGGCGGTCACACTATTTCGCCTGAAAGTTCGCCAATAATTGTGAAATGATGCGAAACTGTGAAATGTTTTAAATAGTAATTCGGTATAGACCTCAAACGAGCGAAAAGCCCAGCAAATGCTGGGCTTCTTTGCATTTTTACTCGGAACACTTCCGGCATGGATTCATGTCCAAGTGGGAGACATTCACTAAGCTCTAGCGTTCCGAGTCTAACGACGGTGGCTCGAGAAAGTAACAACATTGTCTAGGACTACCCCAGCTACATAAGGTGCGAGTGCGGCGGGGACAGTGACCTGATTGGTAGGCATATATACGATAGACTGAGCTTGGGACACATTGTGCATCTGCGTCGAAAACAGACTTTCGACCGCGGAGCTCGGCCCGGTAGCGTTGACCACGAGATGGTTGCTGAAGGTTTGGCCGATCGCGAAACCCGCGGCCTGCAGCGCCGCGATCGCCGATTGCTCGTTGTTCGCGGCCGAGCCCGCCGAAGAAATTACCAGTTGAATCGATGTAGATTCACTAGCGCCTCTGCGTCCAAGATCGGACAACCCCTGGATTCTCGGCGTTACATCTAATGCGTAAGCCTCCGAGCGAACTTGCTGAGCCCGGGAAGCCGTGGAGACCATTTGCGCGGCGGAAGTTGGCACACGATTCGGGCAGAGTGCGTTAGCGAATGGCATACCAAGGGGTACGCCAATTCCGCTCGCGTTGTCGTATCCGGGACCCGCGGTGTAGGAAAGCGAGGGATCGCCGACGAGCGGGAAACCATTGTTACCAGAGACCACGTCGATATACGAATTATAATTGGCTCGGCTAAATGCTGTGTACGGTAATGCAACGGGATTGCTGAGAGACGTCACATTGCAATATTGGTACACCTCGGAAAGCATCGCCGCAAATTGCGGTGCAGACCATGACGTTCCGCTTACAGCGTGCCAGCCGCCGTTCAGATATAATGCGGCTTCGTCTGCGGGCATCGAGATATCCGGCACGTTTCGGTATTGAGAAGACGACTTTCCCGAAACCCCGTTCTGATAGCTAGGAATAGTAAAGACACTTGACACGCCTCCTCCGCCGGCCTCCTGAGCGTTGCTTGGCAAAAGCGTATCGTTAAAGACAGCCGTGCTTGTCAGGGTTGTAGGTCCCGTGTTGGAAAATGTCTCGGTTCCGCCGACGCCAATCACGTTGGGATCGCTAGCTGGGTACCCCACGCCTTGAAGATAGAGGTTTTGCGACATACTGTTCATGCCGTCAAAGCATGCGCTGCCTGAATCGCCCGCAGCAGCTATTATCGCGATGCTCGAGCTCAGACTCGCGATGACGCTACTTGTACCACTCGACGCGGAGCTCTCGCATGCTGCAGCTGAATAGCTGATAATCGTGGCTTGACCAGCTTGTTGGACTAACTCGAGCGCATTGTTGAAGCTGAGCAGGTTTAGTGCCGGCATAACGTACACTACGATTTTGGCACCGGGGGCCAAACCCGCTATGGTTTCAACATCCAGAGTTGCCTCTTGCAAATCGGAGGTCGGCGTCGACGAAGCTCCCGTCATTAATTCGACGCCAACCGGATTCGTCTCTGTGATCGAAAAGTAGGACAAAAACTGCGCGAGATCATTTGCGTAGAGGTTCGAATCCATTAGGACCGCGATGGTGGTTCCCGTACCATTGAAGCCACTCTGGACCGGGAATTTAAGTGCGGTGGCAACTGCGGGTGGACCCCATCCAAAGTTTGAAGCCGCCGGGCCGTTCAAATTTCCCGTAAGTGGCGCTCCAGTGCCCGGCATCGCTGTTGGAGTCGGCGAGGGACTTGGGGCCGGTAGCGGTGCGAGTACGGCAAGCGTCGAGTACCACGAAAACAAATACGTTACGCCGGCTTTAAACGTCATCAGTACGGGCCCAGACGCGAAGTTATATGTGCCGCTAAGGACTGACGGACCGATCAGATTGACCCATCCCGCGGACGAGGTAGGGTCATAAAACCCGACGTAAGTCAGTACCGAACTGTTTGCAAAAGCGAAGCCTGGCGGGAGTGCGAACGCGAATGATGGAGTAGCCGGTAGCGTGATCGTTACTGACGGTGTGAATGAAATATAAACAATCGGTGTCAGGGTAACGCCGATAGTTTGCGGGATCCGCTTGATCGACGACACTACGGGCGCTGAACCCGGAGCAGTCGCGCTAAACGTCATTGCGATGGACCCCGAGGTACTGTTTGCGGGTATGCCGATCGCGCCGGTATATCCACTTCCGACACCGCTGAACTGGGTTGTCTGCGCCGTAGCGCCGGCTGTGATGGATCCGCTGACGCTAGCCGGATAAGTGGGCGTAGGCGCTGCCGTTGCAGGCGGAGCGGTTGGCACAAAGGTGTTGACGGCCGGGGCTGAACCACCGCCCCCTCCGCAAGCACAAAGCCCGGCTCCGAGTAGAAAGCCAAATACGGCGCGCTTATACATGACCACACCTCGATCTTGAGGATGTTTACATCGTCAGCAACTAGTGGCTCGCCTGCTATCTCGTTCAATTCTTTAAGCGCGATGCCGTGGTATGCAGCGTGGCTTTGTTTCGACAAATGCCCAGTTTGTGTATTAACGCAAATTTCGCGCGGTGCTCCCCTGAGGTTTTCATTGTTGGACGTGAGCTCCGTATGGCCAACCGGCTGCAGCGTTGCATATCTCGCAAAGCTCCACGACGGGTGGCTCAACGTCCTTACGCACAAGGCCAAGCAAAGACCGGCGTGTCAGCAAGTCGCGAAGTGAAGCCACACACGCGGCAGCGCACCTCTCGTCCGTTAGGCTCCCTCTGCAATTCGAAGCGGTAGCGTTCCGTGATCCGAGCGTCAAGAACCAGCTTTGCGGGGTCCTAGCTCTTCCGGCGTTCCACGCCGGCCTCAGTGCCCAGGGCGGCACGAGCCAAGTCGAGATCCGTTCGTACGCTTGCTGATATCGAATGGTCGCGCGCATGGCGTAGGCCCTACGGTACCTGCTACGGTCTACGCCTCGCTGAGCAACTTCAACGCAGCGGCCGCACGCGCGGCAATCTGATGCTTGGAGAATTGCAAGATGAAACTAAATGTCGGGTGCTGGACCGTCAGCTCCGAATATGCCAAAATCGGT
>Ga0182016_10002219_pt1 | contig 23053 bp, 19 predicted proteins | sample 712S2MmetaG_FD_120491 | JGI IMG/M metagenome (GOLD analysis project Ga0182016, IMG submission 120491) | Permafrost microbial communities from Stordalen Mire, Sweden - 712S2M metaG | ecosystem: Environmental > Terrestrial > Soil > Wetlands > Permafrost | place: Sweden: Stordalen | collected... | reverse complement strand
GCCTTCGGTATAGCGGGAGCGGTTGTCGCCGCCGTCGCTGACTACCAGCAGAGCCTTGCGCTCGTGACGGGCGTCCTTCATTTTGGCGAGGCCGAAGTAGATGGCATCGAGGAGAGCAGTGCGGTGACCGCTGCGTACTGTGGCCAGACGCGCCTGGATGTCTTCGACCGAGCTAGTGAAGTCTTCGATGAGCTCGGGGCGGTCGTTGAAGCCGATGACGAAGAATTCGTCCTGGGGATTGGCGGTCTTGATGAATTGGAGAATCGACTCGCGGGCTCGGATGAGCTTGGAGGTCATGGAGCCTGATAGGTCGAAGATGATTCCGATTGAGACGGGGGCATCTTCGGCGGCGAAGGTGCTGATGGCTTGGCCTGAATTGTTCTCGAATACCTGGAAGTCCTGCTGCTCGAGGCCCGTGACGAGGCGATTCATGGGATCGGTGACGGTGATGGGAACCAGCACCATGTCGACATTCATGCGGATCCGGGAACCGGGATGAACTTTGAGGGCGTCGGGGCCAGTGGCCGCAGGAGCCTCAGCGCCCTTGGGCTCGGTGGCGCTGGCCGGGGTGGACGAGGTGGGGGGCGGAACGTGGACCTTGTTGAGCTGGTCGTCCTGGGCGTTGGCGACGCTCGCGGTCAGAATCGCGAACAGGCCAGCAAAACAAAATCCGAGGCCCAGTGAACCCATTCCGGGAATCTGCCTCGAGGGGACCGACCGGTTGGAGAAGAAGGTGCGTTGGCGAGGAAGTCTCATCATGGGGGAAATCCCTGATTAGAACGCGAGTGTAGCATGCAAGCCGCAGTGCATGTGTCATCGAGCTGTCTCGGCTGTGTAACCTCTTCCACTGCTTGGATCCTGAGTCGAAGATTCGTTGTACATTTTCCGAAGTGCAAAAGCAGATTCTTCGCTTACCACCCCCGACCTCCACCCCAAAGAGCAGAGTTCGCTCTTTGGGGACCCCGGAACTGAAAGACGTTCGGGGCCCCGTGCGCTCAGAATGACAAGCGCCTCTACTGAGTGAACTTCAGGCTCAAGGCGCCAGGAAGAAGCGCTGTTGCTGCTGCGATACAATCGAGCCTGGAAGCGCGTTATTCCCGTCGTTTTTGAGCTGGGAAACTCGTGCGCCGATCTTCCCAGAATCGCGGAGCAAATTCCGACTTATGGCTCGTATTTATCCTTTTCGTGCATGGCGTTATAACCAGTCCGTGGTTCGACTTGACGATGTTGTCACACAGCCGTATGACAAAATCTCTCCGGCGATGCAGCAGGCCTACTACCAGCGCAGCCCCTACAACCTGGTGCGGATCATTTTGGGGCTGCCTGAGTTGTTCGACGCGGAGAGGGGTGAAAGTGTCTACACGCGCGCAGCAAGAGATTTGAATGCATGGCGCGAGCAAGGCATTTTGATCCAAGAGAAGGATCCCTGCATTTTTGCCTATTCGCAGCGGTTCAAGGTGCCTGGGACGGAGATTGTGAAGGAGCGGCGCGGCTTTATCGGGCTGGGCAAGCTGCACGAATACCAGGAGCAAGTGGTATTCCGGCATGAGCAGACGCTTTCGAAGCCGAAAGGCGACCGGCTGAACCTGCTGAAGGCCACGCATGCGCATTTTGGGCAGATCTTTATGCTCTACTCTGACCCGGCCGGGAGCGTGGAGAAGATTCTGTACGACGACAACGGTACGGCCGATGCGGAGGTGACCGATGAGTACGGCGTGTTGCATCGAGTATGGAAGATTGCCGATCCTGCCGTTATTAACTTGCTGACGACCGCAATGGCCGACAAGAAGCTGATTATTGCGGATGGGCATCATCGGTATGAGACGGCGCTGAATTATTCAAAGGAACATGCAGCGAAGGCTGCCGCAAAGGCGGAGCACAGCACTTCTGATCTGCCGCAGCCTGCTTACCCGGAAGCAGCGGTAATGATGACGTTTGTGAACATGGACTCGGACGGGCTGGTGATTCTGCCGACGCATCGCGTGGTGCACAGTTTGGAGGGGTTTGATTCGGCTGGCTTCCGCGCGAAGGCTGAGGAGTTCTTCACGGTTGACAAGCTTGCGGAGAGCGATGCGACGAGTTACATGGTTACGCTGAGTGCTGAATCGAGCCCTGCGTTTGTTGCCGTCCTGAGCGACGGGGCCTACTTGCTGCGCGCCAAGCCGGAGACCTGCTTGCCGGCACTTGGGTTTTTACCAGAGCGTCAGCGTCAGCTGGATTTGAGTTTTCTGCATTCGATCGTGCTGGACCGGCTGCTTGGCCTGGATGCGGAAAAGGTTCGCGAGCAGACGAATCTGCGGTATCTGCGCGATGCTGGCGAGGCTGTGGAACTGGTGAAACGCGGCGAGGCCAATGTGACGTTCCTGACCAACCCGGTGACGATGGAGCAGTTGCGCGAAGTGGCCTTTGCGGGGGATGTGATGCCGCAGAAGTCAACTGACTTTTTCCCCAAGCTGATGAGCGGGCTGACGATTTATTCGCTGGACTAGTTAATTGGTCGCTGAGGTAGTAGTTTGCTCGATCGGCGCGCAATCCGGTGTGTCTTGAGCCAGGTGACCTGTGGCGCGGTTCTTACGAGTCTGATTGCGGCCGCTGGGCTGGCACCTGGAGGTTTGGGCGCACAGGAGCCTGTGCCAGCGCGGCAGGCTGACCCAGCACAGGGCTCTGGGCAGGGGCCTTCGGCAGTGCCAGCTGCGCCGAGACTGGCAGTGGGAGCAGCGGCGGCTCCGGTAGCGCCGCGGTTTGTGGTGGTGCTGGATGCGGCGCATGGCGGGGACGAGGCGGGGGGGAAGTTTGGGACGCTGGTTGAAAAGGATCTGACTCTTGCGCTGAGCGTGCGGTTGAGGTCGTTGCTGGCGGCGCGGGGAATTGCGGTGGTGACGACGCGCGAGACGGATGCCACTGTCACGCCGGAGAGGCGGGCGGAGATTGCAAACCATGCTGGGGCGCAGGCTTGCATCTCGCTGCACGCGACGCAGGCTGGGTCGGGCGTGCACATGTTTGTGTCGTCGCTGACGCCGCAGGACGCTGCCCGGATTGCTGCGTGGAAGACAGCGCAAGCTGGATTTGTGACGCGCAGCCTGGCGCTCGAGGGAGTGCTCAATTCGGCGCTGTTGCAGGCAGGAATGAATGTGACGCTGGGACGAACTGCTCTTCCCTCGCTCGACAGCATGGTGTGCCCGGCAATTGCGATTGAGTTTGCTCCGGTGGGTGGGCAAAAAGGGCAGAAGCCGGCCTCAGCATTGGACGACGCGGCCTACCAGGCACAGTTGGCTGAGGCGCTGGCGGCGGGGCTGCTTGCATGGCAGGCGGAGGCACGCCAGCCATGAGCATGGTGCGCAAGATCCAGACTTGGCTATTCGTGTTGCTGCTGATTGCGTCGGTGGCGATGGGGGTGGTGCTGTGGCAACTGCGCGAGCGTGCGCATCAACGGCTGCTGGCGGGGCAGGACTCTGCTCCGACGCAGGCACCGGTGGTGTCACCGGAGGAGCGCGCGACCCTGATGGTGGCGAACGATGCCGACAGCTCGATGCAGCCGAGAGAATTGACGCTGCCACTGCCGCAGGACGATGGATCGAAGGCGCGGGTGATCCTGGGAAAGCTGCTGGATCTTTATGCGCTGCCGGACGCAACGCACCCAGTGGCGGGGGGCGCAGCGTCGATTGGGCAGGTGTTCTTGTTGCCGGCTGAGGATTTGAATGTTGCGCCGGCCGCTGTGGCGCCGGCACGGAATGCGGGATCGGCTGGGAGTGGGTCTGGCGTGGGGCATGGAGGATTGGTGGCTGGTTCCAACGCAGCGGGAGCAAAGAATCCGCCAACTGTTTCGACGGAACGAGGGCCGGAGCTGGCGGTCGTAAATCTGACTTCGGGATTCGTAGCGACTCATCCGTCAGGCATTGAGGCTGAGACGCTGACGGTACTTTCGATTTGCGCTACGCTGCATGCGAACTTTCCACGGATTACGCAGGTTCGATTTCTGGTGGATGGGCAGGAGCGTGACACTCTTGCTGGACACGCGGAACTGACGCGGACTTATTTGGCGAGCGATGCGGGGCCACAGGCAGAGGCGCATCCATGATGATTGAATTCATTGAGACCACACGATTTTGGAAGGACCTGTTGATCGCATGACCCCGACGATTGGTGTATTCGATTCCGGCTTTGGCGGGCTTACGGTGTTGCGTGCGCTGATGAAGCGGCTGCCGGGAGCGCAGTTTGCGTTTATTGGCGACACGGCACGACTGCCTTACGGATCAAAGTCGCGGAGGACGATTGCCCGCTATGCTGCGCAGAGCGCGAAATTTCTGGTTGAGGAGCAGGATGCGGATTTCCTGGTGATCGCGTGCAACACGGCCAGCGCGCTGGCTCTGGACGCGATTGAGGAGGCTGTGCCGAAGCCGGTGCTGGGTGTGATTGAGCCTGGGGCTCAAGCGGCGCGGGCGGCCAGCCGAACTGGGGATGTACTGGTGATTGCGACGGACGCAACAGTGCAGAGCCATGCTTATGCAGCGGCGTGCAGCGTGAAAGGGCTGCGCGCGATCGAGAAGGCATGCCCGCTGCTGGTGCCGCTTGTGGAAGAGGGATGGACCGACCATCCGGTGACGGCGGAGGTGATTCGCATCTACCTCGACGAGTTGAATGCCGAGGCTGCGCGGCAGGGGATGCGGCCGGATACGTTGGTGCTGGGCTGCACACACTACCCGCTGCTGAGGCCGCTGATTGAGGCTGCGGTGCCCACGGGCATGAAGGTTATTGACTCGGCCGAGGCGGCTGCGGAGGCGGCTGTGCAGCGATTTGGAGGCAAGATCGAAGTCGACGCTGCCGGGCCGGGATCGGCCACAGATCCGGAGCCAGTGGTGCGCTGTTTCGCGACAGACTCTGTGGAAAAGTTTGAGCGGCTTGGCTCACGCTTCCTTGGTCGGCCGGTTGGCGCGGTGGAGCTTGTGGACCTAGGTGGATGACGGCCCTTTTGCTGCTGATATCCTTTTGAATGGGTGGTGTTGCGCAGAGCGCGCAAAGGCCACGGAGGAAGAAAAGCAAGCATGATCAATTTGGCAGGGAAAACGGCTGTGGTCTTCGGGCTGGCCAACAAGCGATCGATCGCGTGGGGCGTTGCCCAGAAACTTCACGAGGCCGGAGCAACCCTGGCCATCTGTTACCAGAACGAGCGGATGAAGGCCGAAGCGCAGGATCTGATTAACGAGTTGACGGGCGCCAGCGGCTTTCAGTGCGATGTATCGGTGGACGCGGAGATCGACAGCCTGTTTGCCGCACTGAAGGAAAAGTACGGCAAGCTGGATATTCTGGTGCATGCCGTGGCCTATGCGCCTGCCACAGAATTGCGCGGCGAGTTTATCAATACGACGCGCGAGGGTTTCAGGACCGCGATGGACGTGAGCGTGTATTCGCTAGTGGCTGTGAGCCGTGGAGCAGTGCCGCTGATGACCGATGGCGGAAGCATCATGACGATGAGCTACTACGCGGCGGAAAAGGTGGTGCCGAATTACAACGTGATGGCTATCGCGAAGGCTGGGTTGGAGTGCACGGTGCGCTATTTGGCGTGGAACCTGGGCTCGAAGAACATTCGCGTGAATGCTATTTCGGCTGGGCCGATCAAGACGCTTGCGGCGCGCGGCGTGGGCGACTTGACGGAGATGATGAGGGCGCATGCGGCACGCGCGCCTCTGGGGCGTAATGTGGATCAGCTTGAGGTGGGGGGAACGGCGGCGTATCTGGCCAGCGACCTGTCGTCGGCGGTGACCGGCGAGGTGATCTATGTGGATTGCGGCTATAACGTGATGGGGTTCTAGGGGAGAGCTGACTACAATCTGTCCGAAGCCTCAGGCGCAATATCTTTCACTTTTGCCAGAACTGCGTGAAGCTTGTCGAGTGAACCGCGCGCGGCGCGTGCCTGCAACTTCGCCCAGTCGCTAGCTCGTTCGTTGACAATCGCGGCAACAAAGCGGTCTACAGAGACTTGATCTGCTTCCGCGAGTTCAGCAGCTCGCTGGTATACGTCGTCGGGAAGTTGAATGGTCTTCATGGCGCCTCCTGTAACAGTATAAGGAATTCTTGCGGAGTCAGGCGGTTTGGCCCTTCTGCCGATTCGTGGTAACTATCGGTTGCTGCTATTGCGAAGGAAACTTATCAAGTCTGCGCGCTCCTGCGGCTTGGCTACCAGAAAATCCATGTTGTTGCCGGGGATGAAGTGGTCTGGATCGGTGAGCCACTTGTCGAGCGAGTTTTCATTCCAGACGATGGCAGCCTTCTTGAGTGCGTCGGAGTATGCGTAGCCTGAAGCTGTGCCAGACGTGCGACCATAGGCGGTTTGAAGTGCTGGGCCCTGATGGTTGGCGTTGAGGGCATGGCAGCCGGTGCAGCGTTTTTCGAAGAGTGCCTGGCCGCGAGTGGGATCGCCTGATCCTGAAGTTGCCGAGGCCGACTGAGTTGTCTGAGGGCCATGCGCCCAGGTGGAGATTGTTGCGAGATCTGCGTCGGTTGTATTCGCATCCCAATGGATTGCGCGGTACTGGATGGGCGGCATCTTGTGGGACTTGATCTGCTGCGCCATTTTGGCGGCGAGGGTCTGCTGCTGGTCGGGCGTGTAGGCATCCCACGCTGAGAGGTTCATGACTTTGCGGGCCTCGACGATGTCTCGCTCCATGAGCCATGACACGGGCGCGAAGTGGCCATAGAACGGGGCGCGGGTTTGGTTGGAGTGGCAGTCGGCGCACTTTTGCTGGAGGATCGAACGAACGTCTGGCGGCATTTGTTGGGTGGTGAGAGTCGGACGCACGCTGCCGATTGCGGCGTACAGGCCCGCGTTTCCGAATGGGTGAACACGAGCCAGTACGAGTGAGGCGACCAGAGCACATGCGCAGACGGCTGTTGTTAGTTTTCCCTTGTTGACGGCCTTCCTGCTCACGACATCTCCTCGAGGGAGGAGTCGACGATGGCCAGGTGGCTGTGGCGGCCGATGTACTTGACTTCAGTAATGCCGAGCACGCTTTTGAGCTTGCCGGCGGGAACGACCATGGGGCCGGCGTGCGGCGCGGAGCCGGGCGCGGGCTGGGGGAATGCGGTGGAAGTTGCGGTGTGAAAGGCGACGTTGCCTTCGATCTTTTGCACGACCTGGTGGATGTGGCCATTGAGGACGGTGACGGATCCGAAGCGCTTAAGCCAGCCCAGTGCCTCGGCGGCATCGGGCGTGCCCCAACCCCAGTCGGGATAGACCATCCAGAGTGGAATGTGCGCGAAGATGACGATGGGCGTTGAGGCAGAGAGGGCAGCGAGATCGGCCTTCAACCAGGCCATCTGCTCGACGCCGAGCTTGCCCATGGCGTCGACCTGTTGGCAGTTGTTGAGGCCGATGAAGTGGACGCCTTTGTGGGTAAAGCTGTACCAGCCTTTGCCCTTGGTGCCGTTGCCAAATCGCTCAAGGTACATGGCGCCATCGTCGCTGGCGATGTCGTGCTCGCCGGGAACGTAGAACGTTGCGCCAGCCTTGGCGGTCTTGATGAGTTGTTGCGCGGTGTCGAATTCACCGGGTTTGGAGGAGTGGGTAATGTCGCCGGTGTGGAGAAGCAATTCGGGCGTAATGGGGAGGGCGTTTATCTTGTCGAGCGCGATTTTAAGCGTGCCGGTTACATCCTGATTGGCTGGCTTGTTGAAGCCGATGTGGCTGTCGCTGATCTGAACGAAGCTGAATCCGCCGTGCGTGGCGGCGGCTTTGTCAGGTGCCCCTGGAGTCGCTGCAAACAGCTTTGAGGTTGGCACGCCGCCGGCCATGGTCCAGAGCAGACCGGTTCCAGCCCAGGCCATGCAGCTGAGAAAGTTGCGACGGTCTATTCCATCCGATGCGGGGCCGTCGTTTGTGGTGGAAGCTTCATCTGCTGCGACAGTTGACTGGGCCGCCAATGCGGGCCTTTGTACCTCTGAATCGTCATGCGTATTCTTCATGGGTTGATCCCTCCAGCTATGCAAACTGAGGATGGCGAGATTTATTCCCGGGGCGATGGGAATAATTTTGCTGGCGGCTTGTTCTTATATGTGTGGAGCGATTGGAGGAGCGTTTATCGAACGAGGGAGGGTATAGTTCATTTGAGATGACGCCGCTGCCCTGGAAGCGAATGGCACCGACTGGCCCTCAGACGCCTGCGTTTGAGGATCTGGCGATACCGCTTGTTCCGTCGCTTTACAACCTGGCGTTTTGGCTCTCGCGGAACGCGGCGGATGCTGAAGACCTGGTGCAGGAGAGTTTCTTGAAGGCGCTTCGCGGGTTCGCATCGTTTGAGCCGGGCAGCAACTTCAAGGCGTGGATTTTTCGGATACTGCGCAACACTTACCTGACGTCGGTGACAGGTCTGGCGCGGACCAGGACGGTTGCGCTGGAAGACGAGATGAGCGAGGGCGGCGACGCGGGCTATCCCGAGGCAGCGATTGACCGGCAGACGCCGGAGATGAACCTGCTGGTGTTGAGCGATCGCGCGGCGATTGAGGCGGCGATGGAGAAATTGGCTGCACCGCTGCTGGAAGTGATTCTGCTGTGCGATGTGGAAGAGATGAAGTACAAGGAGATTGCCACGATACTAGAGATTCCAATTGGGACGGTGATGTCGCGGATTGCGCGCGGGCGAGCGGCGCTGCGGGAATTGCTGACGGCGGAGCCGACGCAGAAGGGGGTGCGGGGATGAGCGAGCATCTTTCTTCTCTGCAACTGAATGCGCTGGTGGATGGGGAGTTGGCGCGGGAACAGTTGGCGATTGTGCAGGAGCACTTGACGGAGTGTGCGGCGTGTACTTCGGAGGCGCTGGCGCAGAGTTTGCTTAAGGCTGCGACAAAGAAGGCTGGGCTTCGTTTCACGCCGACAGATGCGCTTGAAGTGCGATTGGCTGCGGTGGTGAGACGGGAGGCTGGGGCCGATCGAAGGACAGCTCGCGAAGATGGAGGGCGAGCGTGGATCTCGTTTGTTGGTGTGGCGGCCGCGCTGCTGCTGGTTGTGGGAATTGGCGGCATGGCGCTCTGGGGCCGGCATCAGGCGGGGGTTAATCTTGCGTTGGCGAATCGTGCTGCGCTTGAGACTGAGGCGATTGATCAGCATATTGCAACGCTGGCTGCGAATACAGAGCCGCAGGTAATTTCGACAGACAGACATACGGTGAAGCCGTGGTTCCAGGGAAAGCTGCCATTCAGTTTTAATCTGCCGGAGAACCTGCCTGCGGATACAAAGCTTGAAGGAGCGGACTTGACCTACATTCACGGGCAGCCGGCGGCGTTGCTGATTTATTCCATTGGGAAGCATCGGGTGTCGGTCTTTGTGATGCAGAGGGCTGTTGAAACTGCGGTTCCTGTGAAGCTGTCGGACCATACAGGGTTCCATGTGATTGGCTTTATCACGCGCGACCTCAATGCGATTGCAGTGAGCGATGTGGACCCTGGGCGGCTTGCTGGCTTGGTCGGCATGATCTTTCAAGCACAGAGCGGGGTTGATTTGCCGACGAAATAATTGCGACCTCGCCTGGGGGCTTGTCATTGGAGTTCTTATCAAGAATGCTGCAAGACGAAAAGCAGATTCTTCGCTTACCACCCCCAAACTGGAGTACGTTTGGGGCCCCGTGCGCTCAGAATGACAAGGCTTTTATTGAATGAAATTCAGGCTCAGAATGACAAGGCTTTTATTGAATGAAATTCTGGCTCAGAATGACAGGGCGTTTATTGAATGAAATTCTGGCTCAGAATGACAGGGCGTTTATTGAATGAAATTCTGGCTCAGGCTGACAGGGCTTTTATTGAATGAAATTCAGGCTCAGGCTGACAGGGCTTTTAGTGAATGAGCTTCAGGCTCTGGATGACATCCGAATTATCGTTAAGATTTTCGGGGAAACCTCACTTGTGGTAGTTGGGGTAGGCGGGACGGTCGATGGGCTTGGATGGGTGCTTGGCTAGTTCTTCGAGGGCGAGGGCGACGGCTTTTTCTAGTTGCGGATCGTGGCCCTCGCTGACGGCCTTTGGATCCTGCTCGATGGAGTAGTCGGGATCGACGCCGTGATTCTCAACGTCCCAATCGCCTTTGGGTGAGAAGAAGGCGAAGCTGGGCGAGGTGACGTGTCCGCCGTCCATGAGCACAGGGATGCCGCCTATGCCGACGAGGCCGCCCCAGGTGCGCTTGCCCACGAGCGGGCCGAGATTCGCGTGCTTGAACAGCCATGGCAACGCGTCGCCGCCGGAGCCGGAGAACTCATTCGCGAGCATCACCTTTGGGCCGTAGATGCCGGCGTTTGGGGTGTGATTGATGGGTCCATAGCGCGGCGACCAGTAGGACTCGATGTGGCGGCTCAAGACTTCGATAAAGTAGTCGGCAACCTGACCGCCTGAGTTGAAACGCTCGTCGATGATTGCGCCCTGCTTGTCAGTCTGCGCGAAATAGTAGCGATTGAAGTTGGTGAAGCCGCCAGCACCGGTATCGGGGAGATAGACATAGGCAAGCTTTCCGCCGGAGAGCTGATCGACCTTGCGTTGGTTGCCCTCGATCCAGTCGATGTTGCGGAGCTGGGCCTCGTTGGCGATGGGGGTGACGTTGATGTCGCGTGGATTTTTTCCATCGGCGGAGGCAATGCGCAGGTTGATGAGGCGGCCTGCCGTGGCATCGAGCGGCTCCTGAATGTCGACGGCTGCGGTCACATTCTGGCCGTTGATGGCGAGGATGCAATCACCTACTGAGACGTTCAATCCGGGCTGCGCGAGAGGCGCCTTGACGCGCGGATTAAACGAGCCTCCGGTGTAGATCTTCGCGAAGCAATAGTGATCGTCTTTGACGGTGAAGTCTGCGCCGAGCAAGCCTCCGGCGACGTGGCCTGGATCAGGGATTGCACCGCCGTTGCCGCGCAGATGGCCGACGGAGAAGGCCGTGAGCATCTCCTGGAAGATGTAGTTGAGGTCGGCGCGGGAGGCGATTGATGCCACGTATGGCTCGAGACGTTTTTCGTCGGCAACGGTGTCAGTGCCGTGGAAGTGGGGGTCGTAGAAGAAGGCACGCTCGATGCGCCAGACTTCGTGGTACATCTGATTCCACTCGGCAGGTGGATCGACGCGGAGCTTGACATCGGAGAAAGAGAGCTGGCCCTCGCCCGGTTTGAAGGGCGTGGTGGAGGGGACGATGTGCCAGGAAGGAGGACCGCCGCCGCCTGGAGCGTCGGAGTCAGGTTTGCGATTGCTGATGGCAAGGAGCATTTTCTTGCCATCAGCGGTGAGTTCGAAGCCGTCGACATGGTCGGCTAGTTTTTCCGGTTTTTTATCTTCGAGGGTCCAGCGCGTGAGGGTGGCACCGGGCTCGGCAAAGCGGCCGGACTCTGCCTTATCAAGTAAGTAAAGGCTGCCTTTGGGACCGGTGGCGAGGGCGAGGTAGACCGAGGCTGGCATCGGCAGCGCGACGATGCGGGACTCGATTCCGGCGAGATCGACCTTTACCGGCTTGGGCGGGGCGGGGGGCTTGGATTTGGCGTCGCTGTCCTTGGCGGAGTCTTTTGTCGCGTCTTTGGCTGGGTCTTTGGGGGCGTCTTTGGCCTTCTCATCTGCATCGGGGTTGTCGCCGTCTTTTCCTTCAGCCTTTGTGTCGCCGCCGACTTTTTCGTCTTCAAGCTCGGGCGCGAGCGGGGAGGCTGTGGCAGCAGCGAGAGCTATGGCATAGACGCTGGAGTTTACCTGATAGAGATCGCTGGTCATATCGAGGCCGAACTGTGTCGCGCCCGAATTTGTACTGGCCACGAAGTAGAGATATTTGCCCTCGCGATCGAAGGCTGGGTGCGACGAATCGGCCAACGAATCGGTGATCGGCGTCGCTTTGGCGCTGTCGATCGAGTAGAGGAAAAGGGTCTGGAGCATGTTTGCGCTGGTGTGGGGGTAGGCTAGCCATTTTGAATCGGAGGACCAGGAAACATCGCCTGCGCCGCCGTTGTAGCCGTAGTTGCCGGTGGCGTCGGGCTCGACGAGAGTGGTGAGTTTGCTGGTGGTGGTGTCGAGCAGGTAAAGGCGCTGGCGATTGTCACGGAACGCGATGCGTTTGGAGTCCGGCGACCAAACTGGATCGAAGTAGTACGCAGGATCTGGGGCCAGCGGAAACTTCTTTACGGCAGCGGCTCCGGCCACGGCTGTGCCGGTTTGCGGTGCGACGTGCAAGGCATAGATGCCTGATTCATCGGAGAAGTAGGCGATGGACTGGCCGTCGGGCGACCATGCGGGCGAGCGCTCCATGACGCCGGGAGTGCTGGTGATGTCGCGTGTGGGGCCATGCTTGGCGGCTACGGTAAAGATGTCACCGTGGGCCTCAATAGCGGCGCGCAGGCCGGTGGGTGAGACAGTGGCGCTCTCAATTTCGCTGCCGACATTCTGGAAGTGCGGGCGGACCTCGGGCAGGTCGGCATCGATTTCAATGGGCACCTTGTGGCTCTTGCCGGTTGCCGTGTCGAAGAGATATATCTCGCCGAGCTGGTCGTAGATGAGGGTGTTGCCATTGGCTGAGAGTGTGCGAATGTCAGGGCCGGTGTTGTGAAAGGCCTCGGTTACGGCCTTGGTGGCAGGATCGTAGCGGAAGATACCGATGTGTCCGTTGCGGCCGGAGAGGAAGTAGACTTTGCCGTCGACGTAAACGGGATTGAAGTCGGCTGCCTGCTCGTGCGGGACCTGGACGGATTCGAGGCCGGGGAGGGTGGTGATCCAGACCGTGCCAGCGAGGCCACCGTGATAGTTGCCCCAGGCGACGAAGTTTCGGAAATCGAATCCACCAAAGGCGGGTGAGAGCGGAGTGTAGGCGATGGCTTTGCCATCGGGCGCGTATTGGCCCTGGTAGGCCATGGGCAAGGGCAGCACCTCGGCAATGCCGCCCTGGGCGGGAATGGAGTAGAGCTGGGTGTAACGGCTGAACGACTGGCGCGAGGAGCGGAAGAGAATTCGCTTGCCGTCGGGAGTCCAACCGACTGCGTTGTCGGGCGCGGGATGATAGGTGACACGGAACGGCACACCACCGACGGCCGGAATCGTGAACACGTCAGTGTTGCCGTCGTACTCGCCAGTGAACGCGATGGTGCTGCCATCGGGGGAGAAGACGGGTGCGGTTTCGACGCCCACGCCAGTGGTGAGCCGGGTGGCGCGGCCGCCGTCACGCGAGACGCTCCATAGGTCGCCGGCATAGCCGAAGACGATAAGGTCTTTGCTCAAGGCTGGACGCTGAAAGATGTGGGCCTTTCCGGGAGCGGCGAGCAGGCGCGGACCACAAAAGGAAAGAATTATTAAAAGACAAACAAAAGACGAATGCATGGCGATTTTTGCGATCGCGCGCATGGGAGCCTCCGGGAATTTAATTCGGGATTGACCGAGCGGCACTGATTGCAGACCCACTGCCGCGCCTGTGTGGATTTAGAACTGGGCCGGTTCCGATCAAGAATACCTCGAAGCTGTCTCGTTCAAGGTTTGCATAGCGAGGACGAACCCCCTCAGGGGCTAAAGCCCAAGCCGTTTTATTGGTGTTATCGGCACGACTGAAGTTCGTACCCTGATACAAAGCCCTTTTATGAAACCGGAGTCTACTGTCCTGTCCCTGAAGTTGTTGTCAAGAATAGTGAAGGACCAAATGCAGATTCTTCGACTCACCACCCCCAAACTGAAGTACGTTTGGGGCCCCTTTCCCCACCCCAGCGACGAAGACCTGTCGCCGGGGACCCCGGTTCGCTCAGAATGACATCCGAATTATCGTTAGGAACTTCGGGGACACCACGCTAGTCCTTCAGTGTGACCGTGATCTTTCGTGCATCGCCGCCGGCAGAGGTAATTGCAATCTCACCGGTTGATCTCTTGCGGATGCTCTTGAATTTTTCTCCCCACTCGACGAGCACCAGGGCATCAGGCTTGAGCAGGTCGTCGAGGCCCAGCGTCTCGAGCTGGCGCTCGCCTTCAAGGCGATACACATCGAGATGAAACAGCTTTACCTGCTTGCCGTCGAGCGATCCGTCGTACTCATGGATGAGCGTAAATGTCGGGCTCGTGACCTCGTCGGCTTCGGCAGCATCGAGTGCTTCAGCGATGCCTTTCACGAGTGTTGTCTTCCCTGTTCCCAAGTCGCCACGGAGGATAAGAAGCTGCGGCGGGGTGAGCAGTTTGGCCAGCTTGCGCCCAACTTCAATGGTGTCGGCCCCGCTGTGGGTGGTGAACTCGTGAATCCGGCCTGCGGCGGTGGGTGCGGCGTTGGTCATTCGGCTCCCTCAGGGGGTGCAGCACCGGGCCAGGAAATCGCCGGAAGCCCCTGCAACCAAACATACCCGTTCCGGGGCGAAAAGCAAAAGCGAAAAGCCCGAGAAAATTGCTGAAGACTGTCTGTCGCCAACAGGGTGTGCTGGTCGCCGTGGGTAACGGCGAGGTCGGCGGCCAATCCGTGCAGGCAAACGGCGGCCTCAACGGCGCTGGCGGGTTGGGTGGAATATTGCGCGAGAAGCCCTGCGACGAGGCCGGTGAGCAGGTCCCCGCTGCCACCCTTGGCCATGGCGGGGTTGCCAGAGGTGTTTACGGCTACGCGGCCATCGGGGTGGGCGATGAGGGTTCGCGCGCCCTTGAGCACCACGGTCATGCCAAGTCGCTGGGCGAATTCGCGGGCAACTTCGAGGCGCCTGGCTTGGACCTCGGCGATGGTGAGGCCGGTGAGGCGGGCCATCTCGCCGGGATGGGGTGTGAGGACTACGGTGCGACCGTCGCGGGCGGTTTTACCCAGCTCGTTAAGCAGGCCGCGATGGGAGGCAAGCAGATTGAGCGCATCCGCGTCGATGACGGCAGGAAGGTGCGTTCCTGCGAGTAGCTCATGTATGAGCTTGAGGGTCTGCTCGCTCTGGCCGAGGCCGGGGCCGAGGGCGAGGACGGTCTTGCCTGCTAAGAGGCGCGTCTGGTTCTGGGTGGTTAGCGCGCTGCCCAGCATGAGGCCATCGGCGTCGACCTCGAGCGGCCAGGTCATGAGCTCGGGTGCGAATCCGGCGACGACAGTGGCGCCAGGAGCTGGAACTGCCGCTGTAACGAGCCCTGCACCGGCACGCATGGCTGCGAGCGAGGCCATGGCCGGCGCGCCCCACTTGCCTTTGGATCCGCCGACAACGAGCACGTGACCGAAGCTCCCTTTGTTGGAGGCAGCGGGGCGCGGGGACTGGACCAAAGCAAGTGATGATCCGGCCCAGGTGATGGCGAGATGCGAGATGATGGCGGCCTCGGGCGAGCCTATGGGGGCGACGATCACGGGCTGATGCCAATGGCGGGTTAGTTGGCCGAAGAGATGAGCCAGCTTGGGTGCGGTGAAGGTGACGACTGCATCGGCGGGAAAGACAGGGCCGGTGGGGTCGGAGGCATTGGAGGCGGATGTCGAATCTGCCGCCCAGCCGGAGGGGAGGTCGATTGCGAGGACGGGTGGGGCGAGAACGGGCGCGGCGGGTTTGTTGGCGGATTTGGTGGTGAGGTTTTGGACCCAGGCAAGGGCTGTAAGGGCCAGGCCGCGGAGGGGCGGGGTAAAGCCGGTGCCAACGATTGCGTCGATGATTAGATCTGGGTTGAGGGTTGCGAGCAACGCTTCGAGGTCAGCAGGCGTTTCGGGGGTGTGAATTTTGCATTGGTCGGCGTCGGTCAGTTCGCGCCATGCCTGGGCGGCGTCGCCTTTCAGTTGGTCGGGATTTCCCAGGAGGACGACAGTGACTGTGAGTCCGGCCTCGGCGAGGAGTTGGGCGGCCATGAGGCCGTCGCCGCCGTTGTTGCCTCGGCCGCAGAGGACTAAGATTCGTCGGGCTTGAGGGAAATGGTGTTGGGCGATGTCGGCGACCGCTCGAGATGCGCTGCGCATAAGATCGAGGGATGGAACGCCATAGACCTCGCTGGTGGCGCGGTCGCAGGCCTGCATCTCGGCGGCGGAGAGTGCTTGCATCGGAATAATGGTACGACAAGGCGCGGGGAGGCAAATCGCGATGTGAGGCACGGGTGTACCCTTCCCTCATGCTCCAGTCAATTCATTGGAAGCGTGCGCTGCTGCTCGCGGCCCTCAACATTGTGGCGGCCGGGGCAATGATGCTCGTGCTTGAACATCGCATGGCAGAGCAGATAAGGGATCGGGAGCAGTCTGAATCTGCCTCATCTCCGAAGGTGACAACCGAAGAACTCGAGCAAATACTGGGAGCAAAGATTGATCAAGCACAAGGGGGCAAGCGGTCACGTTCGATCCGTGCGGGATGTGGGTGAGCTATCCGCCTCAACAGGAAGTCGCGGCTTTCGGAAACATTCCCGTCGAATATCTCGCGGAATGGCAAATTTCGTGCCCGGATGCATGGTCAATCGAAGGCCGAATCGAAGGGACACATTGGATACCCATGACACAAGCCGGGTTCGCGCTTCGCCGACGCGCCGACCTGGCATTTCTCGCCGTCATCGCCGTTGAGTGGCTCCTGATCGGCGCATTCCCGCTGCGACAAGTTAAGAGGTTCTTCGGCGAACCCGGTTCTTTCATTACCGCATGCACGCTTCTTGGGTCAGCCTTGGCTCTCTTTCGACCCATTGATGCTCTGGCCCGACTTCCAGCCTTTTGCGCGGCCTTCGCGTGGCTTTGGTGGCTCGGACTCTTGCTCTGGATCCTTCTTCGCCCAGTCGCCCACGCCCTCCTCAAACTCCGCAGGTCCCGGTAGCTGAGAACAACAGGCATTCGCAGCAACAGGCGGTTCGACTGAGCAGCTCACCCGCTCATCAAATGCACGGAAAGATGCGCAATCGAGAGCCCTAGAGGCCCTTCAGGATCTCGATTTTGCTTTCACTCTTGTGACTGGCCACGAGTTGGAGGATCTTGGCTAGAGTTCCCGTGCGGAGCGGCTTGTGTGCTGGAATCGATATTCGCTAGTGAGCCGGCGATTCGGTTTCGAGGATGATATGGCTGCCGGTCTGGTGAATCCGCTGGTAATCCCAGTTGCTCACAAAATGTTCCGCAAGAACGACGCCGTTGAGGTTCCGCGGCAGCTTCATGCGACTGCCATCACCTCGTCGCGAACCAGGTGCAACCGGATGGAGGACGGCGGAGCGGAGTCGAAGTAGAAGGCCTCTACAGCGTCGCGAGCATTGACGCGCAGCTCATCCCAGGAGTCACCCTGGGTAACGATATTCTCGCCAATGGCCTCGGCAACGAATCCGCCGTCGGCCTCCTGCTCAACCTGGAAGACAATCTCGCTCATAGCGCCCCTTCCTCAGAATAGCAGGGAGCCAAATCATCAGCACAAGGAGCCACGCTTTCAACCCGGTGATCGGCGCGGCGGAGAGTGCTTGCATCGGAATAATGGTAACGGAAGTCAGAACTCGATTCGCGCCTGAAACGCGATCATGCGGGGAGAACTGTCTCCGCCCAGCCCAACGCCCAGCAACCCTGTCGGCGGCGAAATGGTGCTTTCGAGCGTCCCGAACTTGGGCGGAATCGACTCGCCCGGCTCGCCTGCCTCGACGCTGCCTGGCAGGGCGAAATTGGGGTGGTTGAAGGCATTGAACAACTGTGTATCAAACCTGAGAGTCAAGCGCTCAGTCAACGAAAATCTCTTCGTCAAGTACATATCCGAGTAGGTGAAATGGGGCCCGCGGACGGTGTTTCGTCCGGAATCGCCAAACTGGCAGTCGACTGCTGAGTCGCCTCCGGTGCATGCTCCCGTTTCGGGGTCCACAACGGAAACAAACGCGTTGGGATTGAGCCATTGCCTCGTTCCCGGCACGGTCACACCGGGGTACGCAGTCTTGCTGTAGACAGGCACGCCGGGAACCCGCCGCGCAAACTGCGGCCCGCTTGCCTGGAATACACCGTTGCCATTGGCAGTGTACGGCTGGCTGAGCACTGTGAATGGCAGTCCAGAATGCAGAAACGCAGTCTCAGAAAACGACCAGCCTCCCAGTAGCGCACGCAGTGCGGCGCGATGCGAATGAAACGGAATCTGGTAAATGCCAAATGCTGAAACGTTGTTCCGCACGTCGTAGTCGCAGTCTCCGTACTGACGCATTAGTTCGCCTGGCAGCGGGGAAAGAATTCCTTGCGTCGAAAATGGAAGCAACCCTCCGTTCGACACCTCGTCAAGGCAATGGCTCAGGGTATAGTTAGCACGCAGAGTAAGTGACCCTAACTTCTCTGAGAGGCTTGCCTGGAGCCCGGAGTAGCTGCTGGTTGCTCCGGTTTGAAATTCGTTGACGCTGCCAAATCGCTGGTCCAGTGGTTGCGCAAATGCGAAGGGCGCGAAGCATCCTGGGCAGACCGTCTGGTAACCGTTGAGCTCCACTTGATAGGGTTCGTGCTGGGCCCTTGTACCCACATAGTCGACCCGCGCCGAACCGTGAGCCCCCGTCTGCTGCTCGATTCCAAAGTTGAACTGGTAGTAGAGGGGCGTTTTCAGCATGCCACTCGAAAATGTGTTCAGACTCACTGCCAACGGGCAGGTTGGGGCGCCTTCGGCAATCCCATTGCACGGCGCACCACTCGCAGCAAACACCGATTCGAAACTGCGCTCCGCGCTCGCTGTTGCGTCCACCGCGCTTCCACTCACGCCGGGCGCGATCCCAATTCCGCCAACCTGCCCGCCAATGCCGCCCACGAATGTCGGCGAATAGGGAGCGTTGGTCGCGGCCAGATCCGCAATCTGCGCTGGAATAATGTCATTGAATACCCCGAATCCCGCATGAATGACCGTCCCTGCTCTCAACTCGTAGGCCGCTGAAGCACGCGGCTGCAAAATGATAGTTGGTGTGGAAGGAAACAACTCGCGAAGCTTGGTCTGGAGAACCTGGTCGAGCGGTTGAGTTATCTGATGGGATAACTCAAGAAACGATCCTGCCGGGCGCGCAAATAAATGCTGCTGGTTCACGGGATTGGTATTCCATGTCGCCCGCACACCGAAATTGAGCGTCATCCTCGCCGAGGGCTTAACCGAATCCATTGCGTAGAGATCGAGGTTGCCGGCAGCAACTCGCTCCTTGAGCGCAGTGGGGAATGTCTCGCTGGCGGTATAGGCAGCTCCATAGGTAAACTCGGCCAGATCGTTGTAGGTCACCGTGGGCACGATGCCCTCACCGAGATCGTAGTCGCTCGCATCGATCCGCCGCGAATTCACGCCAAACTTGAACGAATGCTTGCCTCTGGTCCAGATCAAATTGTTGTTTATCTGCCATTGGGTAACTTTTCGTCCCTGCGGATAGGTGTTGTCGTTACCTCCCATAGGAGTGAAGGGCGCATTGTTGGTTCCGGGTGTTAGAACGATGTGAAATGCACTCCGGACCTGGGTGAAGTTCTGTGGCTCAAAGATGCTCGAGTACCAACTGGCACCGGGATTGAACTGGTTGACGAGATTGGCGTTGAAAATGTGCGTATAGCCGGACACGAATGTGTACTGCGGCTGGGGAGAGTAAGAATTGAAAACTGCGTTGACCGGGTCGGTATAGGCCGCCTGCAGGCCAGTGTCCGATTGAAAGCGGTACCAGACGCTATTGTTGCGGTCGATGGTGTGATCAATCTTCGCGACGATCAGGTTCTCATTATCGTCATTTGTCATGGATACCTGGCGCTGGTTAGCACAACCTCCCGAAGGCACTCCGGGCGCGTCGAACGGACACCCGAGAACTGGGGTTGGAGTACCCGAAACATTGTTGTAGAGCGCGAACATCTGCTGGTAGAACGCGACCTCTTGCGGCTCCGCGGGCAGTGCGGCCCCGGTGATTGTGTCGATTCCGCCAAGCGGAAGCTGTTGAAGGACATATTGCTGATACGCGGGCGAGGGAAACGTGGCCTGAGTTACCAGAGGCAGGGCAATGCGGATCCCTTCATAGTGTGCAAAAAAGAATAGCTTGTCCTGCCGGATGGGTCCGCCCACGCTTACGCCAAACTCGTTGACAGTCGAGCGCGGCTTTTGGGCGATGTTATCCGCAGTGTCATTCGCATGGAGGAAGTAATCCTCTGCGTTGAGCAGCGATCCGTTCCATAACTCATAGATGTCGCCGTGGAATTTGTTGGTCCCTGACTTGGTAAAGTAATTCACCTGCGATGCGCCGTACCGGCCTTGATCGACGGCATAGGAGTTGGTGTTCACCGTCGCTTCCTGCACGGCATCCAGCCCAATCACCAAGTTCGTCGACAGCCCAATGTTCAACCCGAGCCATGGGTCGTTGGTATCGTAGCCGTCGAGGATGAAGCCGTTCGAAGTTGCCGGAAGCCCGTTGAACTCGACATTTCCGTAGCCGCCTGGGGCCTTGGCGTCGTTCGAAGAGCCGGCGGTATTCATGAGCGCGCCAGGCGCGAACTGTGCGACAAAGGTAAGGTCCTGGCCGGGATTCGGCAAATTCGCGATCGTTTTTCCTTCGAGGGTAGTTGTTGTATTCGGGTTCTCCAGTGTCACCAGAGCTTGTTGCGCTTTGACCTCGACGGTCTGCGATGCGGAGGCCACATTCAAACTGAAATCCAGTGTGACAGTGCGCCCGACCTCGACGGAGACCGGGCGCGAAGTCTGGTTGCCAAACCCGTGTGCGCTTACCATGACAACATACTTCCCTGGGTTTACCTGTGATAACAAGAACCGCCCGACGGCATTAGTCCCTCCTATGCGCGTGGCGTGGGTGTCGTCATTGGTTGCAGTGACAGTAGCTCTGACCAATGCGGCTCCCTTGCCATCGGTTACGGTGCCAGAGATAGCGCTGGAAGTGCCGCTCTGCGAGTGAGAGAAATTCGCATTAACCATGGTTAAGAAGGCACAGAGTAGACAGTTATGTATGATCCTGTGACCGTAAGTCATCGGTGACCTCCCTGGGAAGTTAGGGTTAGTTACCTTTCATCATCAACACCAACAGCCAGGCGTTGAGGCCGGCGATGAGGGCGGCGACGAACCAGGAGAGGGCCTGGAGCCAGCGTGCGTTGACGAATTCGCCCATGACTTTGCGGTTGCCGGTAAAGATGACGAGGGGGACGACGGCGAAGCTGAGCTGCATGGAGAGGATGACCTGGCTGAGGATGAGCAGCTTCTCTGTTCCGCGCTCGCCGGTGAAGGCGACGACGATGATGGTGGGGATGATGGCCAGGGTGCGGGTGATCATGCGGCGGAGCCAGGGGGCAACCTTGATGTTGACGAAGCCTTCCATGACGACCTGACCGGCGAGGGTGCCGGTGATGGAGGAGTTTTGGCCGCTGGCGAGGAGAGCGATGGCGAAGAGGGTGCTTGCTCCGGCTGCGCCGACGAGTGGGCTGAGGAGTTTGTATGCGTCCTGGATTGCGGCGACCTCGAAATGGCCACTGCGATGGAAGACGGCGGCGGCAACGACGAGGATGGCGGCGTTTACAAAGAGTGCAACAGTGAGGGCGAGGGCGGAGTCGACGTTGGCCATGAAGATGGCTTCGCGTTTGCCTTCCGATGTGCGCTTATATTTGCGGCTTTGAACAATGGATGAGTGCAGGTAGAGGTTGTGGGGCATGACTGTTGCGCCGAGAATGCCGATGGCGATGTAGAGCATGGCTGGGTTGGTGACGATCTGGGTCGAGGGCAAGAACAGGCTGCCAAAAGCGGCGGCGTAGTCGGGGCGCGAGAGGATCAACTGCACGCTGAACATGACGATGATGGTGGCGATGAGGGCTATGACGAGCGCTTCAATCCAGCGGAAGCCCCAGCGCTGGAGCATGAGGATGAGCAGGACGTCGAGTCCGGTGATGAGGACGCCATAGAAGAGCGGAATGTGGAAGAGCAGGTTGAGGGCGATGGCCGAACCGATGACCTCGGCCAGGTCGCAGGCGGCGATGGCGACTTCCGCACCGAGCCAGAGGAAAAAGCTGATGCGCTTGCCATATTGCTCATGGCAGAGTTGGGCGAGGTCGCGCTCGGTGGCCACGCCAAGCTTGAGGCTGAGGCTCTGGAGCAAAACAGCAACCAGGTTTGATGCCATGATTACGAAGAGGAGCGTGTAGCCGAACTGCGAGCCGCCGGCGATGTCGGTAGCCCAGTTGCCGGGGTCCATGTAGCCGACGGAGATGAGGAAGCCTGGGCCTAGGAATCCGAGGAGCCGACGCCACGGGACATGAGAGCCGGAGATACCAACGCTGGAGTGAACTTCAGGGAGCGAGGGCTCGGGGCGAAGCAAAGGCTCAGGGGGTAGCGAGGGTTCGGGAATAGTGAGCCGAGGAAGGGTTTCAGTGGGCATAGGCGAGTTGGGGGAAGGGGTGCCTGGCAATGCCCGGCTTAGGCCCTCAACTTGAGTATGCCACAACTACTTAATCATAGTTAATGCGTTTTCTTATTTTTAATTACGAATTCACGCGGGCCGGAGCCAGACCGCCTCCGCTGCTGGACGGCCGAGGATTGAGTTTCCGCTAAGCATATCAATCGAAACAGTTTGATCATAATTCTGGCTGGCGACGCGGAGCTTTTGGCCGGGGCCGATGCCGGCATCGTGGAGGAAAAGGAGCAGCTTGGGGTCGCGTTCCTGAAGGCTGGAAACCACATAGCTCTTGCCTGGGGACGCTTCTGACAGCGGAATCTCGCCGTTTTTCTTGCGTTCGCCGGGGTTCCTTGGAAGGACAGCGTTGCCGTGGGGGCAGGCGCCGCCTTCGCCGAGCTTCTCGCGGAGCTTTGCTTCAAAGGCGGGGGAGACAGCGTGCTCGAGACGCTCGGCCTCTTCGTGGATCTCGTACCACTCCATGCCGAAAACCTCGCTGAGCATTCGCTCGATGAGGTGATGGCGCAGCGCGGTGCGATAGGCTGTTTCGCGGCCCGCCGAGGTGAGGCGAACAATTCCATCCGCGCCGACCTCGACCAATCCGTCGCGCTTGAGCCGCTTGAGGGCCATGGTGACAGCGGGCGCAGAAACCTCAAGCCAGTGCGCCAGCATTGCCGGGATGACCTGATGGCCTTCGGCCTCGGCTTCGAGAACTGCCTTGAGGTAGTTCTCCTTCGAAACGTGCAGTGAGTCTTTCATGGGGTCGCTCGAACCAGTCTAAACTGAAGACCGCTCTTCTTTTAGATTTCGAGTGAACAGGAATCGTGCACATGGT
>Ga0182016_10002215_pt1 | contig 23066 bp, 15 predicted proteins | sample 712S2MmetaG_FD_120491 | JGI IMG/M metagenome (GOLD analysis project Ga0182016, IMG submission 120491) | Permafrost microbial communities from Stordalen Mire, Sweden - 712S2M metaG | ecosystem: Environmental > Terrestrial > Soil > Wetlands > Permafrost | place: Sweden: Stordalen | collected... | reverse complement strand
TGGATGGCTACCTGCGCGGACGCGCCGGGGAAGTGCGTCACGAGCCGCCGCTGGTGCTGGTGCAGAACGAGCCGTATGTCTGGTACCAGAAGGGCTCGATGGCTTTCTACGCGCTCTCTGATGCTATTGGTGAAGACAAGCTGAACACTGCGCTCAAGGAGTTTTTGGATAGGTGGAAGATGAATGGGCCACCATATCCTGACACGCGCGGCCTGGTCGAGTCGCTGCGCAAACAGACGCCGCCGGATTTGCAATACATGATCACCGACATGTTTGAGACCATCACGCTCTACGACAACAAGGCGGTCTCAGCCAAGGTGCAGCCTACGGCGGATCATAAGTACAAGGTGACGCTTACCGTGGATGCAAAGAAGATGCGTGCAAACGGAGAGGGCGCGGAGACGGAGATCCCGATTCACGACCTGATTGAAGTGGGGGTATTCAAGGGCAAGAAGGACAGCGAGGAGCCGCTGCACACGGAGAAAGTTTGGATTACGCAGCCGCGCACGACGCTGGAGTTTATTGTGAACGAGCCGCCAACGCGCGCCGCGATTGATCCTTACAGCAAACTTATCGACCGCAACCCGGAGGATAACTGGGCGGATATGGAGTAGCACCTGAGTTGTCAGTGATCAGTTGTCAGTTTTCCGGAATCGATAACTCGCGGCCGTCAGCTTTCTTTCATCAGGGTCGCCATCAGCGCGTCCCTGCGTTCGTTGGCTATGGCATCGGAGTTATCCAGCACGCGTCTCCAGACAAATACAGCGCCTACGGCCAAGAGTAGAAAGATTGGGACCGCCAGCCACATCCTTTCAAGAAACCAGCAGAGCGCAAAGACTGACGCGCCTATGGCAAGCACTCCCAATTGGACAAGCAGGCTGAGAAACGCGTTGGCCTGCGAGCCACGTTGCCGCGCAATCCGGCCGGGATTTACGCGGTAGGGCATCTTGAGCGAAAAGATGTTGCCCGCGGCCAAATTGCACGGTAGAGAGAACACCAGCCACGCTGCTGTTGCCGCTATGACCGCACTGTCCGGGATTCCCAGCCGCAACGCAGCCAGCACACCGGCCACCATGGCGACCACGGCGAACAGCAGGGAGTGTAACAGGTTCTTCGCCAAGAGAACCGTTCGAATGGGCGTGGGCGAAAGGAAATAGACCTGAATCCCCGCGCCCTCGGTGCCCAGGTTGTTGAAGAATACCTGCGTGAATCCAAGCTGCGCGTACACCATGCAAATCGGAAGCGCCAACGGGAAAACCGGCGCCTGTGTCGCGCCGTTTTTGAGGAACACCGTTGAAAAAACCAGCACCAGCAGCAGCGGAGCGCCAATGGCATAGAGCAACGGCAAGGTCCTCACCAACGCTCGCACGTCCTTCTCGATCACTGCAGCGATAGGGCCGGAGCCGCCCAGCATCCGCGCGGCCCCACGGTCTTGAGTTTCCTTGCCCGAGACACCTGCACCCGTAGCCGTCCTGCTTCCCGTCGCGGACTTGGCTCGACCAGGAGCGACGCTCAGGCTCTCGCCACGGTACTCAGACTTAAGGCGGGCCGCGAGAATGCCGCCGACCAGCACGCCATAGAGCCCCAAAACGCCTAGCGAAACGAATCCTGCCGCCGGATTCTGTTCAACGGACTGACGGAGCGCCTGCGCGGCCAGCCCAGGCGGAAGCCACTTTTGCACGGCGTTCGCTTGTTTCAAATACGGCTTATACCGCTCCTTTGCCGCTTCAAATTGCTGCGCCTGCTGCTGCGAGTGGCTGCGGCCCGAATGCCTCTTCTGGTAAATCGCCGGGTTCATTAGTTGCGCGCTCAGCACCAATATCATGAATACAGCACCCAGAATCTCGCGCGTCTTGCGTTGTCGCAGCCAGCGCTCGATCCATGCAAAAATGGCACGCACCAGCAAGATGTTGAACGCGGCAAATACCGCCAGTGCTAACGTGATCCACGGCAACAGCGCAGGGCGCGCCACTGCAACTCCAATCCACATGCCGAGGCAGCAAACCGCTCCCAACACTGTGGAGACATCCAGCAGCCCGAAGACCAGGTAAAGGAAATAATACGACCCGAAATGCACTGGAAAGCGAAGCAGAATCCCTAAGTCGAATTGCTCCTGATAAGAGGCGAGCATCACCGGAATCATTTGCCACAGGAAGCAAAGCACCCAGAACAAAATGGGCAGATAGCGCCACTGGGCATCGGATACAAGGGCATATGTGCCGATGCCCATGCCCGTTCCAAACAGCAATCCGAAGAAGGCATAGATCATCCATGCGATGCCGGTCGCGCCAAGATCGAGAATGCCGTGAATGGAGCGCAGTCCGCTGCGAAACATCTCCCAGCGCAGCCTGAACATGGCTCCATACTGTGCTCGCGCCAAGGGCCCTAACACGCCGGCATCGATGGCGACGGGCTGGCCAGAGCCGCCCGCGCCAACTAGGTTAGCCATGTCAGCTCCTGTGCCTGCTCCTGCTGCCCGCCCGCGCCAACAATGGCCAGGAAAATTTCCTCGAGCGTCAGGCGCTGCTCCTGCTCTACGCCGGGTAATGTGGAGGCGACGCCGGCTCGCAGATCTTCCAAAGAGCCGTTCGCCACCAGCTTACCCTGGCTGATGATGGCCACGTGACTGCATAGCCGCTCCACAATTTCCAGCACATGCGTGGTAAGGAAGATGGTGGCTCCGCGGTTGATCATGCCGGTCAGCATGGTCTTGAGCATGCCGGCGGCAATGGCGTCGACGCCCTCAAAGGGCTCATCGAGAAACAGCACCTTGGGCCCATGAATCACCGCTGCGGCCAGCGCAAGTTTCTTCTGCATTCCATGGGAGAAGTCGGTCACCAGTTTTTTGTTCTCGTCGGCCAGTTGCATGAACTCAAGTAGTTCCTGCGTCCGCTGATTCGTTGTGTGCCGATCCAGGCCATACATGCGGCCTACAAAGTGTAAATACTCGGTTGCTGTCAGGCGCCCCATCAGCGCCATGCCCTCAGGAACCACGCCGATCTGGCGTTTCAAATCGAGTGCGCTGGCGCCGAAGGGACGGCCGAGAATTTCGACAGATCCCGCACTTGGCTCCAGCAGGCCGGTGAGCATTTTGATGGTGGTGGATTTGCCCGCTCCGTTCGGCCCCAGAAAACCGAAGAATTGCCCAGACGCCACGCTCAGCGTGACATCTTCGACAGCGGTCAATGCGCCGAAGCGCCGCGTGAGTCCATGGGTTTGAATCGCCGCATTTTCCATGTGCCGCAAGGATAACAACTTTGGGTTGCGGAACAAAACAACGCGCGGTGGAACCGAGGGCAGTCGTATGAAGGGTTGGACACGATGGCGGTTTCGGCCGGCTGGGCTTCGCCGGTGCTCAAAGACTGCTGCATTCCTGCTATAAAATGGCTGATCTTTGACAGGCTCCGAGACGTAAGTCGTTTGTTTTCGCAGGTCGTTTTGCGTTTTATTGACGTAACCCTCTTTATTTTCATAGGCGTGGGAGGAAATGGGGGGAGGGGTGGGGTATTTTGCGGGTAAATCGTCGCCGTCTGAGACGGGCTGGACAGAGGGAATGGAAGGATTTCAAGCGTTGTAGAGGCCATGAATTGATTGTGCGCGTTTTCACGAATTAGACTGCAAACTCCGGGGAGAAATCGGACACTCATTTTTCAGCAGGTTTCTTCATGCGATTGGCCTGGGGTCGAACCTACCTTGGAAGCGGGACTTGAGGCGAGCGGCCTGGGGCGGTCAACGGGTTGGCACTCCCCGTGTCATTCAAATGCCTTTCGACCTCGCGCACGCCGAGATCTTCCGGAAACAGCGCCCGATACCGCTCTACCAACTTGCGCGCCTTGGCGGCCTCGCCATCCAGTGCATATTGCTGCGCCAGACGGGCGGTCAACTGACCTGAGTAGGGATAAGCGGCCAGTCCCTTCTCCAGCACTCCCGCAGCCTCCTGTCCACGGCCAAGGTTTTCGAGGGCAGATGCCAGGTTCAGAAATATGATCGGATCTTCCGACCCATTCCTGATTGCCAACGCGAAATCCTTCGCCGCGGTGGCGTTGTCCTTGGTCTGGGCTAATGCAACCGCGCCCAGCGAGGCCAATACGGTTGGATTGTCGGGGTCCGCCTCTCTCAGTTCATTGAGCTTGCGAAACCACAGAGGCCACAAGCTCGGATCCTTGCGTGCAGCGGTGAAGTAGGCCTCCAACTGCCCCAGGTCGGGCATGTGCGCATCGGCTTCGCCAGCCGGACGGTTCATCCACAAAAGGCCGGGAAGGTCGGGCCTGGGTTGCTCGAAAGCAACGTCAGGCAGCGGCTGGCCGGGATAGCGGACGATGCGATGCTTAGTGTCGTTCGAGTGGGCAATGCCTGCCACGGGGCGCTTCTCCATGTGGCATTCGACGCAGTAGTCGGCTGCCGCAACGCGCTTGCTGTCGTCTGGTTTGAGCGTGCAGCTTTTTACCGTGTGGCAGGTGAGGCATGCTGCGCGATAGGCTACCTTTTCCTCTCCCGGCTTAGCCTCATGATGGATAGAGTGACAGGTGGAGCAGGTCAGCTTTCCATGGCTTGCCTGGTAACACTTGCTCAGTTCCAGTGTCGAGTTTTTCCACCAGAGAGGTTGCTCAAGGCTGCCGCGAATAGGGGGATTGGTCTCAAGGCGATTGGCCTCTTCGCGCTGCTCCGGCTTGATGGGGCGCTTCACAATTGCGATCGTATCGGCGAGCGGTGTTCCGGGGCGATAATCGAGCACGCTCTTGCCGGGATAGATCACCTGCGCATCGCCGGCCTGGTGGCATTCCTGGCATAGGTCGTCGGCCAAGCGTGGGGAAAGCTTGGCTGGATTTACAATGGTCGTGTCGACTTCGTTGGCCGCGAGCACACGACCCTTTTTCGTTCGCATTTCTTTCACGTGAAGGGCGCCCGGGCCGTGGCAGCTCTCGCAGCTCACTCCGAGTTCGCCGAAGCGGAATGGCGGGTCATTAAACTTCCCGTCGAACATGCCGTGCCTATCCGCAGGGTCGGGCTGGCCGTTGTGGCAGAGCAGGCAACCGGTGGTCATCACCCGCGTGAAACCTACATCGTCGGCCACGTAGCCGGGAGAAAGCTCCCATGTCTTGGAGCGCGCGTAGTAGCTGAGCGGCGCCTGAAAGATCCATGGCCCAACCTGAAACAGGTAGCTGTATCCGACACTTTCTCCGCCTGTCACGTAGTCGATCTTGTGGGCAATTTCGTAGGTCTTGCGGCCATTCTTGTCGACCTCGTAAGCGCTCTGGTACATATCGCGGTTCTGTTGGTAGACGGTGTAGTAGCGGTTGTTCTTCTGGTTGAAGACCGTCACAGGCCTGGGCACGCGGGCCAGGTCGCTGGGAATGTTGGCTGCGGCCATCGATTGGCCGTGGGGCGAGGGCGTGTAATCGCGATTGATCTCGGCGTGGCAGCCGGATTCTCCGCAGGTCTTCGAACCCACGTAGGCGACGGTGGGGTCGGTGTTGCGAAAGATGCTGGCGCCCGTTACTGCAGTTTGTGCGCGCAGGTTGCATGCAGGCAGAAGCAGCGCCAGCAGCGTCAGCAACATGGCACAAGAAACAGACGGAATAAGGGCGTTGGTGCGGTTGTGACGCGGCATGAAGAATTCAACCTGGGGCCAGAACGGACGCGCTCTCTTGTCTGCTTCATGGGCGCATTCAGTTTCGCAACTGGCCGCCTCAGTGTAGAGCGCACTCCTATCTCAAGGCAAGGAGCCGGTCTTGGAACAAGCTCGCGATTGAGATTCGTGGTCTCCCACCCTTGCGACAGAAAAATTCGCAAGGATGGGGCACGAAGCATTGGAGGCAGATCCTGCACGGAGTTCATTGGAGCCGTGACTCGATGCAGCGATTCTGAGCTGGTCCTAATCGACACCAAGCGGGTCGTTTTCACGATCGGTTACATCGGTAATTGCCGCGAGCCGGGCGGCTAGCTCTGGCCTCCAGCTTGCTTCCGGCGCGCGCCAGCCCCAGTTGCCAGCTCCAACCGCAGGGGTATTCATGCGCGCCTCCGAGCCGAGTTCGAGAAGGTCTTGCGCGGGAAAAACTGCAACTTCGGCCACGCTGGCAGCCGTGGCGCGGATCAGCGGCCAGACAGGCCTTCCACCGACCGGACCCACAAGCGCCTCAACCGCGGCTCGCGTGGCAGCGTCGGAGGTGTTCCACCAGCCCTGCGTGGTGTCGTTGTCGTGAGTGCCTGTGTAGGCCACGGTTCCCGGCGTATATTGTTGCGGCAGGTGCATGTGCGCGCTCTTGTCGCTGAAGCCAAACTGAATCACTTTCATCCCCGGCATTCCTAATGCCAGGCGCAGCGCGTCCACTTCAGCCGTGATGAGTCCCAGGTCTTCGGCTACCAGCGGCAACGGTCCCAGGGCGGCTTCGAGCGCGCGGAACAGTTCCAGCCCCGGCGCCTTCACCCACGTTCCATTGATGGCAGTTTCTTCCTCCGCGGGAATCGCCCAGTACGCTTCGAAGCCGCGGAAGTGGTCGAGCCGCACAATGTCGTAGAGCGCGCATGCTCTTCGAATCCGATCGACCCACCAGACGAATCCTCTTGTCTTCAGCACATCCCAGCGATAGAGCGGATTGCCCCAGCGCTGGCCTGTGGGAGAGAAATAATCCGGTGGCACGCCGGCGATGCGTATCGGCTTCAGTTCCTTGTCCAGTTCGAACAACTCGGGATGCACCCACACGTCCGATGAATCCATGTTCACGAAGATCGCCACATCGCCGAGGATGCGAATGGCATTGCATACAGCAGCCTCTCGGAGAGAATTCCATTGGCGGGAGAAGGCGAACTGCAGCACCTGCTCCTGCGCCAGCGCCCGGGCATGCTTTTGGGCAAGCTGCGCCAGCGCTTCAGGCTGCCGCTTGCGCACAGGCTCCGGCCACGCTGTCCACGCGCCGGTGTTGTATTCCCGGCGCAGCACGGCATAAAACGCATAATCGATCAGCCAGCCCGCTTCCGCACGGCAAAACCCTTCGAATTCCGTCCATTGGCCGGCTAGTTTCGCATCGTGCTGCGCACGGTCAAGAAAGTTTCCAGCCGCCTCATGCAGCAGTGGCAACTTCCGGTTTTCCACATCGCCGAAGTCCACGTTGCCACCACGGCCGGCCAGACCGGCAATGCGCTCGACTCCAATCCAGCCCCAGTCGGAAAGAAGCTCAAGGCTGATGAGATACGGGTTGCCCGCAAAGGCCGACGAGCCCGCATAGGGTGAATTGCCGTAGCCGGTTGGGCACAGCGGCAGCACCTGCCAGATATGCTGCTTGGCGGCGGCGAGGAATGTGACAAATTCGTGGGCCGCTGGGCCCAGGTCGCCGATGCCCCCGTACGAGGGCAACGAGCTCACATGCAGAAGAACTCCGGAGGAACGCTTGAATTCCATACGTCCATTATCCGATGCAAGACCGGGCGCAGGCGATGCCACCCGCTGCCAGCCGGTATAATCCGTGTGTCCGGCGGAACCTGCCGCAACTTCTTGCGAATCATCCGAGGCACGAATCCCTTGAAAATCCGTTATGCCCGTTTCTTTTCTATCGCTTTGGTATCGATATCAGCCTTGCTGAACATTGACGCTGCTTCAGCACAAGCAGCGCTCCGCACGCCAATGGTCTTGTCCAGGGACTGGCAGTTGCAGGACGTGGCTAAGGTGCCGGAAACCGGCGCAGAGGTTTCCGCAGCGGCCTTCAAAGCCACAGGTTGGTATGCGGCCACTGTCCCCGGCACTGTGCTCACCACACTGGTGAACAACCACGTTTACCCTGAGCCGTTGTACGGGGAAAATAACCGGCCCGAGAAGATTCCAGAAAGCCTGGCGCACACTTCGTACTGGTACCGGACTTTGATCGAGGTCCCAATCTCCTACAAGGGCCAGCACATCTGGCTCAACTTCGACGGCATTAATTACGCATCCGCGGTTTGGATCAACGGAACACAGATCGGCACTACGCGCGGCGCTTTTGAGCGCGGTTTCTTCGACATCACGCAAAATGTGAAGCCAGGACAGAAGGCTGTTCTCGCGGTACTCGTTTCGCCGCAGCCACACCCCGGCATCTCGCACGAGCACACGCTGCGCAACGGGCTGGGACTCAATGGCGGCGAAACGGCTATCGATGGGCCGACGTTCCTCTGCACCATCGGCTGGGACTGGATTCCCGCTATCCGCGATCGCGATACCGGCATCTGGCAAAAGGTCTTTCTCTCCACCACCGGCCCAGTTGTTCTGAAGAACCCACTGGTCACGACCGATCTTCCGTTGCCGCGGACTGACTCTGCTGAAATTGGCGTTCAGGCAACTGTCGAGAATGTCACCGACCAGCCCGTCACAGGGGAAGTCTCAGGCACGATTGGGGACATCAGCTTCGGACGGCCCGTCACTCTTGCGGCACACGCAACACAATCGGTTTCCTTCGATGCAAAGGAATTTCCTGTTCTGCACATGGAGCATCCGCCGCTCTGGTGGCCGAATGGCTACGGACCGCAGAATCTTCTGAAACTGCATTTGAGCTTCAAGGTGAAGAAGCAGATTTCCGATGAGCAGGACGTCAGCTTCGGCGTTCGAAAAATCACTTACAGTGTTCCCGGCACAGACACACTGACCATCAGCGTCAACGGCGTTCCTATCTTTATCCGCGGCGGCGACTGGGGTCTCGATGAAGCGCTGAAGCGCATACCGCGCGCACGGCTCGATGCCGAGATTCACATGCACCAATTGGCCAACGTTAACCTGATCCGGAACTGGGTTGGCCAGAGTACAAACGAGGATTTCTACGAACTCTGCGATAAGTACGGCATCCTTATCTGGGATGAGTTTTTCCAGCCCAATCCCAGCGATGGGCCGAATCCGACCGATCTTGATACCTATGTCGCCAATGTGCGCGAAAAGATTCTGCGGTTCCGCAATCATCCCGCGATCATGTTGTGGTGCGCGCGCAACGAAGGCTTTCCTCCGCCGGAGATCGATGCGGCTCTGCGCAAGCTGATGGCCGAACTTGAGCCGACGCGCCGCTATCAACCTAGTTCCACGGACGGTGCGGGTGTGCGCTCCGGTGGGCCGTACTTCTGGCGCACTCCGCGCGACTATTACAACGTTACCGACGATTATTTCAAGACTGAAACCGGCTCAGTCTCCGTGCCTACGCTCGAATCCGTTCATGGGATGATGCCGAAAAAAGACTGGGAGATGATAACCGACGATTGGGCCGAGCACGACTTGGCCAAGGGAGCATCCGGCGGAGACTGGTATCCGGCAACGCTTGCGGCGCGCTATGGAAAAATCGCCAACCTCGCCGACTTCGTTCGCAAAGCGCAGCTCATGAATTACGAGGCCTACCGCGCCATGTACGAGGGACGCAATGCGCAGATGTTCCATCCCACGACTGCTGTCATCACGTGGATGAGCCATCCGGCGCAGCCCAGCTTCGTCTGGCAGCTTTACCACTACGACCTCGAGCCCAGCTCGTCGCTCTTCGCAGTCAAGAAAGCGGGCGAGCTGGTGCATATTCAGTTCAACGAGGCGGATGGCGAATTGCAAGTCATCAACAATCTGCCTGAGGCTCTTACGGGCGCTACCGCGCACGTCTTCATCTACCGCCTCGATGGAGCGCTCGCTTCAGAGTATGAAGACAAGGTGACAGCGCCGGGCTCGGCGGTCACCAATCTTGGTAAGGTGAAATTCCCGGAGTCGCTCGCTTCCACGCACTTTCTCAGGCTCGACTTGCGCGACGAACATGGGAAGCTTGTCTCCTCAAATTTCTACTGGATCGCCCAGCCAGGGTATCCCAACGTTCTCACCGATCTCGAAAAAATGGCCACGGTCACGCTGGAGGCGAAGGTCGAAAGCAAGGACACTGAAGGACGCCGCGTGGTCACAGTCACGCTGCACAATCCATCAGCAAACGTTGCGCTCATGACGCATTTGCAACTACGGCGGGCGCATTCCGAAGAGCGTGTGCTGCCTGTCTTCCCCAGCGATAACTACATCTCGCTTGTTGGGAACGAGACGCGCACCATTACGCTCGAAGCTGAAGCTAGCGCGCTCAACGGCGGGGATGCACTGGTCGTTGTGGACGGATGGAATGTAACGGTTGCGCCTGCATCGGCACCAGGTGTTTCTATTGCGCCCAACATCGATGCACAACCGAGCCACTGGCCGACTACGGGACTTCCATTCCAGACGATGAACCTGCGGTAGCTCGATTGGAATAAACCGGTCCTTGATGTTATAGCGTGATTCATAATTGGTCGCAGGGTCTGGACATTTATCCCGCAGGGGTTAAAACCCACCATTTTCCCAGCCATTTTTGGCACGACTAAAGTCGTGCCCTGACACAAAGCATGTCTATGAAACACGCTCCTGCGGTGAACACTCAATGGCATCCATCTCCTCTGGAGATGGATGCCATCGCTATCTTTCGTGGCTTCGTTTCTCGATCCATGGGAATCTATGGAGAGAACAAAGCAAGTTCCGGGAAGACTTCCCCCGCGATTTTCGTCATGATCGATTCCGGATTGCTTAGAAGTTTCTTGAGGAGGCCGCCCCGTGAAGCTCCGCGATGCACTCGAAATGTTTCTGCTCTCTGCCGTTTGGGGAGCATCGTTCATCCTCATCAAGCTGGCGGGCGCGGACCTGCCGCCGGTGTGGGTTGCGTTTGGACGCCTCACGTTTGGGTCGCTCTTTTTGTGGACTGTGCTCAAACTGGGCCGTCACAAGCTGCCGCCGGTCAGGCTCATCGGCCCGCTGGTGGTCGTCGGAATCCTCAATAATGCGCTACCCTTTTGCTTTTTCGCGTGGGGCGAGCAAACCGTGCCTTCGAACATTGCTGCCATCATCAATGCAACTACGCCCATCTGGGCTCTGCTGTTGGGGCTGACGCTTGGCACTGCACACGCCACGCGCCTCACGGCCGCTGGAGTTGTGCTCGGATTCCTCGGCGTGCTTGGAGTTGTGTACGGCCATACATCGGGAGTTGCCACGGCTGCCGGCTCGAAGGGCTTTGTGTTTGGCGCTATCCTCATCGCCATTGCAAGCCTCAGTTATGGCGCGGGCGCTGTGACTGCAAAGCGTTGGCTGCAGGGCGTGGAGCCGGTCGTCATCGCCACGTTTCAATTGACGTTGGCTGGGCTGGTGCTGATGCCGATCGCGCTGCTCGGGCCTCACCCCACCGCTCTGCATTGGAAGTCTTTGGCCGCCGTCACGGTTCTTGGCGTTCTGGGCAGTGGGCTGGCTTACTTGCTGTTCTTCCGCCTGTTGGCCACCATCTCGCCTACACGCACTGTCGCTGTTACGTATGTGCTGCCCATCTGGGGATTATTCTGGGGATTCGTGGCGGGCGAAGAGATTCACTGGACCGCGCTCGCCGGCGTTTCGGTGGTGCTGGCAGGCCTGGTGCTTCTGAACCTGCGCTCGAATCCGGCGAAGGCCGTGACGGCCGCAGCTTCTCAAGAACCCTGCCCCGCAGAGCAATCCTGATCACGAAGAAAAGCCCGCAACCATAAGCGTTGCGGGCTCTCTTCATTGGCTTGATTCCGTGCCAGGTTACATGCCCGGAATCTGCGGTCCCTGTTGTGCCTTGGCATTCATCCGGATGCGCTTGTTCTTCTTGTAGTCGCTCACGATGCTGCTCATAAAGACGTTGAATGCATCCGAACGGCGCTGCTCAAGAAGCTGGTCGCGCGTCTGGTCGAAGTTCTTCGCAATCTCGTCCGCAGTGGGTTCCTGTTTATCGACCAGCTTGGCCACTACGCCATTGCGCTCCGTATCGATAGGCCCGCTGATTGTGCCGACTGCCATGTCAAGCAGTTGCGGAGCTGCCTGCGCAACCTGACCGAGGTCGGGAACCTGTCCATCCGGACCAACCAGGTCGCTGGTCTTCACGGTAGCGCCCACTTCCTTAGCTGCCTTGGCGAGGTCGTTCTCGGTCTTGGCCTTGTTCGCCAATTCGGTGGTCTTCGCGTTGAGGAGCTGCGGCACTTGCTCGTTGCGATAGTCGTCCAGAACATGCGTCTTCCAGTCAGCAAAGGCCGGCGCGTGCGCAGGCTGAATGCCCGTGACCTGGAAGATGGCATAGCCCTCGCCGGTTTGCGCGGACTGCGGCGGATCGCTCTGCTTGGCCTCAAAGGCCCTGGCGATTACCTGCGAACCGTCCGGCAGCGCGGAGATCACGCCCTGCTTTCCAACCGGAGGCGTTGTTACCACTTCTAAGTGATGTGCGGCCGCTGTCTTCTCCAACCCATTCTTGATGGCCTCTGAGGTAAGCGCGTGCGCAAAACTTTCCTCTGCGGCAGCTGCCTTCTGGCGGAACAGCGTGGCTTGAATGGTGGGCAACACTTCGCTGATGTCCTGCGAGTGCGCCGGCTTGCGCTCTTCCACCTGCACAATGTGATAGCCGAACTGGCTCTTCACAATCTGCGTGTCGCCGATCTTCTGGGTGAAGATGGCCTTGTCGAATTCCGGAACCATGGTGCCGCGCTGGGCAAAGGGCAACTCGCCGCCATTGTCCTTGCTGCCTGGGTCGTCGGAGTTCTGTTTGGCCAGTTCGGCGAAATTCGCGCCGCCCTGAATTTGCTTCAGAAGCGCTTCCGCCTTGGCCTTGGCGGCAGCATCGGCCTTGGCGTCCGCGCCGGCGTCTACCTTGATTAAGATGTGCCGCGAGCGCGCCTGCTCCGGCGTCTGGTACTCGCTCTGATGCGCGCCAAAGTACGCTTTGATTTCCTGCTGCGTAGGGGTTGGAATGCCACCCGGAATGTCATTTGGCGTAAATGCGAAATAGGCGATCTTGCGCTCTTCAGGAACGGCCGATGCGTAGCGGGCCTTGTTCTTGTTGAAGAAGGCTTCGAGATCGCTGTCCGATGGATTGATTCCCTTGCGAATATCGTCCGCGGAGATCACAGCGTAATCGAACTTGATCTTGATGGCGTTCTTGCGGTAGTTGTCGCGAATTTCCTGGTCGCCTACCGCGACCCCACCTGTAATCAACGCTTGCAGACGCCGGATTATGATGTCGTGCCTCACGTCCTCTTCAAACTCCGGCACCGACATGTTGAATCGCTGCGCGACCAGGTCCGTATACCGGTCTTCGCCAATGAACTTGCCGTCGGGGAAGAGCACCTGGCCGGCCGAGCCGGTTTGCAGATACTGGCGCACGTCGTTTTCAGTGGCGCGAATGCCAAGCTTCTCCGCTTCGTCCAGCAGAATCGCCTGCTGAATGAGTTGCTGACCCACGCGCTGCTCAAACAGGCCGAGAATCATCGGATTATCGGGATAGCGCTGCTGCTGCAACTGCGCACGCGCCATTTTTTCCACAAGCTGTTGGCTCACGGTTGTGCCGGAGGAAAAGAACTTGCTGTACCAGTGCGGGTAAACGACCGCGTAGGTATCGGCGGCTGCGGCTCCCTGGCCGGTGAGGCCGGGAATGAGGTACACCACCATTGATATTGAGGCCATCCCGATGATGACCACGAAAAATGCCTTCACAACACGGCTGTCTCTTTGCAGGAAACGAATCATGGGTGGACTTGGACCTTCTGCTCTCTACGCGCGGGGATGATGTGCCCTCTCCCTGCCGGCGCGGCTCAAATCGGCCTCGGCTCCCAGGCGGGCATCCACCACGGATGCGCAATTCTCGCGCAATTCTGGACTGGCGCGATTCTCACTCATTATAGACGAGACTGCACCTATAAGGCCGGATTGAACGGCCAGACCACAGGCTCCGAGACGTAAGTTGTTTGTTTCGACAGGTGCTTTGGGCTTTTTTCGGCATAACATCATTGTTTTCATGTAAATGGGAGGAAAAGGGGGAGGGGTGGGGTAAGTCGCTCAATCTGAGCCAGGTCGGACTGAGCGAATTGAGAGATTTGTAGCGTTGTGGAGTCCATGAATTAATTGTGCGCGTTTCCGCGAATTAGACTGCAAACTCCGGGAAGATTTCTCAGATCAGTTTGGTCAGCAGGCTTCTTCATGCGATTGCCCTCGGCTGGACCAATTACACTTGACCCCAAATTCGGCTTAACCCCATTCACGTTGGAGGAAGGGAATGTTCGAGCGATATACCGAGAAGGCTCGCCGCGCAATCTTCTATGCGCGTTACGAAGCGAGTGAGTTTGGCACGCCGTTTATCGAAACGGAGCACCTGCTGATCGCCCTGGTACGTGAGGACAAGGCGAGTCTTGGCCTTTTCATGCCGTCCCTGGACTCGGCAGAGTCGATTCGAGCGCGAATAGAGGCCCACGCTCCGCCGGGCAAAAAGATTCCAACCAGCGTGGATTTGCCGCTTTCCAACGCATGCAAGCGTGTGCTCGCTTACGCGGCCGAGGAAGCCCATCGCCTGGACCACAAGCATATCGGGACCGAGCATCTGTTTCTGGGCCTTTTGCGCGAGGAAAAATGCTTCGCTGCTCAGTTGCTTCGGGAGGGCGGAGCGGATCTCAATCGGATTCGCCAGGAACTGGCGGCCAGACCCCCTCAGCGGCCAACGGGCGATGAAGAGACAGCAGCCCGCGAGGAATTCGGACGGCTGATTCACCCAGACGTCGCCAGGCAGCCATCCGAAGCGCATGACTCTGCAAGGAAGGTTGGCTTCCAGGCATACACCGAAGCAACACGCCGGGCCATTTTTTTCGCCCGCTACGAGGCCAGCCAGTTCGGGTCCCCGTATATCGAATCCGAGCACCTGCTGCTGGGGCTGCTGCGCGGGGACAAGACGCACCTTGCACTGTCCTTCCTTTCCTTGCCAGACCTGGATTCGCTCCGTACAGAGATTGAATCCAGAACATTTACTCGCAAGCAGAGTTCAACCAGCGTGGATCTGCCGCTTTCCAACGAGTGCAGGCGGGCGTTGGCCTATGGTGCGGAAGAGGCTGAGCGGTTGGCGAAGACGCAGATCGGCACTGAGCACCTGCTGCTTGGGCTTTTGCGCGAAGAGGGGTGTTTCGGGGCGCAGTTGCTTCTTAAGCGCGGCGCCGACATCGATCGCATTCGCAAACAGTTGTCGACGCCGCCCGTTGATCCTCCTGGGGAATCTGGTCCCGCGTAAGAGCCGTGAAAACAGAACATCGACTGCGCAAGTGACGAAACCGAAATAGCTGATAAGATAATCCGCAATGGACAGCCATACCTCCCATGTTTTTCATAGATTTGCATCGCAGCCACTCCAAGTCGCACTTGCGTGCTCTCCCGTGGTGATGGTCATTGGCCCTCGCGGGTGCGGCAAATCGTCTCTTGTTCGCAACTTCATCTCGAAAGAGCGTAAGTACCTCTCTCTTGACAGTGACGCTGTCCTTGAATCAGCCCTTTACGACCCTGCTGGTTTTGTGCGCGATTTGGATTCGGCAATCATTGATGAGGTGCAAAAAGCTCCAGAACTTCTTTTGGCCATGAAACAGGCTGTGGAAGACGACGGACGACCTGGCAGATTCCTGCTGACTAGTTCCGCCAACCTGGGCTTGCTGCAGCACCTGCCTGAAAGTCTGGCGGCCCGGATGGAGATCATTACCCTTTTGCCAATTTCCCGGGCGGAGATCGGCGCCAGCAGGCCGTCCTTCCTGACCGCGGCCTTCTCCGGTGAGCTGGTTGAGCCCCCATTCCCGCTCATTGGGGGCGAACTGCTTCAGACAGTCGTTGCCGGTGGCTATCCGGAGATGCTGCGGCGCAAAGAGCCCCGCCGCAAGAGCTGGGCGCGGGACTACGTAATGGACCTTGTGCGGGAAGACGCGCGGGAGATTGCCGGGGTTGAGAAACTCGATCGGTTACCTCGGTTGCTTGAGCTTCTTGCTACTCATTCTGGACAACTTACCAACTTCTCGCAGATTGGGAGCCAGCTTGAGCTCGACGACAAGACTACGCAAAAATACACGCAAATCCTGGAACAGTTGTTTCTCGTGCAGCGGGTTCCCGCCTGGTTTGAAAGCAGACTGAGCCGGCTGGTGAAGACCCCGAAGCTGCACTTTGTTGACTCCGGGATGCATGCAGCCATGCTTGGGTTAAGCGCGGAGAAGGTCGCAAAAAACCGCACCGCTTTTGGCGCTTTGCTTGGGACGTTTGTATTTTCCGAGATCATGAAGCAGGCTAGCTGGTCGCACGAGGTTTATACGCTCAACCACTTCAGGGACAAGGACCAGGACAAGGTCGATTTCCTGGTCGAGGATGAGAGGGGAGCTTTGATCGGGATCGACGTGAAGCCGGCCGCAACCGTGTATGGAGCTGATTTCAAAGGGCTACGCAAGGTGCAGAGCATCTGTGGCGACAACTTGAAGCTGGGTGTTGTGCTTTACGACGGAACGAAGGCTGTTGCATTCGGAGATCGCCTCTTCGCGGCGCCGATCTCGTGTTTGTGGGGCGGCAAGCCAGCAGGATAGAAAGAAACGAAAAGCTAAGTTAAACAAACCAAAGGATGGTGTTGAGGGTTGTGCTTTCCCGCCCTTGCGCCAAAAAAAAGCGCAAGAACGGGGCACGGAGCAGTTTCATCCATCGCGGGTCGGCAACGCCGGTAGACGACTAGAGCTTCGGGGTCTCTAGGAGTATTGTTCTCGCATTTGGGAACTAATCCGCAAAACAGAGGCGGGCATCCGGATCTTTCGGGATGCCCGCTTCTTCGTCTAATTTATCAAGGACTTACCGCCAGTAGTAGTAGCCGCCCTCCATGTAATAGGGCCGGTAATACACCGGCCCATATCCGTAGGGGTAAGCCGCATAAGCATACGGCCCGCCGCCGTATCCATAGGCGTATGGTCCGCGCCGGTAGAGGTTCGGTCCGCCCTGATAAAGACCCTGCGCCAACCGAGCTGCTTCCTGCGCATTCACTGGATTAACGGTGAGAGGCGTATTCAGGTGGAAGGTCACCAGGGCCTCGGCCGGGATCCAGACCTGCGGTCCGGAAGATGCCGCTGAAGCTGCCGTACCTGCCGCAACGCCCGCACCGGCGCCTATCGCGCAGCCAACGCCGCGGCCGACGGCGCATCCGATGATGGTGCCCAGGATTCCGCCGCCGACGGCGCTACCAACCGTCTGGCCGGTCTTACTCGGGCCCTTCACTTTAAACTGATCCGAATCAAGCGGGTAGCTCTGCCCACCCAGGTCGATCGAGGTGAGCCTCAGCGCCAGTTCCGAGCTTCCGCCCAGATCGCCGGACCCGACTTTCTTGACCTCGCTCACTACGCCATGCACGGTCGCTCCCTTGGGAAGGGCGAGCACGCCGCCCACTGCCACATCGCGAATGACGGTAAATTGGACCGGCTCGCCATCCTTGGCGTGCTTGCTGGCCAAGCCCTCGCTGGTGCGCAGTTGCAGCAGAGTTCCCTGCGGAATGGTGACTGGGCCGCTTGGCGCCTCGTACGTTGGCCCCTGTGGAGGCGGAGGAGCCTGCGCGTATTGACGCTGCGGAGGATAGGGCGGCGGAGGCGCATACTGCGGCCGCGCTGGAGGATAGGGCGGAGGAGGCGGTCCCTGGTCTTGATTCTGAACCTGCGCCGGGGCCTGAGCCTGGTCTTGATTCGGCACCGGATTCTGGTTCGGCATGGGCTGCGGGCCGTCCGCAGGCGATGGAGGCGGCTGCGCCGCATCGTCCGGCTGGTTGTCGGCCATCTGCTGCGCGGCTGGGTCCGGAGCCTGTGCGGCCTGCGCATCCTGCGGATTGCCGACCTTCAAATTGTTGTTAACCTTCGTAACGCCTGCGACATGCGCGACAATGGCCTCAGCCAGTTCGCTGGAAGCGTCGGTCGAAACCGTTCCTGACAGCGTTACCTCGCCCTGAATGGTAGCGGCGGTGATCAGGTCATTCTTGAGCGCCTTGGAAGCGTCCAAAGCATGAACCACGTCCATCTCAACCTGCCCGTCGCTGCGCTGGCCCGCCTGCGCCATTGGGGTGCCGGCGGCAGGCTTCTGATCCTGACTTTGGGCAACTGCAACCGCAGCGCTCAGGGCGATTAAGCCGACCCACGCCAGAACCTGCGGATAAACCCTTTTCAATCGTGTTTGAGTCATTGCAAATCTCTCCATCTGCCTGAGGTACCGCTCCCCGTTTTTCCCATTCAAGCTTTTCAACCTATTTAGACGGGTGTTTCCGGGAGCCGTCATCGGTTGGAACCCCATCCTGCGGAAAAAGTTCCGCGCTGAATAGAAGATGCCAATTCGCTACGGCTGGAGTCATTATCCTTCGGGAACGCCTCCATGATCGCAACGTCGTGCGACAAATCTGAGGTTCGTGCATCTGCTTGTGCAGGGGGTCAAACATGGCTGAACGGCTCAACTATGCAAAGGCATTTCCGGAAGGGATTCATGCTGTACTGAACGTCGAAAAGGCTATTCGTTCCAGTGGCTTGGAGCCTTCCCTGCTGGAATTGGTCAAGATCCGCGCGTCGCAATTGAACGGTTGCGCGTACTGCCTGGATATGCACACCAAGGACGCACGCGCGGCCGGAGAAACGGAGCAGCGGCTCTATACACTTCCAGCGTGGCGGGAAACGCCGTTCTTTACCCCACGCGAGCGCGCAGCACTGGCCTGGACGGAGGCTGTAACCAATATTCAAGAGGCGCACGCTTCAGATGAGGAATACGAGCACGTCCGGAGGGAGTTCAGCGAGTCCGAACTGGTAAGGCTCACCCTGGCGATTGCACAGATCAACGTGTGGAATCGCATTGCCATCGCGTTTCGCGCGGAACCGGGTATCTACCAGCCCGCGGCGCATTCCGGGAAATGATCTGGAATGGGCCGGGTGTGAAAATCTTTGCTGAGTGCTGCGAGGCGGACGGAAACGCGTCAGGGCTCAACCGGCGCCGGGGGCAAGGTTCTATGTATACCGACCTGGTTGGAAACCGTAGAGGGCAACCGGTAACGATAGCGCAAGATCATGCCGGCAAGGTGCCTGGCAGCCCAGTAGCGGGGAAGAAACACAGGCGGGTTGGAAGCAATTCGCCAGAGCCATCCGAGGCCTGCGTGGTCCACCCAGACCGGGATCCGGACCTGATCGCCTGAAAGAAAGGCGACAGCCGCGCCGATGCAATGAATTGCAGGTTTATAGCTCAGATTCCGCTTGAGATAAAGGCCAAGCCGTTCCTGTGTCCCACCGCCCAATCCGACCACGACATGGCGCGGGCGGCGCTTTTCAATCTGCAGCAGCAAAGCTTCGTCGGCAACAGACGCGCCGTACATGGGTGCAATGTAGACATTGTCGGCGCCCACCTGGATTCCGTTGTCATTGAGCCAACCGATATTGCGTTGCGCCGAAGAAGCTGTAGGCATGATCCAGAACGTGGAACCTGCTTCACAGAATTCCTCACGCTCAATCAATGCCCGCAGATATTTAAGTCCGGAAAGCTTAGGGATACGGTCTCGCTGGATCAGATTCCAAATCAGCACCATCAGCGCACTATCCGCAATCGCGAAATCCGCACCTAGAAGGGCCTCGCGGTACTCCTTGTCATGAGTGAGATTTGTCAACGCCGGAGCTGCGGGAACGACGACCAGTCCGCCGCAATGGGAGACGCGTTCAATCACATCGTGGGGATCGCCAACGATGAATCGAATCCCGAGAATCTGCTGATAGCGGACGGAAAAGGTCATGGTTGCTTGTTACTCCAAAAGGCCCAGAGACAGGCTTGAGTATCTCAAACAAAGGTGGGAATGAAAATACGCCTATAGTACCCCGCGGATAAGGTACTCAAGAACCTTTGGTAAGTTACCTTATTCTGGAATTAACCCAGGTTCCCATACAACCTTTTCCTCGCTTCTTGTCGCTGCTGCTCAGGCCAGGGCGCGCCTCGCACAGACGTCGTGACCGCGCGATTGTGCACCTTAAGGATCGAGGTGTCCGGCCCCTTCGCAGGAAAAAAGAACGAAAGAATGGAGTCGGAACATTTGCGGCAGGTCCGGCAAGGAGTTATTGCAACATAACTCGCCTGCGAGGGGATGTTGCCCGGAATTACTCAAATAGCAGGAATGGAGATGGTCACAAAACATGCTTTGAGTTATTTGCAATCATAAGTCGAAGATTGGCGCGTCACCTAAGGACGCTCCGATCAAGTCCAAGGGCCGCGCCAACCTTCCCTCAGGGGCTAAAGCCCGAGCCCCTTTTGCTGCATTTGCGGCACGACTGAAGTCGTGCCCTTTCAAAACATCGATTTGTCCAGAGATTCCCTAAGGGTGAACAACCTTTGCGACATGTTACGGAGAAGCTGAGGATTTCGTTCGATCTTCTGTCTTCTCAGCACCGAATCTGCGGCGTCGCAATCAACGATCGTGCGATCTTCTCATGTTGTACATAACTCCAACAGTGAGTCCCCGCGGCGCAAATTGATTTGCATTCAATAAGGACCCCCATAACTGGTACTCGTATTCGGCGCGCGCCCAGATGTGTTGAGTGCAGCGCAGCTGGATTCCGGCGGCGAAAGAGTTAGTAGCTCTGGAATCGTGCGAGTAGGTGCCTCCACCAACTCTCGGCCCAGGAGTGAAGTCCACTCTTCCGAGGCTGAACAGGTACTTGCCGTAAGGCCGGACGCGGTTCCAGTGATGCCAAGTGTAAGTGGGGCCGCCTCCGGTGCTGGTCTCTTTAAGATCGGTCTGCCCCGGCGATCCCCCGGCAAAAATCGATTGAAACTGCGCCTCGAGGCCGAGGTTGTGCGTCCACCCAGCGCCGAAAGGGATGCCTGCGTCTACCCATACCGTGGCTCCCCACATGCGGCCGTGTCCAGTTCCAGGGTCGCGGCTATAGACAGGTACAGGGCCTTGCGCGAAGTATGGGTCGAAGTTTGAGGCGCCGCCACCAACAGCGAACGGCAGCCCTCCCTCCCGTGCATCATAGGTGGTTTGAGATGCGAGAGGGATTGAGAGTGCGATCAGGAAGGTGGCAGGCAAAAGCCTGGGGAGCAGCCTGAAAACCATAGGGTATCTCCTTTAGAGTCAAGAAAATACCAAGGAACAAACGGCCTGTTCAGGGCAAGTGAGCAAGCACAAGTTGGGGCATGGAGGACAAGTTTTCTTAACTGAGGAGTCTGATGCCGACCGCGAGGCAATGAGTTGTAACGTTATCTCTTAAACTCTTCAAATCCAGCAGTTATGGAGTCTTTGGCACCGCTTCAGTTATGCGGAACGCTAGAACAGGCGCGCCCTCTTGAAGTCATAGACCGCGCCAAGGGTGATTCCGTAAGGCGTGAGCGGGTGGGGGCTGCCAAAAAGATCGGGCCATAGCTGGTACTCATAATCGGCTCGAAGCCAGACACTGCGAACGATCCGAAGATCCGCACCGCCGCCAAACGCGGTGATGGTGCGATTGTCGTGGCGATAGGTGGGGGGTGAGGCAGGGAGCGGCGGGAAATCGATGCTGCCAATGCCGGCGAGGGCCTTTGCATACGGATGAACCCGGTGGATGTGCCGGAATGTGTAGGTCACGCCGCCGAGGCCGGTGTCGTGGCGCAAATTGGTTCCTGTGTCTCCGACGCGGGCGTTGGACAGGGACGCGGGTAGACCGAAGTTAATGTCTCGGCCTTCCAACTCAACGCTCAATCCTCGGAGCAGGTCCGGACCCGGCAGCCGGGTCAAGTTCCAGTCAAACCATGCGGTGATGCCTTCCATGTAGCGCGTGCGGTCAAACTGATCGTGGCCCCAGTCCATATTAAAACCAGACACGCCGACGCCAGCCACAATCGGTAGACCACCCGACTGCGCCGAGGGCACGACTTGGGCGGCGACAGGAAATACGACGGCAACCAAGAGCGCGGCCAAGAGCGCAACCGGGGCTACTGTGGTCCGCCTGAAATTCATCCTGTGTCTCCTCTGCCGCGCGGTCGATCGTGGTAGGCGCCTGCAATGCAAGAATCGCGCCAGGGATTATGGTATCGCCAACTACAGGCTCGCTCTATGCAACTTCCCGGTCACTGGTCGCTAGTGAAGTAACGTTCCTGCCTCTTCCTCAATGGAAGCGAGCAGCATTTTCAATACTTGAACGCGGGGCGCAGCCAGTTGTTGTGCGCTCGTTGTGCGGAGCTTTGCCGGCAGCACCTCAACTGCACGATGCAGCAAGGGGACTATAGAGGAAAAGGTGGGAAAGCGGGTATCGCGGCCGATTTTTACAACTGCTCGCATGGCTCCGATTGCGCCTAACTGTTCCAATATGTCGGCGTCGCGCAGCAGAATTGCCTCCTGTGAATTTGGCTCGTCTTGAGGCTGATGCGTTCGGATGGCTTCGGCCACGCCATTGAGCTTGGCGATTGGAAATCCCCAGACAGTGAGCAACTCCCGAGTCCGTGCAATGGTGTAGGGAACGTGATCCCATTGCGCCAGTTCTGCGGGATCTTGCGGCCGGTGGCCAAGAAAAACTCCGAGGTCGTGCATCCATGCGGCGGCAAAGAGTATGTCGTCGTCGAAGGCCACGCCCTGGCCTAGCCGGCAAGCGAGCGCGTAGAGGCGCGGTTGATGGCCGAATTTGTCGACTGGCTGTGCTTCGGTGCGGATGTAGTCGATTATGGATTCCCGCCAAAACGATGTCATGGTGAAGTCCTTCCAAATTTGCGGGGCATTTTGTGTGGAGAAGAGGTTGAAATGCAGGCCCCTTCGGCCTTGCTCGGGGCGGGCTTTCCACACCAATGAGGTACGCCTCGCCCAGGATGGCAGCTCCTGTTTTTGCAATTGCCTTCGCAATCGAGAGTGGCAGTTCGTTTAGGGCTTGCGCTGCGACGCGGCCTTCGCTACAACAGTGGAGCGACGGATGGGAACGATGGCGCCGGCGGCACCAGGGGCGTTCTGCTGGAAGCGGGTGAGCATCTCGGTGCGGACGTACTCGACAAAGCTCTGCATCTGGCGGTTCATTTCTTCCATGCGCTCACGCATCTGCAGGATGATGCCGATGCCGGCGATGTTGACGCCGAGGTCGCGGGCCAGGTTGAGGATGAACTCCAAGCGCTCAAGATCTTCGTCGGTGTAGAGGCGGGTGTTGCCTTCGGTGCGGGATGGCTTTAGCAGGCCCTCGCGCTCATAGAGGCGCAGGGTCTGGGGATGGATTTCGTACATCTCGGCTACGGCCGAGATCATGTAGGCGCCTTTGGATTTTCTTTTTGCGGCCAT
>Ga0182016_10002212_pt1 | contig 23082 bp, 31 predicted proteins | sample 712S2MmetaG_FD_120491 | JGI IMG/M metagenome (GOLD analysis project Ga0182016, IMG submission 120491) | Permafrost microbial communities from Stordalen Mire, Sweden - 712S2M metaG | ecosystem: Environmental > Terrestrial > Soil > Wetlands > Permafrost | place: Sweden: Stordalen | collected... | reverse complement strand
GCATGCCGTCGGGTGAAGTGCGCAAGATTCAAGTCGTTTGCCGCGCGACGATCGGTCAGCTCGGCAACCTCGATCACGAAAACGAAGTGATCGGCAAAGCCGGCCGTCAACGCCATCTCGGCAAACGTCCGTCGGTTCGCGGTATCGCGATGAACCCGGTCGACCATCCGCACGGCGGTGGTGAAGCGCGCTCGACCTCGGGCCGCCCGCCGACCACACCGTGGGGTCAGATGACGATGGGCAAAAAGACGCGCCGTAACAAACGCACGGCCGGCATGATCGTCCGCAAGCGGAAGGGCAAGTAGTATGGGACGTTCGCTCAAGAAGGGCCCGTTCGTCGCGGACCATCTGCTCGCCAAAGTCGAGAAGATGAATTCCACGCGCGAGAAAAAGGTCATCAAGACCTGGTCGCGTTCGTCGACGATCGTGCCGCAGATGGTCGGTCACACGATCAGCGTGCACAACGGCAAGGCGCACATCCCGGTGTTCATCACCGAGAACATGGTCGGGCACAAGCTCGGCGAGTTCTCGCCGACGCGCATCTTCAAGGGACACGCCGGCGATAAGGCCGCGGTGAAATAACATGAGTGTTGTTGCAGAACGTCCGCAAGTCGCGGTCGCGCATCTTAAGTTCGCCCGCATGGGCCCGCGCAAACTGCGCCGGGTTGCCGATGCTATTCGCGGCCGTTCGGTCCGCGAAGCGCTCGTGCTCTTGCAGTTCGCCGGCGTCTTCGCGTCGGAGCCGCTCGAGAAGCTGCTCAAATCGGCCGTTGCCAACGCCGAGAACAACCACAACATGTCGAGCGACGGACTCTTCATCACGAAGATCACCGTCGACGGCGGACCGGGCGGCGGGATCACCAAACGCCTCGATCCGCGCGCGCAAGGACGCGCCAACTTCAAACGCAAGCGCATGTCGCACGTGACGATCGCCGTCGGGGCAACGCCGCCGAAGCATCAGCCGCGTAACCGTTCGGGTGCTTCGATCGAGCTCTCGACCGTCGAGTCGCGCCGCACGCAAGTCGCGTCGGCCAAACCGACCACCTCGCGTAAGAAGAAAGCCGCCGAACCGTCTGCTCAGTCGCAGATCGAGCCGCCCTTGGGAGCCGCTGAATAATGGGACAGAAGATCCATCCGGTCGGACTCCGGCTCGGTATCACCCGCACGTGGGACAGCCGCTGGTTCGAGAAAAAGAACTATCAGGCGTGGCTCCACGAAGACGTGGCGATTCGCAAGTATTTCGGACGCATGACGCGTGCCGCCGCGATCTCGAAAGTCGAGATCGAGCGCCGCGCTAATCAAGCGCGCGTGATCGTGCATACCGGCAAGCCCGGTATCATCATCGGTAAGCGCGGCGTCGGCATCGACGAAATCCGCCGTAACCTCGAGAAGCTCACCGGCAAACAAATCCAGGTGAACGTCGTCGAGATCAAGGTGCCCGAACTCGACGCCCGTCTCGTCGGTCAGAACATCGTCGATCAGCTCGAGAAGCGCATCGCGTTCCGTCGCGCCATGAAGCAAGGCATCATGCGCACGATGAAGGCCGGCGCGCGCGGCGTGAAGGTTCAAGTTTCGGGTCGCCTCGGCGGCGCGGAAATCGCCCGCACCGAGCGCAATCACGACGGTAAGGTGCCGCTGCACACGCTGCGCGCCGACATCGATTACGCGCACGTCGAAGCGTTCACGACCTTCGGCCGCATCGGCGTCAAAGTCTGGATCTACAAGGGCGAAGTGCTGCCGGATCAACCGCGCGGCGAACGTCTGGCTCCGGGCGGCGAACGCCCGCAGTTCCGCGAGAACCGTCGCGGCACGCGCGGCGGCCGTGGCCGCGGGCCCGGCGACCGTCCGGCACGTCCGGCCGGCGGCCTCGATACCGATGCAGCGATGCACGCGGCGACGGCCGATGGCCAATCGGTCGATTCGATCATCGACGGCGCTCCGTCCGAAGCCGGCAATCACGCCAACGCCGAACACGGCGGAGCGGCGATCCACGATGTCGCGGCCGAGCACGGTCACGGCATAACGGCGGAAACGTCGGTCGTCGAACCGGCATCGCAAGCAACGGTCGACTCCGCGGAACGTCCCGGCGCGCCGACCCAGAACCCCGACGCGCCCGAACCGGCAACGCCGGTCACGGCTGCGGACAACGCAGGTGAGGTGAATTCGTAATGTTGACGCCTAAACGAGTCAAATGGCGCCGTCAGCATCGCGGCCGCATGCGCGGCAAGGCGCTCGTCGGCAATACGCTGACGTTCGGCGAGTACGGTCTGCAAGCGCTCGAGCCGGTTTGGATGACCAACCGGCAGATCGAAGCGGCGCGTATCGCGATGACCCGTCACATCAAACGCGGCGGTAAGGTCTGGATCAAGATCTTCCCGGACAAGTCCGTGACGAAGAAGCCCGCCGAAGTCCGCATGGGTTCCGGTAAGGGTAATCCCGAGTTCTGGGTCGCCGTCGTGCGCCCCGGACGCATCATGTTCGAGATCGCCGGCGTGCCGGAGAACATCGCGCGTGAAGCGTTGCGCCTCGCTGCGAACAAACTGCCGATCGGCACGAAGTTCGTCTCGCGCGCCGACGAGCAGGCGGTGTCCGCATGAAACGCACCGATCTGCGCGCCATGCGCGAACTGACGATCGCGGAACTTGAGACCAAGGCCCGCGAGACCAAAGAAGAACTGTTCAACCTGCGCTTTGCGTTGCGTACCGGCCATCTTTCGGACTTCTCGAAAGTGAAAGCCGCGCGCCGCACGTACGCGCAAATCCAAACCGCGATCTCCGAGAAGAAGATCGTTGAGGCACGTCATGGAGCAGCCTAGCACCGTGGAAGCGACCACCAGCACCGATGAGCGCGGCCGTAACCGCCGCCGCATCAAGCAGGGCCGCGTTTCCAGCAACAAGATGGACAAGACGATCGTGGTCGTCGCGGAAACGCGCGTGCCGCATCCGGTCTACAAAAAAGTCGTCCGTCAGTCGCGGCGTTTCAAGGCGCACGACGAGTTGAACACCGCCGGCATCGGCGACCTCGTCCGCATCCAAGAGTGCCGTCCCTACAGCAAAGAGAAGCGCTGGCGCTTGCTCGAGATTCTGGAGCGCGCGAAGTGATTCAACAAGAGACGCGACTCAAGGTCGCCGACAACTCCGGCGCGCGTGAACTGCTCTGCATTCACGTTGCCGGCGGTAGCCGTCATCAATACGCCTTCGTCGGCGACATCATCGTGGGCACCGTGAAATCGGCGATCCCCGGTGCGGCCGTGAAGAAAGGCCAAGTCGTCAAGGCCGTGGTCGTTCGCACCTCGCAGCCGATGCGCCGTCCCGACGGTTCGGTCATCAAGTTCGACGACAACGCCTGCGTGATCATCAAAGGCGATAAGGACAACCTCGACCCGCGCGGCACGCGCGTGTTCGGGCCCGTCTGCCGCGAACTCCGCGACCGCGGATTCCTCAAGATCGCATCGCTGGCTCCGGAAGTACTGTAACCATGGCGAAACCACACATCGATTACTCCATCCGCAAACCGAAGATCGTGACGGGCGATACCGTCATGCTTCGCCGCGGCAAGGAGAAGGGCAAGCGCGGCATCGTCAAGGCCGTGTTCCCGAAGGACGGCAACGCGACCGTTGAGGGTCTCAACGTCGTGAAGCGTCACACCAAGCAAGGCCAGGACGGCTCGCGTACGGGCGGCATCTTCGAAAAAGAAGCGCCGATTCCGTTGGGCGCCCTCCAGGTCATCGACCCCAAGACGAACGTGCCGACGCGCGTCCGCCGCATCCGGCAGAACGACGGCACCTCTGTGCGCGTCGCGAAGTCGGGCGAACAGTTGCTCGTGCCTGTGAAGGCCGGGAAGTAAGACATCGTCATGGCTGAAGTACTGCGCCTCAAAGAAAAGTATAAGAAAGACGTCGCTCCGCAGCTGAAAGAAAAATTCGGCTACAAGAACGTGCACCAGATCCCGAAGCTGGACAAGGTCGTCATCAACATGTCCGTTGGCGATGCGATCTCCAATTCGAAGGCGCTGGACGTCGCGATCCAAGAGCTGACGACGATCTCGGGTCAGAAGCCCGTGATCACCAAAGCGAAGAAATCGATCGCAGCGTTCAAGCTGCGCGAGGGAATGAACATCGGCGGCAAGGTCACGCTGCGCGGCGAGCGCATGTACGTGTTCCTCGACAAGCTGTTCAACATCGTGTTGCCCCGCATTCGCGACTTCCGCGGTCTCTCGCGCAAGTCGTTCGACGGACGCGGCAACTACAACATGGGCTTGAAAGAACAGCTCGTGTTCCCCGAGATCAATTTCGACAAAGTCGACAAAGCGCGCGGTATGGACATCGTCATCGTGACGACGGCCAAAAACGACGAAGAAGCGACGGCGTTCCTCGAATCGATGGGACTGCCGCTACAAAAAGGACCAGGGGAACGTGTGGGGATCGCTAGCTAATGGCTAAGACCAGTTCGATCGAAAAATCCAAGCTGAAGCCGAAGTTCGCGGTTCGCGGACACAACCGTTGCCGCGTCTGCGGCCGGCCGCGTGGATACCTGCGTAAGTTTGCCATGTGCCGTATTTGCTTCCGTGAAAACGCGCACCGTGGCTTTATCCCCGGTATCACCAAGGCCTCGTGGTAAGAGAGTAGACGATGGGCGTTATAACTGATCCGATCGCCGATCTGCTGACCCGTATCCGCAATGCGAATACGGCCAATCATCAGACGGTCGACATTCCGGCCTCGAAGATGAAGAAAGCCGTCGCGCAGATCCTTGCCGACGAAGGCTTCGTCACATCGGTCGAAGAGCTCAAGACCGAAGGTCCGCAAGGCACCTTACGCGTTGCGCTCAAGTACGGTCCGGAAAAAGAGAAAGTCATCACGGGACTGCGGCGCATTTCGCGTCCCGGTCTGCGCGTCTACACGACGAAAACCGAAATCCCGCGCGTTCTGGGCGGCCTCGGTTTAGTCATCATGTCAACGAGCAAGGGCATCATGTCGGGCAAACGCGCGAAGCGCGAAGGCTTCGGCGGTGAAGTCCTCGCGTACGTGTGGTAATCAGCTATGTCACGAATTGGTAAGCTTCCGATCACGGTTCCCAGCGGCGTCAACGTTGACGTGGCGGACGAACTCGTGAAGGTCAAAGGTCCGAAAGGCGAGCTCTCGCAGCACATCCTGATGAACGTGGTCGAGGTCAAACTCGAGAACGGCATCCTTCAGGTCAACCGCAAGAGCGAAGACAAGCCGGGCCGCTCGGCGCACGGACTCACGCGCACGCTGATCAACAACATGATCGAGGGCGTCACGAAGGGCTTCCGCAAGAGCCTCGAGCTGCAAGGCGTCGGTTACCGCGTCAACAAGGCCGGCAACGATCTGAACTTCTCGCTCGGCTACTCGCACCCGGTCGTCTACAAGGCGCCCGCGGGGATCGCGTTCGCCGTCGAGGGCACGACCAAAGTGCACGTCGATGGGATCGACAAGCAGCAGGTCGGACAAGTCGCCGCGGAGATCCGCGATCTCCGTCCGCCGGAACCCTACAAGGGCAAAGGCGTTCGCTACGAAGGCGAAGTCGTCCGCAAGAAGCTGGGTAAAGCCGGCAAAGCAGGTAAGAAATAATGGGCGCCAAGGTTTCTCGCACGGTTCAGCGCCTCAAGCGCCACGGCCGCGTTCGCAAAAAGGTCATCGGGACCGAAGCGCGTCCGCGTCTGCAGATCTTCCGCAGCTTGCATCACACGTACGCATTCGTCATCGACGATTCGAAGGGCCACACGCTGGTCACCGCATCGACGCGCGAAGGCGCCGTGGCCGATGGTCTCGCTTCGCACACCAACATCGACGCCGCATCGAAGATCGGTCAAACGATCGCCGAGCGCGCCAAAGCCAAAGGCATCACGTCCGTCGTGTTCGACACGTCGGGTCTGAAGTATCACGGCCGCGTGGCCGCGCTCGCCGCCGCCGCCCGTGAAGCGGGACTGGACTTTTAAGCATGTATAATCGTGGTCGCGATCGCGACAATCAAGGCTTCGAAGAGACCGTCGTCCGCATCAACCGCGTGGCGAAGGTCGTCAAGGGCGGTAAGCGGTTCTCGTTCTCGGCGCTCGTCGTCGTCGGCGACAAAAAGGGCCGCGTCGGCTTCGCCATCGGTAAGGCCGGCGAAGTTCCCGAAGCGATCCGCAAGGGCGTCGAGCAGGCGCGCAAAGAGCTGATCACCGTGCCGATGGTCGAGAAGACGATCCCGCACATGGTCAACACGCACATCGGTGCGGGACACGTGCTGCTCAAGCCGGCCGCTCCCGGTACCGGCGTCATCGCGGGTGGCGCCATGCGCGCCGTGCTCGAGCTGGCCGGCATTCACGACATCCTGACCAAGTCGCTCGGTTCGAACAACCCGATCAACGTCGTTCTCGCGACGTTCCACGCTCTCAAGTCGCTCAAGACGGCCGAACAAGTCGCGCAACTGCGCGGCAAGACCGTCGCCGAACTCTACGCGTAAGGCAACTATCATGGCAGACGAAATGAAGACTGAAGCGTATACGCTCTCGAGCCTCAAGCCGAATTTGCACTCCCGTCCGAAGCGCACGCGCGTCGGGCGCGGGCATGGTTCGGGCATGGTCAAGACCGGCGGCGAAGGCGGCAAGGGTCAGACCGTGCGTTCGGGCGGCGGCAAGGGTCCCGCATTCGAAGGCGGACAGACGCCGTGGGCACGCCGTTTGCCGCAGCGCAAGGGTGTTTCGCAGAAGGCGCGCGACATCGGGCATTTCCGTCAGACGTTCGCCGTGATCAACATCGGCGATCTCGCCGAGTGGGATGTCTCGATCGAAGTGTCGCCGCAGACGCTGCAGCAGCACGCCGGCATCAAGGATCTCAAGGACGGCGTGAAGGTGCTCGGCGGAGCGAAGAAGGGCGGCAAGCTGCCGACCGGACTCAAGTTCCGCGACGTCATGTTCTCGTCGACCGCCCGCGAAGCACTGAGTGCCGCCGGCGCCAACCTCGGCGAAGACGCCTCGTAGTTCCGCTTTGCTGAATACCCTTCGCAACGCACTCCTCGTTCCCGAAATCCGCAAGCGGGTCGGGTTCGTCTTTTTTGCGTTCGCCGTTTTCGTGTTCATGATTCACGTCCAGCTGCCGAACGTCGACCAAGCCAAGTGGCAGTCGGTGATCGCGTCGGGCGCGTTCTACCAGTTCCTCGGTTTCCTCTCCGGCGGCGCGCTGCAGAAGCTCTCGATCATCGCGATGGGCATCACGCCCTACATCAACGCGTCGATCATCATGCAGCTGATGACGGTCGTCATCCCGCAGCTCGAAGAGATGGCCAAGAAGGGCGGCGAGGAAGGCCGTAAGACGATCAGCCGCTACACGCGCTGGCTGACGATCGTGCTCGCCCTGGTCCAAGGTTTCTCGATGTCGATCGCCATGAGCCGCTCGGGCGTGTTCTACGACGACTCGTGGCTGTTCATCGCGTACGCTGCGGTGTCGTTCGTCGCCGGCACGATCTTCTTGATGTGGCTGGGCGAACAGATCACCGACAAAGGCATCGGCAACGGCATCTCGCTGATCATCTTCGTCGGCATCGTGCTGCGCTTCCCGAGCCAAATCGGCCAGACGTTCTCGCTCGCCAGCAAAGGCAGCGTCAACTACCTCGGTCTCTTGCTGTGGGTCGCGATCGCACTCATCACGATCGTTTCGATCGTCTTCATGTATCAAGGGCAGCGCCGCATCCCGGTGCAGCAAGCCCGGCGCGTGGTCGGGCGCAAGATGTTCGCGGGCCGCTCGAGCTACATTCCGCTGCGCCTCAACAACGCCGGCGTCATTTCGATCATCTTCGCGATCTCGATCTTGCTCTTGCCGCAGCAGGCGCTCTCGTGGTTCGGCGCGGGCGGCCGCACGGGCTGGGCCGCGACCGTCGCGACCGACATGCAGCTCTACTTCGGGCCGACGTCGTTCCTCTACAACCTCGTGTACTTCTTGCTGGTCGTCATCTTCACGTTCTTCTACTCGTCGATCGTGGTTAACACGAAAGACATCGCGGACAACCTGAAAAAGTCGGGCTCGTTCATCCCGGGCATCCGTCCCGGCGATCCGACCGTCCAGTACATCAACAAGATTCTCTTCCGCATCACGACGGCCGCCGCGGTCTACCTCGGCCTGCTCGCCGTGCTGCCGTCACTGCAGCGCGACACCGGCATCACGCAGCTCTACATCGGCTCGACCTCGCTGCTGATCGTCGTCGGCGTGGCCCTCGATTCGATCACCCAGATCGAAGCGCGCCTCGCCATGCGCGACTACCGCGGATTCATCAAGAAATGATCCTCGTGTTCTTGGGGCCTCCCGGTGCCGGTAAGGGCACGCAGGCGAAGATTCTCGAGGACCGTTTCGGGTATCGCCAGATCTCGACGGGCGATATGCTGCGCAAGCATCGGGCGGACAAGACCGCCCTCGGCTTGGAAGCGCAAAGCTACATGGATGCCGGCAAACTCGTGCCGGACGATCTCGTGATCCGCATGGTCGAAGCCGAACTGGCGAACGCCGACAACATCATCGTCGATGGGTTCCCGCGCACGATTCCGCAGGCCGACGCCTTCGACGCCGTGCTCGCGCGCAAAGGGCTCGATGCCGTCGCGGTGATCTTCGACGTCGACTACAACGTGCTGGCCGAGCGCATCACCGGCCGCTGGTCGAACCCGCGCACCGGCCGCGTCTATCACGCCAAGTTCAACCCGCCGAAGCAAGCCGGCATCGATGACGAAGACGGCGGGCCGCTCGTGCAGCGCCCCGACGATGCCGCCGATGTCGTCACCAAACGCCTGGTCGAATACGATGAGAAGACGACCCCGCTGATCGCGCACTACGAGAAGCGCGGCGACTTCGTCCACGTCAACGGCCTCGGCGAAATCGACGACGTCACGCGCGCGATCATCGCCAAGCTGCCGGATGTGGGCAAACCGATCGTGAGCACGTCATGATCACGATCAAATCGGCGCGCGAAATCGAGCTGATGCGCGTGAGCGGCAAGATCACCGCCAAGACCCTGACGATGCTGATGAAGACCGTCAAGCCGGGGATGACCACGGCCGACGTCGACCGTCTGGCCGAAGATTCGATCCGCTCGATGGGCGGCACGCCGACCTTCATCGGCTACAACGGCTACGCGCACACGATCTGCGCCTCGGTCAACGAAGAAGTGGTCCACGGCATTCCCGGGCCGCGGGTGCTCACCGAGGGCGATCTGCTCTCGATCGACATCGGCACCACCCTCGACGGCTACGTCTCCGACTCAGCGGTAACGATCCCGATCGGTGAAGTCTCGGCCGCGGCCAAGCGGCTGATGGACGTCACCCAAGAGTGCCTGATGCTCGGGATCGCCCAGATGCAGGCCGGCAATCGCCTCGGCGATATCGGCCACGCGGTCCAGCAGCATGCCGAGAGCCACGGCTACGGCGTGGTCCGCCAGCTGGTCGGCCACGGCATCGGCACCAAAATGCACGAAGAACCGCAAGTTCCCAATTATGGGACGGCCGGACACGGCACCGTGCTCCGTCCGGGCCTGGTCCTGGCCATCGAGCCGATGATCACCGAAGGCACGTTTGAGGTCGAAACCCTCGATGATGGCTGGACGGTTATCACTGAGGATGGTAAACTAGCGGCGCACTTCGAGCACACGATCGCCGTTACCAACGAGGGTCCGAAGATCCTCACCCTGCGGGACTACGCGGAACACCCTGATGTGAACCGCTTTCGTCCCAAAGAAGAAGCGGCCGCTTAGTGCGCTCCAACGACCACGGTCATGGAGCGAGTGCCGCGGAATCATCCACTACCAACCACGTATCTAACGAGCTCGGACTGGGGGCCCCACAAAGTGGGGGGCGCGCAGGCTGGGCCGGAGCGCCTCAATAATGAAAGTCCGTCCGTCCGTAAAGCGTATCTGTGAGGCCTGTAAGGTCATTCGCCGCGAAGGTAAAGTGCGCGTGATTTGCAAGGTCAACCCGAAGCACAAACAGGTTCAGGGGTAATTTAATGGCGCGTATCTCCGGTATCGATCTTCCGCGCGACAAGCGCATCGAGATCGCCCTCACGTACATCTTCGGCATCGGTCTTCCGACGTCGCAGAAGCTGCTCGCCCAAACGGGCGTCAGCCCCGACGTGCGGGTGAAAGACCTCTCGGGCGACGACGAAAACAAGCTGCGCGAAGCGGTCGACGCAATGAAGGTCGAAGGCGACCTGCGCCGCGAGATCGCCGGTCACATCAAGCGCCTCACCGACATCGGCTGCTACCGCGGCCTGCGTCACCGCCGCGGCCTGCCCGTGCGCGGTCAACGCACCAAGACGAACGCGCGCACCCGCAAGGGCCCGAAGCGCACCGTCGCCGGCAAGAAGAAAGCCACCAAGAAGTAATCGCCCTACCTCGGACGGACACAAAAATGGACCGGCAGCAACGCCGGTCCATTTTTTTTTCATCAATCTAGATCGGTAGATCGATCTCTTTGCCGCGCCCCGTTTTCACGCACTGATCGAAGATGTAGTTGGCCGCGGCGATATCCCATAGCGCGATGCCCAATGACTCGAACAGCGTGATCTGATCGTCGCTGGTGCGGCCCGGCGCTTTGCCCGCGACGATATCGCTGAGCAGCACCGCGCGCGACCAATCCCACGCGCCCGCTTTCTCCGCGGAGAGCAGATCGCCCGACTCGACCTTCGCTTGCGCGAGAAGTTCGATTGCGACGATACCGGCGCGCTTCACGAGGTCGGCGTCGATCTCGGCCGACGTCGCGCGGTTCGAACCGGCGGCGTTGACGTGTGTCCCCGGTTTGAGCATGGAGCCGAACAGCAGCGGCTCCGACGCACTCGTCATCACCGACACAACATCCGCGTCGCGAACTGCACTGGCCACATCGGCGGCCGGCTCGACCGGGATGCCGAGCAATGCCGTCATTTCAGTGCAGAACTTCTGTGTGTGTTCGGCATTTCGCCCGGCGGCAAACGCGTGTTTGATCGGCCGGGCCTTGCAGACCGCTTCGAGCTGCGTGCGGGCTTGCCAGCCGGTGCCGATGATCGCCGCGCGGCTTGCGTCGGCGCGCGCCATCAAGCGCGTCGCGAGACCCGACGCGGCACCCGTGCGGATCTGCCCGAGTTTGTTCGCTTGAATGAGCGCGAGCATCTTCGAATCGTTGCCGTAAAGCGTGACGATGAAGTTGGCGCCGTGCGGGCGGGCGATCGGATAACACTTGTGACCGATGCGGCCGTCGAGACCGGCACCCATGAGGTTCATGAAAACGCCGGTTGTCGCGGGCCGCTGCCGCGGCGTCACGGATGCGGTACCGGCGTCGAGTGCGCGCGCGGCGGACTCGAGCAAGTCGATCGTGGTCGCGACGTCGAGCGTGGCCGCGACCTCTTCTTCGGTGATGAAGCGAATCATGAGCGTCCATCCAGTTTAGCGATTGCGCTCGTATCGAGCGTGCCGTAGCCTTTGGCGATTGCAGCGTCTTGCACCGCCGCGACGGCGGGTAGCACGCCAAGGTCGACACCGTGGCGCTTGGCTTCTTCGATCATCAGCCGCACGTCCTTGCGCGCCATCGTAAGTTCGAACGAGGGCGTGAAGTCTTGCGCCGCGATCGTCTTCGCACGGCCTGGAATCATCGGTGCCGGATTGAACCAAGAGAAAATGCTGAAGGCGTCTTCCGTTGAGATGCCGACCGCGCCGGCCAGACGGTTCATGTCGGCCAAGCCCGCCATCATCGTGATGATGAACAAGTTGCCGAAGAGCTTGAACGACGCCGCGCGCATCGGATCGTCGCCCAGATAGATCAGCTTGCCGGTCATCGTTTCGAGCTCCGGCTTGAGCTTGTCGTGATCGGCTTGCGCGCACGACGTCATCATGATGCCGGAGCCATCGCGTGCGGCGGCCGGGCCCATGAACACGGGCGCGTGGATGAATCGCTTGCCGCGTTCGGCCCAGTGTTTGACGCGGTCGGCCGTCGGCGTGGGAGCGGTGGTCGTGTGGTCGATAATCACGGTGGACGCGGCAATCGCGCCGTTGAGCGGCTTGAGCACCGCATCGACCGACGTGTCGTCGGCGAGCGTGAGGTGAATCCGGTCGACGCCGGCGACCGCATCCGCCGGATGGTCGAAGAACACGGCGCCGTCGGCAACGAGCGCGCGCGCCTTGTCGGGTGAGCGATTCCAGACGTGGACGGTCGTGCCGAGCTCGAGCTGGTGACGGACGAACCCGCTGCCGAGCAGGCCGGTGCCAAAATACGCAATCTTCATCGCTCGTTGGAAACCGCCCGACCGGCGGGCGTTTGCATCGCGCGGGTCGTAGGGCGCAGGGATGTCGGTGAAACCGGCGGACGGTCGCGGTGCGGCGTTCGCACTTACGGCGGCCTGCGTGGTCTACGCGGTGGCACTCACGCTGCTCGGCGCCGACCGCTACGCAAGTTATCATTCCGGTGCGGATCTTGGTGAGTTCGTGCAAACGATCGCGACGCCGTTCTCCGGCTTCGGGGACACGCCCGAAGGCGGCAGCCACTTTCTGCACCATTTCTCGCCGCTGCTCTACCTCTGCTCGCCATTCTTACTGCTGACGCACTCGCCCGTCGTGTTGATCGCGATCCAAGCGATCGCCGGCGCGCTGGTCGCACCGGCAATCTATCTGCTGGTACGCAAACGCGCCGGCTCGCGGCTCGCGCTGCTGGCTGCGAGCGTAACGTTGCTCTATCCGCCGCTGGTCGGCGTGACGTTCACCGACTTCCACGAGAACGGCTTCGCGCCGGCCGCGATCGCCTGGCTCGCGTGGGCCGTCGACTCGCGACGCTGGGGCTTGGCCGCGCTCTTCGTCGCCGTCGGGCTCGCGATCAAAGAAGATGAAGCGCTGATGTTCGTCGTGCTCGGCGTGGGCTTCGCGATCTGGGCGAAGCGCCGCGGCGACGCGGGCCTGTTTCGGTTCGCGTCCGGCACCGCGATCGCCGGCGTTCTGACGCTCGGGTTGTACTTTGCCGTCGTGCGACCGCTCGCCGGCGGACACGACACGTGGTTTGCACTCGGCTACATCACCAACGCCGAAGCGCATCAGGACGGCCTGGCGGCGGTGCTCGGCCGGCTGAGCTTCTTGGCCGAAGCGCTCGTGCCGCTCTGCCTCGTGCCGCTGTTCGGCTGGGGTTTCTTTATCGTCGTGCCGGGGCTCGTGGAAGTGCTCTCATCGCACTGGTCGATCACCTACACGATGGGCCAGCACTACGCCGGCGTCTGGGTCGGCGAAATGCTTGTCGTCTACGCGCTCACACTCACGAAGTTCGCGCGCGCTCGCAGCCCGCGTTTCGCCGTGCGCCTAGCCGTCGCATCGATCGCAATCTGTGTGCTCAACCTGGGCCTCGCCTCACCAACGCACTGGCGCCACTACCTGGCGCCGGTCAACGCTCACGACCGCACGATCGATGCGTTCATCGCGTCGCTGCCACCGGATGCCGTCGTGGGCACACACGATGAAATCTACAGCCACCTCGGCTTCGATCCCAACGCCCGCAACGAATGGGCCACGCTGCCGCAATACGTGCTCGTCGACAACACGTATCCCTCAGCCGGATGGCAAGACATCGGCCGCAAACAACTCGCCGATCTCGTGCACGATCGGATCTACACGCTGCTACGCGCCGATGACGGCGTCGAACTCTATCATCGGAACCAAAAATGAGTATTCGCGGACATTTTCTCGCCGGTATCGGTGCCGCCGCCACTGCATCGGTGCTGCGCCCTGCGCCGGCGGTCGCCCAGGCGGCGTTCCGGGTGGACGTGCATCATCACCTCGCGCCCCCGCAGTATGTGAAGGCCGCCTTGACGCATTCACGCATGGACCCGTCGGTGGCCGCATGGACACCGGAACGGTCGCTTGCGGACATGGAAGCTGCGGGTGTCGCGACGGCGATCTTATCCGTTTCGAACCCCGGCGTCTACTTCGGCGACGCGGCGGAGGCACGCAGTCTCGCGCGAAGCTCCAACGAGTACGGGGCTGAACTGATCCACAGCAATCCGGGCCGCTTCGGGATGTTTGCGGCGTTACCGCTGCCGGACATCGACGGGACGCTCGGCGAGATCGCCTATGCGCTCGATACCCTTGCACTCGACGGCGTCGGGATGTTTACGAGTTACGGCGCGAAGTGGCTGGGCGATCCGTTCTTCGCACCCGTGTGGGAGGAACTCAACCGACGCCGGGCCGTCGTGTTCACGCATCCGGTCATCAACGCGTGCTGTGGCAGCTTGATCCCCTTGGTCAATCCGCGCGTGATCGAGTTCGGAGCCGAGACCGCCCGCACGATCGCGAGCTTCGTGTTTAGCGGCGCTGCCGCGCGCTACCCGAACGTGCGGGTCATCTTTTCGCACGCCGGCGGCACGATGCCGTTCCTTATCGAGCGCTTCACTGAGATGGGTAAGGAGCCCGCGATGGCGGCCAACGTTCCGAGCGGCGTCGTCAACACGCTACAGCGTTTCTATTACGACACCGCCCAGTCGTCGAACCCCGAAGCGCTCGGGGCATTGACGAAGCTCGTCCCCACCTCTCAGGTGCTCTTCGGCAGCGACTTTCCGTTCCGTACCGAGACGGAGCACGTGAAAAACTTGCACGGCTGCGGGTTTAGTGGAAAGCAACTCGCGGCAATCGAGCGCGGGAATGCATCTCGGCTCATCGCGCGGCTCGCCTAGACCTTAACGAGCAATGCTTGACCCGTCGGCAGGGACAAGACTTCTAATCCGACCTTCGCGGCGAAATTGTCGAAGGCTACCTTCGATTTGTAGAAATACCCGCCGCCACGGCTGTGCCCGTAATCGTCAGAAAAAATAATCCCGCCCGGAACGAGTTTGTCCCAGAAATACTCGCAAGCGGCGGCTTCGGGCGCGGCACAATTCATGTCGAGGAACAAGACGGAGATTTGGGCAGCATCGACTTGGGCGAGCGTATCGGGAACTTTTCCTTGGATCACGCGCACGTTCGGGTAGCTGCGAAAGCGCTCGACGACGCTGGCATACAGATCGCCGAGCTGTTTGTAGAGCCATTGCGCTGAAGCGGCTCCAATGGCGATCTCATGCGGCGTCCAAAGTTCCTCCGGAACGCCCGTGAACGTATCGAGAAGATAGAACGTCTTGTCCGTACGTGCGGCGAAATTCGTATAGCGCACGATCGCCGCAGCATCCGTCCCGCCCAACACCCCGCATTGCACGATATCGCCCGGCAGCCGCATGGCTTGGCTCGCCACCCATAGCAGCACGTGAAAATTCCACGACGGATGCGTGCCGAATTCCGCTTCTAATCCGCCGATCGCGAAATCCATCGCGTCCATGAATCGCGGCGCGGCTTCGAAGTCGTGGTTCGTCTCGGATTCTACGAGTGGGCTTACGTATCTCGCCCTCGTTACATCCGCCGGATTTGCGCCTTTGAGCATCGAGTCTACGTATGATCCCATAAGACCTCGACTTTCGTCGCCTCAGACCGTATTCCCGGGCTGGCGCGTGCTAGAGAAGAACTCCATCAGCTCTTGGAGCGTCCGGGCGGGTTGCTCTTCGGGAAGCAAGTGTCCGCAATCGAGCGCCATGCCGCGCACGTCGGTCGCCCGCGCGCGCCACGTTTCCAGTACATCGTAGAGCTGACCGACGACGCCCTTTGCGCCCCAGAGCGCGAGCAACGGTGCGACGATTTTGCGCCGGTCGCGCTCGTCGCTCGCGTCGAGTTCGAGGCCGATGCCGGCGGCGGCCCGGTAGTCTTCGCACAACGCGTGGATCGTCGCCGTTGCGCAGTAGCAGCGGAGATATTCGGCCAGCGCGGCGTCGCCAATCGCGCCGGGTGTTTTGTTCTGCCGCCCGACGTGTTCGCGCAGATAGAACTCCGGGTCCATCCCGATCAGGTGTTCGGGAATCGGGTACGCCTGAATCTGGAAGAACCACCACACGTAGCGCGTGGCGAACTCTTGGTTCGTTTGCCGGTACATCGTGAGTGTCGGCGCGATGTCGAGCACCGCGATGCGGGAGATGGCCGCCGGAAAGTCGAGCGCCATACGATGCGCGACGCGGCCGCCACGGTCGTGACCGGCGACGCCGAAGCGCTCGAAGCCGAAGTGCCGCATCACTTCGAGCTGATCGCGAGCCATCGCGCGCGGCGAATAATTGACGCTGCGTTCGCCGCCGGCGGGCTTACTCGAATCGCCATAACCGCGCAGGTCCGTGAGTACCACGGTGAAGTGCTCCGCCAGCGGTGCGGCGATCTTGTGCCAGCACACGTGCGTTTGCGGATGACCGTGTAAGAGCAAGAGCGGCGGCCCATTGCCGCCGCGCAGCGTGCGAATCGTCGCGCCGCTGGTCTCGACCATTTCGGAGGTGAAGCCGGGAAAGAACGCGCGCGTTACCGCCTCGTCGGGCGGAGGCGGTAAGCGCGGGAGCTCTTCGGAACGCAAGTTACGGGCCGGTGTGGTGCGTGTCCGTCTTGACGACGACGACCGACGGGCCGCTCGCGGCGAATGCACGTTCGAGCGCGGCCGGGAGAGCGGCGATCGTGTCGATCGTTTCCGCCGTTGCCCCGAAGCCGCGCGCGATCGCGGCAATATCGGGACCGTGCAGATCGCTCGCGGGATACTCGGCTTCGCGTTCGCCTTTGCGATGACGCTTCACCGCGGCGCGCACCGCGGCGTAGGCTACGTTGTCGACGACGATGTAGGTGATCGGCAGATCGAGTTGTTTCGCCGTGAACAAGGCCTGGATACCGAATTGGAACGACCCGTCACCGACGACGTTGACGACGCGCTTTTCCGGCAGCGCGAGCTGCACGCCGAGCGCGCCGCCCATGCCCCAGCCGAGCGAACCACCGGCGCTGCTGAGATGTTCGCGCGCCGCGTCCGGAATGACGGCCTCCGCCAGGTAGCCGCCGGTCGTGACCGCGTCGTTGAGGACGAAGCAGTCGCGCGGCAGATACTCGTTCAGCGCTTCGCACAGCACTTGCGGATGGATCGGCGATTCCGCGTAGCGCGCGCGCATAGCGGCACGGCGCTTGTCGGTCGACGCGCGGTACGACGCGATCGCCGCCGCTTTGTGTGCAGCGCGAGTCGTGCTCGTCACGTTGCCGACCGCCTCGAAGAGGTCGCGCAGTCCGAGTTCGGCGTTGGCAGCGAGGCCGACATCGACGTCGGCGAGTTTCGCCAACTGCGCCGGATCGCTACAAAGATGAATGATCTTGGCGCCGGCGGGCTGGAACGGTCCACGCTGTTCCTCGAACTCCACGAATGAGTACATCCCGGCGTAGAGCAGCACGTCGGCTTCGGCAACGGCCGGATGGGTGAGCGCGAACGTTCCGGCAAACGCCGGATGATCGCCGTGAATCGCCGCGACCTGCGCCGTGCGGCGATCTTCGAGTACGAGCGGTGCCTGCAGCCGTTCGGCGAGTGCGGTGAGCGCGGCGAGGGCGCCGGGCTTGAAAGCGATCTCGCTGCCCGCCACGATCGTGACCGCCTTCGCCTCTGTAAGCAACGCGGCCGCTGCGGCAACGTCGTCCGGATCGGGCCGGCGGCGGGCGGCGAAGCGATGACGTTTTTCTTTCGGCAACGGGCCGCTGACGGGTGCTTCCATTAAATCTTGCGGTAAACCGAGAAACGCCGGACCGGTCGGCTCGGAGATCGTCGCTTGCAGCGTGCGCGTCAGATCACCGGGAATGCCCTCGGTTTTCAGAACGACGCGCGAGCGCTTCACGAGCTGACGGATATAGTCTTGCTGAAAGGGTGAACTCGTGAAGCCGTCGCGATTGGCGATCGCCGTCGACTTCAGGCCGTTGAGCAGCACGAGCGGGCTGCGCGCGTTGCTCGCGCACGTCAGGTGGGCGACGCCGTTGGCGAGTCCCACGTTGGCGTGCAAGTACGCGATTGCCGGTTTCCCGGTGACGCGCGCGTACCCGTCCGCAGCCGATACGGCAATCGCCTCGTGCGTCGTGAGGATCAGGCGCATATCCGGATATTCGAGCGATGCGTCGAGCACGGCGGCTTCCGTGCTGCCGGGGCACGTGAAGAGCAGATCGACCTTCCAATCGCGCAAGACTTCGAACACGGCATGGGCGCCGTCGAGAGCGGGGGACGCCGGTGCGGGGCGATCTTGTAATTGCATGTGTCTAGTGCCTCGGTCCGAGTACGGAGTTGGCATGGTCGACGAACCGCATGTCGACCACCGTGGCCAGCGGCGGATCGGCAGTGATGAGCCCGTGTGCCTTGAAGGTCGCGATATCGTCGCGCAGCGATCGTTCGTTAATGTGGCCGGTCGGGTTGACGCCGGCAGCCGTCATCTCGCGCAGCGTTTGCGGATCGAGCTTCGTCACCTCGGCGAGAATCGCGATGATGTCGGCCGCGTTCTTACCGGCGATGTGGCCGCTCTGCAGCGCATCATTATAGTAGCGCAGCGCGCGCACGTAGGCGACCATGAAACGGTTCGCCGCGTCTTGACGCTTGGTGGCGAAGCCGACGCTGTAGAGGACCACGGCGAGCTGTTGACTCGGATACCACGAATCGGCGCCGTAGATGCGCGTCGCAATGCCGAGCTTTACGGCTTGCGTCGCCCACGGTTCGAGCACGCAGGTGGCATCGATGCTGCCGTTCTGGAGTGCGACGACTTGTTCGGGAAAGCCGAGGAAAACGTGCTCGACGTCATCGTACTTGAGGCCGGCCTTTTGCAGTAAGCGTTCCGTGGTTGCGAGACTCGTGCTGCCTTTGCCGGGTTCGGCAAATTTCATGCCCTTCAGATCAGCGATCGTTTTGAAGCGGCCGCTCGTTACGAGATCCTTGCGCACGATCAGCACGTTGAAGCCGTAGCCCGGCGGATCGGTCGCGCGGTCGGCGACGATCTTCATGTTGATGCCCTGGGCGATGGCGTTGTAGAGTCCCGCGGCGGGCGCGCCGCCGGCCACATCGAGCTGGTCGGCGCCGATCGGCGCGATCATCCCCGCGCCGGAATTAAACGTCTGGAACTTCACGTCGAGGTTGACTTCTTTGAAGAAGCCCTTGCGATCCGCGATCAGGAACGGCGTATCGGCGACGCTGTTCACCGCACCGACCGTAACGGTGTCCATTGTTTGCGCCGCAGCCGGCCGCACGCTCGCTGCGACGAGTGCGCTCGCGACGGAAGAAAGAGCCTCGATTCGTTTCACCCGGCAACCGTTCGGAAGCCCCGGACGCGCTCCCTGGACTCGCGCGGGCGGCGGACGGGTTCGAAAAATTAACGCTTTCTCAGCACTGGAGCGATACTGTGGCCGCATTTCCGGGAACGATGAAACGTGGGTGGCACCGAGGATCTGAGGTTCGTATCACCGTCTCCGCCCACTCCAGCGCGTTCGGCGACTTCGCAAACTTCGGCGAAGCGGCCGAGGGCGTCATGGACATGCTCAGCGAGTTGCACGTCCTCGATGCGTGGTTCATAACCCGCATCCGCCTCGACGAGTGGATCGTGACGCACCTCTGCGGGAACGCACCGTTCGAGCGCGGCCAGGCGTTGCAAGTTCCGCTGGCAATGCGCGAGCAGATCATGCGCGGTCGCCAACCCGAGAGCGGGATCGAAATCGAACTCGAAGCACTGGCCGAGCGCACCGGGGAAGATAAAACCGTGGTCGCGCCGGCCTTCGTCGGCGCGCCGCTGGTGGTGCGCGACCAGCTATTCGGCGTGCTCTGTGGCCTCGATACGACCGCGACCAACCATGAAGCTCACCGCGATTCACCGCATTTGATGACGGCGGCGCGCATCCTCAGCACCATCCTGCGAGACGAGCTTGAGAATGAAGAACTGGTTCGGCGTGCCGAACGCGCCGAGGCCGAAGCGCTGGTCGACGAACTTACCGGCCTGTTCAATCGCCGCGGCTGGGACCGTTTGGTCGAACGGGAGGAAGCCCGGTCGGCCCGCTACGGTCACGCCGCCACAGTCTTCATGATGGACGTCGATGGACTGAAGCAAAAGAACGACGCGGAAGGCCACATCGCCGGCGACAATCTGCTGCGCCGCGTCGCCGACGCTCTGCGCAGCGTTATTCGCGAACATGACGTTGCAGCGCGGTTGGGCGGCGATGAATTCGCGGTCTTGGCCGTCGAGAGCGAGGACGACGAGGTGCGCACCCTGCAGGGCCGCTTTGAAGCTGCGTTTGCCGCTGCCGGCGTGAACCTCTCGATCGGTTCGGCGTCGCGCGATTACCGCGGCGGCATCACGGGCGCGGTCGAACGCGCCGACGCCGCGATGTACCGATGCAAGGCTGCCCGCCAGAGCGCGTGAAATGCCCCGGCATGACCCACGCCCGCAGCAGCGCGCTGATCGCAATGGTTGTCTTGCTTAGCGGTTCGGCCAACGCGGCGACCCCCGCGCCCGCGGTGGCTTCAAAGTGGGTGCCGGGGACCTACCGGCAGATCGATACCGTCACGAAGAGGGTGCTCGCGGTGGGAAACCAGGTCGTGATCATTTCCGGCAGGGGTGGGCGAATGGGCTTTTCGGTCAACGCCGTACGCCAGATCGACACCAACCAGGGTTTCGCGGTCGGCATTCTGCCGCCGGCCCTGCCCGGCACCTGGACGCGGACCTCGTCAGCCGGAAATTGCCGGCTGCTCTTCGAGGGAATCCCCCACGGCTTGAAGATCACACAGGATGCCGGCTTCGGCGATTGCGGCTTCGGGTACGGCGTGAGCGCCAGTGGAAGCTACCAGCTGGTTGCCGAGGCGCCGCTGAAGACTTGACCGCATAGGTCATTTCCCGGTAATATAGGGCGTTGTCTTCGGCATTGCCGGAGACGCGCATTCGTGCGCCCGCCGCCCTCGCCGAGTGGTTTGGAACAAGTTCGGGTGGATTCGCTTAGCAGCGAAGCCGTGCCGGCTGAGGCGACGACACCCCCTCTCGTTGCAGGGGGCAAGATAAACGACGGAGTTTTCCTTTGGCGGCCAAGAAACAGACCAAGACGCGCAAGAAGCGCGAGTTCAAGAACGTCGGATCCGGTATCGCGCACATCCACAGCTCGTTCAACAACACGATCGTGACGATGACCGACAACCAGGGTTCGACGATCGCCTGGGCCTCGGCAGGCAACCTCGGTTTCAAGGGTTCGAAGAAGTCGACCCCATTCGCAGCGCAGATGGCCGCCGAAGCGGTCGCACGCAAGTCGATGGAACATGGGATGAAGTCCGCTGAAGTTTACGTCAAGGGTCCGGGCGCCGGTCGCGAAGCCGCGATCCGCTCGTTGCAAGCCGCTGGTTTAGAAATCACGTTGATCAAAGACGTGACGCCGATCCCGCACAACGGCTGCCGTCCTCCTAAACGGCGCCGGGTGTAAGGGAGCTTAGAAGAAGATATGGCACGTTATACTGCCGCGGTCTGCCGTCTGTGCCGCCGCGAAACCGCCTCGTCAAAAACGGGCGAAAAGATCAAGCTGTTCCTCAAAGGCGACCGCTGCCTCTCGCGCAAGTGCGCGGTCGAGCGCCGTGGTACCGCTCCGGGTCAGAAGACGCAAAATACCAAGGCGCGTCAGAAGATTTCGGAATACGGCCGCCAGCTGCGTGAAAAGCAGAAGATGCGCCGTTACTACGGCGTGCTCGAGACGCAATTCGAGAGCTACTTCCGTGAAGCGCAACGCGTCCCGGGTCAGACCGGTAAGGTCTTCCTCCAAACGCTCGAACGCCGCCTCGATAATGTCGTGTACCGCTTGAACCTCGCGATGAGCCGCAAACAGGCTCGTCAGCTGGTCAACCATCGGCACTTCACGGTCAACGGCCGCATCGTCGACATCCCGTCCTTCATCGTGAAGCCCGGCGATGTGATCATGATCTCGAATCGCTCGAAAGAGACCGACGCGTTCAAAGCGCAAATCGAAGTTGCGAAGAACCGCCGTCATCCCGAGTGGCTCGAGTTCTCCGAGACCGACGCCTCGTCGAAAGTTCTGGCCCTCCCGGGTCGCGAGCAAATCGACACGCCGGTAGACGAACAACTCATCGTCGAATACTATTCTCGCTAAATCTTTCGCCCGCTGGCGTCGTTGCCGAACCCCTCATGTGCTAAAGCACACTTCGGGATTCGGCGCCTAGCCAGCGAACGAAATATTCAGCAAGAAACCATAACCTCACTCAATCACTGTTAGGCGTCCGATCGTCGAGGCCGAGGGCCAAAGACGGATAACGTAAACAGTACAAGGATCAACCACCAACAATGACTGTCCTAGATACGCCGCAAGGCACGCAAATTGAAGTTCGCGAGCGTCGCGAGAACTATGCCAAGTTCGTGATCGAGCCGCTCGACCGCGGCTTCGGCATCACGCTGGGCAACGCGCTGCGGCGCGTGCTGCTCTCCTCGATCCCCGGCGCTGCGGTAACGTACGTCAAGATCGACACCGTGCTGCACGAGTTCTCCACGATCCCGGGCGTGGTCGAAGACACCGTCGACTTGCTGCTCAACCTCAAGGGCCTGCCGCTCAAGCTGAACACCGACGATCCGAAGGTGCTCACGCTCAACGTCAGCGGCTCGAAGGAAGTCACCGCCGGCGACATCTCACCGGATGCCGACGTCGAGATCTTGCAGCCCGACTACCACATCGCCACGATGACGAAAAAAGACGCCAAGATCTCGATGGAGATCGGCGTTGAGAAGTCGCGCGGCTACGTGACGGCCGATCGCCAGAAGAACATCGAGCACATGATCGGGCTGATCCCGATGGACTCGATCTTCTCACCGATCCGCAAGGTGAACTTCACCGTCGACGACACGCGCGTCGGACAGTCTGTCGACTTCGACCGCCTCACGCTCGAGATCGAGACCAACGGTTCGATCACGCCCGACGATGCGCTCTCCGAAGCGGCCAACATCTTCACCGACCAGCTCGCGCTGTTCATCGACTTCTCGACCGAAGAGAAGCCCGTGCCGACCGCTCCTGCCAGTGAGTGGGACGTGCCGGTCGAAACGCTCAACCTGAGCGTTCGCTCGTTCAACTGTCTCAAGCGCGCGGGGATCTCGAAAGTCTCCGAACTGCTCGACATGACCGAAGACGAAATCTTCAAGATGCGCAACTTCGGTAAGAAGTCGCTCGACGAGATCAAACAAGTACTCGAAGAAAGGGGCCTGTCGCTCCGTCAAGTCTG
>Ga0182016_10002210_pt1 | contig 23097 bp, 19 predicted proteins | sample 712S2MmetaG_FD_120491 | JGI IMG/M metagenome (GOLD analysis project Ga0182016, IMG submission 120491) | Permafrost microbial communities from Stordalen Mire, Sweden - 712S2M metaG | ecosystem: Environmental > Terrestrial > Soil > Wetlands > Permafrost | place: Sweden: Stordalen | collected... | reverse complement strand
TCTTCATCCCGGCCGGCGGATCGACCTGGAAAGTCAGGACATGATCGGGATTGAATCCGGGATTCACCTGCGTCAAGTGAAGAAAGCTCTGCAAGAGTAGTCCCGCGCCGAGGAGCAATACGACCGCCAAGGCTATTTCGCTCACAACCAGTGTCGACTGCAGGCGCGCTTTGCCGGCACCGCTTGAGCCGCGCCCGCTCTTTTTGAGCGACTCAGTGAGGCTCACCTTTGAGGCCTCCAATGCTGGAGCGAGACCAAATAACAATCCCGATAAGAGCGAGACCAGGAAAGCGAATCCCAACAAGCGCCCGTCGAGGCTGATCGTATCGAGCCGAGGTATGTCCGCGGGCACAATCCACGCCAGGAACCGGAATGAGATGAATGCCAGCCCAAGCCCCAGGCTGCCGCCAAGCAATCCCAAAACCAGGCTTTCAACCAATAACTGGAACGCCACCCTCCAGCGGCTGGCGCCGAGAGTAATTCGCACAGCCATTTCCCTGCGCCTCCCGGTTGCCCGCGCCAAAAGCAGGTTTGCGATGTTAGCGCACACGATCAGGAGAACGCATCCCACCGCTCCCAGCATCAAAAGCATTGGGGTGCGAATGTCACCGGTGAGCAGTTGGAGTTCCGGGACGACCTTTGCGGTACGGCGCTTGTTTTCGGGATGCTCGTCGCTCAGCGAAGTGGCAATCGTCGCCAACTCGGCTTGAGCCTGTTGAACGGTAATGCCGGGTTTCAGGAGAGCCACAACATCGAGATAGTGAGCTCCGCGCTGAGCGGTAATCGCACCTTCGCCGCCGCGCTTATCGAAGGCGATGGTGGTCCACAAATCAATGGGCTCTGCCTGGATGGGGAACTGGAACCGCTTCGGCATGACCCCGACTACGGTGAATCCCCGATCCCCGAGTTGAATTACACGGCCGAGGACCGACGCGTCTGAGTTGTAATATCTCTGCCACAAGCCATAGCTGAGGATGACGGCATCGTTGCCATTGGCCGCGCCGGGCTCATCCTCCGCGACGATGAAATTGCGCCCCAATGCCGGCTGCACTCCGAGAAGGGAAAGCAGCTGTGCTGAAACCACGGCTCCCGATAAATGCTCGGCATCGCGTGGGCCAATAAGAGTAAAGTTGTCGGTCGTGAATGCGGCCATTCCTTCGGCGACGTGATTTCGCGCGCGCAAGTCGACAAAATCGAGATAAGAAGCGGCACCGGCACGGCCGGTTGCGGCAACGACCGATTCAACCCGGACCAGGCGCGCCGCGGTAGGAAAGGGCAAGGGCTTCAGAATGACGGCATCCACCACGCTGAACAGTGCCGTCGTCGCGCCGATTCCCAGTGCCAATGTCAGCAACGCGACGATGGTGAATGCCGGCGATTTGCGCAACTGCCGCAGCGCGAAGCGAATGTCCTGCGCCAATATCTGCAGAAGCGGCAGGCCGCGCTGAACCCGATAGATTTCTTTTGTCTGCGTCATGCCGCCAAATTCCTTGAGCGCCGCCGTGCGTGCTCCTGCAGCGGTCATGCCGCGCTTGAGATTCTCTTCGACCGCGAAGTCGATGTGCGTGCGCAATTCTTCGTCGAGGTCGGCATCGAGCTCTCGCTTGCCGAAGAGCGCCGCAACGCGGCTGAGCAATGTGCGAATCCTGTCCATGGATGGCTCCTAGTTGGAAGGCGCGAGAAAGCGCGACATGGTTGCGGCGATGCGCGCCCAGTTTTCGGTTTCTTCCTCAATTTGCCGACGGCCGATGGGGCTGAGTGAATAGAACTTGGCCCTGCGATTGGACTCCGACACGCCCCAGGCGGACTTGACCCAACCGCGCTGTTCCAGGCGCAAAAGTGCAGGATAGATGGTTCCCTGGTTCAGGCTCAGGGAGTTGCCGCTAACCTGCTCGATTCGCCGCGCAATGCCGTAACCGTGCAGCGGTCCCATGGATTCAAGGGTCTTCAGGACCATGAGATCCAGTGTGCCTTGCAGCACGTCCGATTTGTCGTCGGCCATTCTTCGCTCCTGTTGGCTTTCTACCTATACGATGCATCCGGATATGTAGAATGTCAACAGGGAAAATGCAGCTGCCACGAAATATTGCAAATGCGTAGCTGACAGCCTAATGAGCTGGGCTGGCACGCGGGTGGGCGGCTTTCCAGGCAGCGACTCGGTCCTCGACCATCGCCTGCTGGTCAGTCGTGATGTGTTCGCCTACACTCTGCCGGTTGGTGATATAGCGAGCCTGATTGGCCCCTGGAACGCCCGCGGCCAGATCCAGCCAGAAATACGCTTCGATATAGTCCTGCTGAATTCCCATGCCGGCGGAGTAGAGAATCCCGAGGGTTCCTTGCGCGCCCACATCTCCCAACTCAGCCGCCTTGCGGTACCAGCTGACAGCCTGCACCACATCGCGGGCCACGCCGCGGCCATCGCGATAAAGATCGGCGAGGTGAATCATGGCCACGATGTTGCCCTGATTGGCGGCCTTGAGGTACCAGTCCGCGGCCTGCTTCAAGTCCGCGGCCAGTTGGCGGGAATCGCGCGGAGTCCCACTGCCCGCCGCATAGGCGTCAGCCACCTTCAATTGCGAAGACGCATCGCCTGCGCTGGCTTTGGCTAGAAGCGCCTGATCGACAGGAGTAGTCTGAGTTGCCGGGGCTTGAGGATAGGCAGAAAGAAGAGTCAGGGCAAGGATCGCCGAAAAGAGGATTTGCCTCAAGGGAGATTTCACAGGAACCTCGATCGTCGCTGCGGACAGCGTTGCTACAAGTTTACTCACCTGGAAGCGGGTCAGTTCCAGGAAGCGCTTTTCACATCGGCGGCCCCGGTTCTCGGAAAGGCGCTAGAATTCTTACATGAGTGACCGCATTTCCCTTCCCCTCGCCCAAGCCGACCCCGTGATAGCCGCTGCCATTGACCAGGAGACCCTCCGCCAGCACGAGGGACTAGAGATGATCGCCAGCGAAAACTTCGTCTCCGAGGCGGTTCTTGAAGCCGCAGGCTCGATCTTCACCAACAAGTATGCCGAAGGGTACCCCGGCCGGCGTTATTACGGTGGCTGCGAGTACGCCGACGTGGTCGAGAACCTGGCGCGGGACCGGGCCAAACAACTTTTTGGCGGAGAGCATGTAAATGTGCAGCCCCATTCCGGCTCGCAGGCCAATGCGTCGGCATATGCCGCAGTTCTGCAAGCGGGCGACACGATTCTTGGCCTCGACCTCTCGCACGGCGGCCATCTGACCCACGGACATCGCCTCAGCTTCAGTGGCAAGCTCTACCGCCCCACGTTTTACCAGGTGCGGAAGGATACAGAGCTGATTGACTATGACGAGTTGGAAGCGATTGCCCTGCGCGAGAAGCCCAAGGCGATTATCGGCGGAGGCAGCGCTTATCCCCGGCTCTGGGATTTTGCCCGGATGCGGCAGATCGCCGACAAAGTTGGAGCGGTCTACGTATTCGACATGGCACACATTGCTGGCCTCGTTGCCGGCGGTGTTCATCCATCCCCGGTGCCGCATGCTCACATCACGACCACAACCACCCACAAGACGCTGCGCGGACCGCGCGCCGGCCTGATTATTTGTGGCCAGGACCTGGCCGCCGCGGTCGACAAAGCAGTCTTCCCAGGCCAGCAAGGTGGACCGTTGATGCACATTGTGGCAGCCAAGGCAGTGGCCCTCGGCGAGGCATTGCGGCCGGAGTTCAAGACCTACGCGGCGCAGACCGTAGCCAACGCTAAAGTCCTCGCGTTGGCTTTGCAGGAAGCAGGTTTCCGCATTATCTCGGGCGGCACCGATAACCACCTGATGCTGGTGGACGTCTTCGAGAAGGGAATTCTTGGGTCCGAGGCTGAGCTGGCGTTGGGCAAGGCGGGCATCACGGTCAACAAGAACTCGATTCCTTACGATGTCAACCCGCCGCTCAAGCCATCGGGCATTCGCGTGGGAACGCCGGCCCTCACCACGCGCGGCATGAAGGAGCCTGAGATGCGGCAGATTGCAACCTGGATCGACCAGGCTCTTGACAAGCGCAACGACGACGCAGCACTGGAGAGGATTCGCGAAGAGGTTGCCGAGTTAGCCAACCGGTTCCCACTGTATGCATGGCGTCGCACGCCCGCTGCTGTAGGAGTTTATCCCGGCTGAGCGCCCGTTCCAATCGAGCCGGTGAATCCTAGCGGCCCGCGGCCAAAATTTCGGCACAGCAACTTGCCATTCCGGAGCGTGTTTCATCTAATGTTGTTGGGGATGTCCCGCTCCAGGGAGAAAGGCTGCAGAAAGTAATTGCCTACCCTCAGGGCATCCGGAGGAATCCATGAAACGCATTCAGCTAGCATTTGCAGCTTTGCTCGTACTTGCAGTCCCGACGTTTGCTCAGCGCCCGGCTGAGAGGCCGACTGCTCCGCATCCACCCATTCCGAGAATGGGACCCGGACCAGTTAAGGCACAGCCCCACCCGGTTGAACCGAATCGTAACTACAGCGACAGGGAAGGTCATCCCAATGTTCCCCACGTTGATGGAAAAACCTGGGTAGGTCACGACACAGGGAAAGACGATGCCCGCTATCACGTAGATCACCCATTCGAACACGGCCGCTTCGACGGCGGGTTCGGGCGTGGTCATCAATGGCATCTTGGGGGAGGCGGTCCTGGGCGCTTCTGGTTCAATAACTGGTATTGGTCTGTGGCTCCCGCCGATGTGGCCTTCTGCGATGGCTGGCTCTGGGACTCCGACGATATCGTGATCTACCCGGATCCCGACCACGACGGTTGGTATCTGGCCTACAACGTGCGGCTGGGCACATACGTGCACGTGGAGTACCTGGGATCGTAAACAGGTTACAAGACAACCGATTGAGGGATAGAGGGGATGGGCTCGGAAGCCTGTCCCCTTTTTTCTTGTAAGCACTGACGCTGTGTCACTTAGGTGTACAGGCTGGCCCGCATGGCGATAAGATTGCAGGTCCGATAAGAACATCTGAATGCAGGTTATGAAAAGCGTGCCTGCTTCCACTCCGATCGAACATTGATGAGGATTCCGAATGAAGCAATTCTCTTTTCGCCTGCATGTTTGGACAAGCACCGTCGGATTTCTTGCTGCTGTCATGGTCCTTGTGGGAATTCCCATCGCTTCCCCTGAAATGTGCGCGGAAACCGCGTCAGTTAAGGCACCGATTGTCATCACTGGCGCCGACATGAGGCCCGCGATATCGCTCAATGGAGATTGGGGAACAGTTGTCGATCCCTATTTCGCAGGGCTATTCAGCTTTCATCATGAAGAGAAAGCCAACGGTTGGTTTCTAAATCAGAAAGCCAAGCCCGGCGACCCGTTTCCGATAGAGTATGACTTTGCCAAAGCGCCAACGTTGAAGGTCCCCGGGGACTGGAATACGCAGCGCGATTCGCTTCTTTACTACGAGGGACCAATCTGGTACGAGCGCGACTTCACTTATCAGCCGAAGGAACATACCAAGGTTTTTCTGCATATAGGTGCGGCGAATTACCGTTCCTGGTTCTGGGTGAATGGAAAGAAAGTCTGTGAACATGAAGGTGGATTCACGAGCTTTAATTGCGAAGTTACTCAGGTAATTCATGCTGGAGGAAACTTCGTAGTGGCTGCGGTGGATAACACCCGCCGCGAAGATGGTGTTCCTACTCTGGAAACAGATTGGTGGAACTATGGAGGACTTACTCGGTCGGTCTCGCTGATTGAGGTTCCGGACGCATTCATCGATCAGTACGACCTGCATCTAAAGCGCGGAGAAGGCGCCACGATCGAAGGCTGGGTTCATGTCGACGGCGGGCAAGCGGCTACTAAGGTAGATGTAGAAATACCAGCATTAAACGCGAAAACTACCGCAGTCACGGGTGCGGACGGCCGCGCAGTAATTCAAATGCCGGTACAGGGACTGGAACGCTGGTCGCCGGATACGCCGAAGTTATACAAGGTCAAAGTAAGTGCAGGTCAGGACGTGATCGAGGACCTGATCGGCTTTCGTACAGTGGAGACGCGTGGCACAGAAATCCTGTTGAATGGAAGACCGATCTTTCTGCGCGGTGTATCGGTCCACGCGGAGGCGCCTTATCGAACCGGCCGAGCTAACACAGACAAGGATGCCGAGACGCTGCTGGGATGGGCCAAGGAACTCGGTTGCAACTTTGTTCGGCTAGCTCATTATCCGCACGATGAATCGATGCTGCGAGCCGCAGATCGCATGGGCGTACTTGTCTGGTCTGAAAACCCTGTCTATTGGGCATTGCAGTTTGATAATCCCAAAGTGCTAGCCAAGGCCGAGCTGCAGTTGGATGAAGAGATAGGAACTTCGCGCAACCACGCAGCTATCATCTTATGGTCCATGGCCAACGAGACGCCTAACACTGAGGCGCGCACTCATTTCATCGAGACCCTTGCCGGCAGAGCGCGTTCCCTCGACTCATCCCGACTTATCACAGCGGCTCTGTTGGTGCGTGCGGATGGGCACACCAAGATTGTCGACGATGCATTGGGGAAGGCGCTGGATGTGATCGGCGTGAATGAATATATCGGCTGGTACGAACAGTATCCCGAGACGGCCGATGTAACCGAATGGCGCATCGACTATCAAAAGCCTCTAATTATCAGCGAATTTGGCGGAGACGCGAAGGCTGGGTTACATGGCGGAGAAAAGGACCGCTGGACCGAGGAGTATCAGGCAAGTATCTATCGACATCAATTCGGAATGCTGAACCGGATTCCCCAGCTCAGAGGAATGAGCCCATGGGTTCTCATGGATTTTCGTTCGCCGAACAGGCCTCTCCCGGGTATTCAGGATGAGTTCAATCGCAAGGGACTTATCTCGGATCAGGGGCAAAAGAAGGCAGCTTTTTCTGTCCTGCAAAAGGCATACGTGGATAAGACCGTGGGAAAGGCGGAATAGATACTTCGCGATAACGTAAGTAAGTCAGGAAACTTCTCGTGTTGATTGTGCAGAACCGAAATGTTGAGTTAAGCTTGACGAATGGCTATTGAATCGATCATTGCACAAATTGACGAAGAAATTGCAAAGCTGACGCAAATTCGCGCCCTGCTTTCCACTACTGGCATAGTTTCCGCAAAAGTAGCTCTACCCAAGGCAAGGAATGCGCCAGCTCAGGCGAAAGGCAAGAAGCGTCGCGTGTTGAGCCCTGAAGCGCGCAAGCGGATTGCCGATGCGCAGCGCAAGCGTTGGGCAGCGCAAAAAGCCAAGACAAAGTAGTCAGGCTTGCCAGGTTTTCAAATCGCTCTATCTTAAAGCCAACGACTTCAGGTACTCATCCGATGGAGTGCTCCGCGCTTCGCGAGCCAGGCAAGGTCGCGTGTTTGCAGGCCTGCGCGCACCGGCTTAATAAGTCATCTTGCACGACGAATTCGTGCGATGAGTTATAGGTTTGGTGATACCAACCGGGAAAGCCCGTAAGAGGGAGACTCACAAAGTGTGGCTCTTTGGATCTACCAGGTCTCCACAGCCAGAATGCTTGGCGGGCCCGGATGGCCTTCGATAACTTGTGTTTCGATGACCGCTTCCATGTTCAACTGCTCCCAGTTGGGTGGGAGCTTGGCCAGAAGAGAGTCGAGATAGACCGGGTTATAAAGAATCTCACCTGCCGCCTCAGTACCCTCTTCGGAGATGCCGGCGGCAACAATCACAGGCTGTCCGGTGGTGTTGTCATGGATGCGTGCGACGATCGCGTAATCCCGTGAGAGCTTCTGGTAGGGCAGATCCCAGGCGGTTGCCCAGGTTGTCTGGCTCGGGCTTTTGCGGTCGACAATGATGGCGACACCGTCCTTCGATTCGAATCCGAAGCGAAGCTTCTGGGTAACTCGCAAAGTCCAGATGTTATCGAATCCGCCGATCAGGACGATGGGGCCTTCGCGCAGCTGGGCGAAGCTGGCCTCTGACGCCGGAAGCACGCGGAAAGCCTTGTGCCGGGTCTCCAGCGCGGCTGCTGTGCGAGTAAGAGTGATCACGTCGGCGAGAGCCAGATGTCCTGACAAATGGAGGCGAAAGTAGAGTGGCTCCGGTTGCGAACCGCTCACTGGCGCGTCAAAGGAATTGATCGAGCCGACGTCAATATTCCTGGCCGGTTCGCCCAGGCAATACGTTGCGGTTGTGGTGCCCTCCGTGATGGGCGCCCAGAACCGGTCAATCGATGTTGGGGGTGTGGGGGGCTTGTAATCGCGAAAGTCGTGAAATTGCCATCCGATTCCAAAGCTTGCGGCGAGGGCCAGCCCGAAAAGAAAAGCGAGGAACAACCAGCGACGCCGTGGGGCAGGCCGAGGTGGGACAGCAACGATCGACGGGGTTGCAGGCTGCGGCACCGGTTCAGGCGCGGGCACAACCAGTTCCGCCTGTGGCGGAGGCTCGGGCAAATGAAAGAGCGGAACGTAGGAGCCGCTAGGAAGCTCTATAACCAGTTCGCCGTCATGGGAGTCGTCGTAGTAATACTGCATGAGCCGCTTGCGAACCTCACCGGCGGTAATCCGAACGACGGGGTCTGCATTGGCATCGTAGCTGGGGGATCGGCCGAAGACTTCAATGCCGATACTACGCTCTTTGAGCTCGGCCCCACACCCTTTGAGAGTCTGCTCCACCGTGTAGGCCAGCAGCACCGGGTAGCGCTTGCTATTGGAAAACAGGGGGTGCGAGAGCAGGCGCTCCAGTTGCTCACGGACTGCGGCGGCATCGGGAGACGGGGTTGGCTGCGCAGGTTCTTGTATGGATTTTGTGCCCACGGGCATGCCCTGCTCCTCGAGTCAAGAGTCATTCCTGGAGTCGACTGATCCCGCGCGTAGGTTCAGCTTTGCCATGGCAACACGGCTGCCCGGAACCCAATCTTGTGCGCGGCAAAAACACAGTACAACAATTGGAACGAAACGAACTGTATTGCGTATCATACGTCTCGAAAATGGACTTGTCTACAGGGTATTAACATGAATCCTGCTAAAGGTTTAGGTGCAAATCGATCCAAATGGTACCCGATGGAACCTATTGAAATTGGAAGGGAGACCCTATATTGGGGTTCGGTCCAGAAGATGAGCCAGAGCAGATACCTGTGAGCGGAGCGATCCGTGTGCAAGGGTCTGCTTGGACAGCCCATTTTCTTGTGATTGCGGCTCCTCGCCCCTCCGGTTTGCCAGACTTGGAATCCATCCAGGCAAGCGTAACCGGGGGGCGTTTTTTTCGTCCAGCCGCCGCCGGTTTGAGGACGACCACTCCCATTAAATCTAACTGAGGCCAGACATAACCAGCATTCTTGGTTCCGTCATTTCCTGTATGGCGGACCTTATGCCCTCACGGCCTAAGCCGCTTTCCTTGACCCCTCCGTAAGGCATGGGGTCGAGGCGCCAAGCCGGTGTATCGCCGACAATCAGGGCGCCGACTTCCAATTCGCGGTACGCAGTTAGGATCCGCCCGGCGTCGCGGGTCAAAAGGCCGGCCTGCAATCCGTATTTTGAGTGGTTGACATCGGCGAGGGCCTGCTCGAAGTCCTCGTAGGGTTCGACCAGAACTACCGGCCCAAAGGCTTCCTCATCCCGAATCTTCATGCCGGGTTTGGTCGCGGTCAGGATGGCTGGGGTAATGAGGGAGCCTTTGCGCTCGCCACCGGCGACAAGCTTCGCGCCGCCTTCCACGGCTTCCTTGATCCACGTTTCGACGCGATCAGCTTCCTTGAGGCGCACGAGCGGGCCAACTTCAGTAGCCTCGTCGGAAGGGTTGCCTGAGACCATCTTGGCCGTGATTTCCACGAGTTTCCAGAGGAAGGTCTGGAAGATTTTGCGTTCGACAAAGACGCGCTGCACGGATATGCAGGACTGGCCGGCGTAACTGAAGGCGGCGTGGGCTGTGCGGAGTGCGGCTTCGTCGAGGTCGTGCCAATCGCCATGAACGATGAGCGCGGCATTGCCGCCCAGTTCGAGCAAAACCCGCTTGCGGCCGGAGTGGGCTTTGAGCTCCCAACCAACTTTTGCAGATCCGGTGAATGAGACAAGCTTGACGCGGTCTTCTTTTTCAGCAAGCCAGGCGGTATCCGTATTGGAGAGTGGAAGCACGGCTATGGCCTCCGCCGGCCACCCGGTTTTGAGGATGACTTCGCCTAACGCAAGGGCGGTGAAGGGGGTTTGCGGCGCAGGCTTGAGAAGGATGGGGCAACCGGCAGCAATGGCGGGCGCCACCTTGTGCGCGACCAGGTTGAGCGGGAAGTTGAACGGAGTGATAGCCAGAACCGGGCCGACAGGAAAACGCTGCACGAGACCCCAGCGGCCTTCATTGCCTTCAGTGAGGTCCAGGGGCAGGCTTTCTCCTCCGAGACGGGCAGCTTCTTCAGCTGCGGTCTTGAAGGTGAGAACCGCGCGATCGACTTCCGCGCGAGCCAGGCGCAGCGGCTTGCCGGCCTCGGCCACGATGAGCTGAGCGAAGCGCTCCTTTTGCTCGATAAGTGCGGCCGCCACGTCTTCCAGAATTTCCCGGCGCTTCCAGCGCGGGAGGGCACGAGTGCGGCGCAAGCTGGCTACGGCGTGATTGACGGCCTGGCGGGCGTCGGCGCGGGTGGCAACGGTGACGCGGCCGACCAGACCCTGATCCCAGGGAGAACGGACTTCAAGGGGTTCGCCGTCAATCCATTCCTTACCGCAGAGCAGAAATCCCGTTTGTGAACCTGGTCGCATCTTCATGGCGTTCGCGCTCCTGTTTGAAACACCCTACGCTTTGATGGTAATGCGGCGGGGCGGGTCGAGGCACCCGCATTCCGGTGGACACAGAATTGCGCGGTCTCAGGCGGGGGCGGCGAAAGCTGCTGGACGCTTGATCGACCTCATCGGAAAGTACGACGTTCCCAATTGGTCAAGTGCCCCTCACGGTTACGAAGAGAAAAGATGGGTAAGTCTAAGCGAAATTGAGGTATATTGACTGGAATCCAAAAAAGGGATGCGTGCGTTCTGAATAACAGCGCACCAATAAGGAGATTGCCGTGGCTGAATTGCCCCAGAACCCAGGAAGTCAAGGATTACCGGATCAAACTGGCGCCTCGGCGCCCCCTTTCCAACCCGTTGCTCCGCAGTATCAACAAGTAGTTCCTCCAGTTCCGGGGGTTCCCCAACCCCCCACACCGCCGGCCAAATCCGGGGGCGGCGTGATGAAGATCATCCTGATCATCTTGGGGGTCATCGCATTCCTCGTGCTGCTGGTGGTGTGCCTGCTCGCCTACGCGTGCCACAAGGTAAGGCAGTCCTTTCATGTGGACAACAAGACCGGCGAGTCGTCCATTAGCGTTCCTGGAATGTCGATGAACGCAGATACCGGGATGAAGTTTACGTCCAGTGACCTGGGAACTGACATCTACCCTGGCGCGGAGCCAAGCAAATCAGGAAACATGCGCATGAACATTGCGGGAAGTTCGGTGGTGACCGCAACATTCCTGACCTCGGACGCCAAGGAGAAGGTGGTTGACTTCTACAAGGACAAACTGGGCGGCGAGGCCAGCACGATGGACTTCGGGTCCAATGCGATCTTGTCGCTCAAGAAGGGCGAGCACGAAAACGTACAGATAACGATTTCGCAGGAAGCGAACCAGTTCAACGGCAAGACTCAGATTCACATCTCACATACAACTGTCAGCAAGTAACGGGCCAGGTTTGCGGGGCGGGGCGCTGGTGCGCTCTGCCCTCACTTCCGCCACCAATCAGACTGAAACTCAACAACCTCTGTCGGTACGCCTGGCTCCGGAGCAAACAAGGGCAAATCCTGACCATTGCGAATCTCCAGCAGGCGCTCGATCGGTTGGCGCCAACCATGAAGCGCAAGGTCAAACAAGCCCCAATGAATAGGCATCAGAAGGCCCGCTCTTACCGGTCCTCCCAGGGCCGCATATGCCTGAGCCGCTCCATCCGGTCCCATGTGAATGTCCCTCCACAACTCGTGGAACGCGCCGATCTCCAGCATGGTCAGATCGAATGGCCCATAAGCCGCGCCAATCTCGACAAATCCCTCCCAGAACCCTGAATCCGCTCCGTAGTACACGGTATGGTCTTTGCTTTTTATCACAAACGAAGCCCACAGCGTTTCAAAGCGGTTGAACAAGCTGCGGCCGGAAAAATGACGAGCCGGAACTGACGTTACCGTGCATGCGCCGTCCGCGACCGTCGTCGTTTGTGTCCAGTTCAACTCCCTAATCTGTCCCGCGGCCACGCCAAAGTCCTGAAGAAGCTCACCGACGCCCAGGGATGTCACCCATTGCGACGCAGCAAGCCCCGGCAGTCTGGATAGCTGCTGGACTGTCGCCTTGCCCAGGTGATCGAAGTGGTCATGCGAGATCAACACAGCATCGATCGAAGGCAATTCATCCAGACATAGCGTTGGCGGAAAGAATCGCCTGGGGCCGAGCAACCGCGATGGGCTCGCTCTCTCATCCCAGACAGGATCAATCAGAATTCGCGCACCATCCAATTCCAGCAATATCGACGAGTGGCCGAACCAGGTCACCCGCAGTCCGTTTCGAGGGGGTGTTGTGTACACTCGCGCATCCGTACGGAACGGGCCCAACGGAATTCGCGGAAACTTTTCTTCCCTATTCTTCACGTAGAGCGGAAGCAGCTTGAAGAGCATGGATGGATTGCCAACCTGCGTCTCGACCGGGTTCTGGAACTTCCCGTCCTGCTTTACTGCTTGCGAAAGAAACAAGCTACCTCCCAAATTAAGAATTCATGCACACCAGTTCTCGTAGAACACGTCTATCTGACGGTGCGGCCCATGCGATAGACTCCTGCCTATGATTCATGATGGACGCAGCAGAAAACTTCCCTTTGACGCCGATGAGGCCATCGCGCATCTCAAGGCAAAAGATCCAAAGCTGGGAACACTGATTGATCGGGTCGGGCCGTTCACGCTGCGGCTGGACCCATCGCCGTCGCCGTTTGAATCGCTGCTGGAATCCATTCTCTACCAGCAGTTGCATGGCAAGGCGGCAGCAACCATTCACCGGCGCGTGCGGGAGTATTTCGGGGGCGATCCGACGCCGCAGCTGCTGATCGATACTCCGGACGAGCCGCTGCGGGCCGCAGGGGTTTCAGGGAACAAGATAAAGGCGTTTCGGGACTTGGCGGTGAAGACGCTGGATGGGACCGTGCCCTCGCACGCCGCGATCAAAAAACTATCGGACGCGGAAATCATCGAGCGGCTGACGGCGGTGCGCGGCATCGGCGCTTGGACAGTTGAGATGTTGCTCATTTTCCGGTTGGGGCGGCCGGATGTGCTGCCGGTGACCGACTATGGCGTGCGCAAGGGGTTCGCATTGACGTTTCAGAGATTGCCGAAGACGCGCGCCTTGGCGGCAGCGGATTTGCCCAAGGCTGATGTGCTGCTGAAGAGGGGAAAGAAGTGGACGCCGTTTCGGAGCGTGGCCAGCTGGTATCTTTGGCGGGCTTGCGATCTGGCCAAGGGAGCAGCGTCGACGGGAAGGTCGAGCACAGAGTAGCCTCTCGTCCGTGCGAATGCTGCGGATGTTCAGGCAACGCTAAAACGGTTTATCATTGCGAAGCCCGTCGCGAGAGCTTCTTTAGTGCATTCTAGAGAGACCTGGCAGCACTCCGAAGCGAAGCCGGACAACAAGGAAAATCATGGCCCCGAGCAAGCGATTTATTTGCATTCATGGACATTTTTACCAGCCGCCGCGGGAGAATCCCTGGCTGGAGACGGTGGAGACGCAAGATACAGCGGCGCCGTATCACGACTGGAACGAACGCATCTGCGCGGAGTGCTACGCGACCAACGGGGCGGCGCGTATTCAGAATGCAAAGAACCAGATCACGCGCATCGTGAACAACTACGCTCGCATCAGCTTCAACTTCGGGCCTACGCTGCTTAGTTGGCTCAAGGAGAATGCGCCGCGGACCTACCGGATGATTCTCGATGGAGAGAGGCGCAGCCGTAAGAGCTATGGCGGCCACAGCTCCGCGATGGCGCAGGTGTACAACCACATCATCATGCCGCTTGCAAATAGTCGCGACCGTGTCACGCAGATTCGCTGGGGGATTGCGGATTATGCGCTGCACTACGGCGCGCCTCCTGAGGGCATGTGGTTGGCGGAGACGGCCGCGGACACGGAATCGCTGGAGCAGCTGGCGCGCCATGGGGTGAAGTTTACGTTGCTCGCCCCGCATCAGTGCAAGCGTGTGCGGGCGCTGCGCGATGGCGAAGGCTGGATGGATACAGCCGGCGCGTCTGTCGATACGACCCGACCGTACCTCATGCGATTCGCTTCCGGTGCGTCGATCGCAGTGTTCTTCTACAACGGGCCAGCTTCGCGGGCGATCGCGTTTGAGGGGCTGCTGAATTCCGGCGAGGCGTTTGCGTCGCGTCTGAAGAACGGATTCAGAGAGGGCTCACAGGCGCAATTGGCCCATGTAGCCACGGATGGCGAATCGTATGGCCACCATCATAGGCATGGCGAAATGGCGCTGGCTTATGCGCTTCGTTTGCTGGAACGCGACAGGAATGTGAAGCTGACCAATTATGGAAAGTTTCTGGAGCAGTTTCCGCCCGAGTACGAGTGCGAGATTGTCGAGAACAGCTCGTGGAGCTGCGTGCATGGCGTAGAGCGCTGGCGATCGAACTGCGGGTGCAATGGGGGCAAGCCATTCCATCAGCTTTGGCGTGCGCCGCTCCGGCAGGCACTGGATGAATTGCGCGACGCTGTTGCTCCGCTGACCGAACTTGAAGGAAGCAAGCTTTTCAAGGATGTGTGGGCGGCGCGGGATGGGTACATCGATGTTCTGCTAGATCGGAGCACGGAGCAGGCAGACCTGTTTTTTGCGGCTCATGCCCGTCACGAACTTTCGGATGCGGAGCGTGTGCGCGCGTTGGAACTGATGGAGATGCAGCGCCACACGCAGCTGATGTACACCAGCTGCGGATGGTTCTTCGACGACATCGGCGGCATTGAGACGGTGCAGATCATCGCGTATGCCGCGCGCGTGCTGCAACTGGCAAAAGAGATCTTCGGCGAACAGGTTGAGGGACTGGAGGCCGCGTTTATTTCTCGGATGGCGGAGGCGAAGTCAAATGAAGCCAGCGCCGGCGATGGCGCTCAGATCTACCAGGCTTGCCGCGACACGATGGAACTGGGCTTGGAACAGGTGGCTGCGCACTACGCGATCAGTTCCGTGTTTTCTTCGTATTCCGAAGAGACGGATCTGTTTTGCTATCGCGTGCGGCGAATCTCCTACGATATTCACACATCGGGCCGGGGACGGCTTGCCCTGGGGCGGGCGCACATTGCAAGCGCCATCACTGGCAATCAGCAGAGCTTCTCGTTTGCAGTTTTGCATTTCGGCGATCAGAACATAACGGCAGCCGTTAAGCCATACCGCGATGCAGACGCAGCAGCGTTTGACGCCTTTGCCGCAAAGGCTGAAGAGCATGTGCAGCGGGCAAGGTTCCCCGAGGTGATTCGCTTGATGGACAAAGAATATGGGAGCGTGGACTACTCTTTGACCTCGCTGTTCAGAGATGAGCAGCGGCGCATCGTGGAGCTGATTCTGAATTCGACGTTGTGGGACATTGAGAGCTCGCTTACCACGATCTACGAAGACCACGCCAGCTTGCTGCATTACCTGTCGCAGGCGGGTTTGCCCAAGCCTCCCGCGCTTACGCTTGCGGCGGGATTCGCCATCAACGCTGGACTTCGGCGCGCACTTGAGACCGATCCGATCGACCTCGCGCAGATGCGGTCGTTTCTTTCGCTGGCTAAGGCGGACCAGGTGCCGCTGGAAACGGCCACGCTCAGCTACATTGCAGACCAGCGGATGAAGCGGGCGATGGTGGAGTTGCAAATGTCCGCCGGGTCGCTCGAGATGCTGGACCGCGCACTGACGCTGGCTCTCAATCTGGCGGAGCTACCCTTCGAGCTGAACCTGTGGCAGGCGCAGAACATCTGGTACGAGATTCTGGGCACCTCGAGCTATGCGCTGACATCGCTGGCAGAAGGAGACCGGGCACAGTGGGACGATCACTTCGGTGGTCTCGGCACCTGTTTGCGCATCGACTGCGCGAGCATCACGGCGGACGACGTTGCGGTGGCCGCGCCGGGGGACTGAAAAGCGAGGAATAGGGAACAGGAAATATGGGGGCGGAATTTTCGCCCCTTTTGTTGTTGACAGAATGGCATTAGTGCGTGATAACTTACCGTTAGTGGACGCTTACCTAAAGGCCGGGCTCGACGCATTGGGAGATGCAACGCGGATGGCGATCTTTCAAAAGCTCGCCGGCGGCCCTTATGCAGTCAACGAGCTTGCCAGCATGATGCCGGTGAGCCGCCCGGCAGTATCGCAGCACCTTCGTGTATTGAAGGATGCAGGCCTGGTGATGGACAGCAAGGCCGGAACGAAACGCCTCTACCAACTCAATCCCGAAGGAGTGGCGCGGCTGCGCGCACACTTCGATCAGATGTGGACCAGGGCGATGAGCGCCTTCAAGACTGCTGCGGAAAAACCGAAGATTGGAGAGAAACATGGCAAACCCCGTGGAAGAAGCCGCCGTACATAAGAGTGTTCGCGTGCAGGCCGGAATTGAGCGCGCCTTCTCAGTTTTTGTGGAGGAGATGGAGACGTGGTGGCCGGCGACGCATCACATTGGAAAGACTCCATTCGAAGCCATTTTTGTCGAGCCGCGTGTCGGCGGGCGTTGGTACGAGAGAGACGTGGAAGGCAAGCTGACGGACTGGGGCAAGGTGCTGGTGTGGGATCCGCCGCACCGGGTTACGCTTTCCTGGCATGTAGGGCCAGGGCACGATCAGCCCGATTGGGTGTGCGACCCGGACCCCGCCAAAGCGAGTGAGGTCGAGATTCGCTTTACAGCTGAGGGACCCGGGACGACGCTCGTCGAACTCGAGCACAGCAAGCTGGAACGCCATGGCGAGGGTTACGAGAACCTGCGCGCAATCTTCGACGGGCCGGGAGCCTGGGCCGGCATTCTGGCGCTCTACGCCAAGGCGGCAGAGGGAGAAAGAGTATGAACAAGCCTGTTCTATTCCTTCGCATCGCATCGGTTTTGACGTTAATTCATGCGGTGCTGCACACCATCGGCGGGGTCTTCGGCAAAGTAGGTTCAGGTCCCGCTGCTGTCGCCGCCGATGCAATGAAAGCGAACCACTTTCTTGTAATGGGAAATATGCGAACTTTTTGGGATTTCTATCATGGGATGGGGCTAGCAGCTACAATCGCACTGACGTCCGAAGCGGTTCTCTTCTGGCAATTGGGAACGCTTGCGAAGACGGACGCGCAGAGAATACGACCTATCATTGCGACATTTGCAATCGCGTATTCCGCGATGTCTGTAAACTCCTACGCATATTTCTTTTTTGGCCCAGTAATTGCGGAAATCTTCATTGTGGCTTGCCTGGTGCTGGCCATTGTTACCGCAAGACCACAGGCCGCAATCCTCGGCATGGCGGCGTAGCACCCATTTCAAAGTGCCTCGCAGAAGCCGGCTCTCGATAGAACCGGCTTTTTTCTGGTCACAGATGACCGCATGGCCGTTACGATGGATGCGGCGGTCCTATTGAGAAATATCCTCCTGCTTTTCCTGTTTCTTGCCAGTGCGAGCGGACTGCTCTGCGCGCAAACGCCCGCGCCTTCCGACGACTCCGCTGGCTTTTCCATCATCGACCGCGCCCATGCGCAGGACTGGAGCAGCGACGTCAGTCGAGGCTGGGCGGTTCACGAAGGAGATGACCAAACGTGGGCGAACCCGAACTTCGACGACTCCGCATGGGAGACGGTGAGGCTCGATGATCTTGGTGCCTCGAAGCCCGGTTGGCGCTGGTATCGGTTGCATGTCACGTTGCACGAAAACCATCCCGATCTCTCGCTCCTGATCGATGGCGGTGAAGGTACTTACGCGCTCTATGTGAATGGCGTCGAGCAGCCGGGCATACAGCTCCGCTCGAGTTTCGCCGTCAATCGGCCATTGGAGCGTACCGTGCCCATGGATGTCCCCGGCACCGATCTTGTAATTGCCCTGCGGACACACATTTCGCCCAGCTACGTCAGTTGGCACTTTCCCCAGTTCCTTACAGCGTCGCTGGGGACGCCCGATGCAATTGAGAGCCAGCGGGCAGAAATGGAAAGCAAGCGTCTGTTCGCTGCGATCCCTTCCATCGCCATAAACATGCTGCTGATACTGGCTGGAATGGCAGCATTTGCGCTTTATCGAAGCCAACCGAATCAACCCGAGTACCTGTGGCTGGGGCTTTATGAATCCTTGTCGGGAACTTCGGCCCTTCTGTGGGGCTGCCAGATAAACGGCGTGTTGCCGCTGTTTCTCAATGCCTTGGTCAGCGATCCACTCATCTACTTCTTTATCGTTGCCCAAATCGAGTTCACCTATAGTTTTGGAGGTCGCCGCGTCAGCATTCCTTGGCGGGTTTACGAGTCGCTGCTGCTAGCATCTGTAGTTTTGCCGTGGCTTGTGTGGGAAGGATGGCTGTCAAGCACCCTATATCTACTGATCGAAGGATCCATCGTACTTCCTGCCGCACTGTTGCTCCCCGTCCTGCTTTTCCTGTGGTACCGGGACGGAAATCGCGAAGCTGGTTGGCTGATCATCCCCAGCCTGATGCCCGCAATTATTACCACTCTCAATGACTTGGGAGACATCTCCAATTCCCTCGGCTGGCACCGCCTTGATTTCCTTTTCCTTTCCCTGCATATCGGAGCCAGCGAGATCCAAGCGGCCGACCTCGGCGGTCTCCTTTTCCTTCTGGCGATCGCCGTCGTTATGTTCTTCCGCTTCACGCGCGTCAGCCGCGACCAGGCCCGCTCGGCTGCGGAATTGAACGCAGCGCGCGAAATCCAACAGCGCCTGGTGCCCGCTTCGCTCCCGGAACTCGCTGGCTTTCACCTTGAGGCTGCGTACCTTCCCGCGCAGGAAGTTGGCGGCGATTTCTACCAGGTGCTTGAGCAGCAGGACGGCCTTGTGCTCATTGTCGTAGGCGATGTAAGCGGGAAAGGCTTGAAAGCCGCGATGACCGGCGCTCTGGCCATCGGTGCGTTGCGCACCCTGGCTGCTGAAAATCTCTCTCCGGCCAAATTGCTTTCTCGGCTGAACCACCAGATGCTCACCGCACAGGAGAGCGGCTTTATCACCTGCCTCTGCGTTCGATTGTCTCCAGATGGAGCATTGATCATGGCCAACGCCGGTCACCTCTCACCCTATCGCCGCGGAGAGGAGATCGAACTCGACTCCGGCCTGCCTCTTGGTCTGGCCGCCGACGCGGACTATGGAGAGACGGTTCTTCAACTCGCGCCCGGAGATATGCTCACCCTGCTCTCTGACGGAGTGGTGGAAGCGATGAGCCCTCAGCATCAACTGTTTGGCTTCGAGCGCGTGCGTGCAATCAGCGGGCAGTCCGCGCACGATATCGCAGCCGCGGCTCAGGCCTTCGGCCAGGAGGACGACATTACCGTACTGACAGTGTGCCGTTTTGCAGCGCCTACGCCTGTCTTATAGAGTCCCGATGTGCGCAAGGATATCCGCGAGATGTTCCGGCGCGGAAAAGAACGGCGAATGATCGGTGTCGATAGAAAAGGCGTGCTGGCAGGGCGATTCTTTTTGCATTGCCCGCTGCAAGTCCAGGGTGATCGCACGGTCATACGCGCATTCAATGTAATAGCGAGGGATGCGGCCCCACCGCTCCGCCGTAGTTTGTATCCCTGCCCCGAAAGGCTCTGTGGATTGGGCCACAAGCCGGGATTTGGCGAAGGCTTCATCGTCATCCGAACAGTTCGCGTAAAAAGCGTCATGGGCAAATTGCGGCCTGAATCCGATCGCTCCATCCGCCACGGGAAAGGTGGTCGATGGGTTCACCAAGCTCTCCTTATCCTGTGTCGCCCAGGTCATCAGTGAGTCCCCGTTGCGCGGTAAAAATGCGCACATATAAACGAGCGTGCGAATCCTTTCCGGGCAGTTCTCGGCGGCTTGCGTAATCGCAACCCCACCCATGCTGTGGCCGAGCAAAATCACTGGCTCCGCTTGGGTCGCGGCGAATTCGCAGATGCGGTCGGTATAGCTTTTCAGCGTGACGGACGCGGTAGGCGTTGTATCGTCTCCGTGGCCGGGCAAGTCGGGAGTGAGCACAGTGTGGCCGGCGGCCTCAAGCAGGGGCACGACTTTGCTCCAGCACCAACCGCCGTGCCAGGCGCCATGAATAAGCAGATAGGTCGACATGAACCAGGATTCTATCGAATGGATAAGGCCAATGCAATGCGACTTTTGTTGCGGATGAATGATAAGGAATGCGCACCTAGCTGCGCCAATGCAGGTCGACAGGTCCGTCCATTGGATGTTTTGGGAGGTTTCCTGGCGTGGCTGAATCGAGCCGCGACTGCTTCAAAGCGAAGTACCACTTTGCTGGCTTGTCGGCGTCGTCAATCAACATCAGGCTCGGATTGTGGCGGAGGCCTTCCGCCTGTTGAATCATCGTCACCTGGTCCTGGCGCACAAATTTTGCGCCGAAGAATTTCGCGATGGGAGTAACGAATGGCACGTGGTAGAAGACGTTCCACGCTGCGATCACGTCAATGCGGCAGGTGGATGCGGTGACTGGCGTGACGGTGGTGAGCGAGGAGAACCACTTGTCTCCGGCGCAAATGATCTCCGTGCGGCGATTGGGCAGCGTGAAGTCGATGGTGGTCTCGATAGGCTGGCCGTAAACGCCGAGTAGCTTGTATGGCGCGGAGTTGCCGCTGGGGGCGTGGGCGCTCATGCGGAAGCCGTCCGGAATAGGCTCGAAGCGCTTGGTCTTTTGCCGAATGCTCGCACGCGAACGCCACCACCAGGCCTGATGGACGAACGGCCCGTGAGCCGGATCCATAAGCCCGATGATGCCGTGATCGACATTGCAGGGCAGGTCGGCAGACAGGTGCGCAGTGCGATAGCGAGGGCCGAATTTGGCAAGCTCAGGAACCGGGGGTTGCGCGCCCGGCGAACGTCTCCCGCTTCCCGGGCCGGGTACAAAGACCCATGCGTGGCCATCGCGTTCTTCGCAGCGATAAGCGGTTGCGAAGATGCGCGTAGCGTCCAGCTTGTCGAACGTCGATAGCGAGGGAATCAAAGCGCATTGCCCGCCGCAAGGCTCGAACTCCCAGCCATGGTAGCGACAGGTGATGTGTTCGCCGTCGAACCAGCCGTAGCTGAGCGGGATACCACGGTGGGGGCAACTATCGCGCATGGCGAATATGCGCCCATCGTTCCTTCGGCCCAGGACGAGCGGGATTTCGAGCAGCATGGCGGTCGCCAGTTTGCCGCGGCGGAGGCTGTCCGTCCGCAGAGCCGGATACCAGTCGTCGTAAAGGAGGGTGGCGGTGGGGCCCTGGATCGATGCGCCCGTTTCGGTAGTCGTTACGAAGGGCATTTGGCAATCACGATAGCATTGTGGGCGTCGCCAACGCCAACGCAGTTCGCTGGCTCCGTTGGATGCGCATGCTCCAGGAGCCTAATTTTAGCCGCAGTGTATCTCACTTGGGCCGGCTCGCCGGTGGGATAATTCCGTTCATTCGGAGATAAACCGCCATCTGGCCGTAGTGATCCATCAGGTGCTCAAGGCCTTGCGTTGCCAGGCCGGCGCGGGTCCCGCTGGCGGTCATCACAAAGGCATTCTCAGGGGTGATTGCGTCCACATAGGCGTGAGCCATGGCGAACGAATCCTTCAGAGCTTTGACGATCTCCGCCTTGGTCTTGAGCTTGTCGTAGTCAGCCCGCGTGTCGACCAGAGGAGCGTTGGGATCGTGGAAGAAAAATGCATTCGCCTGGGCGACATGCTTCACCTCGCCGCCAAAGGTGCGGACGCCCTTGAATTCACCCGCAGTGACCGGTGGCGCGAAGTCGTATTTGTCTTCCGGCATGGCTTCGGCGGCGGAGACGAAGTTGGTTTCCAGAGAAGCGAGGATTTTCCCGTAGATTTGCGCAGGCGGGATGGCTGTCCCGACGGCTGGTTTAGCGGACGCGGCGGCCTGGGCAAGCGCAAGGCTGGACGCGGCGGCCAGCAAACATCCGGCGAGTAAAGGTGTGGCAAAACAACTGGGTGCGCGCATGAAATCTCCCCCCTGTGGCGGCACATGCCGCGTGAATGAAATTTACCAGACCGGCGTGGATTTACTGCAATTTAAACAATGAATTCTCGCACTCTTCATTTCGCGGCAGAGAGCTTACCGCCTTTAAGTTCAAATCGCTGACCGCGCCAGACGATAGTGTTCCCGGCGAATCCGAAGGCCCAGATAAAGATGGCGATAAGGTCGCGGAATGGCAACAGCCAAAGGTTGGGAAGAACCTGGTGGTCGGCGAGCACTTGGGCGCCGACGGTCATGGCTACCGAGAGCCGGAGAAAAAAGCTCATCGCGAGAAGCCAGAGGCTAAGGGGGCTAAGCCCGCTGGCAATCACGTTGAACAGAGCCCAGGCCAGTCCATGGGTGAAGATCAGTCCGGCATAACCCCAGGGCCGTGCGTCGCGGACGGTTCTTGCCCAGCGCAACTGGTGATCGATGAATCCGCGCCAGGTGTATGCGGGGATCGCGGTTTCGACGACCTCAGCGCCGAGGACAACCCTATAGCCGGCCTTGTCCACACGAGCGCCCAGCTCATAATCATCTGCAAGGTGATCGACAAGGGTTTCAAGGCCGCCGGTCGCTTCGAGCGCCGCGCGGCTGACGGCGAGCGTTGAGCCCAGCCCGTAGTGGAGTCCTCTCTCGATCATTTGCGAGAGCAGCACCCCGGCCTGGAAGTCGGTGGCTATGCCAAGGGCTTCAAGACGGGAGGGGAGCGTCGAGTGGGCGCGGCCACGGTAAAGAGCGGTGACCAATCCTGTTTCGAGCCGGTGTTTCCCTGAACCTGCCTGCGGCGCGAAATGTGCCATGATGCGCTCTAAATAGCGAGGCGAGACGGTAATGTCGGAGTCATTCACGAGCAGATAGGGATAACATGCATGCGTTGCGAGCTGGATGAGGGTGCTGACTTTGCCGTTGGTGCCTAAGCTCGTTGGGCACTCAATAAGCAAGATCGAATGAGCGGGGAATTCCTGCTTCAGCTGGCTCACTGCCTCTGC
>Ga0182016_10002209_pt1 | contig 23100 bp, 21 predicted proteins | sample 712S2MmetaG_FD_120491 | JGI IMG/M metagenome (GOLD analysis project Ga0182016, IMG submission 120491) | Permafrost microbial communities from Stordalen Mire, Sweden - 712S2M metaG | ecosystem: Environmental > Terrestrial > Soil > Wetlands > Permafrost | place: Sweden: Stordalen | collected... | reverse complement strand
TGCTTATTCCATCGAGTTCGGCCATCAACTCAACAGGAATCTTCAGCGCCGCAGCCTTGAGATTCTCGCGGAGATGCGTCAGCGAAGACGTTCCAGGAATCACCAGGATGTTCGGCGAGCGATGGAGGAGCCACGCGAGCGCAACCTGCATGGGTGTTGCGTCGAGCCGCGAAGCAACTTCAGTCAAAGTTCCAGACTGTAGCGGGCTGAACCCGCCAAGCGGAAAGAACGGAACGTAAGCGATGCCGTCGCGAGCAAGGTCAGCGACGAGCGTGTCGTCGTGCCGGTGCGCCAGGTTGTATTGATTCTGCACGCAAACGATGGGTACCATACGTCTCCCTTCCGCGATCTGCGCGGCTGTAACGTTGCTCAGCCCGATATGACGAATCAAGCCCTGTTGCTGAAGCTCGGCCAGAACAGTGAGCGGCTCCTCGATCGAGCCTTCCGCCGGACGATGGATGTTAAACATGCTCCGCAGATTGACCACATCCAGCACATCCAGACCCAAGTTGTGGAGATTGTCGTGAATGGCTCCGGTTAACTCTTCGCGCGACATCGCAGGAATCCACGACCCATCTTCGCCACGCCGAGAGCTGACTTTAGTCACGATCACCAGATCATCGGGGTAGGGGTGTAGCGCCTTGCGGATAATCTGGTTGGTGACGTGCGGCCCATAGAAATCGGAGGTGTCAATATGGTTCACACCACTTGCTACCACCTCTCGCAAGAGCGCGATCGCTCCATCTACATCGCGGGGTGGTCCCCACACCACCTTGTACCCTTCTCTTCCTGCTAATTGCATGGCGCCATAGCCCATGCGGTTAACGCTGAGCGAACTACCCGGCAGCTTGAAACTACCGGCCTGACTTAATTCCTGGATCATTGCGTCCCTCCTGTTACTCATGGTTGACACCTCCATTTGAAACCGGCATAAATGAATCCATGCCATTAAAATAAAGCGGAGAGTGTCTCCGAATGTATAGATAACCGGAGACTCTCTCCGGTTGCAACTTATTTTTGCATATGACCAGGAAGCAAGCCCAACCCGCTCCTCGAAAGCCACGAACCGACGCGCTGCGCAATCGCGAACGCATTCTGGAAGTGGCCAAGCAGGCTTTTACGCGTTTTGGCGCCAGCGCCAGCCTCGACGAGATCGCCCGTCAGGCCGGCGTGGGTGCCGGCACTCTGTATCGTCACTTTCCCACCCGCGACAACCTGATTGAATCTGTCTATAGGAGTGAGATTGAGAAGCTCGCCGCAGCGCAGCGCAAATTCGCCGAAACCATGACCCCGATTGAGGCACTGCGAGCCTGGATGCTGCTTTTCGTGGACCACGTTGCCGCAAAGCAGATCATCGCTCCTGCCTTGAACAGTGTCGTTGGCGGCCCCACCCGGCTCTACGAGAGTTCCCGGGGCATGACCCAGGCCGCTATGGATGCGCTGGTGAAGGGCGCCATCAAAAGCGGCGACCTGCGAAAGGAAATCAACTCCTCTGACCTGCTTCGAGCGCTGATCGGCGTCTTTTACGTCGGCGCAGGTCCAGACTCGCAGCAGAGCGCCCGCAGAGTGGTTGACATCCTGATCGATGGCTCACGCCTAGTCAAGTGATCCCGTCAGACACCGGTAGCCGGAATCTGCCCTCGATGTATTGGGCCCGAACTCCACGCCTATGCACTATCGCGGAAGCGCAAACGCCACATACGCCCCGCCTTGCGGGCCTTTGGCGTCGCGCGCCCCGCTTGCTGCGATCACGACAAATTGCCGTCCACCGACCAAGTAGGTTGCTGGCGTGGCAACGCCCGAATAAGGCAGTTGTGACTCCCACAAGAGATTGCCTGTGTGGCTATCAAAGGCGCGAAACTTACGGTCGTAGATGGTTGCGCCGATGAACAGCACCCCGCCTGCTGTGACAATAGGTCCGCCGTAGTTTTCCGAACCGGTATTGCTGAGTCCGTTTTTCGCCAGTTCCGGGTACTCACCGAGTGGAATCTCCCAAAGATACTTTCCTGTGGTGAGGTCAATGGCATTGAGAGTGCCCCACGGCGGAGCAATGGCCGGATAACCGTCGGGGTCGAGGAACTTACGATAACCCGTAAATGTGTAGGCGTCTGCCGGTTCGGTGGCCTCAATGGCGTTCATCGCATGGTCGTCGACGCCGAGATAGGCGAGCAGCGCATCAAGATCAGGGCCGACGAACTCTGGCCGCCCAGGCATCTTGCCTTTGCCCTTGTGAATCACGTCATCGACCTGCGCGACAGAGAGCCTGTCCCCTACCCCGATGAGCATGGGGATAGCAGGCGGCACGCCCTGCTGCTGTTGCCCGTGGCAGGCAGCGCAGCGCAGGCGATAGATGGCTGCGCCAGGCGCATTCGCCGGAGCCTGTGCGGCAATCCTGGCTGCATCAACGGTCGCGAGCTCCTTGCTCCCGGCTACGTCGACATCGGTGCGCAAAAAGTCGAGCAACGCCGTCAACCGGGCATCGTCGACGTTTGGGAAAGAGGGCATGCGGCCTTTGCCGTGCTGAACGGTGTCTGCAATCTTGTCGGGAGGGAGCCGCTTGGCAATATCCACCAGGGAGGGAAATGCGGGCGGCGCACCTGCACGCTCGGGCCCGTGGCACATGGCGCACTGGCTTTCATAGACAAGCTCGCCCGGGCTACCCGAATGCTTTGCCGGCGTCAGCCCGCCAGTCCAGGCCATCTCGTTGCTGTTGACGTAAAGAATGTTTGTGTGCGGATCGACCGCGGGACCACCCCATTCTCCCCCGCCGTCGAACCCAGGGAAGACAACGGTTTGTTTGCCAACTGCAAATGGTAGAAACTGGCCTTCGCTGCGCAGCGTCTCGAACTCCTTCAGGGCCCAGGCATGGGCCTCGGGCGTGCGCGTGGTCAGCATGTCTTCTGTCAGGCGCTGGCGCGCAAAGGGCGCAGGGCTGTCTGGAAGCGGCTGGGTGGGCGAGGCAACTTCGCCTGGGACTGCGCTGGCCGGATAGGGTTTTTCCGTTATCGGATTGATTGGCTTGCCAGTCTCGCGATCGAAAACGAAGATTTGGCCCTGCTTGCTGGTCTGCGCCATCGCGTTCACCATCTTGCCGCTTCGCATGAAGCTAAAGAGCGCGGGCGGGGAAGAGAAATCGCGATCCCAGATGTCGTGATGCACGCCCTGAAAATGCCAGAGGCGCTTGCCTGTGGCTGCATCCAGTGCGAGCTCGCAATCCGCATAGAGATCATCACCCACGCGGTCGCCGCCATAGAAGTCGAAGACAGCCGAACCAGTGGGAACAAATAGAATTCCACGTGCGGCATCAAGCGTCATGCCGGCCCAGTTGTTGGCTGCGCCCGCAGTCTTCCAAGCTTCGGCGGGCCATGTCTCGTAGCCCGGCTCGCCTAGGCGCGGAATGGTGTGGAACACCCATGCGAGCTCACCAGTGCGGACGTTGAAAGCACGCACATCTCCCGGCGGGGCTGGGTGCGTCTCCGGATTTCGCCCGCCAACAATGATCAGGTCCTTGTAGATGATCCCTGGCGTGGTCAGAACGATCGATTGCTCCTGCCATGGCTCGCGAAGGCCCTTGCGCAGATCGACACGGCCATTTTCGCCAAAGCTCGATATCGGCTTACCGGTCGCTGGATCGAGGCAGTAGAGGAAGTTCATAATGCCGGCAAATAGCCGGGCTTCTCCGCCGCCGCTCCACCAGGCGAATCCCCGCGCCGGCTGCGTGCCCCCTGCTCCCGAGTCGAATTTCCACTTGAGCTGACCGGTGGCCGCGTCGAGCGCGATGACCTTCTGCGTGGGCGTAAAAGCGTAGAGCGTGCCGCCAATAACCAACGGATTGGTCTGGATTCCACCCCGTTCGCCCGTGTCGAAGACCCAGGCTTGGGAGAGATGCTTTACGTTGCCGCGATTGATCTGAACAAGGGGCGAGTAGTGGTCGCCATCAATGCCGCCGTTATAGGCGGACCAGTCAACCTGCGCGGGGCCGCCATTCTTGGGTTCAGTTTTGCTGTTCGGAACTTTGGTTTGCGGAAAGCAAGCGCTTGCGACAAGCAGAATGAGGGCTATAGAAAACCGCGCGATCGACGAGACTTTCATCACATCAGAATCCTAGCGCATCCCTGCACTGGATTGCCTGAAATGTGCAGCCTCGCCCCAGTCAGTTGGTCTTCGCCGCCAGAAACCTCTCCATGAACTTGGTGTCGAACTTGCCTGCGCGGAAGTCCTCATCGGCAAAGATCGACTCGTGCAGAGAAATTGAAGTCTCGATTCCCTGCACGATGAACTGCCGGAGCGCCCGCTCCATTTTTGCAATGGCCTCATCGCGGTCAACGCCGTGGACGATGAGCTTCGCAATGAGCGAGTCGTAGTACGGCGGAACTACGCCCTCGGCGTACTGTGCCGTATCCACCCGCACACCGTTCCCGCCGGGCACGTTGAAGGCGGTGATCTTCCCGGCAGAAGGCGTGAACTTTTGTGGATGCTCGGCGTTGATGCGGCACTCGATGGCGTGGCCGCGAATCTCGAGTTTGGAGGGAAGAATCGTCTCCAGCCGTTCACCGGAAGCAATCCGGAGCTGCGCCTTCACCAGGTCGATGCCGGTGATTGCTTCGGTCACCGGATGCTCCACCTGGATGCGCGTGTTCATCTCGATAAAGTAGAGCTGGCCGTCAGTATCCATAAGGAACTCGACAGTACCGGCGTTTTGGTAGCCAATATCGGAGAGGCAGCGGCAAAGCGTCTTGCCAATCTCCTCGCGCATCTTGGGCGTCACCTGCAGCGAGGGTGCCTCTTCAATCAGCTTCTGATGGCGACGCTGGATCGAGCACTCGCGCTCAAACAGCGAAACAACCTTGCCGTACTCGTCGGCCAGGATCTGGAACTCAATGTGACGCGGCTCCTCAATGAACTTCTCCATGTAGAGCTCGCCGTTGCCGAATGCGTTTGCAGCCTCGGTGGAAGCGGCATGGTACAGGTTTGGCAGCTCGTCGGGGGTGCGAACGATACGCATTCCGCGCCCGCCGCCGCCAGACTTGGCCTTGAGGATCACGGGATAGCCGACATCCTTTGCCCACTGGAGCGCTTCATCCTGCGAGGCAATCACGCCGTCCGATCCTGGGAGAATCGGCACCTTCGCCAACTTCATCGCCTGGCGAGCTTTTTCCTTCTCGCCCATCAGGCGCGTAACTTCAGGTGGAGGCCCAATGAACTTGATATTCGATGCGCGGCATACTTCGGCGAAGTTGGCGTTTTCGCTGAGCAAGCCGTAGCCGGGGTGAATGGCGTCGACATCTGCAATCTCCGCAGCAGAGATGACGGCCGGCACGTTCAGATAGCTGTCCGCGGGCCGTGGCGGGCCGATGCAGATTGCCTCATCGGCAAATCGAACGTGGAGTGAGTTTCGATCTGCCTCGCTATAGACGGCGACCGTGCGGACGCCGAGTTCACGGCAGGCATTGATGACGCGGAGTGCAATTTCACCGCGATTGGCAATCAGAACCTTACGAAACATGCATAACCTTTAAGGCGTCGTTGGCGTGGTTGGCGGAACGGGCCATCTATTTCCCAGTTGCTGATCAGGTGAACTCGACCTCTACCGATCAGGATTCGAATTGCCGAATCGCCTCGCTGATCCCTACGCAGGACGCACTGAAAACAGCGGCTGACCATATTCAATGGGCTGGCCGTTGGATACAAGACACTTCACAATTTCGCCCGTCACGTCGGACTCAATCTCATTCATCAGCTTCATGGCTTCGACAATGCAGATGACCTGACCCTTTTCAACCCGCTCGCCGGTTGAAACGAAGGGAGCGGCACCGGGAGAAGGTGAACCATAATAGGTACCGACAATGGGTGAGTTCACCAGGTGAAGTCCGGCATTCGGGTCGGCAGCAGGATCTGCAGTTGCCGCAGCAGGAACAGCCGAAGTACCAGGGGACGCGGCTCCAGACGGCGCGGCAGCCACAAACCGGGCAAGGTCGCCGATGCTAGCGCCGGAGCCCTCAGGTTGCCGGAACTTGAGCCGGACCTTCAGGCCATCCCGGTCCACCTCGAACTCGGCTACCTGGTGCTCCTTGAGGAACTCAATCAGCTGTTTCAGGTCTTCAATATCTTCTTGTTTCATTCATTCCTTTTCCAGTTGTCCAGCGCATCCTGCATGAAACTTGGCGCGCCATTTTCAAAGTTGAATAAGGGCCTTGGGTGCGGGTGTCAGCACCTTGCCACCTAATTGTGTAACTACCACCATATCCTCAATGCGAATCCCAAACTCACCAGCAAGGTAAACTCCGGGCTCGATGGTCACAACCATCCCCGGCACCAGCCTGTCTGACTGTTCGGTGCCAATGCGCGGCGGCTCATGAATTTCCAGGCCGACGCCATGACCGCTCGAGTGCGTGAATGCCTCAGCCAATCCAGCCCGTTTCAAGACGCTCCGGGCTGCTTCATCCACATCTCCGCAACGCGCTCCTCCGCGTACGGCCCCGACCCCAGCCTCCTGTGCCTCAAGCACAGCCTCGTAGGTATCCCGCTCTTTTACGGTGGGTTTTCCCAGGTAGACGGTGCGGGTCATGTCGCTCATGTAACCCTTGTGGATTATACCGAAGTCGAGGGTCAGAAAGCCCTTGCGAGGGAGCAGGGCGGTGGTGGCGCGCCCATGCGGCATGGCAGATCTCTCCCCGGAGGCGACGATTGTTTCAAACGACATCCCTTCAGCGCCAAGCTGGCGAGCCTTGTATTCGAGCTCGGCGGCAACGTCGATCTCGCGCAGGTCCGGCCGTATGATGCCAAGAACATGCTCGAAGAGCCGGCAGCCTATGAGCGCCGCCTCAGAGATGAGCGCCAGCTCGTCCTCATCCTTGACCATGCGCAGCGGCATGACCAGGGGTTCGGCCAGCTCGGAAAGAAAGCTCATTCTCTTGCGGGCTGGCAGAGATGCTCTCCATCGGCTGAGTTCTGCCACCGTTGTTGCGCTCGTGTCAAAGGCCGCCCGATTTGCGCCCGGCTGCTTTCGGAGCCACTCGATGGCCGCGACCGCGGGTGGGCCTTTTACGATGCCGACCGTTGCCCCGCACACTTCTTCGGACGCCTGCGCGGCATAGCGACCGTCGGTAAACAGGTGGGCATGGCGCCTGGTGACACCAAGGGCCGCGCTGGAGCCGCTAAACCCACAGAGATAGCGGATATCCGGAAGGTGTGTGGCGAGCAAGCCAGGAAGGCCAGCCTTCGTCATGCGGCGGCGCAACTGGCCGATGCGGCGTACGTGGTTCACCGGTTGAGGATAACAGGGGACAGGGTTCAGGGGGTTATGGGGTATCGGCCGTCACCTCGGCTCGATGGAGGAACGAATCAGTGCCGCAAAGGAGGAATTCTTGGCCAGGTTGTGACTTTCGATCGATGCGTCGTACATCTGCTCACGGGTAACCCGGCCCCAGTTGATGCGATACCCAGCCTCAGAGGCCAGTTGGCTAGTGAACTCGCGCTGCGTGCGCCCGTTCCCTTCACGAAAAGGATGGATCGCGTTCAGCTCGCCGAGGAAGTAGGCAGAGCGTTCGGCAAAAGCATCCAACGCCAGGCCCTTCAAGCGATTCTCCGAGGCCAGGTTCGAGAGGGTGTTTTCCAGGTTGGGCTCAATGAACGGAACCAAGGCGAAAAAGTAGGACCCCGAGCGGCGTATGTTTACCTTGCGGAATTCGCCAGCCCATGGATAGATGTTCTGGAAGATGCGTTTGTGGATTTCCTTCAGATGGAGAGCATCGAAAGAGCCGCTGACCGGAGAGATCTGTAATCGGACCAAGGCTTCGGCTGATTCGGCAGCCTCGAACCTATCGAGAATGGCCTGGGCGGTGAAACCCGGTATGTTTCTCAGGATTCCGTGCAGGTAATCGAAATGTGGGTCTATACCCGAGGGATCGTTCGCCATCGGATTTCAGGCAATCGTGGCGGAATACTCGTGGATCAGGCGGCTCATCTCTTCGAGGGAAATCTCGCCCTGCGCGTAGCGGTAAAGGATCCGCCTCGTAGCCTCATCCGGCTCCAGGTTCTCGATTCGCAGGGTGCCGATTGTGTTTTCGACCGCCAGACGGCGATCATCCAACTCTGCTGGAGTGAGGGTAACGACTGGTGCGGCGGTTGCGGCCATGCTGCCCTCCGTACTTCTAATTTTATCAGTTTTGAGAGTTTTCGGGTGAGTGAGGGTCGAACATATCACCCGCGCTCCCAACCCTTACATCGCCGGGCGGACGGGCTTTTTCAGGTGCGGGTCCAGCTCGGCGTCGGCGGCATGGATATCGGACTGCCGATCCATCCACTCATCGAGGCGAGAACGCTTGAAGCGCCAGCGATTGCCCAGCTTGAAAGCCGGGACAAAGCCCTCGGAAGCATATTTGTAGAGCGTGTCGGGCGAGATGCCGAGGTAGTCCGAGGCCTGGCGGATGTCCATCACCTCGCGCACCTCAGGAACCAGCAGATTCGAACGGACGGCAGCGTTGCGCATTTTTGGCCTCCGGGAGTCGGTTGTGCCTCAAGACAGATTCCGGCAAACCTGCCGGTGTTCTTGTATATAACTCGGTTTCACCCGTGAATTCAAGGAATTTCAGGCAGTTACCGGAAATTAACCGTCTTTAGGGGAAGCCTGTGCCGGGTTGGGCGGGCAGGCCAGTGCCCTTAAATCCCGCCGCTTGTGGTGGATCGAGGGAAGGGCCCAATCTCTGGGGCTATTACGACGGATGGTGCAGAGGCGCGGCAGTTAATCCCATCAAAGTCCGGAGTCGGACCACGGGCTAGTCCAGAGCAGGCCGCCGGCGTGGCCAGCCGGAACTACCTCACCTTGCGCCACCAGGCGGTCTTCTCAATGCTCAGGAAGTGGGTCTCTTCGCCGCGTGAGAGGTAGAAGTCCAGAACATCATCCTTTTGGAAGACGCCGCAGTCTGGCCAACTCGAATCCTTGAGCAGGGGGGTCGCAGTGTTGTGCTTGTCGATCAGAGTGATGTCATTGGGTGAGCACTCGATAACCCTTTGCGCTTTCAGGGAAAAAGTGGTGCCTGCGGGCGGCTCTGGAGGCACCTGGTTGGCAATCTTGGTAAGCACCAGGATTGCCACAAAAGCAGCCACACAGATCGCTATCTTCTTCACAGACGGAGCTCACCCCAATGTAGAGATTGCGGGGCAGGCCGGTAAGACAGAATGATGGTCCGTTCCCTGCTCCCAGCCGCATTCTCTCGGATCAAGCTTAGTCCGCTGCAAGGCGCATCACAACCAATTTGGTTGTGATGTCATCCCTTCACATCAACCAATTCGGGCGCAGTTCAGTTTTGGAATCAGTTCTGGTCGTCTCGGCGATGGAGCGTCGGTTTGTCGTCGTCACCCGAGGTATCGGAAGGCGTCGACGCACCTTGGGTTCCCGTAGCGTCGCCAGTAGAGGTGCCGGCGCGCCGCAACGAAGGCTTCTTGGTGTCCTTGGAATCAGTCAGCCGTCGCTTGTTCTCGATGCGGGCAAGCCGGGCCTTGACGTCGTCAAACTCCGAGGTAGTTACCGTGTACTCATCGCGCGCGGGCAAGATGCGGGCAATCTCCTCCTGCGAGTGCAGGATGCGGTCAGGCGTCTGTGGATGGTCGCTGAAAGCTTTTGCGACCAGGCCGGGCTTGCGCTTTTCAAGGGCTTGAATTTTCTCAAAGAAACTGATGAAAGCCTGCGGATCGTATCCGGCGCGATACATATACTGGACGCCAAGGTAGTCGGCCTGAGATTCGAACTCGCGCGAGAACTTGAGGAAGGTCATCGGAATACCGATGCTGGCTGCCTCGTAGATGCCATAACCGGTCCAACCGCCGATGAAAATCAGCGGAACCATGCCGATCTGCGCATAGTTGGAGCGGGTCATCTCGCGCGCGATGTGGTGGGCGCAGACGTGGGCTGTTTCATGGGCCATCACACCGGCCAGTTCAGCCTCTTCGTCTGCATTCAGAATGAGCCCGGAGTTGACGTAGAAGAAGCCGCCGGGCAGTGCCATGGCGTTGATCTCATCGGAGTCAATAACCTTGATGGTGAAAGGGACCTTGCAGTCAGAGTTCTTGACGATGTTCTGGCCGATTCGGTTCACATACTCGACGACTACCGGGTCGGTAATGAGCTTAGTGCTCTTCTCGAGCTCCATGGAATAGGCCTTGCCCATCTTGATCTCATAATCCACCGAATACCAGTTGCCAATGCCGCGTGCGCCAATGTCGCGGTTCCCCACAGCGTTCACATCGTCAATGCTGCCGGGCTTGACGTTGACTCTCTGGCTGCCAACCTCAACCACCTTGTTAGGGTTGACGGCCGCAGGAGCAGCAACATCGCCTTCAACTGGGGCTGAGCCAGGGGCGGGCTTCTTGTCTTTCGGGTCGGAGCTGGGAGCTGCGTCTCCGCTGACCGGTGCAGATCCAGGGGCGGAACTTTGGCCGGCATCCGGCACGGTCTGCGCGGGGTTGGTCTGTGCTTGAGCCGGAAGATTGCCGGCTGACTTCTCAGGGGCCGGAGCATCGCCGGCTACGGGCGTGGTACCGGGAGCAGGGCCTCCAGCCTGGGCCTGGTTCTGGCCGGAGTTCGGAGCAGAGCCTGCCGGTGTGGATTGGCCGAGCGCCCAACCCGTTAAAGCCATCGCCAAAATGCCCAAGCCCAAAGCTTTTAAGCTCTTGATTTCAATTCGCATCCCGCACCTCCTGCCGTAACTCTGGCTCCCAGACAAACGGGAGCCCCGCTTCGCTCCACTTCGTTAGACGCTAGTATCCGCCTGTTTGGCAACAGATGGAAAGAAGATTCGAGTTTCAGTGTCCGATCGCGACGAATCGGCCCAGTCTGGACTCCGAGTTCCCCCCGACATTTATACGTGGGCAGGCGGCACACGGATTGTCCTGCCTGCTGACCAAGGTCCCACTTTGGACCGGCCCTGCCTTCTGAATTAAAGTGGAGTGCACAAGTGAACGGGCAGTTTCTACCGCATCAGGATCGGAAGCAGTTGTGCCAATAGCCTCGGAGAGAGCCACGTGCGCCGGATAACCCTCGCGATTGCCGCATTTGCCACCGTGACTGCGCTCGCGCTTTCGGCTCAGCCGCCAACCCCGGCTGTGTCCCAGTCCTCGGCTGCAGGCCAGGGTTCTTCAGCCCCAAGTCGCGGGGGAACCCATATCGATCTTGGCTTCGGGCCAGATCGCCCTCATGGTCATGTTGCGAAAACTCAACCCCCAACTGAATTGATCTTCGACGCCAGCCAACTTGGCTCGCCACTTTTGCTGGATAAAGGCTGGCGCGTGGGCATCACGGCCGACCCCGCCGCCGCGCGGCCAGATTTTGACGACTCGCAATGGGCAGTCCGGGATGCGGGCGAGGCCATTAAAGACGTGGACGAGGACCACCACCCTGGGGATCACCCAGACGATGACGACGACAATAGGCCCGGCAACTTCAAATTCAACGACGGGCCTCGGAAATACGTCTGGTTTCGACTGCACATCAAGTTGCCTGAGCATCATGGCCCCGTGCTCCTGCTGGTAGAGCTGCCAACCTCGCAAAGCACAGCGATCAACATCAGCTCCTCCGGACCGGGCTTTGATATTTTCGCTAACGGCAACGAGATTCATCCCGAGGGTCCACACTCTGAAACCCCACAACACTATCAGCCGATTTCGCGCATTTACGACCTGAATGTCCCGGCAGACGAGACTAACGTCACCCTGGTCGCGCGGACCATCGACAAGGCCTTTGGTTATGGCGCGTACACGTCATTCTTTGCTCATCGAAAGCTGCGCCTGGGGCATCGCGAGGAATTGGACCGTGCGCTGGAGTTGTGGAACGTTCATGGGCTCTTTGAGCGGCTCCCACGCATAGTGATTTCCATTTTGCTGCTGGTGCTGGCAATGTTCCTTTTTGCGCTCTACTTCACGCAGAAAGGCCACCCCGAGTATCTGTGGCTGGGGCTTCATGAGCTGGTGATGGCGCCGCTCGCGTTCATCGAGCTGGCAGGAAGCTCGGCAAATCTGGACAGTCTCTGGTTCGCGGCGATCTACTTGCAGCTGTTTATTGTCTCAGCGTACCTCTACTTCGAATTCCTGATTGCGTTTCTCGGGCTCCGGCGTCGCTGGTACATCTGGATTCTGCGCTATTCATCGCCAATTCTCCTGGGCGTGGCGCCGACCTTGTTGCTGGTGGGTCATAGCAAGTTGATCGGCGTCTTGCTGGCGGCAGTGATGCTCTTCAGCTTGGTTTGGATCATGGGTTGGACGATCTTTGTCTTCCTTACCCTTATCGTGGCGACCATACGGCGGAACTTCGAGGCGGGACTGCTCCTCATTCCTTTGGTTCTGAGCCTTGTGGGCATGATCGAGCCCATCTTGATCGCTGCCATCACTTCGATGGGTCGCGAAGACTATCGCTCGCCGCTGACCATTCAGGCAGGGCCGGTCCCGATCCACTTTGCTGCGATTGCGGACTTTGTGGGGATTCTTGTAATTGTACTCATCATCTTTGTGCGGTTCCTCCGCATCAACCGCGACCAGGAGCGGGCTTCAAGTGAACTGGCGGCGGCTCGAAGTGTGCAGGAGCTGATGATTCCGCATGAAAATACGCATACACCTGGCTTTGAAGTGGAGTCGGTCTATACTCCGGCGAATGAAGTTGGCGGCGACTTCTTCCATGTGCAATCAACCGGCGATGGCGGGCTGCTGGTGGTGCTTGGGGATGTGGCCGGCAAGGGTCTGCGCGCCGCCATGAACGTATCCATGCTTATGGGAGCGCTGCGGCAGACAAACGACTTCAGCCCTGGGCACATTTTGGAGTCGCTCAATCGCGTGCTTGTGGGCGGCGACAGCTTTACCACCTGCCAGGCCATCTGGTTCAAGGGCGATGGCGAAGTGGTGCTGGCAAATGCCGGCCATCTGCCCCCATACCTTAACAGCCAGGAAGTGACGCTGCCGGGAGGGCTGCCTCTCGGTTTCCTGCCCGAGGTCGAATATGAGGAGGTCCACGTCTATCTGCACCCAGGCGACAGGCTCTTGCTGATGTCGGATGGTGTAGTGGAAGCGCGCGCTGGCTCAGGGGAGCTGTTTGGCTTTGATCGGGTGCATAACCTGTCCAGCCAGTCGGCATTCTACATTGCAGACGCCGCAAAGGCCTTTGGCCAGGAAGACGACATCACCGTATTGACGGTACGGCGGATGGCCCAGGCGATGGCTGCTTGATTGCGGCCTTCTTATCGGTTGTCTCGACGGCGATTCAGAGCGTCCGTGTATCGGCAACGCGACAGACTTATGTTGTCGGCAAGTTACAGCTCTGAGTATGATGCGGGGATGGGGTCACCACCTCGACCACATTCAAGGAGCATCCTCAATGGCACTCAGCCGTACCCGGCTTTCCCTGTCTCTCCTCGCACTTCTTACTCTGGCTCCTGCGTTCGCGCGCGCGGCTGAAACTATCCAGGTGACGATCGACGCAACTAAAACCCAGCAGAAGTTTCTCCGCTGCCACCTGGAAATGCCAGTGAGACCCGGAACTCTGACGCTCTACTACCCCAAGTGGATTCCCGGCGAGCACGGGCCGACAGGGCCAATTGCAGACCTTGCCGGGCTCAAATTTGAAGGCGGCGGGAAGACTATCCCCTGGAAGCGCGACCTGCTCGACGTATACACATTCCATCTTGAGATTCCGCAAGGAGTAAGCCAGCTCGATGCGACCTACGACTATCTTGAGCCGGAAGGCGAATCGGCGACCGACAAGCTGACCATTCTGGAATGGAACGCAGTGCTGCTATACCCAGCGGGGACTCAAGCCCAGCAATTGACCTACGAGCCGACCTTGCTGCTTCCGGAAGGTTGGAAGTTCGGTACTTCCCTTCCCATCGAAAGCACCACGGCCAACAAGATCGCGTTCAAGCCGATCTCGCTCGACATGCTGGTGGATTCACCTGTCATCGCTGGTGAATTCTACCGAGCGATCGACATTACGCCAACGGGCGAGCCCATTCATCACGAACTCGATCTATTGGCCGACAGCGAAGCAGCGCTCGCGATCAGCCCTGAGTTACAGAAGGGGATGACCAACCTGGTTGCGGAGTCGGGCAAGCTATTTGGCGCGCGTCACTATCGCGATTATCACTTCCTGCTTACGCTGAGCGATCACGTGGCGCACTTCGGGCTTGAGCACCACGAGTCCAATGACAGCCGGTTGCCGGAGCGCGTGTTGCTTGGACCAGATGCCGGCTACCTGGTGGGTGGCCTGCTTCCGCATGAGTTTGTCCACTCGTGGAATGGAAAGTTTCGCCGCCCAGCCGACCTGACGGTCCCCTATTACGAGCAGCCGATGGAGACCGACTTGCTCTGGGGCTACGAAGGCCTCACCGACTACCTTGGCCCCATGCTCGCGGCTCGCAGCGGTATTTGGAGCGAAGACCAATATCACGACTACATGGCGAGCGTTGCCGCTTCGCTTGGCCCAGGACGACCCGGCCGCACATGGCGCACCCTCTTGGATACCGCTGTTGGAGAACCGGGCCTGGCTTTCGGCCACGATGGATGGTTCAACTGGCGGCGAGGTGTGGACTACTACGACGAGGGCAACCTGATGTGGCTGGAGGTGGCCACCATCATTCATCGCGAGACCGATGGCAAGAAGTCGATTGACGACTTCACACAGGCCTTCCACGGAGGTACCAACAATGGCCCCGAAGTAAAGACCTACAACTTCGATCAACTGGTCAGCTCCCTCAACTCCATTGCGCCCTTCGACTGGGCTACCTTCTTCCACAACCATCTGAATTCGACCGCCCCCGAAGCGCCGTTGAGCGGAATCGAGAACGGCGGATGGAAGCTCATCTTCAATGACAAGCCATTAAAGCTAGCGGGGCGGCGTGGCGCCTTCGATCAGATCTATACCATTGGCCTTCAGGTGAAGAACGACGGAGTCATCAACGATGCGATTGTGGGTGGCCCAGCCTTTGATGCCGGAATCTCATCGGGCATGAAGGTCATGGCGGTGAATGACCGCGTTTACACGCCAGACGTTCTCGCTGACGCGATCAAGGCAGCCAAAGACACAACTCAGCCCATCTCGCTGCTGGTTCTGTCCGATGAGTATTTCAGAACCTTCCACGTGAACTACCACGGCGGAGAACGGATCCCTCATCTTGAACGCGTCGAGCAAAAACCGGATTACCTCGATCAGTTGATCAAGCCACGCGGGGGAGCAAAGTAACCGCTGCTAAATTGATCGACCGGCAACAACAAAGCCCCATCCACTTCGGACGGGGCTTTGTTGTTTTGCAATACGCTGCAGGTGCCTGGACCGCAGGTCCGTCAGTCGTAGTACTCCAGCCCGAGGTGCGTGATCAAGTCTTCGCCCATGATATGGCGCAGCGTGTTCTTCAGCTTCATCGACTGAATGAACAGATCGTGCTCGGGGTAGAGGCCCTCCGCAGTCTGCGGCGACTTTAAATAGAAACTCAGCCACTCCTGAATTCCGATTGACCGCAGCGACGGTGTGCGCTTGGCCAGGTCGAGGAACAGCACCAGGTCGAGCGCGATGGGCGCGGCAAGAATCGAATCACGGCACAAGAAGTTCACCTTCAGCTGCATCGGGTAGCCCAGCCAGCCAAAGATGTCGATGTTATCCCATGCCTCTTTGTCGTCGCCGCGCGGCGGATAGTAGTTGATGCGGATTTTGTGGTAGATGTCCTTGTAAAGATCGGGGTAAAGCTCCGGCTGAAAGATGTATTCGAGCGAGCCGAGCTTCGATTCTTCCTTGGTCTTGAATGACTGCGGATCGTCGAGCACCTCGCCATCGCGATTGCCGAGGATGTTGGTTGAGAACCAGCCCGACACGCCAATCATTCTTGCCTTGAAGGCCGGCGCGAGAACCGTCTTCATGAAGGTTTGCCCGGTCTTGAAGTCCTTGCCGCAAATCGGCGCGGAGTTCTTCTTCGAGAGCTCGATCAGAGCCGCTGTATCTACCGTCAAATTCGGTGCGCCATTGGCGAAGGGAACACCTTCACTAAGCGCAGCATAAGCGTAAATCTGCGAAGGAGCGATGCCGATGTCGCCGGTCTCGAGGCCTTTCTCAAACGCCTCGAGCGAGGCATGCACAGCCGTGGGCTCAATGAAGATCTCGGTTGATCCGCACCAGATCATTACCACGCGGTCGACTGTCTTCTTGAAGTTGCGGATATCGGCGATCACCTGATCGGCCAGGTCGCGCTTGTTCTTGCCCTTCTTCACGTGAGTGCCGTGCAGCCGCTTGACGTAGTACTGATCAAAAACGGCGGGCAGCGGCTTGATGGTCTCGAGATAGGGCTTGAGCTGCGCCAGCGTCTCCTTGTCCAGCACAGCAGCGTGCGCGGCGGACTCGTACACGTTGTCCTTAAAAATGTCCCAGCCGGTAAACACTACGTCGTTCAGATTGGCGATGGGGAGAAAATCTTTGAGCAGTGGCGACTTGTTGTCAGTGCGCTTGCCCAGGCGAATGGTGCCCATCTGAGTGAGAGATCCAATGGGCTTGGCCAATCCGCGCCGCACGGCTTCAACGCCAGCGATCATCGTGGTGGCCACGGCGCCCAGGCCCACCACCATCACTCCCAGCTTGCCCTTCGCGGGTGCAACTTTACTTGATCCTTTCAAGCTTGAAGCCTTTTTGCCCGAGGCTGTCTTGGAAGGCGCTTTTCCGCTCGATACTTTTCCTTTTCTCGCATTCTTCTTCGTTATTGCCATGAGTTCCTTTTTGTCCTTCCCAATTTCGATGATTGAATGTTTTTCCTGAAAACAAGGCCGATTCTTCGTTCTGCCATATCCGCAATCCAAAGCCTCGCAGCCTCAAATCGCGGCCGCCTGCTTTCCATCGCGACCTGTCACGCGGTGTTCTGCCTTCGCGACCTAATCACATGACTCCAGACGAACCACACAACGCCAGCTGCCAATGCCGCTATCACTACCAGGTGAAAACGATGGAACCACTCGTGAAAGCGCGGATCGGTGTCCCAGGCCGCGCCGAGCTTCATTCCAGCCCAGGCCAGGCAGAAGTACCATATCCACGAGCCAACCGTGGTGTAGACATGGAATCGCAAGCGCGGCATCTTCGCAATGCCTGCGGGGAAAGCTACATACGTCTGCACGACCGGCAGCATCCGCCCCACAAGAATTGTGATAGAACCATATTTTTGAAAGAAGCCACTCATGCGGTCCAGGTCGTGATTGCTCATCAGCACCCATTTGCCATAACGTTCCACTAAGGGCCTGCCACCTTTGGCGCCAATCCAGTACGCAATCGCCGATCCCACGTTGCACCCGATTGTTCCCATCGTCGCTACAAGAAAGAGATTGAACCGGCCCTGGAATACCAGGTATCCGGAGAACGGCAAAATCACCTCGGATGGGATAGGAATTCCGGAGGAGTTCAATGTCAAAAGTGCGATGATTCCGCCGTAGCCGCCGACATCGATGGTTCGTTGAATGAGCTCGGCCAGAAGTGCGATCAATTTTTCTATCATGCACTAGCGAGTATAGCGACCGAATCGAGGCATGGTCGCTGGACAAGTGTTGATGCTTGATTCCCCGCCCCGGAAGTTCGCCATTTTCAATGCCATTTGAATTCAATTTTTATTGCCAGTGACTACTGCTATCATAGTCACTAGTGTATTTAGTTTCCCGAGGTGGGATTGCTAATGACCAGAAAGTATTCCATGCGTTGTTCCATCGCGCGCACTCTCGACATCATCGGCGATCGCTGGACCATCCTCATTCTTCGCGACCTGTTCCTCCACCAGAGCAGGCGTTTTCAGGACTTCGAGGCCAGCCTTCCCGGCCTCACGCCAAGCGTCCTTTCCGCTCGCATCAAAGATCTCACCGCCCAGGGCATTCTCACCAGCCGCCTCTATGCCGACCACCCCCCACGCGCTGAATACACGCTCACGCGCAAAGGCCGCGCGCTCAACCCCATCCTCATCGCGTTGAAAACATGGGGAGAGCAGTATGCGGCCTCGGCATTGGGAGCGGCAAGTCTGGAAAGCGATTTGCGGAATTAGCCTCGGCTGCCTTGCACGGCGCCGGGCAGGAGATCCTCCGGCTTCGCTACCTCCACCGCTTTGTTAACATGAGGTCAGTTCAAACAGGAGCCCGCCTTGCCCGATTTCTCTCCCGTTCCACTGACTCTTGAAGGTTCCGCTCTCCTCCACCAGTTCTTCCGCTTCGACTGGAAAGCGTGGCGTTCCTGCGCGGACGGCGAACGTAAAAAGATCGTTTCTGAAACGGTGGCTGCCCTCGAACACAAGGGTTCAGGACCGGCGCGTTCAGCCATCTATTCGCAGCTTGGCCACAAGGGCGACCTGATCTTCATCCACTTCCGCGACACCTTTGAGCAGCTCAATCAGGTGGAGCTCGACCTGGCCCAACTGCCCATCTACGACTTCCTCGAGCCACGCCATTCGTATGTCTCCGTGGTCGAGCTGGGGCTTTATGAATCGAGCCGCAAGACCTGGGAGGCGGCTGCCGCTAAGGGGCTGGAGCCGGGATCGCGCGAGTTTCAGGCAGAAGTGAACGAGAGCATGAAGCGCGCGGCAACGGCGATGGCGCCGAGGCTGTTCCCTGCGATTCCCGACGCCAAGTATCTCTGCTTCTATCCCATGGACCGCCTTCGCGGCGAGCACAAGAACTGGTACACGGTGCCCTTTGCAGAGCGCCAGCGCATGATGCACGAACACGGGCTGATCGGGCGTAAATACGGCGACGTCGTGAAACAGATCATCTCCGGCTCGATTGGCATGGACGACTGGGAGTGGGGTGTAACGCTCTTTGCGGAGGACCCGGTGGTCTTCAAGAAGCTCATCTACGAGATGCGCTTCGACGAGGTGAGCGCCGTATATGCGCTTTTCGGTCAGTTCTATCTCGGGATTCGGTTGCCTGTGGAGAAGCTGCCCGACTGGCTGAGCGGCAAGCTGCAGACGGCGCCAGTCTTCAATCTGATCCCGAAACCGAAGCCGGAATAGGCGGACGGATCGGCTCCACAGATGCCAAAATGTCCTGAACAGATAAATTGTTTTGCCCTGCCGATGAAAAAGGTGAGTGAGCAAATGACGACATTGAGGATCGGTGCGAAGGGCCAACTAACCCTGACAAAGGACCTGCTTCAGCACTTGAATATTGCGCCCGGCCAAAAGGTCCAAGTAGACAAGCTGTCCGATGGACGGCTCATGGTGTAGCCTGCCGAAAAGAAAGGCTCGATCAAAAGCTTCTTCGGCAGCCTTGAGACCAAGGGGGGCCCAAGCCTCACAATTGCTCAGATCAAGAGAATCACCGAAGAAGCCTGGGCGGGTAATCGATGAGCAACCACTTAGGTGAGTACGTCGGCTTTGCCACCATTTCCTCGCAGAATGAGGGATCCAACTGAGATTGACTTTATGAGCCTCGTGAAAATACTGCTCAGCCAGTGCAGCAAGCCCAGAGGCTGGCACGGGCGGATCACTCTAAGAAATATGAATCGGGGGCATGCTCCGCTGACGGCTTGGGGATTGGGTCATGCCTCAGTTCAGACCCGCGATACCACCCTCGACGTGGGTTGCGGTGGCGGGGTTACCGTGGCACGGCTGGCCGCGATGGCGTCCGAGGGTAAGGTCTACGGCATCGATCACTCCGACGAAAGCGTCGCTGCATCACGCAAGGAAAATCAAGCGCGGATAGCTCTTGGCCAGGTTGAGATCGTTCTTGGATCTGTCTCGCATCTGCCCTTTCCTGACCGCATGTTCGATCTTGTCACTGCCGTGGAAACGCACTACTTCTGGCCTGACCTGGACGCCGATGTGCGAGAGATTCTGCGCGTATTGAAGCCGGGAGGGACGTTCATTCTTATTGCGGAAGCCTACAAAGGCGGCAAATACGATGAGAGGCTGAAAAAGCTGGACGAGGTGCGAGCAGAGATGAGATTTACTCTTTTGAGCATCACCGAATTTCGTGAGCTTCTCTCAAATACGGGCTACTCCGATATTCAAATCATTGAAGAATACGAAAAAGGTTGGGTGTTTGTCTCGGGAAGAAAGGCCGGCTAGGCAATTCTGTCCCCGGATGTTTTTGAAAGTTGGATACAAAACTGAACGCGTGACGCATTATTTGCGTTCCTCCTACAGGGGTGGCTTTACCACAACCCCTAATCACTGAAATATGGAAGACGCTTCCATGTCGACAAACAAGAAACTAAACAAGCTCATTCCTAAGAAGCAGCCAGCACCACGGAACGACGCACGCGCGCGCCGCGGCGATCTTGCCCCCGACCGCGTGGCCGCCATTCTGCATGGTCTCGATGAAGCCTATCCCGAAGTTGAGTGTGCACTAACGCACTCGTCGCCATGGGAGCTGCTGGTGGCGACCATCTTGTCGGCGCAGTGCACTGACGTGCGCGTAAACATGGTGACGCCGGAGTTGTTTCGGCGATTCCCTACCCCGGCGGCGATGGCCAAGGCAACTCTGCCACAACTTGAGGCCCTGATCCGCACAACCGGCTTCTTCCGCAACAAGGCTAAGTCGATCAAGGGAGCGGCGCAGAAGGTCTTATCGGAATTCGGCGGCAAGGTTCCCGAGACACTTGCGGAACTGATCACGATTCCCGGCGCAGCGCGCAAGACCGCCAACGTGGTGCTCGGCGTCTGCTTCGGCAAGGCTGAAGGCGTGGTGGTAGACACGCACGTCTACCGTATCGCGCGGAGGCTGGGGTTGGCCAAAGGCGATACACCACAAAAAGTAGAACAAGAGCTGATGCGCGTGATCCCACAAGATCGCTGGATCGCTTTCTCTCACCAGCTCATCCACCACGGCCGGCAGATATGCGATGCGCGCAAGCCAAAGTGCGACTGCTGCAACCTTGAACAGCTCTGCCACGCGAAGGACAAGACCTGGTCAAGCTGAACTCGATCTTCTGAAGGGGCCGACCTCAGGCGCTCGACACCAGTTTCAATGCGTCACTGTTCGCGCTAAAATAATCTGTTATGGGATTTCCAATAAAAGAGTGCGTTGTGTGCGGCGAAGAGTTTGAGCTGCGCCCAGGCAAGCCTGGATTTGCGAATCGCTGTCCCAAATGCAGTGAGCCGGAAGATGAAGGGCCGACTGTCGCAGTTGCTGATCCGCTGAAAAGCGATCCTGAGGCCGCGGCGGCTCGCCGCAAGGCTATGCGCGATATGCTCTATCGCAAAGAGAGCTAACCGGCGCTGAGCCATGGTCAGCCCGAGGTTGCCCGGAAGGTAGCTTTGCGCAAAGACTCAGCGCCCAGCGAAGTACTCGGCAACTGCCTTGACCAACCCAGGAATGTCGGAGACTTCAGCCTCGGCGGCAGGCTCCCATCCTTCTTCTCGAAGCGTACCGCTCGTGATCGGGCCAATTGAGATTCCTGCAACATTCGCAAATGGCCATGTCAGACCAGCAGCCTTCGCCGCTACTTTCAGATGGGTCACGCTCGATGAACTCGTAAATGTCGCAGCATCCAAACCTTGAGCCAATGCCCGCCGCAATTGCTCCGGCGCGCCTTTCGGAATCCCATTCTGATAAGCATCCACCACATCGACTTGAGCTCCCGCAGCGCGCAGCGCATCGGGGATAACATCGCGCGCTACAGCAGCGCGTGCGAGCAGAACGCGTGCGCCCGCAGTCTGGCCCACAATTGCAGAGACCAGGCTCTCAGCCACATAGGATTCCGGAACTAAAGCAACCTTGAGCCCCGCCGCCGCGGCCGCCTTCGCTGTTCCCTCCCCCACCGCAGCCGCCTTGAGTGATTCAGGCTGGTTCAGCGGCATCCCGAGTTGAGTCGCACGACCTTCGAGGGCTCGCACAGTATTCGCGCTCGTGAGAACGAGCCAATCGTACTTGGAGAAGTTCCGCAGCGCGGCATCCAGCTCGGCAAAGTTCTCCGGCGGCTGAATCTCCAGCACAGGTACCTCGACCGGAATCGCACCAGCCTGCCGAAGCTCGTCGCTCAGCTTTCCTATCTGATGTGCGGCACGAGTAACCAGCACGCGGCGACCCGCAAGCAGGGCCGAGCTACCACTCATTTCGAAACTCCGCTTAAGGCTTCGAGCAAGGGGCCTGCCCCAGCCTCAATGAGCTTCCCTGCCACGACTTTGCCCAGTTCGAGTGGATCAACGTCCTTCAAGTGAGCCTCGATATACACTCGCACCGCAGCGCCCGTCTCCGGAGCCGCCACAACTGAAAAGACCTCAACCGAGCTCTCGCTTGTTGGTCTGCAATAAACCCCGATCGGAACCTGGCACCCTCCGCCCAGTGCCGCCAGCGCAGCCCGCTCAACCGTTACCGCAAAATGTGTGGCTTCATCGTCGAGAAAGCGTAGAGCCTCAAGAGTTGCCACATCGCCCTTGCGCGCTTCAATGCCCAACGCCCCCTGCCCGGCCGCAGGACAAAAATCCTTCGGCTCCAGCCGTTCCCGCACCCATTCAGTCTTTTCGAGCCGGTCAAGACCCGCAGCAGCAAGAAGAATCGCATCCACCTGACCTTCGGCAAGCTTGCGCAGGCGGGTATCCACGTTGCCGCGAAACTCGACGGCTTCAACGTCAGGACGAACCGCCTTCAGCTGCGCGCGACGGCGTTGGCTGCTGGTGCCCACACGCGCTCCAATCGGCAATTCAGCAAGGCTGTGATACCGAGCCGAGACTAGAACATCTCGTGGATCTACGCGCGGAGGCGTCGCTGCCAGGGCAAAAAGCTCGGGGAGCTCGGTGGGCAGATCCTTGAGCGAGTGCACAGCCAGGTCCACACGCCCCTCGGCCAGCGCCTCCTCAATCTCCTTGGTAAACATCCCCTTCGAACCGACCTGCGCAAAGGTTACCTCCTGCAGCCGGTCGCCAGTAGTCTTGATGATCTCGATCTCGACTTCGTGACCGGCCCCGCGAAGGCACGCAGCAATATGGTTGGCCTGCCAGAGTGCGAGTTGGGATCCACGGCTTCCGATGCGCAGCTTCATAACTGATGCGTCTCCACGCCGGAAGGGCTGACTTGCTTTCCGACGGATTCTTCGTTGGGCTCTCTGGCTTTCGCCATAGCGCTGTCGATGGTAGGCACGCTAGTCGATGCAGATGTAAATGATTCCCGGTC
>Ga0182016_10002207_pt1 | contig 23116 bp, 24 predicted proteins | sample 712S2MmetaG_FD_120491 | JGI IMG/M metagenome (GOLD analysis project Ga0182016, IMG submission 120491) | Permafrost microbial communities from Stordalen Mire, Sweden - 712S2M metaG | ecosystem: Environmental > Terrestrial > Soil > Wetlands > Permafrost | place: Sweden: Stordalen | collected... | reverse complement strand
GGCCCGCACAGGGCGGTCACCGACTCCTCCATCAGGCTGCCCATGACGGCCAGGCCAGCACTGACGGCCATGGCCAACAAGCTTTCTCTCATCGTTGTCGCGATGTCGGCCATCGCCACGTTCGCCTACCAGACGGCAGGCCTTGAGCTGGGGACCGCCACCTCAAAATCCACGACTAGCGGGACAACCTCGCGCTCGGTTCAGGCGGCGGACAGTTCCTCTACGTGGATACGGCGCCACCCTTCGGCCAAACTGGAGTGCCCGGCGCGGGAGTGTCGCTCCCGGCAGCACTTCACCCGTCTCGATGACGATGCGTCCCTTATACTCCGCGTACCGGACATGGAAATGCGCCGGTTCGTGGTCATTGCCCGGCATGAAGATCACAAGCCCCTAAAAGGCGCTCAACCGTGGCAGATATCCTTTCTCAACGGCCCGGACGGGCACAGCGGCTTCGCAAGCCACAGAAGTCATCGTCATCACGGTTGAACAAGGGCGGCGATAAGCGCGGCGAACTTCAGCTTCGCATCAGGAAGGGCTTAGCCGTTCGTCAGTTAGCGGTGGGAAGGTACTTCCTGTCGGGTTGTGACCACAAAGGAGCCAACATGCGGATGGAATGTGACCAGACCCAAGACAGTGTCGTGTGCCACGTGGTGGGCGACCTCGAGCACCTCGCCGTCGCTCAGTTCCAAGATGGCCTCACCCAGCTCAGCCAAAAAGAACATGTAGTCTTTGAGCTTTCGGGAGTTCCTCACGTGGACTCGGTGGGGCTCGGCGCCCTCATACACGCGGTCCGGCGCACCCGGGAAACTGGCGGTGAAGCCGTTGTCTGTGCTGCCCGCCCGGCCGTGAAGGGGTGGCTCGAGATCGTCGCTGTCCCCCGCAGCGTGAACATGTTCGACAACCTCACGGCGGCACAGGCCTATTTCAAGAGCGTCTCCCGGGACGCCATCGCCGAGCGGCGCGCCGCTTAGGGACGGCCCCGGCACCTCCGCCAGCAGACTACGGTAAGGCCAGTGGATGGGACCGGGACCATGACCGTGGCCCGGGATGAGGCGGTCGGGCGCCCGGCGCTGGCGGGGACCGACTTCACGTTCCTGCCCGGAGATCCCCCCCGGTCGGGACATTTCGCCGCCTTCCGGATGGGCACCGAACAGGGCCAAGAGCTGGCCGACGACCCGATGGCCGCTCTGGGCCAGCCGGTGACGATCGAGCTGGCACTGCCCGCGGGCACGTCGGTCCGGCGCCGGCGCGTCCCCGCCGTCCTCCTCCCGGTGACGACCGCGCTGGCGCTGCTGCTCGACGTCGAAGCGTCGCCAACTATCACGGCCACGGCGCTCATCTGGGCGAGCGTGATGACCGCCGGTCTCGGCCTCGTCGCCCGGGGACGGCTTCATCCTGCGGTCAGCCCGGGTGGCCTGGACGCCTGGCGCGCCGGCCCGCTGGGCCCGGAGGACCGTATCCTCCTCGGACGTCTGGCCGAAGCCATGCCGCCCCTGGCCTACGCCGTCCCCCTCAAAAATGTGAGCTCGCCGCTGCGACTGCACTCTCCCACGTTCCTTATCACCGCCGCCTGGGACGCACTGGCCGACACCCTGCCGAGGACGGCGACGGCGGTGACGGCCACCGGCTCTCCATTGTTCGCGGCGCCAGAGCCGACGCCGGCTACGCATTTGCGACCATGGCTGGAGGAGGCGTCGGCCGGTCTCGACGGCGGGGCCAGTTTCGCTCTACGTGTCCACCTCGGTGACGACAGGGAGCGCGAACCCAGAGCGGTGCTGCAGATCTCTAGCCTGGCCGACCCAAGCCTGGTAGTGGACGCGGCCGAGCTGTTCACCATGCCGGCGGCGGTGCTGGCCCGGTTCGGGGAGGAGGCAGAGCGCGACCTGCTCCTCGCCCTGCGCCGGGGCGCCCGGGCCTGGGAGCCGATAAACGCCCTTCTCGACCAACAGATCCCCGACGCCTTGGAGCTCGACGACGACCTGCTCGCCGACCTGTTGCTCGACGGGGCCACAGAACTGGCCAGCGCCGGGATCGGCGTCCTGTGGCCCAGTGAGCTCCTGGTCGGCGGCCTCGGCCTGCGGGCGGTCATGACACCGACGCCGGCGACGGTGACCGAAGGGCGCTTCGACCTCGGGTCGCTGGTCGACTTCCACTACGAGCTCACCGTCGACGGCGAGGCGCTCAGCCACGAGGAGATCGACCTCCTGGCCGAGGCCAAGCGGGGCCTGGTCCGTATCCGGGGCCGCTTCGTGGCGGTAGACACCGCCCTCATCGCCAAGGCGCAAGAAAGGAGGTCGCGCCGGGTGGCGGCGGCCGCGGCGCTCGGTGCCCTGCTCGGGGGGAAACTCGAGGTGGACGGCGAGCTCGTCGACGTCGTCGCCGACGGTGCAATTGCCGAAATGGCCGAGCGCCTGGGCCGGCTTTCTGCCAGCACGCTCCCTTTACTTCCCCCGCCGCATGGGCTGGTGGCCGAATTGCGGCCTTACCAGCTCCGGGGTCTGGCATGGCTGGCCGGCATGAGCGAGCTCGGGTTGGGCGGCTGCCTGGCCGACGACATGGGCCTGGGCAAGACAGTGCAAGTCATCGCTCTCCACCTGCACCGCTTGGAGGACCGCCAGGCGGCGCGGCTCAAGCCGCCGACGCCCAAGGCGGCCGGGCGCCGGGCCCAGCGCCCCGAGCGCGAAGCCCCAGGAGGGCGAGGTCCAGACCAGGCGTCGCCGGCGCCCACCCTCGTGGTCTGCCCGACTTCGCTGCTCGGGAACTGGGAAAGAGAGCTCCACAAGTTTGCCCCGTCGGTGCCGGTGCGCCGCTTCCACGGTGGCGACCGCGACCTCAGCGACCTGGCCGACGGCGAGGTCGTGCTCACCACCTACGGCGTCCTGCGCCGGGAGAAAGAGGCGTTGGCGCAGGCGGGTTTTTCCATGGTCGTGGCCGACGAAGCACAGCACGCCAAAAACCCCTTGTCGGACACGGCTAAATCGCTCCGCTCCGTCCCGGCGCAGGCGAGGATCGCCCTCACCGGCACCCCGGTCGAGAACCGCCTCACCGAGCTGTGGTCGGTCCTCGACTGGACGACGCCGGGGCTGCTCGGGCCCCTGGAGCGCTTTCGCCGCACCGTTGCCGTCGCCGTCGAGCGCAACCATGACGAGGAGGCGACCGAACGCCTGGCCAACGCCGTACGCCCGTTCCTCTTGCGCCGCAAGAAGACCGACCCTACCATCGCCCCGGACCTGCCCGAGCGGACGGTCACCGACCTGGCTGTGCCGCTAACGACCGAGCAGGTGTCGCTGTACGAGGCCGAGGTGCGCGAGGCGCTGCACGCCATAGCCACCAAGTCGGGCATCGAGCGCCAGGGCCTGGTGCTGCGGCTGCTGACGGTGCTAAAGCAGATCTGCAACCACCCGGCGCAGTACCTGCACCAGGCCGGACCGGTACCGGGCCGGTCCGGGAAGCTGGCGGCGCTCGACGAGCTCCTCGACGTCATCGTGGGCGCTGGCGACTCCGTGCTCGTGTTCAGCCAGTTCGTCGACATGTGCTCTCTGATCGAAGGCCACCTGGCCACCCTGCAAATACCCACTCTTTTTCTCCACGGCGGAGTACCGGCCCGCAAACGTGAAGAAATGGTGGCCCGGTTCCAGGCTGGCGAAGTGCCCGTGTTCCTGCTGTCGCTGAAGGCCGGCGGCGTCGGGCTCAACCTGACCCAAGCCACTCACGTCATCCACTACGACCGCTGGTGGAACCCGGCCGTGGAGGACCAGGCGAGCGACCGGGCGCACCGCATCGGCCAACGGCGAGCGGTGCAGATCCACCGTCTCGTGTGCGAAGGCACCCTCGAAGACCGGGTGGCTCAACTCCTCGAGACCAAGCGCGCCCTGGCAGAGTCCGTAGTCGGCCAGGGCGAGGCCTGGATCGGCGATCTCAGCAACTCCGAACTGGCCGCCCTGGTGAGCCTGGGCCCGTCCGGGGGCGACAAGTGAGCTGGTGGCCACCCCCTCCAAACGTCTTCCCGGCCCCGGCCCGCGCCGAGCAGGGAGGCGTCCCTTCGGGCCACGTGGTGGGGCAAGACGTGGGGCCAAGCCGTACAAGATGACGCGTTCGCGTGGTTAGACCTCGCCGCTGGTGCCGTCCCGCCCCTCGGGTAAGGGGCCGAAGAGCGCCTCGGCTTGGTCGTCGTCGAGCACCGGAACGTCCCAGCGGCTCGACCCGGCTACCACTTCGGCCGCCCGCCTGACCCAGTAAGAATTAAGCTCTTGGCGAGGTGTCACGACGAGCGGGTCGGGCCCACACTCGCGCACGCGGCCCAATGCTGTCTCGAATGTTACGAAGCTGGCGCTGTCTCGAAGACGGTACCGGCGGGCAGCCAGCGCCAGCCCTTCTTCGACCCTTCGCCCGGCCATCTGCTCGATCGCACGCAGGTCGTCGTAGTCGCGCAATTGTTTGCGCTTGGTTATGGCGGAGAGTTTCATGGCAAGCAGATCCCCGAGCCCGGCGACCTCGACCCCGGCGATCCGCTCGGTGGGCTCGGTGAGAGGGTTGCTCGAAGCGTCGGAGAACTCGACCTTGGTACTCCCGATGATGACGGCCAAGTTCCCTCCCTTTGGGGCGATGCGGACGGTTTCGAACGTGGCGATCGACTCGACAAGCGACGCGTACAGCTCCTCGACGTCCAATGGCGCACTAGTGAAGAAGTCGAGATCTTCGCTGGTGCGGTGCTGCAACCTGAGAGCGATCGCCGTGCCTCCCGCCAGGTAGGCACCTGGGGGGAGGAGGTCCCGGACCGTGGCCCACGCGGTGCGAACCGGACCGGAAAGTACTGCCTCCGTGCCGGCAGGAAAGTCGGTCACGCTTCCTCCCCCAGCGGGACCGGGGCCCTACGCCGTGCTTCGCTGAGCGCGCTGGCCGGCAGTTGGGCAAGAAAGGCGATGGCTTCAGGGTCGCTCCGGCCCTCCTCGAGGATCCGCTGGGCGACGTAGGCCGGGTCCTTCTCCACGTTCACCTTGCGCCAGTCCCCGGTCCAGAACGATGACGCCAGCCTCGCGGGGAGCCGAGAGGAGCGCGGGACCGGCGTCTGTCCTGCCGGCAGGACCGCCTTGCCCACGGCCGGGGCGACGCGCAGCCACTCCGGTGACCCCCAGTTCACCTCCCAGACCTTCCTCCGTTCGGCCCGCCCGTCGAAGACCACCGGCTCAGCCGTGACGGCCAGCCGCTTGCCCTGGAGCCCCGTCAACGCCCTCGACGCGCACGTCGGCGACACCTTGGCGGCGCCGGCGACTTGGCGCACCGAGACCAGACCTCTGGGGTGACGCGACAACGCCGCGAGCACCTGGACCTCCGGCCTCGAAAGCCCGCGGACCTTAGGGACCGCTCCCAGCTGGCGCCGCAGCTGGTCCACCAGCACCGGGCTCAGCCAGTACCGACCGCCTATGACCTCCACGCCCGGCTGGTCCTGTATCGCCCGGTGCAGGCGGGGCAGGTTGGTGCCTAGCTCTGCCGCCACGCTCGTCGTTGTCGTGAAGCCTGCCGGGATGGTGTCCATATCGTTATACAGGCTACCGCATGTCTCCGCGTCCCGGTCGGGCCGTCTCGCTTCGCGCCGCCCGCCCCACTGACGGTCGGCAAAGTCCCATCACTCGTCTGCCGGTTGCTGCGGCGCCAACCGAAGCGACCTGGGCCCAAGTATTGATGCCGAAACCGGCCCAGCCAGGCAACGTAGCCTGAAGTATTCCTCCCAAGAAGCAACGATGAGGCGTGTACCCGCTCGTCGGTCCCTCGGTCGGGGCCCCGGCCAGCCCGGCCGGCTACTTCGGTTCGCGGATGATGCTCGGCGCCGGGCGTGTGGCGATCGCCCATGATGTGGACGAGCTGCTCGACGATCTCGATTCGTGAGGTTCGAGCGGACAGAGCCGTTCAAGGCTGACTACCGTCGCCTGGACAACAACGAGCGCGAGATGTTCCGGGCCGCCGTCAGGGCGTTCAATGATGCCTGTGAGCGCTTCATCGGGACGAAGGGCCCTTCGGAGTGGCCGGCCGGCCTGAGGGTGAAGGCGGTTGCCAACGCTCCAGGTGTGTCCGAGATGACCTGGAGCTTCGGTGGCCCAGACGGACGGGCCACCTGGGAGTGGACAACAGTCACCGACGAGGAGGGCAGGCAGTGGCCGGCCGTGCGCTGGAGGCGCCTGGGGGCCCACGCCATCTTCAGGGAGCCCTAGCCAGAAATGCCCAAGTTCCAAGAGGAATTGCCGCGTAACGACGGGTCGGCGCTCGACCTCGATGCCCTCGGCGAAGTCGGTCCTCCCTGTGACGGTGGGACGTTCAACTAGCCCTTGATCGCCCAGAACCTGGCCGCGATGTGGCCCAACTACCGGGCTCTCGGTGTCGACCGTCTCGTACTGGCCCGGGTCATCGCAGGGACGGCTGGGTGAGCCCCGCCGACTGCGACTAGGAGGCACACCACTGCCAGGATGAGCGCCACCGGTCCCCAGAGGAAGCGTTCCCAATTGCTCCGTGAGGCGGTGTTCATGATCGCGGAAAGGGCTAATACGCCGACAAGGACGTATGTTGCCCATCGGGCGACGCCCGTTTGCACAGGCGAGACCCGATAGCTGGTACGCCCCAAGATGACAAGAGCGGCGAGCACCCAGACTCCAGCCGAAATCAAACTTGCGACCCGAAGGCGCGCCGGCAACCTCGCGTTGGTCCCACCCCACGCAGCACGGCCGAGGGGAGTTCCGAGCGCAAGGGCGGCCTGAAAGCAGGCAATCGCGGCGAACCCGACCACAGCAGCAATTGCGAGCGCGCGCAACTAAGTTGCCTTCGTGCCGGACGTACTCATGGACGGCACCTCAAGGTCTATCTCCTCCCTAGTCCAACTCGACCACGGCCGTCTCAGTTAGACGCACAGCGTTGTCATGCCGATCTTCGGCACGCAGGAGACAAGGATACGCGCATAGGGACGTGTGCGCTCGCTACTGCCGGTACAGCAGACGTTCCCGAACTCTGGCGTGACCGGACGTGCTCTCCCAGTTTCCCCGCCCGTTTACCGGCAGGTGCCCACGGCCCGCGGACGGGCGCACCGGTACACTCTCGCGGGCCGGCTCGTTAGACGTGAACCATGACCCAAGGGGGACACCGGCGAGCGGCGCGGGCTTCCGCCGGGAAGGAATGGAGTTGCCCCGCTTCCGCGGCCAGTTCGCTCGCAGCCCCGGTAATGACACCTGATTAATAACTATTATGGGCGCCCGGGATTTGGGTCCCGGCTAGGTTACTGCCGCGCCATATCGAGACGGCTATTGCCGCACCAGGTGGAGGAATCTCCTCACCAGCCAGGGGTACAGAACGCCCGCCCAGATCCGCGGGGATATAACGGTGCCCTCGTGCCTTGTTCGGGCGTACCGAGGGCGACCTTTCCTGCGTCAGTACGCTGCGGAACGGTGACGGCCAGGGTGGTCGAACATTCCCAGAAGGCCGAACCGGTGCGGTTGAAAGGCCCACCACTGGGGGCGGGCATGACAGGGACCCGGGCTCGCAGGACCTGATTGCCGATACCCAGGGCCATGGCACCACCCTTGGGTACGGACAGGCAGTTGTCCACATTTGTCACAGGCGTCCAGATTTGCAGCACCAGCTCGGCCTTCTCCCCTCTCGACAAGACCAGCGAGCGGACAGTGGTCGTCGAACGGGCAAAGGCGGAATAGATGCCGGCGAAAGAAGCGGGGGCCGCTTTATTCAGCGACATGGCCGCGAACTCCGGCACCGGGTGCCGGGCCGTGGGATGCTGGTCGTACTGGGCCGCTGCGTCAGGGAGACGCTTGGGTACCGTGTAGCCGGGTGGCCGGAGAAAGCTGCCGTTGGCAGCCTCGGCCCTCGCCGAGGAAACCTGAAGGGGGAGCGTGCACCGGCCGCCCCCGTTGGTGATGGTCAGCCCGGAGAACACACCAGCCATGTTGTAGGGCATGGTCGTCCAGAACTGACTGTGGAGCCGACCTACGGTGCACATGGGCGGCCCGCCAGCCGCCGTCCGTTGGGCCCCGCACCCGCTCGCGGTCGCGACCAGGCTCAAAAGCACCATCAGCGCCAACAGGCCTTTTTTCATATCGCCACCGGGCCGACCGCTGTCCAGCGGTGCCCGTCGACGGTGCGCAACAGCGCCTCGCCCTCCAGGAGCAACCAACCATGGGCAGGGCCGGCAAAGCTGAACTGCGCGCCAGAAGCAGAGTTGGCCGGGAGGTCCAGCCCTTTGCCGGCTACGTCGAGGGGCACCCAGTTGCGCCCTCCGTCGGTGGAAGAGGCGAGCCCGAGGGTAGTGGCCATGTAGTAGGTCCCCGATGGGGCGAAGGCAGCGTCGAGGAAATCCGTGGTCGGCAGGCCGGAGCGGTCCGAGCTGTCCGGCCCGGTCGGCCCCCAGGACGAAAGCACGCGCCAGGAGCGCCCACCGTCCGAAGAAACCATGACGGCCTTTGGGTTCTTGTTCATTGAAGCGCCGTAACCGCACACCAGGGTGAGGCCTCCCTCTGGTGGGACGAGCAGGGACTGAACCGACCCGTGGCACGGGGTGTTGAGGCGCGACCAGCTCCCGGCGGTCCAACCGATGGTGAGGATGCCGGCGTCCCACGCCTCGGGGGCGACAAAGACCTGCTGGGACTGCGGCTCGACCGCCAGGTCACCCCCGGCATAGGCCATGTCCGGCGGGGCCGTTGCCGGCGCCGTGCGGCTGGTCAGGTCCCCGGCGGGCGAGAGCCGCCAAACGCGCGTGGAGCGTGTGCGCGGTTGGACAACCAGGGCCGCCGCCGAAGCCCCGTCAGCCACCAGGGCGTCCACGGTGCCGTCGAGGTTCTTGACCTCCCAGCGGTCCCCGCCGTCGGAGGTGTAGGCGACGACGCCTCCTGCTTCCGCCCAGCCGCGCTCGACGGAGCCGAAGTCGATGGCGGCGTCGCTGAAACGTGGAACCAGGGACCGGGGCAGTTCGGCCCCGGCCGCACGCCAGGTCTGACCGCCATCGTGGGTAACCACCTCCCATACGGGGAAGGGCTCGAAGGACCCTCCACCGGGGCCGTTGGAACAGCTGATGTCCGAGGCCGTAAACCCTACCCCGGTTCCGTCACTGAGGAACTGCACGGCAGCCAGGTAAGGCGCCGGCACCAGTGCCCCCGCTTCGAGCCGGACAGGCATCTTGGAGCAAGGTGACCCCACCGGAGGGGGCCCCTGGGCCGGCGCCTCGACCGCGGGGACGAGCTGGGCTAGCACGACCAGCACGGCCACCGCCGCTGACCACCGCCGACTTCCCACTGCTCTCATAACTACCAACGGCCGGCGCTGGGTTGCAGCCCGGTCGTGTCGTTGGTCCACCCCCGAGGTTCATCGTTCAGCCGCGCTGGCTCAGGCGGCTAGCAGCCTCACCCGAACAAGCCAGCCACGAACGGGCATCACCGCAACCGGCCGCCGTGCAGCCAGATTGCCCCGTTCTGGCGCGACGGCTGAGCCGGCCTTCTGCCAGGGTTGCCGCGCCTAAACGACGGCACTGGCGGGCCCCAACCTGACCTGAGGCGCGCCAGGGCGTGCGGCCCCGGGGCTCAATGTGACAGGGGCCGGAAGCCCCCCGTCACCTCCCGTTGTCCCGCCGAGGGGTGGGCCCTAGACGACAGTACGGTGATAATTGCCTCGAAGCCCATCATTGCATCCCTGCTCGGCCGCGGCTCTGACACAACCGTGGCGATGCCTGTATGCCTGGCGACGAAAAGGCTCCTAGATGCAGTACGACGCCTATTTCTCCTGGGTTCCGCGGAACGGCCGCTGCATAATGTACGCCCAGCACGGCTGGGTGTTGCGGTCCTCGTCCGTGCGGCTCCCATCGGGCGAACGTCCCGACGCGTCGGCGGAGGAGGCTACGCGTCGCTACACTGGTCTTTGGTTGGGGAGTAGCCCTCCCGCCGGGAGATCGACATGCTGGCGCGATGAGCGCCCGGTCCCCGGGCCTGCTTGAGCAGGTGGGCGAGACCTTCCGTCTGTGCCATGTCGTTGTGGCCGGGCGGTGGTCACACCCTCGCCCGGCGGAAAGGACCGAGCGAATGGACCCCCATATCGCCCTCATCTGCTTCCCGGTGATCTTTCTAGCCGAGCTGCCCGACAAGACCATGTTCGCCAGTCTGGTCATGGCCACCAAGGGCCGCCCTTTCCAGGTATGGCTGGGCGCGGCGGGCGCCTTCGTGGTGCACGTCGCCATCGCCACCACTGTTGGCGTCGCCCTCTTCGCCGTCCTGCCTCACCGGGCCGTCGACGCCGTCGTCGCCGCCATGTTCGTGTTCGGTGCCGCCTATGCCTGGCGGGAGGGGACCAAAGCAGAAGACGAAAGAGCCCTGCGCACCGTGCCCAACCACGGTGCCGTGCTCACCGCTTTCGTCGTCATCTTCCTGGCCGAGTGGGGCGACCTCACTCAGGTCGTCACCGCCAACTTGGCCGCCAAGTACCACTCGCCCCTATCGGTCGGCATCGGGACCGTGCTAGCGCTCTGGAGCGTGGCCGCCATCGCCGTGCTCGGCGGCCAGGCCCTGTTGCGCTTTGTCAACGTGCCCACGGTACGCAAGGTCACAGCCGTCGTCCTTCTCTGTCTCGCGGCCTATACCGCCTACTTGGCAGCACGCTGAGGCTTTGCCTCGTCCGCGCACCTGCTCAGCGGGTCGGCGGCCCGACCTCGTCCGAGGGCCCGTCAGGGGCTGCGCCTGTCAGGCAGGGGCCCCGGCCAGGGCCACCATGGCCCCGACCGCCCCGGCGATGAGCAACGCGCTCACCACACCACGGCGGAACACCAAGAGCCAGGCCAAAGCCCCCGCCAACACTGGGATCTGCCAGAGGTGCTGGAGAGAAAGCCCGAGCGGGACAGCCGACCCGGCGATGGCGCCGATGACGGCCGGGCCCGCGCCGGTGAGGAAAGACGCGACGGTACTGTTCGCCCGCAGCTGGTCGAAATGGCGGCCGCCCAGCAGCACGAAGGCGAACGAAGGGGCAAACGCCACCAGGGCCGCCAGCAGGCCGCCGCCCACGCCCGCGGCGGCGTAGCCGACCACCGCCACGGTCTGAACGACCGGGCCCGGGGTTACCTGGCCCAGGGCCACGGCGTTTAGGAACTGGGCACCGGTCATCCAGTGGTAGGCGCTGACGGCGTCGTGCTGCATGAGCGGGACGATGACGAACCCACCACCGTAGGAGAGGGCTCCGACCTTGAGCGCCACCCAGGCCAACGCCCCGAGGCCGCCGAGGGCGGCCCCGTGGAGGACGACGGCGGGGATGACAGCCCCCGCCCGTCCCGATGACGTCTGCCCGCCGCTGCGGCGCACGACGATCTCGGTCGCTCCGCAGGCCACAAGCACCAGCACCAGGTAGGGCCCGGTCGCTGCCGCCGCCGTACCCCCCGCCAAGGCGTAGACGGCCCAACGGGCCTGCTGGGCGTGCTTGGTGCCGATGCGCTTCCAGCTTGCCGGGACCAGGCCCGAGGCGGCGTGCAACGCGACGGCAGGCACCCCGGCGCCGGCCCCCGCCGCCGCACCCAGGACCCAGCCCGGCGGGTGGCCGGCCAAAAAGACAGCCGCCAGGGCCAGGATGAGCACGAGCCCGGGGACGATGAAGCACAGCCCGCCTACGATCCCCCCCACCGCCCCCCGCAGGCGCCAGGCGCAGTAGATGGCCAGCTGGGTCGAGGCCGGGCCGGGGAGCAGGTTCGTGGTGGCGATGGCGTCTTCGAACTCCTTAGCGTCGATCCAGCCTCGTTCCTGGACGCACATGCGCCGCAGCAGGCTGATGTGGGTCGGGGGGCCCCCGAACCCGATGCAACCGAGACGGGCCCACTCCTTGGCGATGGTGCCGATGGGGACCCGCGCCACAGGGGTCTGCCCCACTTCGCCTTCCTCGCCGCTCACGGGGCCTCGCCGCCCAGCACCTCGTGGGCCAGCTCCCTTAGCTGGCGCTTGGCCGACTCCAGGGCCCGGCGCCCCTTGGCCGTCGCCACGTAGGACCGCCGGGCCCGGCCAGCGACGACTTGCTGGCCCGAGCGCAGGAGCCCCTCGGCTTCCATTTTGTGCAGGGTGGGGTAGAGCGACCCCGGGCTGATCCGGTAGCCGTGCTGGGCCAGCTCCTTCGCCATCCACGCCCCATGGACTTCACCGTGAGCGGCGTGATGAAGGATGTGCAACCTCACTGCCCCTCGGAGGAACTCGCGCACCCGACGACCCTAACCGATATCGTATTTAGATATCGCCTTTCGAGCTTGGAGGGTTGCGTGCCGGCTAGGGCGGCGCCCGCACGCCGGTCGCGGGGGCCAGGGAGCAAGCCCCGGTGCCAGCAGCATGCCAGTTCAGACCTGGTCGTAAGAGCCAGTGCAACTGGACTGGGCTGTTAGCGGCCAACGACCGTCAAATGGTCGAGCGGGGCCGGCGCGGCCCGACTATTTGTTATGCGCCAAGCCAGCAATGCCGGTCCTAAGGGGGACGGACGCGGAGCCCGCCCGCGCCTATGGCCGGCTTTGCTGGGTGCTGTTGTACACCAGTCCCAATGCGACCGACCGGGGGCCGGGGGCGCGAACTTTCAGACGAGATAACACGTGCCTTCGACAGGGCTGTAAAGGTACTGCGCCCTGCGCAGTACCTTTTATTACCGTATTTCTCGAACCCTCGTTTCAGCTCACTTCATTGTCGCCATGTCGAGGGCGTTGGTCCCGTCATTGACGAACAGGAGCCCCTGGCCTCCCGGCGCGACCGCTGCCGCGAAGAGGTCACCCGAACCCTTGGGGACGAGTGTTTTCTTGGCAACCTGGTGACCCTGAGGACTGATCTCCACGGCGTTGCCGTCGTTGGCGTTCATGACGATCACATCGCCGTTGGGAGCGAGCGTCAGGCCGAGCGGGGCGTTCAGCCAACCTCCTGAGGACAGTGTGCTGGTACCGTCGGCCACCGCCGTCGTCCGCGTCGCTGCGTTGGGGATCTCACTGACTTGGTTGCTAACGGTCTCTGCCACGTAGAGCGTGCCATTAGCGCCCAGCACGACGCCCGTCGGGCCCTGGACGAAGGCGGCCTTGTTGGCCTTGGAGATATATCCCGATCCAATGACCGTCGAGCCCGTCATCTTCGGCGCTTGCCCGGCAACCATGGAGACACCGATACGGACGATCGTCGACGCGTCCCCGCTCGGTGGCGTCTTGGTCACGCCACTCGGTCTGCTCAGCACATTGGAGACGAAGAGGTTTACCCCCGGGCCGGTCGCTTCCTCGGTCATGTCCCAGGGCCCGTTGATGTTCTTATTGGACCAGGTCTCGGCCACGGCGCCGTGGCTGTTGAGGACGATGAGGCAGCCGGCCGGGTTGGCCAGCGGCAAAGCGCCCCCAGGGCCCGCGGGGACGCTGCCGACGACTACCCAACCCCCGGGAAGGACCGACAAGGCGGTCGTGAGCCCGATACCCCCGGGGCACGCGCTCGACGTTGGCAGAGGCGCGACGGTTGCGAACGTGCTAAATGTGCCGGTCGGCGACACCTGCACGATAGTCGTGCCCGTCCCTTGCACATTGGCCTTGTCGTTGAAGTTGCTGACGAGCGTGTCGCCTTTGACCAAAGTCCCGACCGCGCTCGGCACCACGACGATCCCGTAGGGGTTGACGTCACCGTTCGCCGGTACGGTGGACCCCACCTGGTGCGGCTTGCCCAAAGCTGTCAAAAAGGCGGTGGGCTTCGGGGCGATGGAGCCATCGGCAATGCCATCAAGCCCGATCGACGCTACCGGTACCAATAAGACCATGAGCAACATCCTCGTTGCTCTAAAGTTTGACCTCACAGATCACAACCCTTTCTTCAACGTCGGCCGAGTGGGGATGGCAATTGCTGCACGTCCGGCAATTACCACATAGGTATACGCCGATAGCCGGCCGAGAGATCACCACGGCGTGGTGGCCGCTCTCTACCCGGGGAGGTGTTGCTCGAAGTAACCGGCGCAGGCCGGGGACCAACGGCCAGAACACGACGAAGGCCCGGCAGCTAGGCGAGCTGCACGGCCTTCAACCCAGTTCCCTCCTGCCCCGGTCCGACGCATTGCTCCCCGCCGGGCCAGACGGCGCACGCGTCGACTGTCTGAGCGGGCGGAACGGCGCGACGAGCTGAGCGGCGAAGACCGAGAGATGGCCCGGTCGCGGCCCGGACTGTTCGACGATCAGCGGCCGACCGACGAGCCCGGTGTCGGCCCTGATCGTCTCGGGCGTCGGGAACACCGCCCGGTGCGCCATCTGGTCCCAGATCGTTAGCGCGAAGCCGAGGTTGACGTCGTTGCGTCCGTTCACTCGATGGTGAATTCGATGGTAGTTCGGACTGACGAGGATCCGCCCGAGCGGCCCGAAACCGAGGTTGGTGTTCGAGTGGGCGAAGGCGACGACACCCGCGTAGATCACAAGCAGAGCCGTCGGCAACGCCCCGTTGGCGACCAGTACGGTCCCTGGGACCAGCGCGATGAGGTACGACACATGGATGAGCGGGTGGGTGCGGAAGACCGTCAGCACGCTCATGTCCTCTTGGGAGTGGTGCAGCTCGTGGAATCGCCAGAGCGCCCGGACGCGGTGGTTGGCCAGGTGCGCGGCCCAATTGCACCCGTCCATCGCCACGAAGATCACCGCAATTGCGCCCCAGCGGGGCACCGCACCGATCCTGGCCAGTACGAGCCAGGGCAGGGACCGGTTGACCACCTCGGAGAAAGACAGAGTTAGGGCTACGACCAGCGGCACGGTGAGCGTGGCGTTCAACACCGTGTAGAGAAGGTCCTGGCGGTACCCGCGAGCGAACAGCGGTCGCCGTTGTGCCGGGCGCACCCGTTCCACAATGAGAAAGACTCCGAGGATGACCAGGGTGACCGGACCTATCACGACAACGCGAAGGGCTGACATCGAGGCGGCGAAGTCCTGCCCACCCCAGCGGTTGGCCCAACCGATTGCGACAAGGACGCCGGCCACGAGCACGATCGAGAACGCCGGGAGGTAGACGCGCGACGACAGTGCGGCCCTGAGCCCGTTCGCCGTCCCACTTATACGCTCCAGTGGTGGCCGAGCAAGAGTACGAACGGGCTTGGTTATGACAGACATAACAACCTCTCAGTCCCCTGCTTGGAGGCTAGAACGCAACTCCGCCAGTACTAGTGGGGGTGGTCGCCGGCTTTACCGTGGCAAAGTCGGACCACTTGCCCCACATGTCGGTAACGTTCCCGTTCACCTGTCCGGGGGCCTTGTCCCCGATGAACCAATAGAGCGCTTTACCGGAGTAGGTCACCTGCAGGGCCCCGCCGGCCACCATGACGGTGCCGAGCTTGGCCGCGCTCACGCCGGGCCCGGCGCTCGCCTTGGTCATGCCCTTGGGCAGCAGGACCTCGGGCCAGATCTTGTGGCACGCGGGCCCACAGCCCGTCTTTCCCGGTGCCAGGGTGTAGAGCGTCTTGCCGTCTACCAGGACCGTGCCGTACTTCTTGGTCTTTAGCGCTGAGATGACGACGCTCTTAGCGCCGTGGACGGTGGACGCCGCCGCCGTACTGGCCGGTATGAGGGATGCGGACAGCCCGCCTACGGCGAAGAGCGCGGTCGCCATCGGTCCAATGCGGGCTCGGTGAGCCGTCTTTCGGTGTTGCCTGGTCGTGCCCATGTCGTTTGGTCTCCTCGTGTTGTAGGTTCCTCGGGGACCGCTGTTGCGGCTACGTCACCTTGCGGCCCATCCCTGACGGTCTGTTCCAGCACGCACTGGTGCCTTCTGACATGGACTACGGACGAGCCCGGCGAAAGGATCATTGCTAAGGACTTTCTTGTCGTTCGTCCCCGATCGGCTCTTACGGCCGCGCCCGGCCCCGACGCAGGCGGGGAACTCTGGCTTACCGTCTCGAGCAATTCCTCGCCGGCCATCTTCAAGCACGGGCGAACGGGAAGAGCCCCATGGCATTGCCCTTGCCGGTCGGTACCACTGGCGCCAAGTCGCGCCCGCCCCAGTGGCGGCTTACGCAATAGCGGTTGTCGGGCTCAGCCCATCACACGGGGAGCTGGGCGCTGGCAAGAACTGTGCCCTCGGCAGTGACCAGGCGCGCCGAGCGCACCTGGCCCGCCGGCGCTGTTAGCAGCGCCCCCCAGGCGCCATAACCGCCCGCGAGGTCGAACACCCCGGTCACGTCGACCTTGCCGTCAGCGAGCGTCACCTCGCAAGTCACCTTCCCTGACCAGGCGCCCGCGTCGACCGTCATGAACATCCACGCCGGTTTGCCGGCCGAGATCATGACCTCACCGAGCACTTGGCCGTGTGAGCTCAGCTTGGCGGCGGTGAGGTTCGCCGTGGCCGAGCCAACTTGGCTATCGCCGCTGCGATGAACGACAAGAGCCCCGAGGCCGAAGCCGAAAACAAGGGTGACAACCGCGGCCGCGCACAGGGCGGCTAGGCGCCGAGAGCGGTCCGCACGATGGGTACCCGCCGATGCCTGGAGCCTCTGCGCCAGGCGCATCTCAAAGCCAAGCGGCGGCTCGGCACGGGGCGCCAGCTGCAATAGCGTGTCGGCGACGATCGAAAGGCGTTCGAGCTCAGCGAGGCAGCGCGGGCAGGACCCGGTGTGCTCGAGCAGTTCGGCTCGCCGGCGACCGGACACGGCCCCGAGCGCCAGTTCAGCCAGCTCGTCCTGCACCGCTTCGCACTGCCTTGGGCCCTCGACGTAGCCGCTCATGACGTGGCCTCCATCACGGTTGCTTGGCGGAGCCTGGCCATCCCCAGCCGCAGCCGGCCCTTAGCCGTCCCGAGCGGGATACCTTCGGCCTCCGCGATCTCTGCGCCGGTCCGCCCGTACACGGCGGCGAGCACGACGGCGCGGCGCTGGTCGAGCGGCAGGTCGGCGAGCGCCGCCCGGATGGGGACGAGTGCGTCGGTGCTGAGGGCGACGTCTTCGGGCCGGCGCTCGGTGCTCATTAGCTCAAGGAAAACACGGTCACTGGGGTCTGTTGGGGTGGCGCGCCGGGCCCGCAGCGCGTCGATGGCCAGGTTGCGCGTGATGGTGAGCGCCCAGCTGGGCACGGGCCCGCGCCGAGGGTCGTACATCACCGCATGTCGAAAGATCCGGATGAAGGCCTCTTGGGCGACGTCCTCGGCGCCGCCGGCATCGCCAAGGATCGCCAGCGCCAGCCCGAACAGGCGCTGCTGGTAGCGCCGGACAAAGACGACACCAGCCCGGTCATCACCTATGGCAATGCCCGCAAGCAGCGCCTCGTCGGAAGTGCCGTTGCCATCCCGGCCCCAAAACCTTCTCATCACCAGTGGTACGGCCCAGAGCCCTAAAGAGATCAGATCCCTTGGCGAGCCCGTAGCCGCAGTGTTCGCCGGGGGGACTTGCTAACCGGGCACGCGCAGCCGGTGGCCCATCGTTGGCAGCTCCTCGGGCGGCTCCTAGGAGCCGGGCTCATCGTCGCCACCGGAGCGGTCCACCTCGACCTTTACCTCACCGGCTACCGGACGGTGCCGACCATCGGTTGGCTGTTCCTGCTCCAAATCATTTCCGCCTTCGGCCTCGCCGCGCTCGTCGTGGTGACCAGCAGCCGCCTGGTTTCCGCCGCAGCTGCGGGCTTCGCCGCCTCGACTCTCGGCGGCTATGTCCTTTCCCTTTGGGTCGGCCTCTTCGGCTTCAAAGAGGTGCGTACGACGGCAGGCGTCGTGGCCGGGTTGATCGAGGTAAGCGCGTTCGCTGTGCTGGGCTTGCTCGCCGTCGCCCCGTCGCCCCGTCGGCCCGGCCCGGGGCCGTGTTCCCCGCCCGCCCCCTCTCCAAGCGCCAGCGCGCTCGCGCCGGGCGCCTTGAGGCGCTCGTGGGTGCGGCTGCGCTGGTAGCCACGGCCTTGCTCGTGGTCGCTGCCAGCACGGGGGACGGGCCTGGCGCCGGCGCCACCAGCGGACGGCCGAAGCTGGAGGTGAGGCAAATAACTGGCACGGCGGTGATCACCAATGCCGGGGGCTTCACGCTCTACTGGTTCGCGCCGGACAGCGAGTCGAAGTCACGTTGCTACGGCACCTGCGCCGCCTACTGGCCGCCAGTCGTCGGGGCACCGAGGGCTGGCCCAGGGGTCACCGGCAAGCTCGGGACGATCAAGCGCTCTGATGGCTCTTTACAGGCAACATACGACGGCCACCCGCTGTACACCTACATCGGCGACTCCGCCCCGGGCCAGGCTTCGGGCAACCGGGTCAACCGGGGGTCGCCTTCAGTGCCGAGCCGCCGCTGGGTTCCTCATACCGTCCGCCCCGTTGCCCGGGCCACCGTGGCGTTGTCAGGGATAATCCTGAGCATGGAGTTGATCTCCTCGTCAGTGCTTTCCGTATTGCTTGGTGACCGAGCCCATAAGGAGGCACCGTGACAACGAGTACCCGACCCGTCCCAGCAAAGACCGGGATAGCGATTTCGAACGACGAGGAACCGGGGACCGAGGGCTCCTACGCCGGGCCGGTCCTAGCTCTGCTTGACGATCGTGCCCGTACCGAACGCATCTTGGACCGTCTCGAGGTTACCGAGGATCTCACCGAACGGGCGGACCTGGCGAGCGAACTGGTCCGGGCCGCCTCTCGACACGAATACGTCGTCGAACGGGCGGTGCTCCCCGCCTTGGAGGGTCACATAGACGACAGCGTGCGACCGCGACTTGCCAGCCAGCAGCCGACGGACCCGTTCCCACTGACGACTTCCTCGACGATTGTCCCGTCAAGGTCAGAGCGCAGCTTTTGGCCGTCCTCGACGCCGTCGCTGAGGCGCCGCCCCCGCAGTTTTCCGGAGGCGGGCGTTGGGAAGCGATGCATGGCGAAATGGGCGGGCACTGCGAGGTGCGGTCGCAAGGTCCGAAGCGCGAGCAATTCCGGCTGTTCTGCATCTTGGAGAGTGCCGAGCCAGAGGAGCTGCATCGTCGGGGTCTTCCCGGTCCAGCGATCGCAGTCATCACCGGGATGCGAAAGCCGTGGATGACGACCTTCGGACCGCGTGACTATGCGGGTGTTCGAGCGCTGAGTGACGACTATCTCGGCACCATGCCGCGCAGAATTGCCAGGTAGTTCGTCCGCTTTCCGGTTCTGGCCTTGAACTATGTGCGGTGACGTCGGATTATGGCCGGCGCGGTTGCGACATTTGCTTGCCCCGCCACATCGGGAATACCTCTATGCCAGCTCACCGACTGGTGTAGCTACGAGATATCCATGGCACGATACTCGCGTTAGCTCCAACCGGCTTGGTCCTGCCGGAAGCGGCCCTGTACCTATGATTGCCCAGGTCAGCGGCTTGCTATTGACCCAGGGCCCGGCTACCGCCCTTGTCTAGCAGACCAGTTGTTCTTCACGTTTTTCGTGAATTTTTGCCATCCTGATGCCAGGAGGTAGCGATGGCCCGCCCGCCTGAACTGATCGACTCCCTCGTTGCCGAGGGCAAGGAGGAGTTCACCTTCGACGAAGCCAGGGCCGCGCTCGATCGTTCGCCGACCGCCACCGCCAACACCCTCCGACGCCTGCAGCACAACGGCCTGGTCAACCGGCTGGGGCGCGGGCATTACGCCATCCGCCCTCTCGGTTCGCTCCACACCTCGGCCACCACCGACGACCTCGACCTCGCTGTCGGAGCCACTTTCGGCGACCGGCAGCATCGCATCGCCTACCTGAGCGCCCTCGCCGACCTCGGATTGCTCAGCCACCCGGTCCGTACGATCACCGTCGCTTGCACTACGCAGGTCCGCGTCCCGGCCATCAGCGGCCGTCCGCTCCGGGTCGTGATCGAGCGAGCCGAGACCATCCACCTCGAAGCCGAGCCGATCCGGCGCTCGTGGCGGTCCACGCTGGACCGGGCACTGTTCGAATGCGCCCTTCGGATCGACCTCATGGGAGGTGTCGAGCGGCTGGCGGAGGCTCTTGCCACCGGTGCAACCCGCGCCGATCCGCACCGGCTCTCGCTGCTTGCCAAAGCCTTCGGTCCCCGGGGCTCGCCGCCGAGCGTCGCCTCGCCTCGCTCGCCCATGTACTCGATCTCCCGCTCCAGCTCGCCCCGACCGTCGGGCGCCGGCAGTCGATTGTCCGCCTCGACCCCAGCGACGATAAGGGGGCCTGGGTGGACGACACCTTCCGGGTGGCATGGAACATCAGCGCAGACGAGCTACGCGCCAGTGCTGGGAACTGATCGTGCTCACCCGCCGGGAACCGAAGGGTGCTGCCTGAGAGTGCGCCTGGGCCTACAATCGATGGTGCCAGGCGCAGTAGCACCGGAAGTGGGCCCGGTGCCTCGCCAGACGACGAGCGGCCGGGTACCGCCCAGGTGTATCACGGGGCACGATCTGCACCACACCTTCACCACAACGGAGTGGCATTTACGGTCTCGAACGGGCACTCCCGGTCACTCAGAAATGGCCGATGAGCTGCCTAAATACAAAGATGTGCTTCTCAGGACCTTGCCCCGGCACACGTTCGCATCGTACAAGCGCAGAAGTCGCCGGTTCGCCGGGGTGATGTCTTTGAGCCTGCCGGAGGTCAGCTGGCGAGCAGCTGTTGGACGCGCTGGTGAGACAACCCGAGCACGTCCGCCGCGTCGCGGACGCTTAGGCGGCCGTCCTTTACGAGAGCGCGGGCCGCATCGCGGGTGGCCCCGGCAGCGGCCTCCTGGGCGGTCTGGGCGTGCTCGCGCTCCTGGCGGGCGAGCTCCAGGCTGGCCTTGACCGGCGCTGGCAGCCGTATGTCCTCGACGAGGTTCAGCTCCTCCGGAGCGACCTCGAACCACAGCGTGCTGGCGTCGAGGATGTGCTCGCGGGCTTTGGCGAGCGTGCGCCCGTACGAGTGGACGCGGGGTTCCTCCTCGAGCTCCACCAACCAGTAGCCGTCATCGTCGCGTTCGAACACAGCCGTCAATTTTCTCAACCTAGCCACCTCTTCCCGAGGCAGGGCTCCAAGTCCCGCTCGATGCTCCTCAATGTGCCGGGCCGGATGTCACCACCGTGCTTGGGCACCACGGTTTGGCACGGTCCACACCGTACGACTACGTGCGAGCCGCTCTGACGAAGTTCGGTACAACCGAGCCGTACAAGGACCTGCCGCAGCTGTCTGAAAGTCGTACCATGATACTACCATACTAGACGGCCAATGGCTAGCGGACTAGACAAAGGTTTAAGAGGACACGTCCAAGCGCGCTCTCAGCAGACAGGGAGACAATGGCTGAGCACGACTTCGAGCTGACGATCAAGGAAAAACTGACCGACGCCCGGCTTGACGCTCTCGTCGAAGCCGGTTGCGACGACGCCACCTTCTCGGCCAAGGACGATCTGACCTTTGCTGCGTTTACACGGGAGGCGGGCAGCCTGCTGGACGCGGTCGTCTCGGCCATCGAGGCCGTCGAGTGGGTGGAGGGCTTGGAAGTACTCGGTGTCGAGCCAGACGAGCCCGTTTGGGCCTCCGAGATCGCCGCTCGCACCGGTCGCAGCCGCCAGTCGGTCGACCAGTTGGTGAAGGGCCAAAGAGGACCGGGCGGGTTCCCGCCGCCGGCCTCCCACGCCACCCGCAACCCCCTGTGGCGCTGGTCCGAGGTCGAGGCATGGTTCGCCGAGTACGAAGGGCGCCCACCTAGCGCCGAACGGTCCGTCCTCATCGGTGCCATCAATGGAGCCCTGCAGGCACGCCACTGGCTGCGAGCCGCCTCCGAGCCCGAGCCGCTTCACCGGGCACTCAAGCAATTACTCGAGCGTTAAGAACAAATGCATTTACGCGACCGCAAAATGAGCCGGCGTGCCCGCTGCGTGCCCGTAGCAACAGGCACGAGCAGTCATCCAGGGTCACCAACGGTCAGTGTCCCAAAGGGAAATCTGCCCTTCTAGCTGCGCCTTTTCGCCAGGGACCTGCTCAGCGCCCTTGGGCGGAAATGCCTCCGATGACTTTCGCATCGTAGAAGTCGCCGGTTCCAATCCGGTCATCCTCGGCGGGCGGGGGCACGGGAGCGCGACGTCTTCACCTTTGAGACGTCATCACCTGCACCAGGCCGGGCCGGTCCCGGGCCGGTCCGGCAAGCTGGCGGCGCTGGACGAACTGCTCAAGGTGATCGTAGGTGCCGGCGACTCGGTGCTCGTGTTCAGCCAGTTCGTCGAGATGTGCACGCTGATCGAGGCCCACCTGGCCACGCTCCAGGTCCCCACCCTCTTCCTTTACGGTGGGGTGCCGGCCCGAAAACGTGAGGAAATGGTGGCCCGGTCCCAGGCCGGCGAGGTGCCCGTGTTCCTCCTGTCGCTGAAGGCAGGCGGTGTGGGGCTCAACCTCACCCAGGCGACCCACGTCATCCACTACGACCGCTGGTGGGACCCGGCAGTGGAGGACCAGGCCAGCGACCGGGCGCACCGCATCGGCCAGCGCCGAGCGGTGCAGGTCCACCGCCTGGTGTGCGAGGGCACCCTCGAAGACCGGGTGGCTCAGCTCCCCGAGACCAAGCGCGCCCTCGCAGAGTCCGTAGTTGGCCAGGGCAAGGCCTGGATCGGGGATCTCGGCGACTCCGAACTGGCCGCCCTGGTGAGCCTGGGCCCGTCCGGGGGCGACAAGTGAGCTGGTGGCCACCCCCGTTCAAACGTCTTCCCGGCCCCGGCCCGCGCCGGGCAGGGAGGCGTCCCTTCGGGCCACGTGGTGGGGCAAAACGTGGGTGGACGCCCTCGAGCAGCGGGCGGAGCTCGACCGTAACCGCCTTCCTCGGGGCCGGACCGTACCCGTTCGCGTCGTTACGGGGTATGTCCCTATTCCTAGCGGGAGCTTCCTGGCTAGCGCCGGAGAGGGCTCCATATGCCCTGGTAGAGCATAGTTTTTCGGCACTCGCCGCGTAGTACCTAACGACGCTCCGGCGGCTCGGCGGGGACAGCGACAGAGACGTGGTCGATGGCATTGAAGGGGCGGGAAGCGTTGTAGTTGGCCGCCGTCCCCCATGGGCCCGCTTTGTCGGCTGCCACCACGTTTTCAACCTCGTCGACGAAGAAGCACCGCCAGCGCTGGCGGGGGTCGGCCGGCAATGCCCCGGTGCTCGTCTCCCCGCCGGTCTGGTAGCCGAGCAGCATGGGCCGGTGGTCCTTCCAACCAAGTGCGTGGGGACAGATAAGCCG